>ERZ1645185.100-NODE-100-length-37119-cov-6.056551_pt1 | contig 37119 bp, 30 predicted proteins | sample MGYA00575351_ERZ1645185 | MGnify/ENA primary metagenome ERZ1645185 (study PRJEB40838, sample SAMN11284767) | freshwater sediment metagenome | isolation source: river sediment | host: Sediment | place: India: Jana village, Kanpur | collected 2015-12-17 ... | reverse complement strand
ACCTGCTGCTGAGCTACCTGCTGTACACCAAGGGCATGGTGCCGCCGCACATCGCGGCAGGGGTCAACCTCAACCTGCCGGTGATCGGCCCGGTGCTGCGCAAGGGCGGCGCGTTTTTCCTGCGCCGCAGCTTCAAGGCCAACGCGCTGTATTCGGCGGTTTTTTCCGAGTACGTCGCGCAGCTGGTCGGTGGCGGCTACGCGCTGGAATACTTCATCGAAGGTGGCCGCTCGCGCACCGGCCGGCTGATGGCCCCGAAAGGCGGCATGATCGCCATGACCGTGAAGGCCTACCTGCGCGCGCCGCAGCGGCCGGTGGTGTTCCAGCCGGTGTACATCGGCTACGAGCGCCTGATCGAGGGCAAGAGCTACCTCGATGAGCTGAGCGGACAGCCGAAGCAGAAGGAAACCGTCTGGGCCCTGATCAAGGCCGGCTTCGAGATCCTGCGCGAGCATTACGGCAAGGTGACGGTCAATTTCGGCGAGCCCCTGTACCTGAGCGACAGCCTGGCCAGGCACGCGCCGGACTGGCGCGACGACCGCGACAACACCGAAGGCAAGCTGCCCTGGCTGGCCGATGTGGTCGATGAACTGGCGCAGCGCATCAACGTCAACATCAACCGCGCCGCCGACGTCAACCCGATCAACCTGCTGGCGCTGGCGCTGCTGTCGACGCCCAAGCATGCCATGGACGAGCGCGACCTGATCGGCCAGATTGAGTTATCGAAGCGCATCCTGAACGACGAGCCGTACGGCCCGCGGGTCACGGTGACCGCGATGGACGCGAAAAACATCATCGCCTACGGCGAGGAAATGGGCGCGGTATGCCGTACCCGGCATCCGCTCGGCGACGTGCTGTCGATGCAGGGCGAAACCGCCGTGCTGCAGAGCTATTTCAGGAACAACGTGCTGCATCTGTTCAGCGCCGCCGCCTGGATTTCGCTGTGCTTCCAGAACAACCGGCGCCTGTCGCGCCACGGCCTGGTGCATCTGGGCCTGAACGTGTACCCGTTCGTGCAGAGCGAGCTGTACCTGCCGTGGACCGACGCCGAATTCGCCGAGCGCCTGAACAAGACCATCGACCTGTTCATCCGCGAAGGCTTCCTGACCGCGTCACGCGACGACGGCGAATACCTGTACCGGGCGCCGGGCCAGACCGACGAGGTGTTCCATCTGCGCGCGGTGGCGCACAGCATGCAGCAGGCGTTCGAGCGCTATTTCATCGCCATCACCACCCTGGTCAAGAACGGTTCCGGGGTGCTCAGCGCCTCCGAGCTGGAAAGCCTGTGCCACCTGACCGCGCAGCGCCTGTCGCTGCTGTACGCGCCGGCGGCGCCGGAATTCTTCGACAAGACCCTGTTCCGCGGCTTCATCGCCAACATGCGCGAGCAGAAGCTGATCTGGCTGGGCGACAACGGCAAGCTGGCGTTCGATACGCGCCTGAACGACTGGGAGCAGGACGCGCGCCTGGTGCTGAACCGCGAGCTGCGGCACACCATCCACAAGATTTCCCCGGAAGCCGCCGCGCCGAAGGCCGAGCCGCCGCCGTCAGGCGTTTAAGTCCGGAATCAGCAGGTTTTCCAGCTGGGCGATCTGGTCCTTTATCTTCAGCTTGCGCTTCTTCAGGCGCTTCACGCTCAGCTCGTCTTCCGGCTTGTTGCGGTCGAGCAGGGCGATGGCCGTGTCCAGGTCGCGGTGTTCGCTTTTCAACTCGAAGAGTTGGGCGGTTATCCGGCGCTGGCTGATCGAATCGAGCATGAACTGGGGTCCGTTGGCGGGGCAACAAGGGTAGAATAATGCAAGCCGTAACCGATTTGGAATTTTATGTTTTTCCGCAACCTGTTTTTCTATACTCTACCCGAAATCAACGCCGTCACCGACGGCCAGCTGGAATCCGCGCTGGCCGCGGCCGCGCTCAGCCCGGTCGGCGCCCTGGCCATGCAGTCTCGCGGTTTCGTGCCGCCCTTGGGCGAATCGGGCGCATATACGCAACGCATTGAAGACACCCTCTGGCTGTGCCTGGGCGGTGAAGACCGCATCCTGCCGGCCGCCGTGGTGCAGCGCGAGTGCCAGCTCAGGATCGCCGAACTGGAGCAGGCCAAAGGCCATCCGCTCGGCAAGCGCGCACGCGCCCAGCTGAAGCAGGAAACCCTCGACACCCTGATGCCGCGCGCGTTCGTCAAGGCTTCGCGGCTCAACGCGGTCATCAACCGCCGGCTGGGCTTCATCGCCATCGATACATCGTCGGCCAAGGCCGCGGAGGCGCTGGCCTCCAAGGTCCGCGAGGCCTTGGGCAGCTTTCCGACCTTGCCGTTGCAGGCCGGGCAGGCGCCACGCACGATCCTGACCCAGTTCCTGCTGGGCCAGGACCTGCCGGCCCAATGGCATCTGGGCGAGGAATGCGAGTTGCAGGATCCGGCCGAGAAAGGCGCCATTGTCAAATGCCTGCGCCACGACCTGTCCAGCGAAGAGGTGCTGTCGCACCTCAGCGCCGGCAAGCAGGTCAGCCGCCTGGGCATGCTGTTCGACGCCAACCTGGGCTTCGTGCTGGGCGAGGACCTGATCCTGCGCAAATTCAAGCTGTTGGCCGGCGCCGTCGACGGCATCGAGAACGGCGCCGGCGAATCGCTGCACGACGAGCTGATGGCGCGCTTCGCGCTGTTCAGCGCGGAACTGAACGCGTTCTACCCGGATTTCGCCCGCGCCATGAAGCTGCAGCCGGCGCTGGCCCTGGCGGCCTGATGTTCGGTGGCCTGCCGCGCGGCGGGGTACAGCGTGACGGGCAATGGCTGGAGGTTGACGGCGAAAAAATCTGGCTGGCGTGGAAACGCCACGCCAAGGCCAAGCGCCTGAAGCTGCTGGTCGGCGGCGACGGGCCGCGCCTCACTCTGCCGGTGCGCGCTTCGGAAAAATCCGCGCTGGCGTTCGTGGCCGAGCATGAGGCCTGGATCCATGCGCAGTGCCTGAAACATCAGGCCAAACCGCTGGCGCCGCTGGTGATCGGCGAAAGCGCGCAGGTGCCGCTGTTCGGGCAGGACCTGCCGATCGTCTGGGAGCGCGACAGGGCCCTGCGCGTTTACAAATACGCCACGCACTGGCGCATCCACACCGGCGCGCGCAGCAGCGAACGCCAGGTGCAGGCGGCCCTGCTGGACAGCTACCGGCTGATCGGCCAGGAGTGGTTCAACGAGCGCATGCAGGCCTATCTGCCGGACCTGCCGCAGGCGCCCAGCGCCATGGTCATCAAGCCGCTGCGTTCCCTGTGGGGCTCGCTGAACGTCGCCAACGCGGTCAGCCTCGACGTCGCCCTGCTGTTCGCGCCGGAGGATGTCGCCGAGTACGTGCTGGTGCATGAATTATGCCACCTGCTGCAGCGCAACCATTCGCCGGCGTTCTGGCGCGAAGTGGAAGCGCGCTGGCCGCAGTGGCGCACGCAGCGGGAGTATCTCAAAACGCACGGCATCGGCATCAAGGCCGAGGCCAGGCGGGTTTTCGGCTGAGCGCTCGGGTTATCGGTTGCCTTCGCAGGTGGTTCCGCGGTCCAGACAGAAGGTCACTTCCACCACGTTCTTGGACTTCTTGACCGGTTTGCCGTCCTGGATGCCGGGCAGGTAGCGGGCGTTCTTCAGGCCTTGAAGGACCGGATAGCGCAGGAAGCTCTTGTCATCGGCGTTGAAATCGAAATTTTCCGGCCGGCCGAATTCATCGATATCGAACCGTACGGTCACTTTATAGTCCATGCCCGGCACCGCCGACGCCTGCCAGGCCGGATCCGGGACGAATACCGGGTGGGTGATGAACATCGGTTCCCCGTCGGTCTTGCCGAGCAGCGGATCGATGATCTCAGGACGGCACTTCGCCAGGCTGTCGGTGTACAGGCCAGCGGCTTTCGCCAGTAGTTGCGCGCGGTAAAGGCCGGCACAGGCCCGGTCCAGGCCGGCTTGGTTCTTTTCCAGCGCGAACTGATCGATCAGCCGGCTGTAGGCGGCGGCCGCTTCGCTGTAGCAGCCCTGCGTCATCAGCAGGTCGGCGGGCGTGCATTGTTCCGCCACAGTAGCGCTGTTGTCGGTGCGGGCCGGCTGGCCCGGCACGCTGGTGACCGTGAAGTTTTCGGCCAGCTGGGCCTGTACCGCGCCGGTCAGTCCGGGCAGTAGACAGAGCAGCAGGTAAGATCGTGTTTTCATGCCGCAATACCTCGCGCGCTTCGCAGGCCGCCTGGCCTATATGCCATCCGGTTGCCGCTATTCAAGGGCAAGGCCCCTGTGCATGCCGCCGGACGGCTCATGTCCTGCCCCAGAAGGCGGTGACCCGTTCCGCCACCTGTTCCGGCCTGTCCATATGCACGTGGTGCGTGCCGGAAATCACCTGCAGTTCGCCGTTTTTCAGGCAGGCGAAGCGTTCGTTGCGCAGTTCCGGAAGGAAATACACCGGCGCCGGATCGGCCGCCACCAGCAGCACCGGGCAGGCGATGCCGGCCAGCCAGTTGCGCACCGTGGCTTCCTCGGCTCGCGTGTGCGATGGCCACATCAGGCGCGGATCGCTGCGCCAGCGGTAGCCGCCCTCGACCTGCCGTAGATTGCGCTCCACCAGCAGCCGTGCCGAGGCTTCCAGTTTGTCGGTGGCCTGCAGACGGGCGCGGACCGCGGTCTCGATGTCGGGGATCAGCCGCGGCGGCGAGATCGGCTTGCGCCGGCCGGCGATGGCTTTGCGCAGCCGTTCGGTGGCATGCTCGCCCGGCCAGGGCGGCGGACCGAGCGCTTCGACCAGCGCCAGGGACAGCACGCGTTCCGGCGCGCCGGCCGCCAGCACGGTCGCCAGCGCGCCGCCCAGGCTGTGGCCGAGCAGATGCGCCTGCCGCCAGCCCAGGCCATCCAGCACATCCAGGATGTCGTGCAGCCAGTCGACGAAGGCGTAATCGTAGCCTGCGGGAATGTGATCGCTGCCGCCATGGCCGAGCATGTCGATGGCGACCATATCGTGCTCGGCCAGATACGGCGCCATCGGGATGAAGCTGGCGGCGTTGTCGAGCCAGCCGTGCAGGGCCAACACCTTCCTGCCGGCCGGATTGCCGAAGCGCAGTGCGCTGAGCCGGCCGCGCCGGCCCTGGATGGAAAACTCAATCATGCGCCCGGCCTGTACCGCTCTCCAGAACACGCGCCAAGGCGGCGACATGGCCCGGTTCATCGTTCAGCGCGCCGATGTAATTGAGCTGCCGGCCGCCGGCCTGCAGGAACAGGTGCGCGTTTTCGACGCTGATTTCTTCCAGGGTTTCCAGGCAATCGACGGCGAAGCCGGGACAGACCACGTCGACCGTCCGCAGGCCGCCGCGCGCCAGCGCCTCAAGGGTTTTGTCTGTATACGGCTGCAGCCAGGGCTCGCGCCCGAAGCGCGACTGGAAGGTCAGCTGCCACTGGCCGGGTTCCAGCTGCAGGCGCCCGGCGATCAGCTCGGCGCTGTGCCGGCACTGCTGCGGGTATGGGTCGCCGCGTTCGGCGAAGCGCTGCGGAATGCCATGAAACGAGAACAACAGTTTTTCGGCCTGGCCGTGCAGGTCCCAATGGTTGCGGATGCGCGCCTCCACGGCGTCCAGCCAGGCATCGGACCGGTAATAGTCGGCGATGAAGCGGATGCAGGGGATGCGCTCCTGTTTCTGATAGTAGGCGCTGACCGCATCGAACACCGAGGCGGTGGTGGTCGCCGAATACTGCGGGTACAGGGGCAGCACGGTCAATTCGTCCAGGTCCGGGAACTCCGCCAGCACCGAGGCGATGGCCGGCTGGCCATAGCGCATGGCCAGGCGTACCTGGGTGTTGGGCATCTGGTGCTGGAGCCGCTCGGCCAGATTGCGCGAATAGACCAGCAGCGGCGAGCCGTCATGCAGCCAGATCTTCCGGTAGTTCCCGGCCACACGGCCGGAGCGGACCGGCAGGATGATGAAATGCAGCAGGATGCACCACAGCCAGCGGCTGAGATCGACCACCCGGTAATCGTGCAGGAATTCCGCCAGATAGCGCCGTACCGCGGCGGCGGTCGGCGCCTCCGGCGTGCCCAGATTGACCAGCAGGATCAGGGACTTTCGGGGTTTTTGCTGCATAGGGCGAACTTCCGGGGGGAATATGACTCAAAGATAAACAATTGTAGGTGAACTCTTCATCAGAGGTTATCATTATCTTCTGGCCTGAACATCGGCCCACCATAGAAAGGAAATGCCATGCGCGTATTGATTGCGGTTTTGTTTTTGTTCATGGCCCAAGCGGCCCAGGCCAACACCACGCCCGAGCAGCGGACGCAGAAAGCCACCGTTGTCCTGAAGGAAATGTCGGCCATCCCCGAGAACTCGATTCCGGAACGCCTGCTGGCCGAAGCCTACGCCATCGCCATCGTGCCCGATCTGGCCAAGGCCGGCTTCGTTTTCGGCGGCCGCTACGGCAAAGGCCTGATTTCCATCCGCGACAAGGACGGCGCCTGGTCCAATCCGAACTTCATCAAGCTCACCGGCGGCAGCGTCGGCTTCCAGGTCGGCGTGCAGAGCTCCGACCTGATCCTGGTGTTCACCAGCGCCGCCGGCGTGGAAAGCATCATCAAGGGCAAATTCACCCTGGGCGCCGATGCCGCGGTGGCGGCCGGACCGGTCGGCCGCAACGTACAGGCCAGCACCGACGAAAAATTCAAGGCCGAGATCTACAGCTATTCACGTTCCAAGGGCCTGTTCGCTGGCGTTTCGGTCGATGGCTCGGCCATCACCATCGACCACAAGGCCAATGAAACCATCTACGGCGACATGTCGTCACCGCGCTCGATCTTCGACGGCCGGACCCAGACCCAGAACCAGGCGGTGATCGATTTCCGCAATCAGCTTGAAGAAGCCAGCAGCCGTCAGGCTAAAAAATAATTTCAGTCAGGAGCAGAACACATGGTCGGTTGGAGAGAATTAGTCATCGTATTGGTCATCGTGCTGCTGGTGTTCGGCACCAAGCGTCTGGGCAATATCGGTTCGGATCTGGGCAATGCCATCAAAGGGTTCAAGAAGGGCATGAAATCGGATGACGAGCAGAAGCCGGAATCCCTGAACCAGCAGAACACCGACGCCGATAAAAAAGACTGAGCATGTTCGATGTCGGTTTCAGCGAGCTGCTGATCATCGCCGTGGTCGCCTTGGTCGTCCTTGGCCCGGAGCGTCTGCCGAAGGCGGCGCGTTTCGCCGGGCTATGGGTGCGTAAGGCGCGCGCGCAATGGTATTCGGTCAAGTCCGAGCTGGAGCTGGAGCTGGCCCAGGACGAAATGAAGAAACACCTGCAGTCGGTCGAAAACAGCATCAAGGCGCCGGTACAGGCACTGCAGCAGGACCTGCAGCAGGCTGAAACCGAGATCCAGCGCGGTTTCGATGATGCCGCTGGAACCGATGCCGTGCCACCGGGCGATGCACTTGCCGATACGGCAGGCGGCGCGCCGAGGACCTTTAACGTGTTCGCCGACCGTTCCGGCGACGACCAGCCGGCGGAGACTCCGTCAGACCCGGAGCCGGAAGCCATCGCGTTTGAAATGGACGCGCCGCGCGCCGCCGCCGAAGACATGCCGGATGGCCCGGTGCTGGAAAGCCCGGGTGAAGACAGCCCGGACGACAGCGATCCCAAACAGGGCCAGCTGTGGTGAGCGGGCAGGGCGAGCTGCCGCTGATGGCGCATCTGCTTGAGCTCCGCCAACGCCTGCTGTATGCGGTGGTGGCGGTGATGGCGGTGTTCCTGCTGCTGCTGCCGTTCGCCAATGAGCTGTATGCCTGGCTGGCCCGGCCGCTGCTGGAAACGCTGCCGGAAGGCGGCCAGCTGGTGGCCATCGACGTCGCCTCGACCTTCTTCGTGCCGATGAAACTGGCCTTCTATTCAGCCCTGTTCATCGCCGCGCCGGCGGTGCTCTACCAGATCTGGGCGTTCATCGCGCCGGCCCTGTATGAAAAGGAAAAAAAGCTGGCCCGGCCGCTGCTGCTGGCGGCCTCGCTGCTGTTCTACCTCGGCTGCGCGTTCACCTTCTACCTGCTGCTGCCGGTGATGTTCGGCTACCTGAATTCCACCGCGCCGGCGGGCGTGGCGATGATGACCGACATCGGCAAATACCTGGATTTCGTGCTGGTGCTGCTGCTGGCCGGCGGGGTGAGTTTCGAGGTGCCGATCGCGGTCCTGGTCGCCGTCCTGCTGGGTTGGGTGAAGGTCGAACAGCTGGTCGAGTGGCGCGGTTACATCATCGTCGCCATTTTCATCATCGCCGCCGTCATCACGCCGCCGGACGGCCTGTCGCAGATCATGCTGGCGGTGCCGATGTGGGCGCTGTATGAAATCGGCATCATCGTGGCCCGCGTCATGGTCAAGGCCAGGGCCAAGGCGGAGCTGGCGGCCAAGCCGGACTGACGCGGCCTGCATTCGTTTGCAGACCGTGCGATGCAGGATTCCTGCGCATATTTGCTATGCTAGGGACTGACATTTCCCCACTTCCAAGCGCATCGTGCCATGACCTCACCGGCTTTCCTGTTATTCGGCGCCCACGGCGACCTCGCGCTGCGCATGCTCTGGCCGTCGCTGTTCCGCCTGCATTGCGACGGCTCGCTGCCGGACGACATGGCTGTATTCGGCATCAGCCGCTCCGGCAGCACCGATGAACTGCACGCACACCTGCGCAGGTCCCTGGCCGACGAGCTCAACGAAACCAACCGCAGCCGTCTCGACGGGTTCCTGGCCAAGGCCGAATTCGTCAACCTCGATGCCGGGAACGCCGCCGATTATGCCGGTCTGGCCGAACTCCTGCGCCGCCGCGGCCGGCATGTCGCCATCAGCTACCTGTCGATGCCGCCCGACCTGTTCGCGCCGATCGTGGAAAACCTGCAGGGCGCCGGACTGATCGATCCGCGCACACGGGTCATCCTGGAAAAGCCGATCGGCAAGGACCTGGCTTCCAGCCGGGCGATTTCCGACGGCGTCGCCAAGGCCCTGGCGGAAGACCAGACCTACCGCATCGACCACTACCTGGGCAAGGAAGCGGTGCAGAACCTGCTGGCGCTGCGCTTCGCCAACATCATCTTCGAGCCGCTGTGGAACAGCCACAACATCGCCAGCGTGCACATCCGCATCGCCGAATCGCTCGGCATCGGCGGCCGCTGGGGCTACTACGACAAAAGCGGCGCCCTGCGCGACATGGTGCAGAACCACATGCTGCAGCTGATTTCGCTGGTCGCCATGGAGCCGCCGGTCAACGCCAGCTCGGAAGCCATCCGCAACGAAAAGATCAAGGTCCTGCAGGCCCTGCATCCGATCACCGCGGCCAACCTGGCCGACAGCGTGATATTCGGGCAATACGGCCCGTCCGCCGACGGCGCCCTGCCCGGCTACAACGGCGAGGCCGATGCCAAGCAGCCGAGCGATACCGAGACCTTCGTGGCCATCAAGGCCTACGTCGACAACTGGCGCTGGAAGGGCGTGCCGTTCTATCTCACCACCGGCAAGCGGCTGGCGTCCAAGCACACCGAGGTGGTGGTCGAGTTCAAGGAAGTGCCGCAGTTCCTGTTCGGGCAGAAGCCGGAGGTCAATCAGTCCAACCGTCTGGTCATCCAGATGCAGCCGGACGAGACGATTACGCTGGAGATCTTCAATAAGACGCCGGACGTGCACGAATTCGTGCTCAAACCGGTCGAGCTGAACCTGGAAATCAACGAGGCGGGCAACGGCAAGGTGCGCCATATCGCCTACGAGCGCCTGATCCGCGATGCCATCAAGGGCGACCGTACCTTGTTCGTACGCCGTGATGAGCTGGAACAGGCCTGGGCCTGGATCGACCAGATCCACGCCGCCCGCCAGGCCGTGCGCGCGCCGCTGCTGCATTACCCGGCCGGCAGCCACGGCCCGGATTTCGCATGATCGGCACGGGCAACGCACGCGCTGTGCGCTGGCATATACTGCCGGATGCCACCGCTTTGGCATCGGCGCTGTCGTGCCGCCTGCAGCAGCTCGGCCGGGCCGCCATCGCCGAACGCGGCGTGGCACGCATCGGACTGGCCGGCGGCAGCACGCCGATGGCCGCCTATGCCGATTTTGCCGCCGCCGACATGCCTTGGCCGCAGCTGCGCCTGGTGTTGATCGATGAACGCCATGTGCCGCTGTCCGACAGCCAGAGCAATGAAGCCAACATCGCCGGTGCCTTTGCCGGCGTGAAAGCGCGCCTGGGCGCCTGGCAGGGCCTGTATCAACCGGCCGGCAACATCGTGCAGGCCGCCGAAGCGGCCGATGCCGGCATCGCGCGCTTCGGACTGCCCTTGGACCTCACCGTCATCGGCATGGGCGCGGACGGCCATATCGCCTCGCTGTTCGTGGAAAGCGCCGATTTTGAAGCGGCGATGGACGAAGCCAATCCGTCAGCCGTGGTGCCGATCCGCTTCGCGCCCGGCGAAGGAAAAGCCGATCGATTGAGCTTCAGCCTTCCGGCCCTGCTGAAAACCCGGCATGCCGTGTTCTGCATCACCGGCGCCGACAAGCGCGCCGTGCTGGAACGCAGTTTGGACGGCAGCGCGCCGCATTTCGCGGCAGCGCGCTTTTTGGCCCGCTATCCGGGCCCGGTCGATATCTTCTGGAGCCCCGCATGAACATCCATCCGGCCATCGCCGCCGTCACCGATCGCATCATCGCGCGCAGCCGGGGTCTGCGCGCCGGTTACGAGGCGCGCATGCAGGCGCAGATACGCCGGACGCCGGCCCGCGGACGGCTGTCGTGCTCCAATCTGGCGCATGTGATGGCCGCCAGCGGCGAGGACAAAGCCCCGCTCGGCTATGGCGGATTCCCCAATATCGGTGTGGTGACCGCCTATAACGACATGCTCTCGGCGCATCAGCCGTTTGAGCACTACCCGGAACGTATCCGTGACTATGCGCGCCGCTGCGGCGCCACCGCGCAGGTCGCCGGCGGCGTCCCGGCGATGTGCGACGGCGTCACCCAAGGCCGTCCGGGCATGGAGCTGAGCCTGTTCAGCCGTGACGTGATCGCGCTGTCGACAGCGGTTTCTCTCAGCCATGACGCGTTCGACGCCGCCCTGCTGCTCGGCGTCTGCGACAAGATCGTGCCGGGCCTGTTCATGGGCGCGGCCGCCTTCGGGCACATGCCGATCGTGTTCGTGCCGGCCGGGCCGATGCCCAGCGGCGTCGCCAATGCCGAGAAGGCCAAGGTGCGCCAGCGCTATGCCGACGGCAACGCCTCGCGCGAGGAACTGCTGGCGGTTGAAGCGGGCTCCTACCATGCGCCCGGCACCTGCACCTTTTACGGCACCGCCAATTCCAACCAGCTGCTGATGGAAATGATGGGCCTGCATATCCCAGGCAGCGCGTTCGTGCCGCCAAGCGCCGAGCTGCGCCAGCTGCTGACCGAATACGCGGTGCAGACCGCGGCCGGCGCCACCGCGTTGGGCGACGGGTTCCTGCCGTTCTACCAGGTCATCGACGCGCGTTCGCTGGTCAACGGCATCGTCGGGCTGATGGCCACCGGCGGTTCGACCAACCTGATGATCCACATCATCGCCATGGCGCGCGCGGTCGGCTGCGTGCTCACCACCCAGGACCTGTCGGACATCTCGCAGGCCACGCCGCTGATCGCACGCATCTATCCGAACGGCTCGGCCGACGTCAACCAGTTCCATGCCGCCGGCGGCATGGCGTTCGTAATCCGCGAACTGCTGTCGGCCGGCCTGCTGCACGCCGACGCGCAGACTGTTATCGGCCGGCCGATCAGCGCCTATGCGCAGGAGCCGAGCCTGGCCCAAGGGCATCTGTTCTGGAAAGACGCGCCGGCGCAGTCCGGCGACGCCGCCATCCTGCGTCCGGTCAGTGAAGCGTTTTCCGCGCAGGGCGGGTTGTGCCTGCTGGCGGGGAACATCGGCGAAGCGGTCATCAAGATCTCGGCTTTGGATGAAAGCAAGTGGGCGGTGCAGGCACCGGCGCGCGTGTTCGACAGCCAGGAAGCGATGGCCGCGGCGCACAAGGCCGGCGAACTGAACGGTGACATGATCGCCGTGGTGCGTTTCCAGGGCGCCAGATCCAATGGCATGCCGGAACTGCATCAGCTGATGCCGCTGCTCGCCAACCTGCAGGACAAAGGCCACAAGGTGGCGCTGGTCACCGACGGCCGGCTGTCCGGCGCTTCCGGCAAAGTGCCGGCCGCCATCCATCTCAGCCCGGCCGCCGATGAGGGCGGGCTGATCGGCAAGATCCAGGATGGCGACCTGATCGCGCTGGACGCGGTGACCGGAAGCCTGCAGCTGTTGGTCGGCGCCGAGGAACTGGCCGCGCGCGGGCAGGCGGTATGTTCCGAGACCGGCCATCACAGCGGGCTCGGCCGCGAGTATTTCCAGCTGTTCCGCGATCATGTATCGAGCACGGAAACCGGCGCATCCATTCTGTTCGGAGCAAAACCATGAGCGACGCACTGGCGAAATTCTTCCGCAATAAAATCATCCCGGTGGTGGTCATCGACGACGCCCGGCACGCCGTGCCGCTGGCCAACACCCTGCTGGAAGGCGGGGTCAACGCCATCGAAATCACCCTCCGCACGCCGCAGGCGCTGGCGGCCATGGAAGCCATCGCCAAGCACGTGCCGGACATGCTGCTGACCGCCGGTACCGCGCTGAATAAAGCGCATCTGCAGCGGGTGAAAGACGTTGGTGCGGAATTAGTGGTATCGCCCGGCATCAGCGTGGAGTTGCTGGAAGGTGCCAAAGACCTGGGCTTGGTGCTGCTGCCCGGTGTGGCCACCGCGTCGGAGCTGATGCTCGGCCTGAACCACGGCCTGAGCCATTTCAAGTTGTTCCCGGCTTCGGCCATCAATGGCATCGCCTTGGCGAAAGCCTTCGCCGGCCCGTTTCCGGAAGCGCGCTTCTGCACCACCGGCGGCATCAATGAAGCCGATCTGCCGGTTTATCTGGCCGAAAAAAACATTCCGAGCGTCGGTGTTTCCTGGCTGGCTTCACGCCCGGCCATTGCGGCCGAGCGCTGGGACGAGATCGCCGCGCTGCTGCTTAGATTAAAACCTCGGTATCTTTCGTAGCCGGTTCGGCCGCGCCGAACACGTCGCGGTAGGCGAACAGCATATTGCCGCTCAGCAGGGCCAGCATGACCGCGGTCATCACCGTGGTGATCGGCATGACGGCGAGGTTGGTCAGCATGGTGTTGCCGGCGGTCGCCGCGCTGACCAACGCCAGCGGGATCATGAAAACGATGACCACCAGCACCATGACGATGAACAGGCAGATCAGGTTGACCAGCAGCGCCGGGATGTTGGCCATCACCGCCTGCAGGGCCTGACGCATGGCCTCCGGCCCGGCCAGGCCGCCGACCGTCGCCGAAGGCACCGCGAACTGGGTCAGCCAATGCACCAGGATGCCGACCGGCAACAGCCAGATGAAATGCCTGAATACCGTCTGCGCCATGGCGATGGCCTGGTCCTGCGGCACCTCGGTACCCTGCAACGCCGCTTCCACGGCCACTTTCAGGGTGGGCCACAGCACGGCGATGACCAGCACGGCCAACGCGATGTTCAGCAGCATGACCGGAACGAGGCGGTTGAAATTGCCGTTCTGGAATCCGGAGAAAGCGCTGAACTGGCCGTCCGGTTGTGAAAAGCAGAGCACCAGGCTGCCATAGAAAAACAGGATGAAGGCGCCCTGCAGCATGCTCAGGTACGGAATGGAACCGAGAAAGCCGATCAGCAGCGCAGGCGCCCAAATGGCTTTTCCGCCGGTCTTCAAGGCGGCGATGCTTTCGTTGATCCATGCTGCGCCGCGCCCCGCCGAAACCTTGTTTATTGCCATTGCATGATCCTTAATCGTGTAAACAGCCTTTATAATAGCGGCATTCACTGAACAAAGAGCGAAACCGCCATGTCGGCACCGAGTTTTCAAGAAATCATCCTGCGCTTGAACCAGTACTGGGCCGACCAAGGCTGCGTGCTGATCCAGCCTTTGGACCTCGAGGTCGGCGCCGGCACCTTCCATCCGGCCACTTTCCTGCGCGCACTCGGTCCGGAGCCCTGGAGCGCGGCGTTCGTGCAGCCCTGCCGGCGCCCGACCGACGGCCGCTACGGCGACAATCCCAACCGCCTGCAGCGCTACTACCAATACCAGGTTGTGCTGAAGCCGAATCCCGACAACATCCTGGACCTGTACCTGGAGTCCCTGAAAGCGCTCGGCATCGACCCGTTGGTGCACGACCTGCGTTTCGTCGAAGACAACTGGGAGTCGCCGACCCTCGGCGCCTGGGGCCTTGGCTGGGAGGTGTGGCTGAACGGCATGGAAGTGACCCAGTTCACCTACTTCCAGCAGGCCGGCGGCATCGAATGCCGGCCGGTCACCGGCGAAATCACCTATGGCCTGGAGCGTCTGGCCATGTACCTGCAGAACGTCGACAACGTGTTCGACCTGGTCTGGACCACCGGCCCGAACGGCGTGGTCACTTACCGCGACGTCTACCATCAGAACGAAGTCGAGCAGAGCACCTATAACTTCGAGCACGCCGACGTAGCCGAACTGTTCCACCGCTTCGACGCCTGCGAAACCGAGGCCCTGAAGCTGGTCGGGCTCGGCCTGCCGCTGCCGGCCTACGAGCAGGTTTGCAAGGCCTCGCACAGCTTCAACCTGCTGGACGCGCGCCGGGCGATCTCGGTCACCGAACGGCAGCGCTATATCCTGCGCGTGCGCACGCTGTCGCGCGCGGTGGCGCAGGCCTATTATGCACAACGGGAAAAGCTCGGCTTCCCCAATCTGAAGGCGGGCCAGGCATGAACGCGCAATCCCTGTTGATCGAGCTCGGCACCGAAGAACTGCCGCCGAAAGCCCTGCCTGGACTGGCCGCGGCGTTCGCCGACGGCGTCGCCGCCGGTCTGCGCAAACGCGGCGTGGCGTTCGCCGAAGCCTCCGTGCAGGCCCTGTATTCGCCGCGCCGGCTGGCGCTGCGCATCGACGGCGTGGCGCTGGAACAGGCCGCGCAGAGTGCCGAGGTGTTCGGCCCGTATGCCAACATCGCGCTCGACGCCAACGGCGAGCCGACCGCGGCCCTGCGCGCGTTCGCCCAGAAGAACGGCCTGGCCGTCGAACAGCTGCAGAAAACCGCCGACGCCAAGGGCGAGCGCTTCGTGGCCCGCTCCGAACGTGCCGGCAGCCTGACCCTCGAACTGCTGCCGGAGATCGTCAACGAAGCCGTCAAGGCGCTGCCGGTTCCCAAGCCGATGCGCTGGGGCAGCCGCGAAGAACAGTTCGTGCGTCCGGTGCATTGGCTGCTGGCCCTGTTCGGCCAGGCGGTGGTGCCGATGACCGTGCTCGGCCTGAAGGCCGGTCGGCAATCGCAGGGCCACCGCTTCCACGCGCCGGCGGCGTTCGACGTCGCCAGCCCGGAAACCTACATCGATGCGTTGCGCGCGCACTACGTGCTGGTCGATGCCGATGAACGCAAGGCCAGGATCGCCGCGCAGATCGCGGCGGCCGCCGGCTCGGCCGGCCTGCTGGCCGACGTTCCCGCCGGCCTGCTGGACGAGGTGAACTGCCTGGTGGAATGGCCGAGCGCGGTGTTGTGCCGGTTCGATGCCGGCTTCCTGCGCGTGCCGCACGAGGCCCTGGTGTCGACCATGCAGGCCAACCAGAAATTCTTCGCGCTGAAGACCGCCGAGGGCGCGCTGTCGGAATATTTCGTCGGCATCGCCAACATCGAATCGCGCGACGTGGCGCAGATCAGGAAAGGCTACGAGCGCGTCATCCGTCCGCGCTTCGCCGATGCGCAGTTCTTCTTCGACGAAGACCTCAAGCAGGGCATCGCGTCGATGGCCGACGGGCTGGAGTCGGTCACCTATCAGCAGAAGCTGGGCAGCTACGCCGATAAAACCGCGCGCATCGCCGCGCTGGCCGAAGACATCGCCGCCCGTCTGGGCCTGGACGCCGCACAGGCCCGCCGCGCCGCGGCCTTGTCCAAGGCCGACCTGCAGTCGCGGCTGGTCGGCGAGTTCCCGGAACTGCAGGGCATCGCCGGGCGTTATTACGCCAAGGCCGGCGGTGAATCCGGCGCCGTGGCCGACGCCATCGACGAAGCCTATCTGCCACGCTTCGCCGGCGACGCCATCGCCGCCACCAAACTCGGACAGGTGCTGGCCATCGCCGAGCGTCTGGATACGCTGGCGGGCGGCTTCGCCGCCGGCATGAAGCCGACCGGCAACAAAGATCCGTTCGCCCTGCGCCGCAACGCCCTGGGTCTGGCGCGCACCCTGCTGGAAGGCGGGTTCGACCTTGCGCCCGGCGATCTGCTGCGCAAGTCGTATCTTGATGTCTTCGAGCAATGCGTGGCCCTGGCCTATACGCAGGCCAAGGCCGAGAAAAATCCGGAGCAGCAGGCGGTATGGACCAAATGGCTGGCCGAGCTGGAGTCCTTCAGCGGTGAAAAACATGCCGGGCGCATTGAGGAAATCCAGCAGTTCGTGTTCGACCGCCTGCGCGGTTATTTCGCCGACAAAGGCTTCAACGATCCGCAGTTCGACGCCGCCAACGCCGTCGACTGCGCGTCACTGCCGGATTTCGCCAAGCGCCTGTCCGCCATCGCCGAATTCGCCAAGCTGCCGGAAGCCGCCGCGCTGGCCGCGGCCAACAAGCGCATCGGCAACATCCTGAAGAAGTCCGCCAATGAAGCGGCAGATGGCGTTTCGGAAGATTTACTGCAGGAACAGGCCGAGAAAGACCTGTGGCAGGCCATCCAGGCGGTTGAACGGGAAAATGCGCCGAAGCTGCAGGCCCGCGATTACGTCGGCGTGCTGCAGGCGCTGGCCGGCCTGCGCGGCCCGGTCGACGCATTCTTCGATGCGGTGATGGTCAATGCCGATGCTGCCGCCGTGCGCGCCAATCGCTTGGCCTTGTTGCGCACCATTGCCGAGCAATTCAACGCCGTCGGCGATATTTCCCTGCTGGCCAATTGACGCATCGGGGCGGTTTCCAGCCGCCCCGCATCAGCCCGTGCGCAGTTCCTTTTTGCCGTAGATGCGCTCGAAGATCGGCGTCGCCATCAGCGTGGTGACCACCGCCATCAGCACCATGATGGTGAACAGCGCCGGTTCGATGATGCCGCGCTGCAGGCCGATGTTCAGGATGATCAGCTCCATCAGGCCGCGCGCGTTCATCAGCGTGCCGATGGCCATCGATTCCTTGTGGCTTTCACCATGCCAGCGCGCCGCCGCATAACAGGCCACGCCTTTGCCGGCGACGGCCACCAGCAGAACCAGCGCGGCCAGGCCCCACAGATAGGGCGTGTTGACCAGGCCGATCTTGGTGTTCAGGCCGGAGTACACGAAGAACACCGGCAGCAGCAGGGCCACGGTCAGCGGATACATCTGCCGGTGCAGCTCCTCGGCGAATTTGCCGCGCGGCATGGCGATGCCCATGATGAAGGCCCCGAACACCGCATAGATCTGGATGAAATCGGTGAACCAGGCGCCGAGCATGACCAGCAGCAGGACGAACACCAGGATGTCCGGGTTCATCAAGCCGGCGACCTGCACCTTGTCGCCCAGCGGCTGCAGCAGGTTCTTCACCAGGGTCAGCGCGACCAGCGCGAACAGCACGCCGCCGCCGATGGCCAGCAGCGCGATGCTCCAGTCGGACTGGAAGCTGGCCAGCACCACGGCCAGCACGCACCAGGCGGCCACGTCGTCCAACGAGCCGGCGGCCAGGGCCAGGGTGCCGATTGACGTCCGGCTCAGGCCCTGTTCGAAGATGATGCGCGCCAGCATCGGGAACGCGGTGATCGACATGGCCGCGCCCATGAACAGGATGGCCTCGACGCTGGAGGTTCTTTCGGCGAACAGCTGCGGGTCGTCGGCGATGAAATACGCCAAGGCGCCGCCCAGGGCGAACGGCGCGATGATTCCGGCCGCTGAAATGCTGGCCGCGCTTTTCAGGCGCCTGCGGATCATCCCGACGTCAAACTCGACACCGATCAGGAACATGTACAGCACCAGGCCGAGCTGCGCGACCGAAAACAGGATCGGCTTGGACTCGACCGGAAACAGGTAGGCGAAAAAGCCCGGAAACAGCCAGCCCATCAGTGATGGACCCATCAGCACGCCGGCAATCATCTCGCTGACCACGCGTGATTGCCCGATTTTCATGAACAGCCACGCAGTCGCCCGGCACACGGCCAGAATAAAGGCCATCTGCAGGAAGAACATCACGGAAAGATCGAATGGCGTCATGCGTTACATCGGCATCGGCGGGGCTTTGCAGTTCTGCGCGATGAACTCCTCATGGCTCGGCATGATCCCGACCACGCCCTGCATGACGCGCTTTACATCGGCCATCATCTTTTCAATCATTTCCTCCGACTTGGTGTCGACCAGCGGGTGGTAGCCCTGGGCGCGGATGCCTTGGCCATGCATGACCTGCAGCCAGCTGACCCACGTGAACAGCTCCTCGTTTTCGCGGAAGATCCGGCCGTTGCTTTCGAACAGGGCGATCTTCCGGCGAAGGCTGTCGGGGATGTCCATGGTCCGCACACGGTTCCAGAACGGGGAGTCGTTGCGCCGGGTCGCGTGGTAATGCAGGATGATGAAATCGCGGATCTGCTCGAACTCGATGACGGACTGCCGGTTGAACTCATCGATGTCGACCTGGCTGAAGCCCTTGTCCGGGAAGAACGCGCCCAGCCGGGAAATGCCTTTCTGAATGAGATGGATCGAAGTGGATTCCAGCGGTTCCATGAAGCCAGAGGCAAGGCCGATGGCGACCACGTTCTTGTTCCAGAACTGTTTGCGCTTGCCGGTGGTGAATTTGATCAGGCGTGGTTCCGCCAGGGCCTTGCCGTCCAGGTTGGCCAGAAGAACCGCGCGTGCCTCGTCCTCGCTCATGTAGTCGCTGCAGAACACGTGGCCATTGCCGGTCCGGTGCTGCAGCGGTATCCGCCATTGCCAACCGGCGCTGTGCGCCGTCGACCGCGTGTACGGCGTCAGCGGCGAAACCGACTCGCAGGGCACCGCCCAGGCCCGGTTCATCGGCAACCAGTGGCTCCAGTCGTCATAGCCGGTCTGTAGGGTTTTTTCGATCAATAAGCCGTGGAAACCGGAGCAGTCCACGAACAGGTCGGCTTCGTGCACGTCGCCGTTGCGCAGGGTGACCGATGTGACGAAACCGGTTTCCGGATGCTGCTGGACGCTTTCAATGCGTCCTTCGGTGCGGATCACGCCCTTTTTTTCCGCATAGGCGCGCAGAAACCTGGCGTATAGGCCGGCGTCGAAGTGGAACGCATGGCCGATGTCCTCGAGCGGTGAATTCTTGATCTCGCTGGTTGCCCGGCGGAACTTGTTGTGGTGGCAGGCAAGCAGGTTGATCGAGTAGTCGTCTATGCTGTCGACTTTGCCGGCCTGCTGCATTTTCAGCCAATAATGCTGGAAACCGATGAATCCGGTGTTCTGGCCCATGCTGCCGAAGCCGTGGATATAGGAGTCGCCGACAGCGCCCCAGTTCTTGAACTGGATGCCAAGCTTGAAGGTGGCCTGTGTCGCCCTGATGAACTCGTTCTCGTCAATGCCGAGCGCGACGTTGAAATTGTTGATCGGCGGAATGGTGGCCTCGCCGACGCCGATGGTGGAAATCTCATCGGATTCGATCAGCTGGAGAACGACGTGGCTGCCCACCGCCTGGGTCAGGTAAGCGGCGCACATCCAGCCGGCGGTGCCTCCGCCGACTATTATGACTTTGTTGATGTTTTCCTGCATGTCGATTCCGTGAAAAGTCCGAGTGAAAAAACGTTACCATCTTAGCACCCGGCATCGCGCCGATGAGAGTGGAATGAATGACCGCCAATAGCTTATGCCCGGAACTGAATACGGCGACGGTCGCCGACCTGCGAGCGCACGCCGTGCTGTTGGCGGGTCTGCTGTTCAGCGCCCTGGCGTCCGGCGCTGCGCAAACCCCCGCAGTGCCGGTGCATACGTATTCAATATCCGGCCTGCAGGCGGTCCGGCATGACCTGCCGGTGCCGACGCTCGGCCAGAACGTCCGGATTGAGGTCATTTTGCCGCCGGGCTATTCAGCCAAGGCCAAGCGGCGCTACGCCAGCCTGTACATCAACGACGGCCAGGATGCCGAGGCGGTGGCGCTGAAGCAGGTTCTGCAGGGCCTGTATGGCGAAAACAGCATCGCGCCGGTGATTGTGGTGGCGGTGTCGGCGCCGGCGGACAGGATGGCCAGCTACGGCTTTTCGGACCGCGGCAAACGCCAAAGCCTGCCGGCGCAGAGCCGCTTCGGTCCGGTCGGCGCCGACGCGCACGCCTATTCCGAATGGCTGGCCGCCGGCCTGGTGCCGTTCATCGACGGCCAATACCGGACCATGGCCAAGCCGGAGGCGCGTACGATCCTCGGCTGGTCGCTGGGCGCGGCCAATGCATTCAGCGTCGGCTGGAATTATCCCGATACATTCAGCCGTGTCGGCGGATTCTCGCCTTCGTTCTGGCTGAGTACGGTGTCCGGCGACGCCTCCCGGCGCCTGGCGCCGCAGTTGATCGCCGGCAAACCGATGCCGGGGCGCTTCGCCGTGTATCTGGCGGCCGGCAGCGCCGAGGAAACCGATGACCGCGACGGCGATGGCGTGATTGACGTGCTGGACGATGCCCAGGATGTGATCGACGCCTTGAATGCCAAGGCGCGGCAGTCGAAGCAAAGCCATGATTTCAGGCTGACCCGCATGGATGGCGGCCAGCATAACCAGGCATCCTGGAAATTGCTGTTGCCAGGATTCCTGCAATGGGCATACCCTGTTGTTCCACCCTGATGTTGGCTCGACCATGCATTCCAGAACATGCTCCCTGATCAAAACGGCCGTACTTTTTGCCGGCATCTCAGGGCATGCATTCGCCGAGACTGCCATGCCTAAGCCCGCCGCGGGACGTATTGAGCGCCTGAACGATTTCGCTTCCAAAACCATTTCGGCAAGGAATGTCGACATCTGGTTGCCGCCAGGGTATTCCGATAAGCAGAAATATGCCGTGCTGTACATGCAGGATGGCCAGATGCTGTTCGATGCCGCCATCACCTGGAACAAACAGGAATGGCGGGCCGATGAAGTGGCGGCGAAATTGATGGCTGAAGGCAAGGCGCGGCCGTTCATCATCGTCGGTGTGCATAATGCCGGAACTGCCCGCAATAGCGAATATTTCCCCCAGAAAACCTTTGATGCACTGCCGAAGCCGCGCCAAGAGCAGGTTTTGAACATGACCTTGGCCGATAAGTCACCGCTTTTTAAAGCGCCGTTTACCGGTGATGATTATTTGAAATTCCTGGTAAGCGAGCTCAAACCCTATATTGACCGGCATTATTCCGTGTACACCGCAGCCTCCGACACGGCCGTCATGGGCTCAAGCCGTGGTGGATTGATTTCGCTGTATGCGATCATGGAATACCCGGAAGTATTCGGCTCTGCAGCCTGCCTTTCGACCCATTGGCCGATAAAATACGACATGGACGACAATCCCTATCCTGAGCCGTTATTGGCCTACATGCGCGGCAATCTGCCAGACCCGGCCAGCCATCGGCTGTATTTCGATTACGGCACCGCCACCCTGGACGCCTTGTATCCGCCGCTGCAGGCCAAGGCCGATGCCGTACTGCGCGAGCAAGGTTATAACGCCACCAACTGGCAGACCCGTGAATTTCCGGGCGCCGAGCACAGCGAGAAGGCGTGGGCGCAACGTTTGGACATTCCCTTTCAGTTCCTGTTTCCGGTGCAGTGATCGGATGTTCAACCCGGCAGCCAAAGCTCAGTTGGTCGTGATCGACGGCGAACGTCCAAGTGTGGTGATCGACGACTTCCTGCAGGATCCGGAAGGCTGGGTGACGCGTGCGGAAGCCTTTCAATCCCATTTCGTCGCCCCGGAAAGAAATGCCTATCCCGGCCATGAATTACGAATGCCCGATGAAGTCACCAACATGTTTGTCGAAACGTTGCGGCCCTTGCTTGAGCGGCATTTCGCCATTGATGAAATCCTTGACAGCTATAGCCGGTTGTCGATGGTTACCCGGCAACCGAATGAGCTTGAACCGCGCCAGTGGATCTGCCATCGGGACCGGTTGCGGGTCGCCCCCGGCCGCATGGCTGTGGCATCGGTGCTTTACCTGTTCAAGGAGCCGGCTCTGGGGGGCACGAAACTGTTCCGGCCACGGCAGAATGCCAGTGCCACCGACCTGCTGGTTCACGATTCCAGCACCTTGGATCCGGAAGCGTTTTCAGCCAGATACGGCCTGAAGCCATCCTATATGACGGCGTCGAACGCCTACTTCGAACAGATCCACGAAATCGCCCCGAAATGGAACCGCCTGGTCGTCTACGACGGTATGATCTTTCACAGCGGCGACATTCGGCACCCCGAGCGGCTGTCGGCCGAGCCCAAAAAAGGCCGGCTCAGCCTGAATGGCTTTTTTACCGGCCGGCTGGCACCGGCCTGATCAGGGAATAAGCAGCACGGCCGATTCATCCAGCACTTTCGCATCGGCCGGGTTTCCGCCGCCGAATGCCATGCCGCCGCCTTCCGGGCTCAACGTGCGGTAGCCGGCATCGTAATCCCAGGTGTTCAGGTACAGCTTGATGCCGGATAGGGATTTCGGATTGCCAAGGGCTTTGGCAGGCAGGATGAAACGGATGGTCCGATTGGCGGCATCCACCTGCAGCCCGGCACCGGGGCTGCGTGTTTTTCCTTCGTTGTCGGCATCGGCGCCTTGGACGTCGAACCAGGCATTGGTCCAGCCATTGGCCCGAAGCCGGTAATGCCACGCCATGCCGTCGGGCAATTCAGCGTTCTGCAGCGGCATGATGCGGCTGCCGCCGGCTTTGCCGGGAATTTCGATGAATGCGGTCAAGGCGACATGGTCGAACCCGTTGGGTGGATTCCAAAACCCGGTAACCGTGTGCAAAGTGACATCGATTTTCAGGGCCGAGCCCGCCTGATGGACGGTGATCCGTTCGATATCGCCTTGACGGTTTTGACCCCAGCCCGGATCGTCCGGATAACGCAGCAGGCCGGTGCGGCCTTTGTCATCACCGGATGGGTCATCGACCCGGAGGATTTCCCTCCAAGGCTTCTCGGCCCGGAACGTGCGCGCTTCGGAAGCAGCCAACGCGATGGGATCCCACAGCACCAAACGGTGAATGATGGCCGGATCCATCAGGGCGTCGATGGCGATGTCGGCCTGCCATGCGCCCTTGCCATCGACCCGCACGCCTGTGGCATGGGCCAGATCGCCGTCTAACACCAGCTGCAGCACTTGGCCCGGGGCACCGGAGCCGGAAACAGCCAGCGTTTCCGAGCTTGCGACGGCTGGCAGCGGCCCGATTTGCATGCGGTTGCCGTTTAATCGAACCGGGCTTTGCGTGCCATCGGGAATCAGCACCAAGGCGCTTCGCCCCGGCAGGGCAAGACTCAGTTGGCCGCGGTCATCCAGCACGGCCCCGGTTTTGAAGGGCAGCTGCGAATACGCCACATTCAGGCGGCTGCCCGCAGGCAATCCGGTTTCCAGGTTATCCAGCAAGGCTTCACTGTCGGCGGTGTTGAAGATCACCAGCGCCTGGCTGGCGCCATCCTGCATGCGATAGGCCAAAATGCCCGGTCCGGCCGGATTGTCCTTCAATACGGTGGGCTTGCCATGCGTGAACACTTTGTTTGATTTACGCAGATTCGCCATGGCTTGAATGGCCTTGAACATCGGCGCTGCCGTGTCGAAATGGTTTTTGCCTTCCGAGCCATAGCCGGTTTCGAACATGGCCGCGCGTTGCCCGGTGAAGCCCTGCTCGGTGCCGTAATAAATCACCGGAATGCCGGGCAGGGTCATGATCAGCAGCAGGTTCTGTTTCAATCCGGCCAGGCCGCCGTTGGCCAGAAAGCGGTCGACGTCATGGTTGTCGACAAAACTCGGCATCAGGTGCGGCTCGGGGTACAGACGCATCATGCTGTCGATGCGGTGACTGAGTTCCGCGGTGGCGTGGCCGCGCGCGAACACGTCGGCGCTGGTGCCGTACAGGGGGAAATTCAGCATGCCCGGCATCAATGGCCGGCCGCCGGCATCGCGCATGTAGCCGGCGATCTTCCGGCTCTGCGCGTCCTCGAACGGCTTGTCGACGGCGAAGCCTTCACCGAACACGTGGAACCGGCTGCGGCCGGACTGCGCGGCCACGCCGAACATGCCGGGATTGTCCGCGTCCGGCGAATACAGGAAGTCGCGGAAATACTCCGGCGGCACATAGAACGCGGTGTCCACGCGGAACGCGTCCACACCGGCCTCCTTGATCCAATAGCCGTAACTGCGCCGGAGCGCATCGCGCACGGCCGGATTTTCGGTGTTCAGGTCATCCAGGCCGGCCATCTGGTAATCATGTTCCTGCACCGGGTCGGTGTAATCGACGATATCCGGTGTCCAGTGGTAAATGCCGGCCTGCCGTTGGGAGGGATCGCGCGCGTCGTTCTGGCTGAAGGGGAATTGGCTTGGCTTGCCGCCCTGCGGGGTGGCCGGCTCCATACGGAAGAAATCGGCGGGATTGTCCGTGTTCCGGCCTTGCGGATAGGAAAAATAGTTGCCCATGTGGTTGACCACGATGTCCTGGATCAAGTACATATCCTGCGCATGCAGGGCTTTGGACAGGTTTTTGTAGTCCTGCAGGCTGCCGAAGTGCTTATCGACCGCCATCAGGTTTTCGCCCCAGTAGCCGTGGTAGCCGCCGTAATCGCTGCTTACGCTCCACCATTGGTGCGCGACCGGTGGCGTTATCCAGACCGCGGTTGCGCCCAAGCTTTTGATGTAATTGATTTTATTTTCTATGCCTGCGAGATCGCCGCCCGAATAACTGCTGTTTTTGCCGGTGTCGAATTCACCGATGCCTTGGTCATTGTTGTCGGGATTGCCGTCGTTGAAGCGGTCGATCATCAGAAAATAGACGATTTGGGAGCGCCAATCCGGGGACGGCACATGCAGTTCGCCACCGTTCAACGCATTCACGTTTGTCGCAGTGGACAAGGCAAAAATGCCTAGAAACCAGGCGGACATTTGAACGCGATTCATGGTATTAATCCTTTTCAATCAATAATATATAAAGACAAGGGTCGCATGTTTGGTGTGCAGTTTGAATCTGAATGCGCAATGAATACGTATGTATTTAGTGTTAATACTTTATAAATTCTGCAATCATTTTAACCGTTCGTTAATAAAAATCGGGTGGAGCCGTCCGGCATCCCCTTGCAACGATGTTGTAACACAAAATCAAATTCACACGCTGTTATTATGGAGAGAGAGATAATGGTACTTAAGCGCAATATGCTGAGCATGGCCTTGGCATCCGCGACTTTGCTGGTCACTGCCAATGTTCAAGCGCAGTCAGCCGAAGAAGCGAAAACACGGGAAGCGGCTTCCGAGAAAGAATCGGAAGACGCCACGTCGCTCGATAAAGTGACCGTCAGGGGTATCCGCCGCGGCATTGAGAACGCGATCGAAACCAAGCGTGACAACAGCCAGATCGTCGAAGCGATTTCAGCCGAAGCCATCGGCAAACTGCCGGATTCATCCATCGCCGAATCGATCGCCCGGCTGCCAGGCCTAACCGCCCAGCGTGATCGCGGCCGCGCCACCCAGATCCAGATCCGCGGCTTCGCCGGCGATTTCGCCGGCACCACCTTGAACGGCCGCGAGCAGGCCAGCACCAGCGACAACCGCGGTGCCGAGTTCGACCAGTACCCATCCGAACTGCTTTCCCAGGTCGTGGTCTATAAAACACCCCAAGCCAGCCTGATCGGCCAAGGCCTGTCGGGCACCGTCGATCTGCAGACCGTCGATCCGCTGTCTTACAGCGACCGCGTCGTGTCGCTCAACTACCGTTACGACCAGAACGAACTGAACGGCGGCACCGAAAGCGGCAACCGCTTCAGCTTCGCTTACATCGACCAGTTTCTGGACAATACCTTGGGTGTTTCCGTGGGATACGCCTACATGGACAGCCCGCAGCCAGGCCTGCAGAACGAAGCCTGGGGTTATGCTGACGGCCCGGCCGGCACCAAGGTCTACGGCGGCGGCAAACTGTACAAATTCGATGCCGATCTGGAGCGTCAGGGCTGGGCCGGCACCATCCAGTTCAAACCGAATGATTTCTATGAAACCTCGCTGGATATCTTCTACTCCACCTTCGACAAGACAGAAATCAAGTCGGGTCTGGAACTCGGCACCGCCTGGGGTCAGGGCATCCTGCAACCAGGCTATACCGTCGGTGGTAACAGCACTATCACTAACAGCGACTGGACCAACGTCAAACCGGTCATCCGGATGGACAGCAATCCGATCAACGACACCGTGCAATCCTACGCCTGGAACAACATCTTCACGTTGAATGAAGACTGGAAAGTTGTCGTCGATCTGTCGACCTCGGAAGCCGAGCGTAAATTCCGGGTGCTGGAAACCTACGGCGGCCTCAAAGGCAGTGGTGTCACTGACCTGAACGTTGCGCTCAACAATCCCGAATACTACGATCTGACCTTTGGTGCAGATCTCGGTAATCCGGCCAATCTGCAGTTGATCGATGCCGGAAACTGGGGCCAGGACGGCTACCTGAAAGATTTCGAAGTCTTAGACAAGCTCGATTCGTACCGTTTGGATTTCATCCGCAGCTTCGAAGACGGCGCCGTCAGCAGCATCGAATTCGGCGTGAACTACACAGACCGCAGCAAGGAAAAGAGTTCCGATGAGTATTTCCTCTGCATCAACGATGACATCCAGAACGGCTGCGGCCGCGGTTACGCTTCCGCCCCGTTCCCAGGCACCACGCAGAGCTTCGGATTCGGCGGCCTGGGCAGCCTGGCGACGTTCAATGCCGATGATCTGTTGAAATCCGGCTTCTACACCCTGAAGGCCAATGGCAACGAGGACATCGCGCAGAAGAACTGGACGGTCGAAGAGCAGACGACCACGTTCTACATGCAGGCCAACATCGATTCAACAATCGGCGACGTGCCGGTGCGCGGCAACGTCGGTCTGCAGTACGTGGACGTCGATCAAAGTTCGGTGGCCTACGCCGCATTTGACGGCGTAACGAACCCGACGCCGGTCGAGGGCGGTGCGAGCTACGGCGAGCTGCTGCCGAGCATGAACCTCAACTTCGGCTTTTTTGAAGACCAGTACCTGCGTGTCGCCCTTGCCAAGCAGATGGCGCGTCCACGCATGGACGCCATGCGCGCCGCCTATAATGTCAGCAATAACTTAACCAACTGCGGCGGTGTGCCGGGTCCGATCTGGTGCGGCGACGGCGGCAATCCCGAGCTGCGTCCATGGCGCGCCAACGCCTTTGATGCAAGCTATGAATGGTACTTCGCCACCGAGGAAGGCAACAAGGGCTATCTCAGCGCGGCTTACTTCTATAAGAACCTTGAAAGCTACGTCTATAACCAGCGCGTGCCGTTTGATTTCGGCAACGATCCGCTGCCGCCGCCGGAAGCCGGCGACGTCATCGGCGTGGATTATCCGGATTCGACCGTCGGATCGCTGGACAGTCCGATTAACGGCAACGGCGGCTACATGAAGGGCTTCGAACTGACCATGTCCGTGCCGCTGGATGTGCTGTGGGCGCCGTTGGAAGGTTTCGGCATCCAGGCCACCTATTCCGAAAACGACAGCGACATCGAGCCGTACCCGGGTTCGAATCAGCCGATCCCCGGCCTTTCCAAGTACACCTCCAACACCACGGTTTACTATGAAAACTTCGGCTGGTCGTTCCGTTACAGCTACCGCACCCGTTCCGCGTTCCGGGGCGAGACCCGCGGTTTCGGCGCGGATCTGGTGGTACAGGATTTCAATGCTGAAAAAGTCCAGGACGCGCAGATCAACTACACCTTCGGTTCCGGGGTGTTGGAAAACCTGAGCCTGTACCTGCAGGTCAGCAACATCGGCGATGAGCCGGTCGGCAGCAACCAGGGCGAAAACCGCCCGATCAACTACTTTGAATACGGCCGTCAGACATTGATGGGTTTCAGCTACAAGTTCTAATAACAACCGTGTGTTGTAAACTACCCATGCCGACCGTTGGTCGGCATGGGTTTTTTATTGACGGAATTCTATGACAGCAACTTCAAATACACATGCTTTGGTCGCGGATATCGGCGGTACCAACGCGCGGTTCGCCCTGACCGACCTCTCGGCTGCGCATCCGGTCCTCACGCACAGCCAAAGCCTGCCCACGGCCGGCTTCGCCAGCCTGCAGCATGCGGTCGAACACTATCTGGCGTCGGTCGGCGCGAAACCCCGGTTCGCCTCGTTCGCGGTGGCCTGTCCGGTGCTCGGCGACGACATCCGTCTGACCAACCGCGCCTGGGCGTTCAGCCGCAGGGAGCTACAGGAAACCCTTGCGCTCGAGCAGCTGACGGTGATCAATGATTTCGGCGCCGCGGCTCTGGCGGTGCTGGAAATCGGTGATGGCCAGCGTGTCTGCCTGCACGGCGGACCGGACGAACAGCATAGAGGCCCGATCACCGTCATCGGTCCGGGCACCGGCCTCGGCATCGCCCTGCTGGTCGGCGATGACCGGCAGGGTTGGCGTGTGGTCGAAACCGAAGGCGGCCATGTCAGCTTCGCCCCGCAGGTCGATGAAGAGCGCATGATCGCGGACTGGGTCAGTGCGCGCCACGGCCGCTGCTCGAACGAACGCCTGCTGTCCGGACAGGGCCTGTCGTACATCGACGCCGCCATCAGCGATCCGCAACGCACGGATCTGCGCAACCCCGCCGATATCGTGGCCGCCGCCCTGGAGGGCCACGATGTGATGGCGCGCCGCGCCTTGGCACGCTTCTGCGCCATATTCGGCAGCGTGGCCGGCGACGCCGCGCTGATCCACGGCGCGCGCACGGTGGCCATCGCCGGCGGCATCGTGCCGCGTTTCATCCCGTTCCTGCGCAGCAGCGCGTTCAGGGAGCGGTTTTTGTCCAAGGGCCGGTTCGCCGCCTATCTGGAATCGGTGTCGGTGCATGTCGTCACCCATGAATCGCCCGGCCTGGTCGGCGCGGCGGTGGCGCTGAAAAACGCCCGGGAAACCTGAAGCGGAACCGATGACGGACCGCTTATGGATGTGCGATATACTGAAATCCGTCGTCCACCGCATTGACCGCGCCGCATGAAAGCCAAGACCACTTCCTTTGACATCGCCTACCGCGCCAACGTCTCGCAGTCGACCGTTTCGCGCGCGCTGCGGGACAGCCCGCTGGTCAATCCGGAGACGCGCAAGCGCATCCAGGCGATCGCCAAGGAACTGCATTACACAGTCGATAAGAACGCCTCCAACCTGCGCTCCCAGCATTCCGACACCTTGGCGGTGCTGCTGTTCGAGGACCCGACCTCGGATGACTCCCAGATCAACCCGTTCTTCCTGTCGATGATCGGTTCAATCACCCGCGCCTGTTCGACCTTCGGCTACGACCTGCTGATCTCTTTCCAGCAGGCGTCCAACGACTGGCACGCCGATTTCGAAGACAGCCGCAAGGCCGACGGCATCATCCTGCTCGGCTACGGCGATTACCTGGATTATTCCAGCCGTCTGGACAAGCTGATAGAGAAAGGTACCCATTTCGTGCGCTGGGGTTCGCTGCCCGGACAGCCGGGTGTGTCCATCGGCTGCGATAACCTGCTGGCCGGCCGTGAAATGACCGAGCATCTGCTGCTGCAGGGCCATCGCAGGATAGCCTTCCTGGGTCATGCCTCAGGGCGCTATCCGGAGTTCTTCGACCGCTACCGCGGCTATGCCGCCGCGCTGCAGCAGGCCGGCATCGCCGTTGAGCCGGCGTGGCAGGTAGACGCCATCAGCAACGAACAGGACGGCTATGACGCCATGGTCGCGCTGTTCGCGCGCGGCGCGGACTGCGACGCGGTGTTCGCCGCCAGCGACCTGATCGCCGTCGGTGCCATGCGCGCCATCCAGGAGCGCGGCCTGCGCATACCGGAACAGATCGCCGTGGTCGGTTTCGATAACATCCCGATGGCGAATTTCGTTTCACCGGCGCTGACCACCGTGCTGCAGGATACCAAGCAGGCCGGCGAGCTGCTGGTCAAGACGTTGCTGCACCTGATCAACAACGAGCCGGTGCAAAGCCAGATGCTGCCGGCCAAGCTGCTTATCCGCCGTTCGTGCGGCGCTGTTTCCCAGCCTGAAGCCGATCCAGCTCACTGAGCAGTGCCGGCGCGCTGAGTGCGCCGTCGAACAGCAGCACGTCCACACCATGCGCCGGCACTTCGGTATTGAAGAGCGGCGTGAGGGGATCAATCGTGTAGGTGATGCCGCTGATGGCGGATTTCCATGTACCCGGCTGCAGTTTGCCGCGGAAGCTGAATTGCGCCGGCGTATCGCCTTTATTGAGCAGAACCAACGCCGTCTGAGCGCCATCGCCGTGCTGATAGACGCGGTAGAACGCCGCGCGGTCGCCATCAAGCAGCAGGTTCAACTGCAGGCCGCGCTGCAGTGCCGATGAGTCGCGGCGCACCTGCGCGATGCGTTTCAGGTTGGCGTAGATCGGGCTGGATGCGCCGGCATCGATCCGCTGCTGGCCGTAATAATTGCGGTTGCCTTCATGTTCGGCCTTGCCGCGCATGAAACCGGTTTCCGAACCGTAGTAGATGACCGGGATGCCGCGGGCGGTGAACAGCCAGTTGTGGGCGTTGATGAATCCATGGTCATCGGCGGCCAGCCTGGGCATGTCGTGGTTGTCGTAGAAGGTCATCAGCTCATAGGGATTCTGGTACGGACCATCGGTCAGATACAGCGCATCGGCCAGTTTTTCGAAGCCTGCGCCGTCATGGCCGAACACCTTGGCGAGCCGGTCTTTCAGCGGAAAATCCAATACGCTGATTTTGCCATGTTCCGGCCAGGTGAACGGCGCGATCTTGGCGGCATCAAAATCGTACGCTTCCGCGAACAGGAAGAAATCCGGGTGCTTTTCGCGGATGCGGCGGCTGAACTCCTTCCAGAACGGCAACGGCATGTGCTTGATGGTGTCGATGCGGAAGGCATCGGCGCCCTGTTCGATCCACTGCAGGTAAGCGCCGGTCAGGTAATCCATCACCGCCGGGTTGTTCTCGTCCAGGTCGGACAGCTGCACCATCTCGGTTTTCCGGTTAAAGAAGCGGTGCAGGGGATTGTGTTCCGGGTCGAGTTTCGCGGCCGGCAGATTCTGATGGTCGGCGACCATCGTGCCGGCCTTGTCGAAGATCTGCCCGTATTTTGGCTGCTGCACCGGCATGCCGAAGGCCGGCGAGCCGTGGTTGGCGACGACGTCCAGCACGGTGGCGATGTCTTTTCCGGTCAGCACCTCGTTCAGGCCGGCGAAGTCCAGGCCCGGGCTCGGCAGGTGCTCGTCCAGCGTGTAGAAATTACTGCCCCAGTAGCCGTGATAGCCGGTCTTGCCTTTGTCCTGGAACATGCCTTTCCAGGTCACGGCGTCGCCGCCGGTGAACGCTTCATCCGGGTTGTCGACGATGGGTGTCAGCCAGATGGCGTCGAAACCGAGCGTTTTGATGTAATCGGCGTTGTCCGCGATGCCTTTGAAATCGCCGCCGAGATAGCCGATGTTATCGCTTTCGCCGGATGGCGCCCCGGCAACCGGGCGGTCGAAGGTGTGGTTGATGCCGCCTTGCGTGCGCTGGTCATTGCTTTCATCGGCATTGACGAAACGGTCGGTCATCAGGAAGTACACGGCACGCGCGGCGAATGGTTCCAGCGTGCCGTAATAGTCCCGCTGCCGGACCTCGGCCGCTGCACCGGATGCGGCGAGGGCAAGGGCCAGCGGCAGCAGAAGCGATTTCATGTTCAGTGGCCCGCCGTCAGGGTGTCGGCCATGGCCTTGTGCTCATTCACGAAGAACACCAGCAGGCCGCCGATGATCAGCGATATGCCGGCCACGGTCATCGCGTTGATCGCCCCCGGCCCGATCAGCCGGTACGCGGCGTTGACGCCGCCGAGCGCCGCCACGATCTGCGGCAGCACGATGAACATGTTGAACAGGCCCATCATGATGCCCATTTTTTTCGGGTCGACCGAGCCGGCCAGCAACGCGTACGGCATCGACAGGATGCTGGCCCAGGACACGCCGATCAGGGCGAAGCTCAGCATCAGCATTTTCGGCTCGGTCACGTACAGCATCGACAGGAAGCCGACGCCGCCGAGGGTGAGCGAGATGAAGTGCACCAGTTTGCAGTTCAGGGTGAAGCGGGCGGCATAGAAGCTCAGCAGCAGGGCGACCACCATCGACGACAGCCCGTAGAACCCCATATACGAACCGACCAGGTCGGCGGCACTCTGGAACGCGCCGTTGGCGGCCTGGAAGGCGGCGGCCTGGGCGGGCACGGCCATGTCGAAGGCGGCAGGATCCGGCGCCGGCGCCTTGAACACGTGTTCGGTCAGGGCCGGCGTGGCCAGGCTCCACATGGTGAAGAACGCGAACCAGCTGAAGAACTGCACGATGCCCAGTTTCAGCATCTGCGCCGGCATATGCCGCACATGATGCAGGATATCGCCCAGCACATTGCCCTGTGCGGATTCGGCCTTGAAGCGTTCGATGTCCTCGGGTGGATATTCGGTGGTGGTGAATACGGTGAACAGCACGCTGGTAAGGAACACAAAGGCGCCGATGGCGAACGCGATCCGGACCGAATCAGGAACCACGCCGGGTGCGGCGTCATTGGATACGCCCAGCACGGAGTTGACGAACCATGGCAGGTTGCTGGCGACCCAGGTGCCGATGCCGATGATCAGGGTCTGCAGCACGAAGCCGTAGGAGCGTTGGCTGTTCGGCAGCTTGTCGGCGACCAGGGCACGGAACGGTTCCATGCTGATGTTGATCGAGGCGTCCAGGATCCACAGGAAGCCGGCCGCCATCCACAGTGTGGAGGAATATGGCATGAAAAACAGGGCGATCGAGCTCAACACCGCGCCGATCAGGAAATACGGGCGCCTGCGCCCCAGGCGCGGATGCCAGGTGCGGTCGCTGAAATAGCCGACGACCGGCTGCACCAGCAGTCCGGTCAGCGGCGCCGCGACCCACAGCAGCGGCAGCGAACCCTGGTCGGCGCCGAGGGTCTGGAAGATGCGCGACATGAAGCCGCCCTGCAGCGCGAAACCGAACTGGATGCCCAAAAAGCCGAACGACATGTTCCAGATCTGCCAAAACGATAAACGCGGTTGTCCACTCATCAAGCCCTCTCCCGGGAGTATTTATTCTAATTCTGCAATCGTACGTGCATTCCCGCGAATTGCCTACTCTTGAATACGTATGCACCAAAACGCTTCTGTAGGAGCGCCTTTAGGCGCGATTTATTCACGCCATATCGCGCCTAAAGGCGCTACTACGGCAATAATAAAAGGGACTAAAAAAGGGACGGAGGTTTCCCTCCGTCCCTTTGATGTTCAACGGGGGATCAGAATGTTTTACGGACGCCGATGCTGAAGGTGCCGTTGTCCTGCTGGTCGTTGCCGGTGCGGCCGCGGTAGCTGAGGAAGCCGTCGAAGCTTTCGGCGAACCGCATGCTGGCGCCGACATTCCAATCGATGAAGCTGTCATCGGTCGGGGCGTAGCCGCCGAGGCTGAAATTGCCCGGCATCGATGCGGTTCCGCCGCGCACGAAGGTCTGGTCGGTGTTGGTTTCGGTGACCCAGGCAACGCGTGCGAACGGTTGCACGCCGCCGAATTTTCCGGAGAACTGGTAACCCAGGGTGGTCATGTTGCTGTCGCGGCTGAAGTCATCAAAACGCATGGCTGTGCTGCTGGTGCCCTCCTCGACATAGCCTTCCACTTCGTTATTGGTGATTTCCACGCCGGCGAACGGGCCGTGCGTGAAGTTCTCGGCCTTGAACACATAGCCTGCTTCCAGCGAACCGACCTGCTGGGTTATGCCGGTGTTGCCGATTTCCGTGCGGGTTGATGCGCCCAGGTTGATGCGGCGGCTGATGTCCATATCGGTGTTGCCGCCGCTGAAGCTCAGGCGGCCGTATAGGCCATTGATCTCATATTGACCGAACAGGCCCAGCAATACGGTGGTGCCGTCGAACTCGCCGGCGAATCCGGCATCACCGGTGTTGTTGCCCAAGGTGGCGGCCACGCCGAAGGTGAAGCCTTCATTGACGCGGTAGGTGGCGCCGATGTTCAGGTCCATCGAGTCGCCGTCCAATGCCGGTGTGTAGCCGGTGGCGTCGAAATTCGACTGGCCGAACTGCACCGCGGTGAAACCGCGCACTTTACCCACTTCTGAACCGGCAGCCCATTCCGAATCCAAGGCATCATTAATGGCGGTGCTGTGGTTGTAAGCGGACTGCATGGCGACTTCAGGCGCCAGCGAGACGATGCCCGGCGCGGTGATGGTGGCATATACGACGTTGGCCAGCAATGCATGTGCGCGGCCTGAGGGATGGATATCATCGGCAAACAGATAGGTGCCGCTGGTCGGTTGCGTCGGGTAGCCCGAACTTGCCGGGCCGCAGATCAGCGACGATGCCGGGCAGGCTTTACCCGTTGTGTTGGTGAAGCCGAATGCGGCCGGGTTGGCGGTCACTTCATTGATGATGGCGAAGGTATTGATGGCGACGATGCCATCCGAGGCCGTTGCCAGGCCCGCCTCGAACTGCAGGTTGTAAATGGTGGTCAAGGCCGTGGCGCCGGTGGCGTTGGGGGTGCCCACGTTCAATGGCGTCTTGCCGAGGTCAGGCAGGTTGAATACCACGATGGTTTTCGCGCCCTTGGACTGCAGGAATGCGACTTCACCGGCGGCGGTGGCGCCGGCTTGGCCGGCCCAGGCTTGAGCGATGAGCGGATTGGCATACAGGCCGGCATAATAAACGCCGCTCAGGATGTCATTTGCACCGGCCCAATAGGTATATAGCGCATTCGGATCGGCTACGCCGCCGTTGGCGGCCAAGTGCGTGGTGAACTGGGTCATCAGCGAGAAGCTGCCCGGCGAGTTCACGCAGTTGAAAGGCAGGCCCGGTACCTGTGTCGGCGTGCCGTTGGAAATGGCGCAGGCGCCGCCGTAGGCATAGTTGCTGCCGCTGCTTCCCGGAATCAGCGGCGAAAAATTGGTTTGGTTGCCTAGACCGAACATGCTCGACAAGATCTGCGAATACACCGGGTCGAGGTTCGTGGTGAAGCTCGTATCCGGCGGCAGGCCATTCAACGTGCCGACATTGCCGGCATCGGTCAGGCTGTCGCCGAAGCTGATGACTTCGCTGAATTGCTGGGCTTGTACGGCGGAGCTGGCGGTGATGGCTGCGGCGAGCGCCATGGAAAGTTGGGTTAAGCGCATAGATGTGTACTCTCTCTTGGGGTAATTTTCGATTTTTGCCGCCTTTCTGCAGGGACATTCCCGTCTCAAAATGCAGAACCACAGCCCATACCCACGCGCATTGTCGGGGGCTAGTGAGCCTACATTAATACAATATTTACATTGTGGCTAGTGTAATTGCTCTTTTTTCGGGCTTTAGTCGTCCTGCGCTTCGGCGTGCCTCCGTTGCCGGAACTGCCGCGCCTCGTAGCGTCCGGCCAGCCAAAGGCCATGCAGCAGCACCGCCGTGGCCATGCCCAGCAGCAGGCCGCCAAGCACCAACGCCAAGGCGCCGTCCAGAAAGGCGTGCCGTGGCTTGATATGCAGCAGCCCGATCAGCCAGGTGCCAATGGTGTAGGTGGCCAGATAGATCGGGCCCATGCTCAGCGGGTTGACGACCATCTGCAGGCCGACCGTCGCGGTCAGGTTGGCACGGCCCAAAAAGGCGGCGGCGACGGCGATCAGGATCTGTGCGCCATAGCTCGGCAGAAAGGCCAGCAGGCTGCCGATGTACAGGGCGCGGACCATCGGCGCATTCTTGAACGACCACAGATACGGCCGTTTATGCGCGAAGTCGGCGAACCACTTGACCACCGGATAGCGCCGGACGTTGGCTTTGCGCGGCAGCGGCTTGAGCAGGGCGCGGACGCGCCTGCGGCGCTGACGCCATTGCGGCTCCATCAGGCGGCGCGGCGGCGTTTATTCAGCTGGATCAGCAGCAGCGAAATGGCCGCCGGGGTCATCCCCGGGATGCGCTGGGCCTGGCCGATGGTTTCCGGCCGTGTGTTGGCCAGCTTGCCCTGCAGTTCCTTGGACAGGCCCGGGATGCCGGCGAACTCGAAGCCGTCCGGAATCGCGGTGTTTTCGTTTTTCTTCTGCTTGGCGATGTCGTCGTTCTGGCGGATCAGATAGCCCGAATACTTGACCGAGATCTCGACCTGCTCGGCGACCTTGTCAGATGCGTTGGCCGGACCGAATTCGGCCACCGCCATCAGGCTGGCGTAGGTGATTTCCGGGCGCTTGAGCAGGTCCAGTGCGGACCCGTCGCGGGTTACGCTGATGCCGGATTCGCGCTCCAGGGCCTTGGCCATGGCGTTGCCTGGAACCACCCAGATCGCCTGCAGCCGGCTGCTTTCATCGCTTATGGCCTGCATTTTGTCGTTGAACGCCTGCCAGCGCGGCGCATCGACCAGACCCAGTTCATATCCGGCCGGGGTCAGGCGTGCGTCCGCGTTGTCTTCGCGCAGCTGCAGGCGGTATTCGGCGCGCGAGGTGAACATGCGGTACGGCTCGGTGGTGCCGTGGGTGATCAGGTCATCGATCAGCACGCCGATATAGGCTTCATCGCGGCGCGGCGACCAGGCCGGCAGCTGCTTGGCCAGGCGCGCCGCATTCAGCCCGGCGATCAGGCCCTGCGCGCCGGCTTCTTCGTAGCCGGTGGTGCCGTTGATCTGACCGGCGAAGAACAGGCCGCCGACCGCCTTGGTCTCCAGCGAGGCTTTCAGGCCGCGCGGGTCGAAATAGTCGTACTCGATGGCGTAGCCCGGCCGGGTGATATGCGCGTTTTCGAAGCCGCGGATGGAATGCACCAGATCCAGCTGCACGTCGAACGGCAGCGATGTCGAGATGCCGTTCGGGTAGATTTCAAAGGTATTCAGGCCTTCCGGCTCGATGAAGATCTGGTGCGAGCTTTTGTCGGCGAAACGCACGATCTTGTCTTCGATCGACGGGCAATAGCGCGGGCCGATGCCTTCGATCA
>ERZ1645185.99-NODE-99-length-37125-cov-5.939493_pt1 | contig 37125 bp, 37 predicted proteins | sample MGYA00575351_ERZ1645185 | MGnify/ENA primary metagenome ERZ1645185 (study PRJEB40838, sample SAMN11284767) | freshwater sediment metagenome | isolation source: river sediment | host: Sediment | place: India: Jana village, Kanpur | collected 2015-12-17 ... | reverse complement strand
GTTGTAGCCGAGCGCGTTGACGGCGATGCCGGCGGCGAAGTCGAGCCACCCCTTCCCCTCGGCGTCGTACAGCCGCACCCCGTCCGCGCGCACCAGCTCCATCGGCGCACGGCGGTACAGGCCCAGGAGGGCGTCGGTCTGCGGGTGGGCGGCGACGGTCATGCGGTGTCCCTGCTGCTGGTGGTGGAAAGGGTGATGCTGGTGCCGACGGAGGCGTCGGTGATGCCGTCGAGCGCGGCGATGCGCACGCGGCGCACGCCGTTGCGGAGCGCCTGCACGGCGGCCTCGAGCTTCGCGAGCATGCCGCCCTTCGCGATGCCGCGCGTCGCGAGCGACTCGATCGCCGCCGTGTCGATGCCGCGGAGCACGACGCCGTCCTCGAGCACGCCCGGCACGTCCGCGACGAAGAGGAGCTCGTCCGCGCCGAGGCCCGCCGCGATCGCCGCCGCCGCATCGTCGCCGTTCACGTTGAGCCCGAGCCCCTGCGTCGATTCGCGGTCGCGTCCGAGCGGCGAGATCACCGGGACCCAGTCGGCGTTGAGGAGGTCCGCGATCAGCGTCGCGTCGGCCTGCACGTCGGCGCCCACGCGCCCGTACGTCGCGTCCGCGACGCGCGCCGTGAGCAGTCCGCCGTCCTCGCCGCTGATGCCGACGGCGCGCACGCCCGCCGTGGCGAGCTGCGCCACGAGGCGCTTGTTGACGGTGCCGGAGAGCACCATGCGCACCGCGTCGAGGTCCTGCGCGCTCGTCACGCGGCGCCCGCCGATGAACTGCGGCTCCACGCCCATCTGCCGCTGCAGGGCGCTCACCTCGTCGCCGCCGCCGTGCACGACGACGACGCGCGCGCCCGGCGTCTCGATCGCCGCGCGCAGGCGCGTGAGGAGCGCCGGGTCGCCCTGGGCGCGGCCGCCGATCTTGACGACGCGCACCACCACGTTCGCGCTCACGTGCGAGGCGACGTGCGCGCCGCGCTCGGCGCGCGTGTGCAGCGGCGAGTGCGCCGCATCGGTCCGTCGACGCTGTCCGCTCACGCGGGGAGCCCCGCGCGTTCGTCGAGGCCGAGCATGAGGTTCGCGTTCTGCAGCGCCTGGCCCGCAGCGCCCTTCATCAGGTTGTCGATCGCGCTGAACACCTGGATCGTCGGTGCGCGCACGCCCGCGACCGGACGCACCGCGATGCGCACGACGTTGCGATGCTGGACGTGCCGGAGTTCCGGCAGCGCCTCCTCGACCTCGATGAACGGCTCGTGCGCGTACCGCGCGCGCCACGGGGCCATCAGGTCGGCGAGCGGCGCGGCGAGCGGCACCGTGATCGTCGACAGGATGCCGCGGGCCACCGGCAGGAGGTGGGGTGTGAAGAGCAGGTCGGCGTCGACGCCGAGCTCGGCGGTGAGCGCACGCATCTCGCGCAGGTGCCGATGCTCGTTGCCCACGCCGTACGCCCGGTAGTTCTCCGTGATCTCGCCGAACAGCAGGTCGAGGCGCGGCGAGTAGCCAGCGCCGCTGACGCCGCTCGCGGCCGTGATGCCGATCGTCGCGCCCGGCGCGACGAGGCCCTGTTCGAAGAGCGGCAGCAGCGCGATCAGCGCCGATGTCGGGTAGCAACCCGGATTCGCGACGCACGCGGCGTCCTTGACCTGCGCGCGCCGCAGCTCGGTGAGCCCGTACGGGATGCCGTCGCTCGCGCCGTTGCCGATGCGCAGGTCCGCGGAGAGGTCCACGACGCGCACCCCGTCAGCGCGCGCGCGCGCGACCCACTCCGCGCTCGCGCCGTGCGGCAGGGCGGAGAAGACGAGCTCCGCATCGCCGAGCCGCACGTCATCTGTCGCGGCGAACGTGACGCGGCCGCCGCCGGGCACCTGCGCGGTCTCGCCGCGCTGTGAGTTGGCCGTCGCGTACGCGAGCGAGAGCCCCGGATGGCCGAGGAGGAGACCACAAAGCTCGCGCCCCGCGTAACCGGAGGCGCCGAGCACGCCGACTGGAATCTTATGCACGTTTAATGCATACTAATGCTTTCACCCGCTGTCAACCTTCGCCTTACCCCGGATGAACGGTCGGTGCTAGACTGCGGCAACCCGGAGACCCAACCGTGACGGCCAGCAAACGCGAGCGGCAACACGCCATTCTCGAGCTCATCGGCACCCGCGAGATCGGGAGCCAGGAGGAGCTGCGGCAGCTCCTGCTCAACCGCGGGTGGGACGTCACGCAGTCGACGCTCTCGCGCGACCTGCGCGACCTGCGCATCGCGCGCGTCCCGACCGACCATGGCGCCAGGTACACCGTCACCGAGGGCGGCGCGGAGGACGGTGCCCGTGCGCCGCTCGCCACGCTCCTGCCCCAGTTGATGGTCCGCCTCGACGGCGTGAGCCATATGATCGTGGTCAAGACCGTCAGCGGCGGCGCCCAGACCGTCGCGCACGCCCTCGACAAGGAGTCGAGTCCCGACATCCTCGGGACGATCGCGGGCGATGACACGATCCTCATGATCTGCCGGAGCGAACAGGCCCGCGAGCGCGTCGCCCGCCGCCTGGCCGCCCTCGGGCGTCGCGGCGCCTGAGCCGGCGCCGTCCTGACCGCATACTTATGCGACACTCGACTTTTCTCTCGAGTCCTGCCGTCGCCCCCTTCTCTCGCTGAGGATTCCGTCGTGAGCGGCACCGATCACAAGCTCTGGGGAGGCCGGTTCGCCGGCGGCCCCGCCCCCGAACTCGAAGCCGTCAACCGGTCGATCACCACCGACCTGCGGCTCTGGCCGTTCGACATCCGCCTCTCGCAGGCGTGGGCCCGCGGCCTCGTGGTCGCCGGCGTGCTCAGCCAGGCCGACGCCGATGCGATCGTCGCCGGACTCGACCGGGTCGGCGCGCGGATCGGTGCTGGCGAGGCGCCGATCGGTTCGGACGAGGACGTGCACACCTTCGTCGACCGCCTCCTGCATCAGGAGGCCGGCGAGCCGGCGAGCCGCCTTCACACGGGACGCAGCCGCAACGACCAGGTCGCCACCGGCACCCGCCTCTGGACGATGGACGCGATCGACCGCATCCGCGCCATGGTGCGCGACGTGCAGCGCGCGCTGCTGGATCAGGCCGAGCGGCACGCCGACGCGCTCATGCCGGCGTACACCCACCTCCAGCGCGCTCAGCCGGTTTCGGTCGCGCATTGGGTGCTCTCGCATTTCTGGCCGCTCGAGCGCGACCTCGGACGGTTGGCGGCCGCGCGCGAAGGGGCGGCGACGCTCCCGCTCGGCTCCGGTGCCATCGCCGGATCGGCCTTTCCGGTTCCCCGCGAGCAGCTGCGCGCCGAGCTCGGCTTCGCGCGACTCTCGCCCAACTCCATTGATGCCGTCGGAGACCGGGACTTCGTCGCGGAGACGCTCTTTGCACTCTCCCTGCTCGGTGCACACCTCTCACGGATCGGCGAGGACCTGATCCTGTTCGGCTCGAGCGAGTTCGGATTCGTTCGGTTCGGCGACGCGTTCTCGACGGGTTCGTCGATGATGCCGCAGAAGCGGAACCCCGATGCCCTGGAGCTCGCGCGCGGTTCCGGCGCCCGAATGCTCGGCGACCTGACCGCGTTGCTTGCAACGCTGAAGGGCCTGCCGAGCGGGTATAACAAGGACCTGCAGGAGGACAAGCGCACGCTGTTCGATGCCGTCGACGGCATGGTGCTGCTGCTGCCCGCCGTGGCGGGGTCGATCGCAACACTCACGTTCGACCGAGCCCGGATGCGCGCCGCCGTGACCAGCGCGATGATGGCGACCGATCTGGCAGACTACCTGGTTCGCAAGCGGGTGACGTTCCGCGATGCGCACGGTGCGGTCGGCCGCCTCGTCCGCGAGGCCGAAGAGAAGGGCGTCGAGATGACCGAGCTACCGTTCGAGAGCTTCAAGGCCGCGCACGCGGCCTTCGGCGAGGATGCACTGCAGGAACTTTCGCCAGAATGGTCGCTGAGGCACCGGGAGCTGCCCGGGGGTACCGGGATGGCCTCGGTTCGCGCCCAAATCCATCAGGCGCGAGAGGTTGCCAACAAATAATCGACACAATGTCTATATTTTGCTAAATCGTTCTTCTGAATAGTCTTAACAAAATATTCGAGTATTCTGAATATTCTTTGCTTCTAGACGAAGACTCCTGTTGGTTCGAAAGTGGCGACATTCGGTCTGGCCGGATGTCGCCACTTTGTTATCATCGAAGAGACTCGCGCTAACTCTTTGCCTTTCATTGGATTTGGCAGTACGTTCAATGAAACTGTATCGGGGTGATATTTGAGGGCCGTTACGACAGCCACCGCCGCACTCGCCATCGGAGTGCCAAGGAAGACGCTCGACAACATCCTTGCGCGACTGGCCCTTCCGGAGGCTCCAAAGGGCCGCCAGGGTGTGGAGCGTCACCTGCCGGTGTCACTGCTGCCGCACCTGTACCTCGTCGCGGAGCTCGTGACCAGGCTGGACATGCCGGTCATCTTGGCACATCGGGTGGCCGGGCGCCTGGCTGGCGGAGTGGCGGAGCTCGGGGATCACCTCGTACTTCAAGCGGATCCGGCGTCGGTTCGCGCGGCGCTTGATGCTCGCCTCGCGGATGCGATCGAGCACGTCGTCCGGCGGCCGCGCGGCCGGCCGCGTCGGGGTCAGGACTGACCCGCCGGGCCGACGGAAAAACAAAGAGCGCCCGGAGCCGAAGCTCCGGGCGCCCCTCGATCGTGCCGGCGTGGTTACGAAACCTTCGAGACGTTCTCGGCAGCGGGGCCCTTGGCGCCCTGCACGATGTCGAACTCGACGGCGTCGCCCTCAGCGAGCGACTTGAAGCCGGAACCCTGGATCGCGCTGTAGTGCACGAAGCAATCCTTGGTGCCGTTGTCCGGGGTGATGAACCCGAAGCCCTTCGCGTCGTTGAACCACTTCACCTTGCCGGTCGTACGCATTCCCTACTCCTGATTTGGTGATTGTCGCCGGGAGCGGAACACGCCGACCCTGCACAATCGAGATCACGGGACGAAAAAGGATCCCCCGTGCTGGACCATCCCCCAGAGAGTCCAAGGGACAAAGGGAAGCTAGGGCATCGGCGGCTAGGCCGCAATGGGGGCCATTGCCGACCGGACCGGACCGTTGCCGGCCCGCCCCCGACTGGCCCCGGCTCTCAGGGCAACGGGGTCGGTTCGTCCCCACCCTCCACCATGCGGTAGGTGTCCACGAAGTACGGGGTGTCCCCAAAGCAGCTCGTGGGCACCCCCCGGTGCTCCTTGTACTCCACCGCCACCCGGCCCTTGCCCATGTCGCTCGAGAGGGCGCGCGCCAGCGAGTCATTGCGGATGGTGAAGGTGAAGATCTGCGGCGACACGCCCGGCGCGGTCGCCATCGCCAGCTCGCCTTCCCACGTCTTGCAGAGCCACCCCTTCTTGGAAAGCTTCTGCACGTACCCGGTCCTGGTGCCCGTGGAGTACGAGTAGCTCAGGGCCGCCGCCGACCAGATGCCCATGCCGGCGAGCGGAAGGCCGATCAGCGCAAGGAGCGTGAGTTTGCCCCAGTGCCGCCGGGCGAACCCCGGCTTGGCGGGCGGCACGCCGGGAGGGGCGGCGGGAGACGAGGCGGCCTGTTCGTCGGCGGGGACCATGCGGGACACTCGGCGGGGAGGTTGGAAACGCGCGGAGGATAGTAAGTTGTTGGTCGACAGGCGGGGAGGGCAGGGTCGCCTCCCGCGCCTCCCGGTCCCACCTCCAGCCGCCGCCGTACGTGTCTCCCTTCAAGCCCCGTCGCAAGACCGTCACCGCCAACGTCGGCGGCGTCCTCGTCGGCTCCGATCATCCGATCGTCGTCCAGTCGATGACGAACACCGATACGGCCGATCCCGCGTCCACCGCGGCGCAGGTCGCGGCGCTCGCCAAGGCGGGCTCGCAGATCGTGCGGATCACGGTCAACAATGACGAGGCGGCCGCAGCCGTCCCCGAGATCGCACAGCGCCTAGCCGACATGGGCGTGAGCGTGCCGATCGTCGGCGACTTCCACTACAACGGTCACCTGCTCCTGCGGAAGCATCCGCGCACCGCCGAGGTGCTCGCGAAGTATCGCATCAACCCGGGCAACGTCGGCACCAAGCACCGCGACGACAACTTCCGCACCATCGTCGAGGTCGCGGTCGAGCACCAGAAGCCGGTGCGCATCGGCGTCAACTGGGGCTCGCTCGACCAGGACCTGCTCACCACGATGATGGACGCCAACGCCGCGCGGCCCGAGCCGCTCGACGCCAAGGAGGTCTACTTCGAGGCGATGCTCGAGTCCGCGCTGCGCTCCGCGGCGCTCGCCGAGGAGGTCGGGCTGCGGCACGACCAGATCCTCATCTCGGCGAAGATCTCGCAGGTGCAGGACCTCGTCACCGTCTACCGCCGCCTCGGCGCGCGCTGCGACTACCCGCTGCACCTCGGGCTCACCGAGGCCGGCCTCGGCACCAAGGGCGTGGTCGCCACCACGGCCGCGCTGTCGATCCTCCTCAGCGAGGGCATCGGCGACACGATCCGCGTCTCGCTCACGCCGCGCCCCGGCGGCGACCGCACCGAGGAGGTCATCGTCGCGCAGCAGATCCTGCAGTCACTCGAGCTGCGGTCGTTCACGCCGCAGGTCACGGCCTGTCCCGGCTGCGGACGCACGACGTCGACCTTCTTCCAGAAGATGGCCGAGGACATCCAGAACTACCTGCGCGAGCAGATGCCCGTCTGGCGCGAGTCGCACCCCGGCGTCGAGGAGATGAAGGTCGCCGTGATGGGCTGCGTCGTGAACGGGCCCGGCGAGTCGAAGCACGCGAACCTCGGCATCTCGCTGCCCGGGACCTTCGAGGAGCCCAAGGCGCCGGTGTACGTGGACGGCAAGCTGCGCGTCACGCTCAAGGGCGACCGGATCGTCGCCGAGTTCCTCGAGATCCTCAACGACTACGTCGAGCGCACCTACCCGGCGACCGTGGCGCGCTGAGGGCGGCGCGGGCCTGGTGTGCGAGGGGGCGCGCCGTCGATCGGCGCGCCCCGTGTCGCGTCAGACGGTCTCGAGCGCCTCGACCAGGCCGCCCAGCTCCGTCATGATCGGCGCGTCGAAGCCGACGGCGCGGAGCCGGTCGTGCACGCCACGGTACCATTGCCTCGTCCCGTCGCGGCCCCCGTTGAAGCGGCCCCACACGGTGTCGGGGTCGATCGTGCGGCGCAGGTCGGCGAGGAGCGACCCTGCGTTGTGCACCTTGTCGGCGGCGCACACCCACCGCGCGGCCTCGCTCGCGGTCGCGAGCCGGGCGAGATAATCGGCCTTCGATTCCTCGCGAGAGAGCTCGACGCCGTCATCGTCGGTGCGGCGCTTCGTCACGGCCAGCACCGTCGCGAGGACGTCCGCGCCGAACTTGATCGCGATCCGATCCTCGAGCATGTCGCGCGTCCACCCCTCGCGCACGCAATCCTCGATGACGTCGTGCAGGATGCCGGCGATCACCGTCTCCTCGTCGCGCCCGTAGCGCGTGAGGATGACGGCGACGTTGGCCGGATGCGTGAGGTAGGGCAGGCGGGTGCCCTTCCGCACCTGGCGGTCGTGGTGCTTCGCCGCGAAGGCGAACGCGTGGTTGATGCGGTCGGAGTAGCCGGTCATCGCGAGTGGGGGGAAGTTAGCGCCCCCGGCGCCGTGGCGCACCGAGCGACTCGCGGTCAGCGCACGATCGTCGCCGCGAGCTGCAGGTCGAGCACGGCGAGCGCGAGCCCTTGCACGATCACGCCGAGACCGGCCCCCACGAGTCCGAGACGTCGCCCGAGCGCCCAGCCGGAGAGCGCCAACGTGAGCCCCACGGCGGCATAGCCGACATCGAGCCCGACGTTCAGCCAGATGAAGCGGTCGAGCTCCGTGGCGCCGGCGAGATCGCGGAGCGTGAGCCGTGAGCGCGCCCAGAGGGCGATCGCGAGATCGACCGCGCCCCACGCGGCCGTCTGGATCGCGAAGTGCCGAAGGAGCGGGGAGTCGGTGCGGCGCAGGCGCGAAGCCGTGAGGAGGAGGAGCCCCACGGCGATCGAGAGCGCGGCCCAGACGGTCAGCTTGAGTAGATGAACTCGTTCGAACTCAAGCAGCGAATCCGCCCACTGTCCCTGTAATGGCATGATCAGGACTTGTTTGTGCCGTCTTTCGATGGGTTGATTACCCGCTGCACCGCCTCGAACGATCCGCCAGGCGTACGTCCCTTCCGCTTCGACAGCTGGGCCGCCAGCTCCGCGCGCGAGGGCAGCTCCGGACGCTCCGTGTCCCACACCACCACGCCCTGCACTTTGCGTCCGATCGCGCGCACCGCGTCAGCGACGAGTCGCAGATCCTCGAGCCGGGTCTCGCCCACGTCGGCCGTGACGAGCACCGGGCTCGAGTCGAGCAGCTGGCCCGCGAGCTCCACACCCCGCACCGGGGCCGAGAGGATGGTGAGCTCGTACCCCCGGCGGAACCGATCGAAGGCCTCGCGCACCGGCGTGAACGCGTCCCCCACGGGGACATCGTCACGCTCGGTACCCGCGGGCAACATCGTGATGGGCAGGCCATCGCTCGAGCCGACGGGCCGCGCGACCTCGCGCCACTCGAAGGCACCCGCGAGCGCATCCATCAGCCCCGGCTCGCCGCGCTCGCGGAACGTGCGCGACAGCGGGATCTCCACGGCATCAAGGTCACCGACGAGCGTCGAGCGGTGGTCGGCCGCCGCGGCGATCGCGAGTCGGGCCGCCGTAGCGGCCGTGATGACCGCATCGTCGCCGGTCACCACCGCGGTGCGTGCCCGGGTGCCGGTCGACGTGAGGCCAAGGTAGAGAAGCCGGAACGGGTCGACGCCGCTCGGCCGGAATCGCGCGGGGCCGTCGAGCATCGGATCGCGCACGACCGTGAGGACGGGCGCCCCGACCACCTGCGTGGCCTCCTCCGGATCGGCGAGCGTCGGCTCGCGCAGCTCGCGCCGCAGCGCGACGACGATGCGCGCCACCACCCCCAGGAGCAGGAGCAGCGCGAACGCGATCGCGGGCGCCAGGGACCCGAGCCGCGACGCCGGGGCACCGGCCTGCGGGGAGGCCTGCGCCTCGGTCAGCGCGGCCTGCGCGGCCTCGCGCGCCCGTCGCGCGCCATCGACCGCGCGCAACGCTTCGGCACGCCGGCTGGCGAGCGGCAGCGTGTCCATCGTCGGCACGGCGGTCGCCACGTCGGCCGCGCGCGCCGGCGGCGGGCTGGCGGGAAGCGGCGCGACCGACGACACGCCACTGGCATCGAGCTCGGCGCGGCGGTTCTCCGCGATGGCGAGTATCGTGTTGCCGGTGCGCGCGACCTGCCGGTCGAGCGCGGTCCGCTGGTCCCCCACGGGCAGCGGCGCCCGGCGCGCATCGTAGGCGCGCAACGAGTCGGCGAGCGCGCGCATGCGCGGACCGGCACCGACCGCCGGGTGGGCCGCGACCGCGAGGAAGCTCGGGACGTCACGCGACCGCTGCGCCGACTCGATGAGCCGCACGAGCGCCGACACGGTCGGCGCCACCGGGCCCGCTGCCGGTGCGGGTCGGGGACCGACCGGAACACGCTGCCGCGCCATCGTCCGGGCGGCCTCGAGCGCGGAATCGGTGCTCGCCAGCGCCTGCTCCGTCTCGCGCAGCTGCTGGGCGGTGCGCAGCGTATCCGCCGCGAGGCGACCGAGGAGTTCCCGGTCCACGCGCGGCGACGGCCGGCTTGCCAATGGCACGATCGCGGCGAGCGCCGTGAGCGCGCCCATCGCGAGGCCCCACGCGCGAAGGAAGGGCGCAGAGCGACGCACGGCGAGCGCCGCGCGCTTGTCGAAACGCGCGCCGGCGGGCGCGGGCGTCGTGGGAGGGGGGACGTGGGGACCCGTCATCGTGCGTGAAGTATCATCGCATCGGGGCCGAAATGCGAAGCGGGCGGCGAGGATCGCTCCTCGCCGCCCGCCAGGCCTGTGACTCGTCGCGCGGGGATCCGCGCGTCGGGCTTACTGGACCGTGATCACGCCCTTCATGCCCATCGCGAGGTGCGGCGTGCAGTTGTAGGGGTACTGACCGGCCGGGATGTTCGCGAACGAGATGGTGATGCCCTCGCCAGCGTTCATGTACATGTTCGAGCTGAGCTCGGCCATGCGCTGCGTGCCGAAGTTGGCGTCGAGCTGCGCCTTCACGTCGGCGGCGAGGGTCGTGCCCTCGAAGGCCACGTTGTGCGGGCCACCCGAGACGAACGTGAACTTCACGCCGTCGCCGGTCTTGATCGTGAGGTTCGCGGGCTCGAAGCGATAGCCCTTGTCGTCGCCGATCATCTTGATCTCGTGCGTCGTGCCGGTGATCGGCGCGAGCGCGGCGGCGCCGCCAGCAGCGGGCGCGGGGGCCGCGGCCTCGGCAGCCGGAGCCGGCGTGGACTCGGCAGCCGGCGCGGACTCACTGCCACCGCCGCACGCGGCGAAAACGAACGCGCTCGCGACGAGCGCCAGACCCTTGAACTGCATTGCGAAAAGCCTCCAGGCCGTACTGAGAGTTGGGGATGAGATGCGGGGGTGTGCCCCACGGTTGTGAAAATATTCACAAACCTAGGGGAACGCAATTCTCAACGTTCGCTCCGTTCGGCTGGTTCCGCCCCGGCCGGCGGGCGCCAGGGGGGTCCCTATCCCCCAGCCCGGCTTCCTTGGACACGCCTCGGTGTTGCCAGCGCCATCGAGCCCCCGTTAGTGTTGAGGCACGATGCTCACGCTCCGCCACCACCATGTGCACCATCACCACGGCCCGACGGATCGGGGGCAGGTGGCGTACACGGAGCGCCGGGGCTAGGCCCCGCACCGTCGCCAGCCGGTCCTTCGACCCGTCCGCCACCAGCGGACGGGTCTTCTGTTTTCCCGGCCCGCTCGCCGCCCTCACGACCTTTCTTCCTACACGCGCCATGCTGCGACTCGCCATCCCCAACAAGGGCCGCCTCAACGAGGACACCCGTTACCTGCTCGCCGACGCCGGCCTCGAGGTGCGCGCCTCCTCGGAGCGCGCGCTCGTCGCGTCCCTCGGTGGCGAGTTCGAAGCGATCTTCGTCCGCGCCCAGGACATCCCGGAACTCGTCGCCGACGGCTCGGCCGACGCCGGCATCACCGGCTGGGACCTCGTGCAGGAGTCGGGGCGCGACCTCGAGTCGCGGCTCGACCTCGGCTTCGGCCGCTGCCGGCTGGTGGTGGCCGCCAAGGACGACAGCGGCATCCGCGCGCTCGGCGACATCCCGGCCGGCGCGCGCGTCGCGACCGTCTTCCCGCGGATCACGCAGCGCTTCTTCGCCGCGCAGGGCCGGACGGTGGACCTGGTGCCGGTCTCGGGCGCGGTCGAGGTGGCGCCGCACCTCGGCATCGCCGACGTGATCCTCGACCTCACCTCGACCGGCTCGACGCTGCGCGTCAACGGCCTGCGCGAGGTCGCGACCGTGCTCGAGTCGACCGCGCACCTCGTGGTCGGCGGCGCCACGAGCGCGCGTCCGCTCACGGGTGCGAAGGCGCAGGCGGCCGAGGAGCTCGTCGCCGCCCTGCGCTCGGTCCTGGCCGCGCGCGGCCAGCGTTACGTGATGGCCAACGTGCCGCGCGACCGGCTCGACGACGTGCGGCGCATCCTGCCCGGCATCTCGGGGCCGACGGTGATCGACGTGCTCAACGGCGGGACCAAGGTCGCGGTGCACGCCGTCTGTCCGGCCGACGGCATCTACCGCACGCTCAACGCCCTCAAGGCCATCGGGGCCGAAGGCATCCTCGTGACGCGCATCGAGCGCATCCTCGCATGAGTCCCCTCGACCTCGCCGTGCGCGGCCGCGTCGACGCGCTCACCGCGCGCGACCGCGCGGTGCTCTTCGACCGCTCCACCTCGAGCGATCCCGCGATCCGGGATCGCACCGCCGCGATCATCGCGCGCGTGCGCGCCGACGGGGACGCGGCGCTGCGCGAGTTCGCCGCGACCTTCGACGGCGTCACGCTCGACGCGCTCGAGGTGCCGCGCACGGCGTGCACCGCCGCGCTCGACGCGCTCGATCCCGCCCTCCGCCGCGCGATGGAGCGCACCGCGGCGAACGTGCGCGACGTGCACGCGGCCTTCCGCCCCGTGGCGACCGAGGTGACCACGGCCGATGGCGCGGTGATCGGCCGCCGTCCGGACCCGCTCGCGCGCGTTGGCGTGTACGCCCCCGGCGGGCGCGCCGCGTACCCGAGCTCCGTGCTGATGGGCGCGGTGCCCGCCCGCGTCGCCGGCGTGGGCGAGGTGATCCTCTGCTCGCCGCCGGGCCCCGACGGTCGCCCGAGCGCGGTGGTGCTCGCGGCGGCGGCGCTTGCCGGCGTGGACCGCGTGTTCGCGGTCGGCGGGGCCGGCGCGGTCGCCGCGATGGCGATGGGCACCGCGACGGTCCCGGCGGTGGACCGCATCGTCGGGCCCGGCAATGCGTACGTCGCCGAGGCGAAGGCGCAGGTCGCGAGCCTCGTCGCGATCGATTCGCCGGCCGGCCCGAGCGAGCTGCTGGTGCTCGCCGACGAGTCCGCTGACCCGGGCGTGCTCGCGCGCGAGCTGCTCGCCCAGGCGGAGCACGATCCGCTGGCGGCGGTGGTGCTCGTCACGCCGTCCGCGGCGCTGGCGGCCGCGGTGGAGGCGGCCCTGCCCGCGCTGGTCGATGCCGCGCCGCGCGCCGCGATCATCCGCACCGCCCTCGGCGCCCGTGGCGCGGTGCTCGTCGCCGAGTCGCTCGGCGAGGCGGTGGCGCTCTCGAACGCCTGGGCGCCGGAGCACCTGCTGCTGGTGGTGCGGCCCGAGGTCGAGGCCGCGACGCTCGCGGCGTTGCGCAACGCCGGCACGATCTTCGTCGGCCAGAGCGCGAGCGTGGCGTTCGGGGACTACATGAGCGGCGCCAACCACGTGCTCCCCACGGGCGGCGCGGCGCGCGCCTACTCGGGGCTGTCGACGCTCGACTTCGTGCGCTGGACGACCTGGCAGCGCATCGGCCCGTCGGCCGCGCGCGCGATGGCCGCCGACGTGGGGCGCTTCGCCGACGCCGAGGGCCTGCCGGGCCACGCCGCGGCCGCGCGGCAGTGGGAGGGCGCATGACGACCATCGCCCGCGCGGGCCTCGAGCGGATCCCCGCGTACGCGCCGCCCGCGCTCGAGTCGCTCACGCTCGACCTGCGTGACAACGTGAACCTGTGGGGGGCGCCGCCCAGCGCGCTCGCGGCGCTGCGCGCCGCGGACGCCGACGCGCTCACGCAGTATCCCACGGTGAGCGGCACGTCGCTCACGGCCGCGCTCGCCGCCCGGTTGGGCGTCGCGCCCGACGAGGTGGTCGCCGGATGCGGCAGCGACGACCTCATCGACGCCTGCTTCCGCGCGGTCGCCGCCCCGGGCGAGCGCGTGGCGCACGGCGAGCCGAGCTTCTCGATGGTCCCGCGCTTCGCGCGCCTGAACGGGCTCGAGCCGGTGGGCGTGCCGCTGCGCGCCGACGGCGCGATGGACGTGGACGGCCTGCTCGCCACGGGCGCGCGCATCATCTACCTGTGCTCGCCCAACAATCCGACCGGCACGGTCACGCCCGAGGCCGAGATCCGGCGGCTCATCGCGCACGCGCCGGGCGTGGTGGTCGTCGACGAGGCGTACGCCGAGTTCGCCGCCACGCACGACTGGCGCGCGGAGGCGCCCGCGATGGGGCGCGTGCTGGTGCTCCGCACCTTCTCCAAGGCGTGGGGGCTCGCCGGCCTGCGCGTCGGCGTGGGCGTGGGGTCGCGCGAGCTGATCGACGCCGTGGTGCGCTCGCGCGGCCCGTACAAGGTCAACGCGCTCGCCGAGCGCGCCGCCACGGTGGCGCTGCGCGACGACGAGCCCTGGATGCGCGCGGCGGCGGCCGAGGCAGCGGCGTGCCGCGCCCGGCTCGATGCGGCGGCACACGGACTGCCAGGCGTGACGCCCTGGCGTTCGGAGGGCAACTTCGTGTTCTGGCAGCTCGCGCAGGACGCGCAGGCGGTCGCGGCGCGGCTCGCCGCGCACGGCATCGGCGTACGCGCCTTCAGCGGGCTGCCCGGCATCGGCGAGGCGATCCGCATCGGCGTCGCGCCGTGGCCGCAGCTGCAGCGCGTGGTCGCCCTCCTGCCCGAGGTGCTCGCCTGATGCGCGTGACGCTGTTCGACTACGGGGCGGGGAACCTGCACTCGCTCGCGAAGGCGCTGGAGGGCGAGGGGCGCACGGTGCGCATCGAGCCCGACCCGCGCGCAGCCCTCGACACCGACGTGCTGGTGCTGCCGGGCGTCGGCGCCTTCGGCGCGGCGGCGGCGCGGCTCGCGCCGGCCCGCGAGGCGATGCGGGCCGCGATCCTCGGCGGGCTGCCGACGATCGGCATCTGCCTCGGCATGCAGCTGCTGTTCGATGGGAGCGACGAGGGGGCCGGCGCCGGCCTCGGCGTGCTCGCCGGGCGCGTGACGCAGCTGCGGGCGCAGCGCACGCCGCAGATCGGGTGGAACGCGCTCGAGGACGCGCGCGACCCGCTGTTCGCGGCGAGCGGCCTGCGCACCGCATACTATGCCAATCGCTACGTCTGCCGGCCGGTGGACCCGTCCTGCGTGATCGCGTGGTCGACCCACGAGACCGACCGGTTCGCCGCGGCGGTGCGCGTGGCCCGGTGCGTCGGCGTGCAGTTCCATCCCGAGAAGAGCAGCGCCCCGGGGCTGCGCTTCCTCCACGAGTTCCTCCGCGAGGCCGCCGCGCCGCGCGCCACCACACCTCCGACCGACCGCTGATGCTCGCCATCCCTGCCATCGACCTCCGCGACCGCCACTGCGTGCAGCTCGTCGGAGGCGACTACGCCGCCGAATCGGTGCGGCTCGACGATCCCGTCGCCGTCGCGCGCCGCTGGGCCGCGGTCGGCTTCACGCGGCTGCACATCGTGGACCTCGACGCCGCCACCGGCCGCGGCGACAACCGCGACCTCGTGCGCGACATCCTGCGCCAGTCGACGCTCCCCGCGCAGGTGGGCGGCGGCGTCCGCGACGAGGAGACGATCCTCGCGCTGCTCGACGACGGCGCCGAGCAGGTGGTCGTCGGAACGCGCGGCATCGAGGACCCCGTCTGGCTGCTCGAGCAGGCCGAGCGCGCGCCGGGCCGCATCGTGCTGGCCGCCGACGTGCGCGACCGCGCGGTCGTCACCAAGGGATGGACGGCGCGCTCGCGCTTCACGCTCGCCGACCTGCTCGCCGAGGTGGAGCGGGCGCCGCTCGCGGGCCTGCTCGTGACCGCGGTGCACAAGGAGGGAAAGCTGCAGGGCACCGACCTGCCGCTGATCGAGGAGGCCGTCGACCGCTCGCCCTGGCCGGTCATCGCCTCCGGCGGCGTCGGCACGCTGCAGGACCTCCGCAACCTCGAGGACCGCGACGTCGCCGCCGTGGTGCTCGGCATGGCCCTCTACACCGAGGCGATCGACGCCCGGGTGGTGGCCGAGGAGTTCGCCGCATGACGTCCACGAACCGCGCAGTGCGCGAGCGCCGGACCTCGGAGACCGTGGTGCGCGTGGAGGCCGCGCTCGGCACCGGCCGCGCGGACGTGCAGACCACGGTCCCGTTCCTCGACCACATGATGACGGTGCTCGCGAAGTACTCGGGCATCGACCTCGTCATCCGCGCCGAGGGGGACCTGCGGCACCACATCATCGAGGACGTGGCGCTCACCGTCGGACCGGCGATCGCGGCGGTGATCCCGCCCACCGCCGCCCGCTACGGCGAGCGCACGGTGCCGATGGACGAGGCGGTCGTGCAGGCCGTGCTCGACTGCGGCGGCCGTCCGTACTACGAGGGGCCGATCCCGAGCTCGCTCTACGAGCACTGGATGCGGTCGTTCTGCGACGCGTCCAAGTTCACGCTGCACCTGCTGGTGTTGCGCGGCGAGGACCGGCACCACGTCGTCGAGGCCGCGTTCAAGGCGCTGGGCTTCGCGTTGCGCCAGGCCGCGGTGGACAGCGGCGCGGTGTTCAGCACCAAGGGCGCGATCCTCATGGAGGGGCAGTGACGCTCACGCGGCGGCTGATCGTCTGCCTCGACGTGCAGGGCGGGCGCGTAGTGAAGGGCGTCAACTTCGTCGGGCTGCGCGACGTGGGCGATCCCGTCGCGCTCGCCGAGCGCTACGAGGCCGAGGGGGCGGACGAGATCACGTTCCTCGACATCTCGGCGACGCACGAGGCGCGCGCGACGCTGCTCGACCTCGCGCGGCGCACGGCCGAGCGGCTCTTCATCCCGCTCACCATCGGCGGCGGCCTGCGCACGGTGGACGACATCGCCGCGGCGCTGCGCGCCGGGGCCGACAAGGTGAGCCTCAACTCTTCGGCGGTGCGCACGCCCGAGCTGCTCACGCAGGGCGCCGAGCGCTTCGGCGCGCAGTGCATCGTCGCGAGCATCGACGCCAAGTGGGACGGCACGATGCATCGCGTCTTCACCGCCGGCGGGCGCGTGCCGACCGACCTCGAGGCCGTCGCGTGGGCGCGCGAGTGCGTGGCGCGGGGCGCGGGCGAGATCCTGCTCACGAGCATCGATCGCGACGGACGCCGCGACGGGTACGACCTCGCGCTGACGCGCGCGGTGGCCGCGGCCGTCGACGTGCCGGTGATCGCGTCGGGCGGGGCGGGGAACGCGGCGCACGTGTGCGCGGCGATCACCGAGGGCGGCGCCGATGCCGCGCTCGTCGCGGGGATCCTGCACGACGGCGTGACCACCGTGGCCGCGCTGAAGGACGCGATGCGGGCGGCGGCGCTGCCCGTTCGGGAGGTGGCGGCATGAGCGCGGGACTGCTGGAGGCGGTGCAGGTGGTGGCGCGGCTCGCGGGGCAGGTGGCGCTCGGCCACTACCGCACTGCGCTCGCCGTGGAGGCCAAGGGCGACGGCTCGCCCGTGACGGTCGCGGACCGCGAGGCGGAGCAGGCGGCGCGCGCCTGGATCGCGGAGCGATTCCCCGGCGACGGCATCCTCGGCGAGGAGTTCGGCGCGCACGAGGGCACGAGCGGGCGACGCTGGCTGCTCGACCCGATCGACGGGACCAAGAGCTTCGTGCGCGGCGTGCCGCTGTGGGGCACGCTGGTCGCGGTGACCTCGGGCGACCGCGTGCTGGCGGGCGCGGCGTACTTCCCCGCGGTGGACGAGATGGTGGCGGCGGCCCCGGGCGAGGGATGCTGGTGGAACGGCCGCCGCGCGCAGGTGAGCGACGTCGGTGCGCTGTCGGCGGCGACGGCGCTCGTCACCGACGACCGCACGTTCGGCAACGCGGCGCTCGCCGACGCCTGGCACACGCTTGCCGCCGAGGTGGGCGTGGCGCGCGGCTGGGGCGACTGCTTCGGCTACCTGCTCGTCGCCACGGGACGCGCCGAGATCATGGTCGACCCCATCATCAATTCGTGGGACGCGGCCTGCTTCCTCCCGATCATCGAGGAGGCGGGCGGCGTCTTCACCTCGCTCACCGGCGAGCGCACCGCCTTCGGCGGGCACGCCATCGCCACCAACGCGGCCCTCGCGACGGCCGCCCGGGACTTCTTCGATGATTGACCTCGACGCGCTCGATTTCACCAAGGGCGGCGGGCTCGTCACCGTGGTGACGCAGGACGCCGTCTCCGGCGCGGTGCTGATGGTGGCGCACGCCGACCGCGAGGCGCTCGAGCGCACGGTCGCCACGGGCGAGATGCATTACCGCTCCCGCACGCGGGGGCTGTGGCACAAGGGCGCGACGAGCGGGAACGTCCAGCAGGTGGTGTCGCTCGCGGCCGATTGCGACGGCGACGCGGTGCTCGCGCGCGTGCGGCCGGCGGGCCCCGCCTGCCACACGGGCGCGACCACCTGCTTCGGCCACGGTACCGGGGATGCGCTCGCGGCGCTCGACGCGACGATCGCCGCACGGGCGGCCGAGCCGATGGGCGCCGGCAAGGGCTACACGCAGCGCCTGCTCGGCGATCGCAACCTGCGCCTCAAGAAGATCGGCGAGGAGGCGAGCGAGCTCGTGACCGCGTGCGCCGACGCGGACCTCGCGCGCGCGACCGAGGAGACCGCCGACCTCGTCTACCACGCCCTCGTCGCGCTGCACGCGGTGGGCGGTTCGCTCGCGGGCGTGCACGCCGTGCTCGACGCGCGCGCCCGCTGAGCTCGCGGGGCGACGGGTCCTAGAAGCCCATCAGCACGAAGCGGTTCACCTGCGAGGGGTTGCCGATGTAGGTGAACCGGACGTCCTGCATCCACCGCTCCGCCACGCGGCGCACGTCCTCGCCGGTGACGGCGCGGAGGTCGGCGACGAACCGGTCGCCCGCGCGGTAGTCGCCGCGGTAGAGTTCCGCGCGCGCCAGGAAGTCGGCCTGCGCGCCGGAGGTCTCGTTGTCGAGGAAGTACTCCGTGATGAACTGCTGCACGAGCGGCGCGAGCAGCTCCGTGGGGATCGTCTGCTCCTGCAGGATGCGCACCTGGTCCTTCATGATGCGCAGCGTCTCGTCCGGCCGCGTGGTGGTGACGTACAGGCCGCCTGATGTCACCGCGCGGTCGCGGAAGCGCGCCTCGACGGCATAGGTCAGGTTGCGGCGCGACCGGATCTCCGCGAACAGGCGTCCCTGCAGGATCGCCGTCGCCACGCGCAGGGCCGGCACGTCGGCGTCACCGGCGGCGGGGCCGCTCCACCAGCCGAGGATGTAGTTGGTGGGCAGGCGGCGCGAGACGATGTGCACGTTCGAGCCCGGCCGCGGCCCGAGCGGCGTCGGCACCTTCCACTGGTAGTCGCCGGCGGGCAGCGTCCCGAGCGTCGTGCGCACGAGGCGCTCCACCTGGGCGCGCGGCACGTTGCCCACGATCACCAGCAGCAGGCGTGAACGCACCATGCGCTCCCGGTGGAAGGCGCGCAGCTGCTCGAGCGTGATGCCCGCGAGCGACCGCTCGGTGCCGACGGCCGAGAGCGAGTAGGCGTGTCCGGCGAAGGCGACGCTGTCGGCGAGGTACTCGAGCAGCGCATCGGGGTCGTCCTCGCGCTGCCGCAGCGCCGCGATGCGGTTGTCGCGCACGAAGGCGAAGTCCTCCGGCGCGAGCGTCGGGTGCATCAGCCGGTCGGCGAAGATGCTCCACGTGGAGTCGACCCGGTCGGTCGTGGTGCGCAGGCCGAACACCGTGTAGTCGTCGGCGGCGCCGACGCCGATCTCGCTGCCGGTGCGCGCCATCGCGCGGCGCAGCGACTCGCCGGGGTACTTCCGCGTGCCGCGCTCGCTCACCTCGAGGAGCATCGGCTCGATGCCCGCCGTCTGCGGCGTGGTGAGGTGCACGCCGCCGAGCAGGTAGAGGTTGGCGACGAAGAGGTTGGTGTTGGTGCGTCGGTGGATCACCGTGACGCCCTCCACCGCGTAGCGGCTGGTGGCGGTGTCGGCGGCGAGCCGCGCCTCGGGCGCGAGCTGCGCGCGCGCCGGGGCCGCGGCCACGAGCAGCAGGAGACCGGCGAGGACGCGACGGGTCACGGCGTCACCCTCCCGGTCGCGAGCTCCTGCTCGGTGAGGCCGAGCCGCGCCTGCTCCCCCTCGGGCAGCATCACCCCGATGATGCGCGGCTTGCCGATGATGTAGCGGCGCGCGTAGTCCTGCAGCTGCTTCGGCGTCTGCTTCGCCATCTCGTCGATGTAGCGGAGGTGATAGTCGAGCCCGATGACGCTCCACCAGAACCCGATGGTGTGCGCGTTCTCGGAGGCGCGTTCCTGGCCGAAGGCGGTCGTGACCGCGCGGTTGGCCTTCACGGCCTCGAGCTCCTCGGCCTTGAAGTAGCCGGGCTCGAGGGTCGCCGCGAGCTCGGCCTCGAGCGCCTTCATCGCCTCCCGCAGCTTCTCGGGCGACGTCTGTCCGCTCACCGTGATCGGGCCGACGTGGTTGAGCGTGTAGTAGTTCACCACCACGCCCTGCCATAGCCCGCTCTCGACGAGCCGCTGCTGGAAGCGCGAGGTCGGCTGGTTGAGCACGTCGGAGAAGACGTCGGCGGCGAAGGTCGCGGCCTCGTCCTGGCTCGCGCCCGGTCCGTGCCACTGGATCTGCACCGTCACCGCGTTCACCGGCTCCTCGACGACGACCGCCTCGGTGCGGCGGAGCGGCGGCACCGTCGGGATCGGCGCCCGCGTGAACGGGTCCTCGCCGCGCGGCCAACCCCCGAACGTGCGCTCCGCCGCCGCGAAGATCGCCGCCGGGTCCACGTCGCCCGCGACGATCAGCGCCGAGTTGTTCGGCACGTAGTACAGGTCGCGGATCGTGCGCATCTGCTGCGGCGTGACGTTCTGGATGACCGTGCGGTCGCCGATCGTGTTCTTGCGGCTCCAGAAGTCCCCCCAGAGCCGGTGGCCGATCCGCTGGTCGAGCCGGAACCAGGGCGACGACTCGGCCCGGTCGTACTCGCCGAGCACGACGACCTTCTCGCGTGCCAGCTCGTCCTCGCGGAACTGCGCGCCGCGGAGGGCGGCGCTGAGGAACTGCATGCCACCCTCCACCGAGTCCGCGACGACCGTGAGGTAGTAGCTCACGAGCTCCTCGCGCGTCGTCGCGTTGAAGGCCGCGCCCAGCGAGGCGGCGCGGTCCATGAACGCGTCGGGCTCGGGGTACGCATCGTTCGCCTTGAAGAACATGTGCTCGAACAGGTGCGCGAGCCCCGCGTACTCCGGCGCCTGCGTGAACGCGCCGTTCTTCACCACCAGCTCCACGGTCGCGATCGGCACGCCGCGGCTGGGCACGACGATCACCTCGAGGCCGTTGGGGAGCACCCGCTGCCGGATCGTCGCCTCGAGCTCGGCCCGGTGCTGCGCCGCGGCGGGTGCCGGCGCGGAAGCGAGCGCCCCGCCCGAGAGGACCATCGCGAGCCCGAGCCGCGGCAGGGCGCGCCGCAGCGCACGGCCCATCGCGATGAGGCAGGTGCGGCTGGCGACCCGGCGCCGCCGCGGATTGATTTCGCGCATCTATGAACCCGTCTTCGAGTGACCGGCATCCGGCGCCGCAGGAGATCGCGGCGGCCCTGGCCCCGGCGTTGGGCGCCGAGCGGCTCCACCTCAATGAACCGCTCGCTCCATACACCACGTTCCGCATCGGCGGTCCCGCCGACGTGCTGTACGATGCCACCTCGGCCGACGAGCTCGCTACGGCGGTCACCGCCGCGCGGACGGCGGGGATCCCCTGCTTCGTCCTTGGCCTGGGCGCGAACATCCTCATCGGCGACCGCGGCGTCCGCGGCCTCGTGATCCGCAACCGGGCGCGCGGCATCCGCGCGCTCGGCGGCGGGCGCCTGCGCGCCGAGAGCGGCGTGGTCGTCGCGGACCTCATCCGGGAGGCGGTCGCCGGCGGCTGGAGCGGCCTCGAGCATTACGTCGGCATCCCGAGCACGGTGGGCGGCGCCGTCTGGCAGAACCTGCACTTCCTGTCGCCCGCCCCGGAGCGGGCGCGCACGATGTTCATCGAGGAGGTCGTCGAGTCGGTCGAGCTGCTGCGGCCCGACGGCGTTCGCGAGGTCGTGCCGCGCGCCGCGATGCGGTTCGGCTACGACGTCTCGCGGCTGCACGGGAGCGGCGAGGTCGCCCTCGCCGTCACCTTCGCGCTCGAGCAGGGTGACGAGGCGATGATGCACCGCGTGATGCAGGAGAACCTCTCCTGGCGCGGCTCACGGCACCCGTGGCTCGAGGTGCATCCGAGCGCGGGGTCGGTCTTCAAGAAGATCGAGGGCGTCGGCGCCGGTCGGCTGATCGACCAGTGCGGGCTCAAGGGCCACCGCATCGGCGGGGCGCAGATCTCGCACATCCACGCCAACATCATGGTCAACCTCGGCGGCGCGACCGCCGCGGACGTGCGCGCGCTGATCCGCCTCGCGCAGGCGGCGGTGGCCCAGCGCTTCGATCAGTTCCTGGAGCCCGAGATCGGGTTCATCGGCGAGTTCGTCGAGGAATCGGCGCAGGACGCGACGAGCAGCTGACGGGCGAGCCCGCGGATCGCGCGGGGCACGGGTCCGCCTCGTGGAAGCTCGCCGCGCTCGCCGCGCCGGGAGAGGCCCCGCGCGGTCTCGAACCACCAGACCGACGTGGTGCGGTTGCGCAACGCGTCCCAGATGAAGCCGCGCTGGCCCGCGCGCGGCGTCCGGCGCAGGAACTCCACGCGAGCGAGCGCGCCGCTCCGCCGGTCGGCGATCGCGTAGAGCACCGCGGCCGACGAGTCGGCAAAGCGCAGCTGCAGGCGCCGACGCAGCTCCTCCGGCGCGCGACCGTCCATCTGGATGCACTCGTGCAGCGCGAGCGTGTCGGCGGCCGCGGCGTCGATGGCCGAGCGCACGTCGAGCAGGGGGCGGAGTGCGACCGGCAGCGCCTCGAAGGCCGCGGAGTCGGCGACCGCCGAGTCAGCGCGCATCGCCTCGAACGGGTCGCGGGCGGCGTGCGCCTCGGGGATGTCGCGACGCACGACCGCCAGCGCCACCAGCGGCGCGGCGATCGTGAGCGCCACGAGGAGCACGAGGCCCGCGCGGTCGCGCCGCGTCACAGGCGCTGCCCGAACTCGAGGAGGAACCGCACCGGCGCGGGCCGGTCCACGGGCTTCGCGATGCCGATGCCGATCGCCCCGCCGAAGAAGCGGAGGCTCGCGCTCACGCTCGTGCGCGGATGGCCCGTCGGCTCCGACCCGAGCGCCTGCACCGTCGCCGCGGCGCGCGCGTCGGAGGCGCGCGCCCAGCCCGACTGCACCCCGAACGCGATGCCCGGCGCCACGGGCGGCAGCCAGAATCGATTGGTGATGCGCACCGGCGCGCCCCAGTACGGGAGGCGCCACAGGACGCCGCCGCGCAGCACCGCCGCCTGGTCGCCCGCGAACTGCTTGTACTCGTAGCCCGGCAGGTTCTGGTTGCGGCCCAGCTCGAACAACTGCTGTGGCGGCGCGGCGGGGTCGGTCACGCCCACGTCCAATCGCGCGCCAAGGGAGAACGGCCCGCGATTGACGCGCGTGGTCAACCGCAGCTCGGCGCGCTGGTACCGCAGCGTGCCGTCGCCACGCTCATAGTAGAGGCGCATGCCGTTGCCCGGACGCAGGAACTCCAGCGACACGTCGGGACGGTACTCCACCGTGAAGGCGCTGCGCGCATACTCGCCCTCGCGCACCGGGCGGTTCGGCCGGAAGTCCTCGCCGAGCCCGAGCGGGCTGCGCGCCAGATGGACCTCCACGCCGCGATCCTGCGCGAAGCCCGTCTCGAGCCGCATCTGCAGGCGCTCGCGCGCGCCGAGGAACTGCAGCCACTGCACCGAGATCCCGGTGCGGTCCACATAGTCGTAGTTGTCGCGCCCGAGGATGGCCCCGAGCGTCGAGCCGGAATCGAACGGATTGCGGAAGTCGTTCGTGAGGTCGAGCGACCGTTGCGCGCGCAACGCGACCAGGTGGTTCTCGTGCCGGTGCTCGACCGTCACGCGGCCGCGCGCGGCGCGCTCGTGCCACGCCCAGCCGGCCGCCCCGCGGATCGTCAGGCCGGGCGCCGCATCGCGGAAGCGCATCGCGGCGCCGATGCCCGTGTAGAGCCCCTGCACGCGATCGACGCGGATGACGTCCGTCAGGCGCTCGGTCTCCAGCGAGAATCGCGGGGGGCCGGTCGTGCTCCACCGGTCCGGTGCCACGTCGTCGAAGTCCTCGGCGCTGACCTCCGACGACAGCTCGCCGAGCTCGCTCGTCCAGCCCGTGAACGCGCTCATCGTGTCCGGATGCGCGACCACGAAGCGGAACGGGTGGATCGACAGCGTGTCCCCCGGCGAGCCCACCTCCACGCCCGGCGGCGTCGGCAGCAGCTCGCGGTCGACGAACTTGGTCACGATGCGGAAGATCGCGCGGCTGTCGCCGACCGTGTTCGACGTGGCGTGCGCCTCGAACCGCTGGCGATACGGCAGCCAGAAGCGCCCCTCCGCCTCGGCGTTCTCGACCTCGACGAACGCGATGCCCTGGAGACCCGCGTCGCGCAGCAGGTCGAACTTCGGCTTCGGCCCGCCGACGACCGCGAAGTAGCCGCGCAGCTTCACGATGTGGCGGCGCGAGGCATCGAGGTCCACCTCGCCGAGGAACACGACGCTCTTGGCGGGGACGCCCGGCTTGAGCGTGACCTCCACGCGGACGATCGGGATCTCCCGCTCCCCCGCGCGCATCGTCACGATCGTGTCGCCGCCGCTGAATCGATAGTAGCGGTCGCGGTCGTCCGCGAGCGGATGCACCGCATACAGCGGGTCACCGCCCCGCCGGCGACTGCGCCGACGCCCGGCCTCGCTCGTATCCCGGCCGAAGAGCAGCGCGATGCGGTTGCCGTAGAGCGACGGGATCGCCCAGCCGCTCCGGAAGAAGCCGAGGCTCGAGAAGGCGGTTCCGATCGCCTGCGAGCGGTAGCCGTTCACCAGCTGCTCGTACTCGCCCGTCCGGTCCCAGGTGAGCGTGCTCGCGACCTGCTCGAGGGAGACCGCCATCTCCATCCCCTCTGAGCGGCGGTTCCCGATGGAGATCTCGCTCTCGAGACGCGCGCGATAGCCGCCCAGCCCGTCCGGGACCCGGCGATTGCGCTCCGCGGCCTCCGCGACCAGCGCGCGGAGCGCCGGCGTCGCATAGGTCGCGGTGTCGGCGGCGCGCACGGTGTCCGGGCCGATCGCGAGCGCCAGCAACAGGGCAGGAAGCAGGGGCATCGAGCAGGGGAGAGGGCGGAGCGCGTCTCGGCACAACGCGCGCGCCGGGCTGGAGGATTCTACACGCCCGCTTGCTCGCCGGACATCATCACGGCATTCTCCCCGCGATGGAAACCACGCCGCCCGCCGCGCCCTCCCCCCAGCCGGCCTTCGGTGCCGGCCGTCTCGCGGCGCTGGCGGCCGGCCCGCTCGCTGCGCTCGCCATCCGCGTCATTCAGCCGGGCGGGCTCGAGCCCGCGGCCGCCGCCGTGCTCGGCGTCGCCTGCTGGATGGCCACCTGGTGGATCACCGAGTGCCTGCCGCTCGCGGTGACGGCCCTGCTGCCCATCGCGCTCTTCCCTGCGCTCGGCGTCGCCTCGACGCGCGAGGCCGCCGCGAGCTTCGCCAACGAGGTCGTCTTCCTCTACCTCGGCGGCTTCCTGCTCGCCGCGGCGCTCGAGCACTGGCACGCCCATCACCGTATCGCGCTCAGCGTCATCGGCGCCGTCGGCACCAGCTCCCGCCGGCTCGTGCTCGGCGTGATGCTCGCCACCGCGTTCGTCTCGATGTGGATCTCCAACACCGCCACCGCGGCGATGATGTACCCCATCGCGCTCGCCATCGGCGCCCTCTTCGGCGAGGGCGAGGCGGCCCGCAGCCAGCGCGTCGCCCTTCTGCTCGGCGTCGCGTTCGCCGCGAGCATCGGGGGCATGGCGACCCTCATCGGCACGCCGCCCAACCTCATCCTCGCCGGGGCGGCCAAGGAACTCATCGGGGTCGAGCTCGACTTCCTCACGTTCCTCAAGTTCGGCCTGCCGGTCGCGGCGGTGTTGCTGCCGGTCTGCTGGGCGCTGCTCGTCTTCGTCTTCCACCGCGAGCGCATCGAACTTGGCGCCGACGGCCTCGAGGTGCTGCACCGGCGGCGCGCCGCGCTCGGGCGCCTGATGGGGGGCGAGCGCGCGACGCTCGTCGTGTTCGGGCTGGTCGCCCTCGCCTGGTTCTTCCGCGAGCCCAAGGCGATCGGTGCGTTGCGCGTGCCCGGCCTCACGATGCTGATGCCGAGCCTCACCGATGCCGGCATCGCCGTGATCGGCGGCATCACGCTCTTCCTCGTGCCGGGCCGCCAGCGGGACGGCGGGGCTCGGCCGCTGCTCACGTGGCGCGAGGCGCGCGAGATCCCGTGGGACGTGCTGCTCCTCTTCGGCGGCGGCCTCTCCCTCGCCGCGGCGATGGAGTCGAGCGGGCTCGCCGAGCGTATCGGGGTCTGGATGTCGGGCCTGCAGGGGATGCCGCTCCCCGTCGTGCTCGTCGGCGTGGCAGTGGCCACCGTGATCGTGTCGGAACTCGCGTCGAATGCCGCGACGGCATCGATGGGGATGCCGATCGCCGTCTCCCTCGCGCAGGCGCTCGACCAGCCACCGCTGCTGGTGATGCTCGTCATCGGCCTGTCCGCCTCGGTGGGGTATGCGCTCCCGATGGCGACGCCCCCCAATGCGATCGTCTTCGGGAGCGGCGAGCTCACCGTGCGCGACATGGCGCGCGCCGGCCTCGCGCTCGACGTCGTCGGCATCGTGGCGGTGGTCGCGGTGGTGCTGGCGCTCTTCTAGCGCCTCGACCGCGTTAGCATTCAGCGCATGGAACGCCGCGACTACTCGTTCATCGCCGACACGGATTCGCTCGACGCGCTCCGCCGCCTGCGCCGGGGCTGGGCCGGGTGGGAGCTCGCGGAAGGCGAGTTCCGCGTGCGCCTGCGCGACGGCGGGACCGTCCGGGCCCACGTCGACCGCGCCGAGATCGAACCGGGTTTCGAGGTCTCGTGCCTGGTCGCCGACTTCCTGCCGGACGCCGGCGACTTGCCCCAGCGCGATTCGTTCTTCACGTCGCACGGCAATGACGTCGCCGTCTTCCGCGGGGTGACGTGGCTCGAGGCGCGGCCCGATCTCGGGCCCGAGCACACCATCCAGTTCAGCGGGATCCCGGGTCTCGAGATTCCCGAGGCCGCGATCGCGAAGTGCGACTTCACCGACGCCATCGCCATCACCACCGACGAGGCGGCGCTGGTGGTGCGACTGGCGCTGCGGCCGGGCTGGCTCGAGGTGGTCTCAGAGCCGGAGGACGTGGCGCGCTTCCTTGAACTGCGAGGCTTCACGCGATGAGCCACCCGCTCGCCGACGGGCTCCAGCGGGACTCCGAGGGCGTCGTGCGTTGCTGGTGGTGCGGCGTGGACCCGCTCTACGTGCGGTACCACGACGAGGAATGGGCGACCCCCGTGGTGGACGACGTGCGCCTCTTCGAGAAGCTCTCGCTCGAGGGATTCCAGGCCGGGCTCAGCTGGCTGACGATCCTGCGCAAGCGCGAGGCGTTCCGCGAGGCGTTCGCCGGATTCGAGCCGGCGCGTGTGGCGCGGTTCGGTGCGCGCGACGTCACGCGCCTGCTCGCGAACGCAGGCATCGTGCGCCATCGCGGGAAGATCGAGGCCGTGATCGGCAACGCGCAGCGCTACGAGGCGTTGTGCGACGAGTTCGGGTCCCTCGCCGCCTTCGTCTGGCAGTTCGAGCCTCCGGCCGCGGAGCGGCCGACCCGCGTCGTCCGGTCGGGCATCGTCGCCGAGACGCCGCAGTCGCGCGCGATGTCCAAGGCGCTGAAGCAGCGTGGCTGGCGTTTCGTCGGCCCGACCACGATGTACGCGCTCTTCCAGGCAATGGGCGTGGTGAACGATCACCTCGAGGGATGCCACCGGCGAGGCCCGGTGGACGCGGCGCGCGCCGCTACGCGCGTACCCCCAGCAGCTGCTCCATCGCCGCGCGCGCGCTGAGGCGCGTGCGCGGATCCCCCAGGCGCAGCGCGTCCGTGACCGCCACGAGCTGGTAGGTACGGGGGGTGCGTTCCTTCAGTATCGGGGCCGCGCGATAGAGGGGAGCGAGGGTGAACCCCTGCACCGCCTCCGGGTGATTGGGGGCGGGCCAGACCACCACGTCGAGCGCATCGATCTCGGCCGCCAGCGGAGGCGCGGAGTACGCGGTCGGGATGCCGACCGTCAGCGGGCCCTTGGCCACCGGGAAGGCGTACCGGACGCCGTGGATGAGGAACTCCGCAAGGGCGCGGGCGTTGGCGGCCCGGAGGCCCGGCCGGAGCAGTCCGGCGAGCTGGAGCCGCCGCAGGGCGGCGTGTACTTGGCTGGGCACGACCCCCAGTTCTCCGGCGAGGTCGGCGAGCGTTCCTGCCTCGTCGGTGAGGCGTAGCGCGACGACGATGTCGAGGGGTGCCGTTCTCGTTGCACTGCTCATACGATAATCTAGAATTTCGTAACCATCGAAGCAACAAGCACATATTGATTTGCCATGCTCACTGAGTCGTCACCACTGCCCAGACGGCGAAGTGGTCCGACGCCCAGAGGCTGCCCCAGCGGCGCCGGTCAATCCCCGCATCGATCACGTCGATGCCGGGGCCGACGAGGACCGCATCGATCTTACCGGCGGTCGAATCGCCCCGGAAGGCGTTGAAGGTGCCAACTGCTCGCGCCGACGGGTTCCGGGCGCGGAATGTGTCGGCAAGGCGGACGGCTGCCGAGCCGAGCAGCGCCTGAAACGCCGGGTTCGATTCGTCGGCGTTGAAGTCGCCCAGCACCACGACCGCATCGGTCGGGGCACCGTCCTGTCGGATCCGATCGAGCATGAGTCTGGCGCTGCGTTCCCGTGACGCCTGGGACTCGTGGTCCCAGTGCGCGTTGTAGGCGCGCCAGACGCGGCCGGTCGCCCGATCCGTCACGCGCACCCAGCTCACGATGCGTGTGATCCGGTTGCCCCAGTGCACCGAGCCCGGCACGGCGGGGGTGTCGGAGAGCCAGAAGGTCCCGTCGGCCACCACGGTGAACCGGGTCGTATCCACGAGGAGGGCGGCATGCTCGCCCGCCGCGACCCCGTCGTCCCGCCCGACTCCGAATCGGCGATGCAGCGGAAGCGCCGCCTCGAGCTCGTCCAGCTGGAATCGCAGCGCTTCCTGCACGCCGAGCAAGTGGGGGGCGTGATCGCGGACGGTCCCGATGACCGCGTGGCGACGGTTCGGCCACACGTGGTCCCCATCGGCGGCGGTGCCGTACCTGACATTGAAGCTGACGATGCGAACCGGCGCCTGCGCCCACACGGGCACAGGCGCCAGCATCAGCACAACAACGAGCGACACAGCGCGCATGAACGGCCGCATCGTGGCCTTCAGCATCACGCGCTCACGGACGATTCGGCCTTTGGTCCGCCGCCACCGCGGCGCCGGTCCGCCACCCAGCTCGCCACGCCGCCCCCGATCAGCACGGCGAAGATCACCCCGAGCAGCCAGAAGTTGGCGTCCTCGCCCAAGGCCGCCTTGATCCACTTCGCCGCCAGCATCTTCACGCCGACGATCGCCAGGACGAGTGCCAGCGAGACCTTCAGGTACTTGAACCGCTCGATCAGTCCGGCCAGCCCGAAGTACAGCGACCGCAGGCACAGGATCGCGAACACGTTGGACGTGAACACGAGGAACGGATCCGCCGTGATCGCGAAGATCGCCGGGATCGAGTCGACGGCGAAGATCAGGTCGGTCGTCTCCACGAGCACCAGCGCCACCGCCAGCGGCGTCAGGAACGTCTTGCCGTTGAGCTTGACCAGGAAGTGCTGCTCGTGGTAGCGGTCGGTCACCGGGAAGTGGCGACGCAGCCAGCGCGTCACCCAGCTCTCCACTTCCTCCTCCTGCTCCTGCGTGCTCGACAGGAGCATCTTCACGCCGGTGAAGACCAGGAAGGCGCCGAACAGGTAGAGAATCCAGTGATACCGGGCGACCAGCTGGGCACCGACGGCGATCATGGTCCCGCGCATCACCAGCGCGCCGAGGATACCCCAGAAGAGCACCCGGTGCTGGTACATCAGCGGCACCTTGAGGTGCTCGAAGATGAGCGCGATGACGAAGACGTTGTCCATCGACAGGCTGAGCTCGACCACGTAGCCCGTCAGGAACTTGACCATCGCCAGCCGGCCGTCGTTCACGTGGCCGTCCACGGCGTCGACGCCGAGCCCCAGCCCGAGCCAGTGCGCGTCGTAGGCGAACTTGACCAGCACCGAGAACAGCACCGCCATCACGACGGTGCCGCCGGTGAAGATCATCGCCTCGCGGAGCGTTGGCGCGTGCGCCTTGCGGTTGAACACGCCCAGGTCGAGCGCGAGCACCACGGCGATGAACAGGAGGAAGCCGGACCAGGCCCAGATCATCGGGCACGCTCCGCGTCCACCCACCCCTTCCACTCCGACTCCGCGAGCCCGATCGTCAACTTTCCTCCGAACCGCGTGAGCGGCTGCGACAGCAACAAGGGTTCCTCCGTGAGCAGGGTCAGCCACCGGTCGTCCGAGAGGCGCGACGCCCCGAGGCCGAGATCCTGGTATCGGCGAGACGTCCGGTCGATCATGGGGGTCAGCCCGAACTTCTGCACGAAGCGCTGCAGCTCGCCCTTGCTCGCCGCGCGCTCGTTGAGGTCCACGAAGTGCACCTTCACGCGACGCTCGCTCCAGAAGCGGAGCGCGCGACGCGTGTCCTGGTTCTTCTGCGTGCCGAAGACCTGCACTTCCACCCGGCCGTCCCCCGATATTCCGGTCGTCCTGCGCGCCGATGGTCGGCGCGGCGGATGCGCCAATCTACCGAGTCCGAGCGCCTGAATCACCCGCGGTTCCGTCCCGCTTGGTGGCTTCCCGGCCCCCACCTGCCCACCGTCTGGGGGAAGCTCGCCCGGCGGCTCCCCGACGCGCACGAGCGCGTCGAGCGCTGGCGCGCGCCCGACGGCGATGAGCTCTCGGTGGCGCGCCTCGATGCCGCGTCGCCTGAGGCCCCACTGCTGGTGATGCTGCACGGGCTCGAGGGCACGGTGCGATCGAAGTACGCCCAGGGCCTCATGCATCAAGCCCGCGCCCGCGGGTGGGGCGCCGCGCTGCTCATCTTCCGCGCCTGCGACGGCCGCATCCCCTCGGTCCCGCGGCTCTACCATTCGGGCGAGACCTCGGATGCCGATTTCGTCATCCGCCGGCTCGCCGCGGAGCACCCGACACGCCCGATCCACCTCGTCGGTGTGTCTCTGGGCGCGAACGTGCTCCTCAAGTGGCTCGGCGAGCAGGGCACCTCGGTCCCACAGGCGGTACGTCGCGCCGCCGCGGTCTCCACGCCGTTCGACCTCGCTGCCGGCAGCCGCTTCCTCGAGCAGGGCTTCTCGCAGGTCTATGTACGGCACTTCGTCCGCTCGCTCATCCGAAAGGCCGAGGCGGTCCTCGCCCAGCATCCCGACCTGCCGGTCGACCGACAGCGCGTGGCGTCCGCGCGTACCTTCTGGGACTTCGACGACGCCTTCACGGGTCCGGTGCATGGGTTCGCTGGCGCCGACGACTACTACGCGCGCTCGAGCTCGATCCACTTCCTGCCGAGGATAGTTGTGCCCACCTTGCTCTACTCGGCCGTGGATGACCCGTTCCTGCCATCGGTCGTCTTGGACCGGGTGATGGAGCTGGCAGGCAGGAACCCGCACCTCGTGCCGGAGTTCACCTCGAGGGGTGGGCACGTCGGGTGGGTATCGGGCCCCCCCTGGGCACCGACCTACCATATGGAAGCTCGGGTCGCTCACTGGTTGGAGAACGGGGCCTGACCCGCTAATTTCAGTTGATAGCCATTCTCAACAATTCTTCGAGTACCCCCGCTTGAGCCACGCCGCCGCAGAGTACCACGACGACATCATCTATCCGAACACCGCGGCCTTCATCTTCGTCCATCTCGCGCCGCTGGCCGCGATCTGGACGGGGGTGACCACGACGTCCGTGATCCTCGCGATCACGCTGTACGTGGCCCGCATGTTCGGCATCACGGCGGGCTACCACCGCTATTTCTCGCACCGGTCCTTCAAGACCTCGCGCGTCGGGCAGTTCCTGCTCGCCTTCCTCGCGATGAGCTCGGCGCAGAAGTCGGTCCTCTGGTGGGCGGCGCTGCATCGCCACCACCACCGGCACTCCGACCAGGAGGACGACGTCCATTCGCCGCTCCACCGCGGCTTCTGGTACTCGCACGTCGGCTGGATCTTCGACAAGAAGCACGACACCACGCGGCTCGACGAGGTCCCGGACCTGGCCAAGTATCCGGAGCTCATGTTCCTCGACCGGCACCAGCTGATCCCCGCGATCGTGCTGGCGATCGCCTGCTTCCTCATCGACGGCTGGTCGGGCCTGCTCATCGGCTTCTTCGCGAGCACGGCGGTCCTGTACCACGGCACGTTCTTCATCAACTCGCTCGCGCACGTGCACGGCAATCAGCGCTACGTGACGGGCGACACCTCGCGCAACAACTGGTGGCTCGCCATCATCACGCTCGGCGAGGGGTGGCACAACAACCACCACGCCTACCAGCGCTCCACCCGTCAGGGCTTCCGGTGGTACGAGTTCGACCCGACGTACTACGCACTCAAGGCGATGAGCTGGCTGGGCCTGGTGTGGGATCTCGGCGAGCCGCCGGTCGAGGTGGTGCGCAACGAGCGGCGCGTGGGCGCGGCCGTGCTCGAGCGCGTGGCGCGCCAGCTGGCCGAGCGGTACGCGGGCAGCCAGTTCGCCTCGCAGGTCGCGCAGGCCCGGGAGGCGTTCGACGCGCACCCCAAGGTCATCGAGATGCGCGCCAAGCTCGCGGCGGGGCAGACCCGCGCCGAGGAGGCGTGGGCGGAGCTGCAGCAGCACCTGCCGCACCTCCCGCAGCTGCCCTCGGTCGCGGAGCTCCGGGCCAAGGCGCTGCAGACCTACGCCGAGAGCCCGTCCACGGACGAGATCGTCGCGCGTGCCCGGCAGGTGATCGCGGAGCGCTTCAGCCACGCGCTCTTCCCGGAGCTCCAGCCTTCCGGCGCGTAGGCATCGCGAACAGGACGGACCTGCTGCACGTTATGGGGATGGCCCGGCGCCATCCCCATTTTCGTGGCGCCCCTCACCCGGAGACCCGTATGATCCGCCCGACCGCCGCCCTGCTCCTGCTCGCCCTCGGCGCCTGCACTACGCAGCGCGTCACGCCCGGCGCCTCCTCGACCACCGCGACGGCCGCGGCTGCCGACGAGCACGCGGGCCATGAGATGCCCTCGGCTGCCAGCGGCCCGATGGCCGTGGACGTGACGCCGGCCCAGCCCGGTCGGATCGCGCCGGGGGCAGCCGAGGCGGCCGCCCGCCTGCAGAACTCCTCGCGGCATGCCGAGTGGGCGATGATCCCCACCGCGCCGGGGAGCAAGGACTCGATCGCGGCCTTCGTGGTCTATCCGGAGCGCCGCACCAACGCCCCGGTGGTCGTGGTCGTGCACGAGATCTTCGGGCTCAGCACCTGGGTGCGGAGCGTTGCCGACCAGCTCGCGGCCGACGGTTTCATCGCCATCGCGCCCGACCTCCTGTCGATGGAGCGGGGCGGGGCGACGACCGACTCGCTGCCTTATGACCAGGCGCGCACGCTCATCCGCAACGTGACGCCCGACAAGATGAACGCGATGGTCGCCGCGGTCGGCCAGTACGGGATGTCGCTCCCGTCGGCCAAGAAGAAGTACGGCGTCGTCGGCTACTGCTGGGGCGGGTCGGCCTCGTTCAACCACGCGGTCTTCAACGCGCCGGGCATGAGCGCGTCGGTGGTCTACTACGGCTCGTCGCCGGTCGCCACCGACGTGGCGAAGGTGAAGGTCCCGGTGCTCGGCCTCTACGGCGAGAACGACCAGCGCGTGAACGCGACGATCGCGCAGGCCGACTCCACCATGAAGGCGATCGGCGGCACGTTCGTCTCGCGCATCTACGCGGGCGCCGGGCACGGCTTCCTGCGACAGCAGGACAACCCGGCGAACGCCGAGGCCTCCAAGCAGGCGTGGCCGGAGACGGTCGCCTGGTTCAACCGCTACCTGAAGTAGCGCCCGTCGGTCGGCGAGGCGGTCAGTCCCGCGCCTCGCCGACCCAGACGCCGAGCCAGTCGGGCAGGTTGCCGCTCATCTCGATCATGTCGTCGAAGTAGACGAGGCCCTTCTCCTCGAGGGCCGTGACGAGCTGGCCGAGGGCGTCCTCATCATAGATCGGACCCACCGCGATCACCGTCGCCTCCACGCGGAACTCCTCGGGCGTGAGGTTGAGCCAGGCGTCGATCGCCGCGCGGGTGAGCTCGGCGCGCTCGAACGCCTCGCGGCGGATGAGCAGGGTGGGGGCGTTGTGGGACAGGCGAATCGGCATGGCCGGATGGGTCGAGGTCGTGAGGGATGCAGTAGATTATGCGCGTGCGGCATCCTTCGCAGGCATTCGACGTCATCGTGATCGGCGGCGGCCACGCCGGCACCGAGGCCGCCGTGGCAGCCGCCCGGCGGGGAGCGCGGGTCGCGCTCCTCACCACCTCGCTCGAGACCATCGGCCAGCTGTCATGCAATCCCGCGATGGGCGGGGTGGCCAAGGGCACCGTGATCCGCGAGATCGACGCCCTCGGGGGCGTGATGGCACGCGCGACCGACCTCGCCACGCTGCAATTCCGGATGCTCAACCGGGGCAAGGGACCGGCGGTGTGGGCCCCGCGCGCCCAGGCCGACCGCGGACTCTACCGTCGCGCGGTGCGCCGGCTCGTCGAGGCGCAGCCCAGCTTGGTGACGGTGCAGGGCACAGCGGCCCGATTGCTCATCGGGCCCGGTGGAGCGATCGAGGGCGTCGAGACGGCCGAAGGGGCGCGGCTCGGTGCCCGTGCCGTCGTCATCAGCACCGGCACCTTCCTGCGGGGGCGCATCCACATCGGCACGACGCGGTCGATGAGCGGCGGCCGCGCCGGCGAGGCGGCGACGACCTCGCTCGCCGAACAGTTCGCGGACCTCGGGCTCGAGACGGCGCGCTTCAAGACCGGGACCCCGCCCCGCATCGACGGCCGTTCCATCGATCTCGCGGAACTCGAGCGGCAGGACAGCGAGATCGACGATTTCGACTTCTCGTGGTCGGCCTTCTGGCCCGACGCGCGGCGGCAGGGCGAGCGTACCAGGCACCCCGAGCAGCTGCCGTGCTGGATCACGCAGACCAGCCCGCGCCTCAAGGCCCTGGTGCAGGAGCACCTGCAGGAGTCCGCGATGTACGGCGGCGCCATCGGCGCGCGCGGACCCCGGTACTGCCCGAGCATCGAGGACAAGGTCGTCCGCTTCGCCGATGCCGAGCGGCACCAGGTGTACCTCGAGCCCGAGGGGCTCGACACGGCCGAGCTCTACGTCAACGGCCTTTCGACCTCGCTGCCGGCCGCCATCCAGCTCGAGCTGCTGCACGCGATCCCGGGCCTCGAGCGCGCCGTGATGACGCGCCCGGGCTACGCGATCGAGTACGACTACGTCCCGCCGACGCAGCTCACGCCCACGCTCGCCACGCAGGCCCTCCCCGGGCTCTTCCTCGCCGGCCAGATCAACGGCACCACTGGCTACGAGGAGGCCGGCGGGCAGGGGGTCATCGCCGGGCTCAACGCCGCCGCGCACGCGCTCGAGCTCGCCCCGGTGCACCTCGGTCGCGAGCGCGCCTACATCGGCGTGCTCGTCGACGACCTGGTGACACGCGGCGTCGACGAGCCGTACCGCCTCTTCACGTCGCGCTCGGAGTTCCGCCTCACCGTGCGGCAGGACAACGCGCTCGCGCGCCTGCACGACGTCGCGACCGCGCTCGGCCTGCTCACGGGCGACGAGCGCCGGCTGGCCGAGCGCCGGCTGGGCGACGAGGCCGAGGCCGCGGCCCTCGCCGCGCGCGAGAGCATCAGCCCGGCCCAGGCGGCGCCCGTGCTGGCCGCCGTGGGCGAGAGCCCGCTGCTGCACGGCGTGCCGATGGTCGAGGTCGCGAAGCGCCAAAAAGTAGCACTTCGCGATTTATTCAAGGCGCGCGGGGTCGGCGACGCGCTGCATCCCGAGGCGGTCGTCACTGCCGACCTCGAGATCAAGTACGCCGGCTATCTCGCTCGCGAGCGCACCGCCGCCGAACGACTGCGCCGGATGGGGAGCTTCGCGCTGCCGGCCGAGCTCCCGTACGACGCGTTGCGCACGGTGAGCTACGAGGCCCGGCAGAAGCTCGCGATCCGTCGGCCCTCGACGCTCGCACAGGCGGCCTCGATCCCCGGCGTGAGCCCGGCGGACCTGCAGAACCTGATCCTCGAGGTCGAGCGGTGGCGTCGCGCCTGATCGCGCTGGTCCTCCTCGCGCTGATGGCGCTGCCCGTCTCCGCGTGGATCCCGGGCGGCGAGCAGGACGCCGAGTATCTCGCCCGACTGGTCGACTGGGGGTACGGGCTCGCGCTCTGCGGCGGCCTCGGTGGCCTGGCCGCGTATGTCGCGCGCGCGCGGCGGGCGCGCCGGACGGGCGACGGCCTCACGTTCGAGACGCCCCCCGTCCCCGGGCGCGGCGAGGCGGGACGCGGCTTCACGCTGCTCGTCAGCGGCATCGCGCTGGTGGTCTACGCGATCATCGCGCGCACGGTCTTCTCCGGGCGTCCCCTGCTCATCGACGAGATCGTGCAGGTGCTGCAGGCGCGCTGGTCCGCGGCGGGGGAGCTCTCCGTGCCCACCCCTCCGCTCCGCGAGTTCTTCTCCATCCTGCACCTCGTCGACCTCGGCGACCGCACCTTCAGCCAGTTCCCGGCCGGCGGGCCGGCGATGCTCGCCCTCGGCAGCCTCGTCGGCGCCGAGTGGCTGGTGGGGCCGGTGACCGGCGCGGTGTCGGTGCTGCTCTTCTCCCGCCTGCTCGCAGTGATGGAGTCTGAGGCTCCGCGTGGATGGCATCGCGGCGCATTGCTCCTCTTTGCCGCGGCGCCGTTCGGCGCGTTCATGTTCGGATCGCACATGAACCACGCCACCGCGTTGCTCTGGCTGCTCGTGGCGATGGTGGGCCTCGGCCTGGCGACGGCGCGCGAGGACGCGGCGCCGACTTGGGGGCTGGTCGCCGGGCTGGGGCTCGGGATGGCGGCGACGATCCGCCCGGTGGACGGGGCCGCCTTCGCAGTGCCGGCCGCGCTCTGGCTGCTCTGGCGCGCGCGGCGCGGGGGACCCGCGATCGCCACGCTGCTCTGGTCAGGGATTGGCGTCGCGCTGCCGATGGCGGCACTGCTCTGGGTGAACGCGCAGACCACCGGGAGTCCGCTGCTCTTCGGCTATGACCAGCTCTGGGGCGCCGGCCACGGCATCGGATTCCACCGCTCTCCGTGGGGCCCCGTGCACACACCGGCGCGGGGCGTGGAGCTGATCAGCCTCTACGTCACGCGCCTCGGCGTCTATCTCTTCGAGACACCGTTCCCCGCCTTGCTGCCGGCGATCGCCGCGCTCTGGATGCGCCCGCGGCTGCGGCCGCTCGACCGCTACCTGCTCGTGAGCGCGGGCCTCGTGCTCGCCGGCTATTGGGCCTACTGGCATGATGGCTTCTATCTCGGGCCGCGATTCATGCTGCCCCTGCTTCCGGTGCTCGTGATCTGGAGCGCCCGCCTC
>ERZ1645185.98-NODE-98-length-37135-cov-5.432875_pt1 | contig 37135 bp, 36 predicted proteins | sample MGYA00575351_ERZ1645185 | MGnify/ENA primary metagenome ERZ1645185 (study PRJEB40838, sample SAMN11284767) | freshwater sediment metagenome | isolation source: river sediment | host: Sediment | place: India: Jana village, Kanpur | collected 2015-12-17 ... | reverse complement strand
CGCGGCACGCTGTTCGGCCTCAAGACCGGCGGCAACATCGACGCGATCCTGATGAGCCTGCCGCCGGTGGCTACCTGGAGCTAAGCGGCGAGCTGACGGTAGATATTGGCGGAGAGCACCGAGACGAAGACGCTGAACACGGCGCCGACGATCGAGATCAGAAGCTCGGTGAGGAAGGACGGATCTTCCGGCGTGCCGCCCGTCGCGGCGATCCCGATGGCGCCGACAAGCCCGCTCAGAATCGCGAAGATCAGCACGAACACGGCGAAGATCGCGAAAATGCGCCCGACATTGCCGGCGGTCATCGCCCAGCTGCGCCGCAGCGCATCGATCGCGCGCGCATCTTCGCCGACGATGATCGCCGCCAGCAGCGACAGGCGCAGGGCGAAATAGACGGCGACACCCGTCAGCAGCAGCAGAAGCGTACTCGTCGCCACCGAGGCCTGCTGCGCGCTCGCGAGGTAAAGGACGCCAACCGGCATGAAGATGACGACGACCGCAAGGCTCGCAAGAACGATGCGGGGCGTAAGACCCACGGCGCGGCGAATCGCCGACCCGGCGTCGATATTGGGGAACAGCACGAGTAGCACGATGGCGGCCTGTCCGATCACGCCGATGAGCCCGCCCACAGCCTGCGCGAGCTGCGCGTTCTGCTCGCCGAGCGCCTTTCCATCGGCGAAGCGCACAATCAGCAGCGAGGGCATGAACACGAAGGCTGCCGCCGGCAGCGCGAACTCGCCAAAACGGCGCTGCACGTCAGCGATCGTGTCGGTCCAGGCCTTGCCGATCGCTAGCGCCACGCAACATCCCCCTTTTACTGAAAACGCCGGTTCAGGCGGCGTGCGGAACGCCCTTTTCGGCGAGCAGCTCGTGCAGCTCGCCCGATTCGAACATTTCCATCATGATGTCGCTGCCGCCCACGAACTCGCCCTTCACATAAAGCTGCGGGATCGTCGGCCAGTCGCTGAACGCCTTGATGCCCTGGCGCAATTCGGCGTCCTGCAGCACGTCGGCGCTGTCGTATTCGACGCCGAGATGCTCAAGGATGGCGATGGCGCGGCTCGAAAAGCCGCACTGCGGAAACAGCGGCGTGCCCTTCATGAACAGCACGACGTCGCTGCCGTTCACCTTTTCGGCGATTCGGGTGTTGATGTCGGTCATGTGTGTTGCTCCTCGTCCGGTTCAGGCCGGAACCTCGGTTGTCAGCTGCAAGGCGTGCAGTTCGCCGCCCATGCGGCCGCCGAGCGCCGCATAGACCATCTGGTGCTGGCGAACGCGCGGCAGGCCCCGGAACGCCTCCGAAACCACGCGCGCGGCATAGTGATCGCCGTCGCCGGCAAGGTCGGTGATCTCCACGACCGCGTCGGGCAGCGCGGCCCGGATCATGCCTTCGATCGCGCCTGCATCCATCGGCATGGCGCGGTCCTCAAACTTCTTCGATGAACTGGCGGCGCGCCTCGACGAGCTTTTCCTCCATCGCGCGACGCACCTCGTGCTCGGTGACTTCAACGCCCTTGGCGGTGAGGTCGCCGTAGACCTTGCGGAACACGTCGTCGTCGCCCGCTTCCTCGAAGTCGGCGGCCACCACCTCGCGCGAATAGGCGTCGGCCTCGGCGGTGTTCAGCCCCAGCTTTTCCGCCGCCCAGTTACCGAGCAGGCGGTTGCGTCGCGCCGTGACCTTGAACTGCAGCTCGGCATCGCGCGCAAAGCGATTCTCGAAAGCCTTCTCGCGGTCGTTGAGATTGGTCATGACGGGCGTGTGTCCTTCCTTGGCGGGCAAGCCGGGTTATCGGGGCCTAGATAGAGAGGCACCGCACCCGGTTCAACTGCAAGCAGCACGCTTGATCGTCGCAGCTTTTGCGTCGAAACTTGCCGGGCGGACATTCAGGCAGGCGGGGCGGTACGTGATGAGCGGCGAGATCGATGCGGCGGGCACGCTGGCGGCGGGCGGACTCGTGGCGGCGGAACTGGATAAACAGGACGCCCGGGCGGGCGACGTACAGACGGTCTGCCCGAACTGCGGTACCGCCGTCGTCGGCCATTATTGTCACGAATGCGGGCAAAGTGCGCACCTGCCGCGCTCGATCGGGCACATCTTCCACGACATCGTGCACGGCGTGCTGCACTTCGACAGCAAGGGCTGGCGCACCCTGCCGATGCTGGTGACGCGCCCCGGCACGCTGACCCGAGATTATGTGGAGGGTAAGCGCGCCCGCTACGTCGCCCCCTTCCCGATGTTCCTGTTCACCGTGTTCCTGATGTATTTCACCTTCGCCATGGTCGGCGGGCCCGACGTGAACCTCGCGGACGCGGTGCAGCTCGATCCCAAGAGCGTCGAGGCGGCGCAGCAGGAGCTCGTCGCCGAAACCGAAAGATTGAAAACACTCGAGGCGAAGCTCGCCGCGGCGAAGGCAAAGCCGGTGCCCGTGCCCGGCGAGGCCGCGGAGCTCAAAGGGCAGATCACCGAACTGCGCACCGAGATCGGCATCATGAAGGCAACGCTCGGAACGATGGGCGTGGTGCCGCGCGATCCCGAAAATCCCGACGCGCCGCAGCCGCCGGACTGGCACGAGGCGCTTGCGAAGGCGGCCGACAAGAATTCGCTCGACGTGGATACCGGCAACCCCGGTCTCAATGCGAAGCTCAGCAAGGCGCTCAAGAACCCTGAACTGTTGTTCTACAAGATGCAGCAGTCCGCTTATAAGTTCTCGTTCCTGCTGGTGCCGCTGTCGCTGCCGTTCGTGTGGCTGCTGTTCCCCTTTCGGCGCAGCACGCACCTTTATGATCACGCGGTATTCACGCTCTATTCGCTGTCCTTCATGTCGCTTTTGTTTGTAGTTGCCGTTCTGCTCGCCCGCTTCGGCCTCATCAGCTTCAGCAACGCCATGATGATCAGCATGTTCGTGCCGCCCATCCACATGTTCGCGCAGCTGAAGGGCGCCTACGGGCTCACCGTCGCCGGCGCGCTCGCGCGGACCTTCCTGCTCTCCATCTTCGCGGTCATCGTGCTCAGCCTGTTCACGGTCATCATCGTTGCGCTGGGCGCGGTCTGACCGCTTCCACCCGGCGCTTCCCCCGAGTGCTTGCATTGTCAGCCCGTCAGGCTTCCGCTATGGCGGGTGGTGTGTTTCCCCGCCTCGGGCACGCGCCAGTCCCCGGTGCGAACCGGGGCGGTGCTTTTTTAAGAACTCCGAATCGAGAAGGTCCGCCGATGTCCCGCCGCCGCCAGATCTACGAAGGCAAGGCCAAGATCCTGTACGAAGGGCCCGAACCCGGCACCATCATCCAGTATTTCAAGGACGACGCGACCGCGTTCAATGCCCAGAAGAAGGGCACTATCAGCGGCAAGGGCGTGCTCAACAACCGGATTTCCGAGCATATTTTCACGCTGCTCGGCCAGATCGGCATCCCCACGCACTTCATCCGCCGCCTAAACATGCGCGAGCAGCTGGTGCGGCAGGTGGAGATCATCCCGGTCGAGGTCGTTGTGCGCAACGTCGCCGCCGGCTCGATCTCGAAGCGTCTCGGTATCGAGGAAGGCACGCCGCTGCCCCGCACGATCCTTGAGTATTATTACAAGGACGACGCGCTCGGCGATCCGATGATCACCGACGAGCACATCGCCTGCTTCGGCTGGGCGACGCAGGAAGAGATGCACGACGTCGCCGACATGGCGATCCGCATCAACGACTTCATGTGCGGCCTGTTTGCGGGTGTCGGCATCCGCCTGATCGATTTCAAGCTGGAGTTCGGCCGCCTGTGGGACGGCGACTACAGCCGCATCATTCTTGCCGACGAGATCAGCCCAGACGGCTGCCGCCTGTGGGACAGCACCACGAACGAGAAGCTGGACAAGGACCGCTTCCGCCGCGATCTCGGCGGCGAGGTGGAGGCCTATCAGGAAGTCGCCCGCCGCTTCGGCCTGCTCCCCGAAGGCTCCGTCTCCACGGTCCTGGACCTCGACGAGCACCGCAAGGCCCGCGGCAAGAAAGACAGCTGACAGCGTACCCCTGAACGGGTCTGATTTTCGGTCAGGCCGTGGCGAAAATGGTGGATTTCGAGAGCCGGCGCGGAAGCGTATCTTAAAGGTACGTGAGCACCGGAAGCGCAGAAAGCCGCCGTTTGCAGCCCGGCCTGAGCGAAAAGCAGGGCCCGTTCAGCGGCGCTTGGCTCGCTTCTTTTTCACCTGATAGCCGCAGATGATGCCGAAAAGGAACGCGCAGAACAGCGCGATGTGCAGGTTCGAGCCGCGCATCTGGCCGAGGATGTCCTCGTAATAGACGAACAGCGCCACGAACATGGAGGCGGCGATAAGCCCCATCAGCCGTCCTTTCGCCAAGCGGAAATGATGCCGAACAGGAACGACGCGACAAGCGCGAGCTGTATTTCCTGATCGTGTGTCAGCCACGGAAAGATGTACCCGCCGACGAAATTCTCGGCGGTCGCGAACAGCACCACGAACAAGGCAATGGCAAGATAGTCCACGTGCCCCAGACCCCGAACTGAGAATGACCCGGCATAACCATAGGCGCGCAGGCTTAACAAAACCCTCACATGCGCCCGGGCGTGCGCCATTTGGGCGTTGCGGCGCGGCGCAGGGAACGCCATAAGGCGCGCCATGAAAGCCAAAGTCTATGTCACGCTGAAAAACGGCGTCCTCGATCCGCAGGGCAGGGCGATCTGCCACGCGCTCGAATCCCTCGGGTTCGGCGAAGCGCAGGACGTGCGGCAGGGCAAGTTCATCGAGCTTGAACTCGCCGACGGCACCAGCGAGGCGCGCATCGAGGAGATGTGCCGCAAACTGCTCGCCAACACCGTGATCGAAAACTACCGGATCGAGATCGCCTGAGATGAAGAGCGCGGTCATCGTCTTCCCCGGCAGCAACTGCGACCGCGACATGGCGGTTGCGCTCCGCGAGGTAACGGGCCGCGCACCCGCGATGGTCTGGCACCGCGAAACCGCGCTGCCCGACGTCGACGTCATCGCGCTTCCGGGCGGCTTTTCCTACGGCGACTATCTGCGCACCGGCGCGATTTCGGCGCAGTCGCCGATCATGGCGGCGGTGAAGCGTGCCGCCGAGCAGGGCCGCTTTGTCCTCGGCGTCTGCAACGGCTTCCAGGTTCTCACCGAAACCGGGCTGCTGCCGGGCGCGCTGATGCGCAACGCCGGGCTCGATTTCGTGTGCCGCGACGTGCCGCTGACGGTCGAGAACACGCAGACCGCGTTCACGTCGGCCTACACGGCGGGCGAGACGATCCGCATTCCGGTCGCGCACCACGACGGCAACTACTTCGCCGATGCCACCACGCTCGACCGGATCGAGGGCGAGGGCCGCGTCGTCTTCCGCTACGCCGAGGACGTGAATGGCGCGCAGCGCCGCATCGCGGGCATCGTCAACGAAACCGGCAACGTGCTCGGCATGATGCCGCACCCAGAGCGCGCCATCGAGGCGGCGCAGGGCGGCACCGACGGTCGCCGCCTGTTCGAAGGGCTCGTGCAGGCTTTCGTCGACGCGTGAACGCGGCGTTCCGGCGTGAGCAAGCTGTTCGGCTACTGACCGCCGCTCGGGCACCCCTGCCATCCGGCAATCAGCTGTTCCAGTCCCGCGCATAGTTCTGCGTCCGGACCCGTGAGCAAACGCTTCGCACGCGTGCGAATTTCGGTGCGGTGCGCCGCGTCCGTCAGATACGGCGCGGGTGACTTGCCGTCGATGCGCGCCAGCAGTAGCGCTCCCGTGAGCGCCCCTGCGCGCCGCATCAGCGCATCGGCATCCTCCCAGACGACGCCCGCACGATAGGCCTCCGCCATGCGTGCGGCGGACGCCGTCAGCGCGGCGGCGTGCGGCCTCAGCCACACAGCCTTCAGCAGAAGATGCGTGGTGCAGAACGCAAGGTCGAATGCCGGATCGCCGTACACCGCGCATTCGGCGTCCAGGAACACGGGGCCGCCGGGACCGACGAGGATGTTCTTCGGGCTGACATCGCCGTGGACGAGCGCGATATGCCGCGCTTCAAGATCGGCCGCGAGCGCCCTGAGGCGCGGCGCGACCTCCGCATCGTGCTGTGCGACATGGAGCAGGAACGGTTCCACGCGCAGCGCATGAAACATCGCGCCCGTATCGAAATCGCGCGCGATGGCTGGGTCGTTTGCCGTCGCGGCGTGAATGCCGACGAGCGCTTTGCCGACCTTTGCGGCGAAGCCCGGATCGACACGCCCGGCGATGAGTTCGTCCTTCCAGACCGGGTGCTGCGCCGGCTCCAGAAAGCGCATTGCGAAGAGGTGCTCTTCGGGCACTTCGGCGACGATCGTGGGGACGATTCCGGGCGCGAACGCGCCGACGCGCCGCAGCCAGCGCACCTCGCTCTCGGCGCGCTCGACGGGCGCGAACCAGTCCGCCTGCACGCGCAGCTTGGGAAGCGCGCGCTTCACGGCAATCGGCCCGCCCGCCGTATCGACGCGCCACACATCACACGACACGCCGCCCGACAGCGGCGTCATTTTTGGCGTCTCTCCGGGTGCGACAAGTCCGCAAGCGCGCAGGTGTTCGATAACGGCTTCGTCTTGCACGGCGCCCAGGCGTCCTTTCACGGGCACTAAGCTCTAACGTCGCTCAACGTCGGCGCGTCCTGCGCTTCCTCGGCCAGATTGGCGATCACGCGGCGCAGCAGCGATTGCAGCACCTCCACCTCCGCGTCGGACAGTCCCGCCGTCGCGAGATCATGCACCTCCGCATTCATCGGCACGAGAACGTCTTCGAGCGCCTTCGCATGATCCGTGAGGTGAATATAGATCTTGCGGCGATCGATCTTGCTCTTTTCGCGCCGCACCAGACCCGCCGCCTCTAGGCTTTTCAGCGCAACCACCGTGGTCGGCTCGCGCATCCCCACGCGCGCGCTGAGTTCGCGCTGCGTGATGCCGTCCTCCCGCCAGAGCTGCCGCAGGAAGCGCCACTGCCCCGCCGAAACGCCGTGCTCCAGCGTGCGCCGCTCAAGCGCGCGCGAAAAAGAGCGAAACATCACGCGGGAAAGATAGCCGATGCTGTTCTCCGGCAGCCTGTAATACGCTGCGGGCTGACGCGTGGCTTTGGATTTCGACACCGTAAAACTCTCCCTGTGCCGGCTCTACACGCTCGCCTTGAACGGCGTGAAATCGGTCTTGCGATCGTAGACGTCGAGGCCTTCGCGACGCTTCAGGAAGCCGACCACCGCATAGGTCACCGGCGTGAGGATCGCCTCCCAGCTCACCTTCAGCACCCACTGCGTGATCAGCACCTTCAGCACAAGATCGTTCGTCCAGCCCGCCGCGCCGAGGAATGCCAGCGGGTAGAAGATCAGACTGTCTACACCCTGCCCCGCCACCGTGCTGCCGATCGTGCGCGTCCAGAGGTGCTTGCCCCCCGTCCACACCTTCATCTTCGCCATCACGTAGGAGTTGGTGAATTCGCCTGCCCAGAAGGCGACGATGCTGGCGAAGACGATGCGCGGCACCTGCCCGAACACCGCCTCGTAGCTCGCCTGCCCGGTCCAGTCGGCGGCGGGCGGCAGCGCAACCACCACCCACGCCATGAACGCCATGAAAATGAGCGCGGCGAACCCCGCCCAGATGCAGCGCCGCGCCCGCGCATATCCGTAAACCTCGGTCAGCACGTCGCCGAGCACGTATCCGACGGGGAAGAACAATATGCCTGCGCCGAACGGCCAGTCGCCTATGCCGGGCAGGTCCACCACCGCCACCTTGCCCGCACCGAGCACGTTCGAGAGCAGCAGGATGGTGACGAATGCCGCCATCACGAAATCGAAGTAGCGCAGCGGCCGGCCGTGCAGCGACTCCGCCTCCACGGCGCGGGGTGTGTGCGCGTCGTTCACAATTTGTTCTCCATGCGCTACACTCCCCCCATGCGCTCCGATTCGCCGCTCCGCTGGCTGTTTCTCGATCTGAACAGCTATTTCGCCAGTGTCGAGCAGCAGTTGCAGCCGGCGCTGCGCGGGAAGCCCGTCGTCGTCTCGCCCGTGGACACGGACACGACGAGCGCGATTGCCGCGAGCTACGAGGCGAAGGCCTTCGGGATCCGCACGGGTACGCCCATTTGGGAAGCGAAGCGCCTCTGCCGCGACCTCATCGTCACCCCCGCGCGCCACGGCGCCTATGTGGACTACCACAACCGCATCATCGCGGAGGTGGACCGGCACATCCCCGTCACGAAGGTCTGCTCGATCGACGAGGTCGCCTGCCGCCTGATGGACAATGAAAACGACCCGGCGTTCGTCCGCGACCTCGCGCGGCGCATCAAGGCGGGGATCGCCGCGAACGTCGGCGAATATCTGAAATGCTCGATCGGCGTGGCGCCGACGCGCCTCGTCGCCAAGATCGCCTGCGACATGCAGAAGCCCGACGGCCTCACCGTCATCGAGGCGCACGAGCTGCCGGAGCGGCTTTACGTGCTGAAGCTCACCGACATCCCCGGCATCGGCCGTAAGATGGAGCGCCGCCTCGCCATAAAGGGCGTGCTCACGATCCGCGACCTCATCGCGCGCGGCCCCAAGCGCGCGGGCGAGGCATGGGGCGCGGTGAACGGAGACCGGCTGTGGTGGTCGCTGACGGGCCACGAGGTACCGGACGTGGAAACGCAGCACCGCTCAATCGGCCACAGCCAGGTGCTCTCGCCTTCGAAGCGCGATCCCGCCGCCGCGCTCGCCACCGCGCGGCGTCTGTGCCTCAAGGCCGCGAGCCGTCTGCGCCGCGAAGGCTATGCCGCACGTAGCCTGCTCCTCCACGCCCGGCTGGAGGACGGCGGCAAGTTTGCCGCGCACCAGCGCCTGCCGCTGACGCAGGACAGTTTCAGCTTCCTGCGCGAACTCGATGCGCTTTGGCCCCGCCTCGCGGCGCAGAAGCCGCGCATCCGCATGGTCGGCGTCACGCTCGCCGAGATCGCGCCCGCCGGCCACGAACAGGGCGCGCTTTTCGATCGCGACGACATCGACCACGCGCTTGCCCGCGAGGCGCGCGGCCTCCGCCTCAGCGAGGCGATGGACAAGGCGAACGCGAAGTTCGGCCGCAATGCCGTCACGCTCGGGCCGCTGATCGGCGGCCGCATCGACCAGGTGGGCGCGAAGATCGCCTTCCACCGCATCCCCGACATGGCGGAGTTCCACGAATAGGCGCTGGAACCGCGCGCGCCGCCTCGCTATGAGCGCGGCCATGACCGATATCATCACGCCCGAGATCGTCGCCGAGCACGGCCTGACGCCAGACGAGTACGAAACCATCCTCGCCGCGATGGGCCGCACGCCCAACCGCACCGAGCTCGGCATCTTCTCGGTGATGTGGTCGGAGCACTGCTCCTACAAATCAAGCCGCATCCACCTGAAGACGTTGCCGACCGAGGCACCGTGGGTGATCTGCGGCCCGGGCGAGAACGCGGGCATCATCGATATCGGCGACGGCGACGCCGCCATCTTCAAGATGGAAAGCCACAACCACCCTTCGTTCATCGAGCCCTATCAGGGCGCGGCGACGGGCGTGGGCGGCATCCTGCGCGACGTCTTCACGATGGGCGCGCGCCCGGTCGCAAACATGAACGCACTGCGCTTTGGCGCGCCGGACCACCCCAAGACCCGCCACCTCGTTGCGGGCGTCGTCCACGGCATCGGCGGCTACGGTAACTGCGTGGGCGTGCCCACGGTAGGCGGCGAAGTGAACTTCCACCCGGCCTACAACGGCAACATCCTCGTGAACGCCATGACGGTCGGCGTCGCGAAGACCGACAAGATCTTCTATTCCGCCGCTGCCGGTATCGGCAATCCGGTGGTCTATGTCGGCTCCAAGACCGGCCGCGACGGCATCCACGGCGCCACGATGGCGAGCGCCGAATTCACCGACGATTCGGAGGAGAAGCGCCCCACCGTTCAGGTCGGCGACCCCTTCACCGAAAAGCTCCTCATCGAAGCCTGCCTCGAACTGATGGCGTCGGACGCCATCGTCGCGATTCAGGACATGGGCGCGGCCGGCCTCACCTCCTCGTCAGTCGAGATGGCCTCGAAGGGCGGCGTCGGCCTCGAACTCAACCTCGATGCCGTGCCCTGCCGCGAAACCGGCATGATCCCCTACGAGATGATGCTCTCCGAAAGCCAGGAGCGGATGCTCATGATCCTGAAGCCGGGCCGCGAGGCCGAGGCGGAGGCGATCTTCCGCAAGTGGGAACTCGATTTCGCGGTGATCGGCACAGTCACGGAAACCGGTCGCCTCGTCCTCAAGTTCAAGGGCGAGACCGCCGCCGACATCCCGCTCGCGCCGCTTGCCGACAAGGCGCCGCTCTACGACCGTCCGCACGTCGAGACACCGAAGCGCGCACCGCTCACCGGCGTGCCCGAAAGCACCGACCTCGCCGCCGATCTCGTGACGCTCATCGGCTCACCGGACATCGCCAGCCGCCGCTGGGTGTGGGAGCAGTACGACCACATGGTCGGCGCCGACACCGTCCAGCGCCCCGGCGGCGACAGTGCGGTCGTGCGCGTGCACGGCACCCAGAAGGGCCTCGCCATCACCACGGACTGCACGCCGCGTTACTGCTTCGCGGACCCGTTCGAGGGTGGCAAGCAGGCGGTCGCCGAAGCCTATCGCAACCTCTCGGCGGTCGGCGCGACGCCGCTCGCCATCACCAACTGCCTCAACTTCGGCAATCCGCAGCGTCCCGAGATCATGGGCCAGTTCGTCGGCTGCGTCTCCGGCATGGGCGCGGCGTCGAAGGCGCTCGACTTCCCCGTCGTCTCGGGCAACGTCAGCCTCTACAACGAAACGAACGGCGTCGGCATCCTCCCCACCCCCGCAATCGGCGGTGTGGGCCTGCTGAAGGACTACACGAAAAGCGCGACGATCGCGTTCAAGGGCGCAGGCGAGCCGATCTGGCTCGTCGGCACGCGTAGCGGTGACGGCCACCTCGGCCAGTCGATCTGGCTCCGCGAAATCCACGGCCGCGAAGACGGCCCCCCGCCCCCGGTGGACCTCACCGCCGAGCGCGCAGCGGGCGAATACGTCCGCAGCCTGATCGCGGAAGGCAAGGCAACCGCCGTGCACGACATCTCCGACGGCGGCCCGCTCGTCACCATCGCCGAAATGGCGCTCGCGGGCGGCACCGGCGCAAAGCTCGAAGCCCTCACCACGGCCCAAGCCTTCGGCGAGGACCAGGGCCTCTATGTCGTCACGGCGCCCGACGGCGCGCTGGATGGCGCAGCGGTGCCGGTGAAGCGCATCGGCACGACCGGCGGGGATGCCGTCACCGTGGGCGGCGTCTCCGTTACCCTCGCCGCACTCCGCGACGCTTACGAAGGCTTCTTCCCGACGCTGATGGGACGGGACGCCTAACGCCTCCCTTCGGGGGAGCGCCTATATCCGCTTCACTTCGCAGCAGCCAACCGCCCATACTTCTTGAGGATCGCCCGCAGCTCCGCGTGCGGCAGGCGCTGTACGGTGTAGCCATTCGCACCCGTCATCGTTTCCGCCGCGACCAGCACGTTGGTGATTGCCTCTTCGGTTGCTTGCGTCGCCGCCTCGAAGATCAGCGTCAGCTTGTCGTTGGGCGTCGTCTCGACGCTGATGACAGTGCCGCCCACGCTTTGCACATTCGCGTTCGCGGTCGAGAAGGCGACGAAGATGTCGCCCGAACCGTTGCTGCCCGCGTCGCCCATGCGGCCCATGCCCGCCGCCGCGCGCTTGGCGAGGCGTTTCAGCTGGTGTGGCAGCATCGGTGCATCCGTCGCCATCACCACGATGATCGAGCCGTCGCCCGGCGCGACGCCGGTGTTCGCCGCCGCCGTTTGCGTCCCGCGCGTTTCGGGCAGGTACTTGCCCGCGAGTTCCTCGCCCACCGGCGCGCCCGCCACGCGCAGCCACGGCCTCATGCCGAAGTTGCACTGCACGAGCACGCCGACTGTGTAGGCCTTCCCATCCATCTCGATAACGCGCGAGGCCGTGCCCGTGCCGCCCTTGAAGCCGAAGCACTGCATCCCGACACCGCCGCCGACATTGCCCTCGGCCACCGGGCCGCTTGCGGCGGTCTGGATCGCGCGCATCGCGTGCTCGGGCTTCACGTGGAAGCCGTTGATGTCGTTCAGCATCCCGTCGTAGGTTTCGGCCACCACCGGCGTGAACCACGCCCCCGGCCATTTCACGTCCGCAAGCCACCCCACCACCGCGTCGCGCACCACGCCGACGCTGTGCGTGTTGGTGATCATCACCGGCCCATCGAAATAGCCGCGCTCCTCCAGCCATACCGTGCCGGTCATCTCCCCGGCGGCATTGCTGGTTTCCCAGCCCGCGTACACCGGCGTGCGCGAATCCTTGCCGCGCGGCAGCACGGCGGTGACGCCGGTGCGCACCGGCCCCTTGCCCCGCTCGAGCTTGCCCTCGCCCGAGATCAGGCTGACATAGCCGACCTCGACGCCCGCAACGTCGGTGATCGCGTTGTTCGCCCCCGGCTTTCCCGCGAACGGCACGCCGAGGTCGCGCGCGCGCACGGTGTCCGCGCTCGCCGCAGCGCTCGGTGCACCTGCCAGAGCCAAGCCCGCCGCGATGATCGCCGCAAATCGCCGATAGTGCATGTCGCTTCCCCCGCCCTCGATACGGGCAGAGCATAACGCCTTGATCGCGGAAGGAAACCGGATCGCTGCCCTCTGGTGTGCGGCGGCTAGCTGCCGTTGATACACGCCCGACGCACCTTCTCGTGCTGCGCGCGCGTGGCGCTCTCGCGGCGGGAGAATTCGGTGCGCAGCGCGTCGGCGCGGCCGGGGGGCTGACATTGGCGGGCGTAGTTCAGCGCCGCATCCATGAAGGAAGGCAGCACGGCGTTCAGCGCATCGAAATTCGCCAGCATCTCCGTGCAGGCGGTTTGCTTGTCGGGATAGGCCTTGCGCGTGTCGAAATTGGAGACCGCCACCGTGCGCTGCTGCGCCGCGACCGCCGCTTCACGCAGGGTCTTGCAGGCAATCGTCTCACCGCCGCCTTCGGGGGGCTTGCCGATCACGCTTGCGTCGCTGGTGCCGAATTCGCGCGCCGCGACGCCGCGCAGGTCTTTCACAATGCCGCACTGTTTGAGCACGGCCGTGCCCCCCGGCGCGCCAAGGTCAATCTTCGCCTCGCCGTCCGTCACCACCGTGGAGCGCGGCGCGCCGTCCAGCGTCCAGTCCACCACCGCGCACTGCTCGGTCGCGGTGCGGATGGTGAGCGTACTGCCCTCGGTCAGCAGTTCAGCCCGGCAGCCGCGCACGCGGATGCTCGTGTCGCACAAAGGCCCTTCGGCCATCGCAGGCGCGGCCACGAGCAAAAGCGCTGCGCAAAGCAGCGACGATCGGATCATGCCCCGTTTCCCCATCGCTTGCAGATTAGCACGCGCAGAGTCGTGCGTCTCGCGGTCAGATGCGCCCGAAGCTCTGGTTGCCTGCGGCGGTGCGCACCTCGCCGCGGCGCTGCACGAGCGGATTCGTCTCACGCTCCAGCACCTCCATCGTGCGGCGGAACAGCGGCTTCAGCCGCGCAACGAGCACGAGCAGTTCATCGGGCGCCTCCTGATGCTCCACGCAGCGGCGCGCGCCCATCTCGATTCGTTCGGTCAGCTCGCCAAGCGTCATCGCGCCGAACTGGCGGGCTTCGGATTTCATCGTGTGCGCGGGCATCACCATGCGCGCGGCATTGCCTTCGCGCTGCGCGGCCTCGATCTCGGCGACGGCCTTGCCGCCGTCTTCGCCGAAATAGGTGATGATCTTGATGAATCCGGCACCCATCGTGGCCCGCGTCTTCTCGAAGACCTCGATGTCGACGACCGGCAAACCGGGGTCGGTGATGTCCAACTTTTCCACGCGCGCGATCCTTACCTTACTCTGCGCGAGGATCATCAGCCACGCGGGTAAAGTTTTGGTTTCCGCCAATGCTTGCCGAGGGGTTACGATGGCTATGGAAGCGCAAGGCCGAAGCTCGCCGGGGGCGGCTCGAAAAGGCCGGTAAAGCGCTGCAATTGCGTGGCGTCGCCGTCGATCCTGAGCACGCCCTTCTGAACGGCCTCCGCCGCCTTCACCTGTCCGCCGACCAGACCGAGGAACACGCGGCGCGGGCTGGTGAGCGTCACCGCCGGGGCCGCGCCTTCCATCCACGGCTGATGCACGAGCACACGGTTTTGCACGCTCACGAGGCGGCGCTCGCCGCTGTCGGCAAGGACGATGCCGATGGAAAGCTCCGCGCCCGCCGCCTTTTCGGGCGACAGGCGCACCGCCATCAGGTCGAGCAGGTCGGCAAGCGGTGTCGACATCGCGATTTCGGATGTGTTCGCGCCGCCCCCGCTCGTGGCGAGCCCGCGCAGCTCGCGGGCGCCGGACAGGTAGATATTGCGCCACGGCGCGGTTTCCGTCTGCCATGCCATCTGCTCGAAGCTGGCGGCGAGCAGCTCACGCGCCCGCGCGTTCTCGGGCTCCGCCATCACGAGGTGGGAGAGGAGTTCCGCCGCCCAGCGCTCGTCGCCCGCTTTGCGCGCTTTCGCGGCCTCGGCGAGCACCTTTTTGGCGCCGCCCATCGCCGCCACGAGGCGCTTGCCGCGTTCGATGTCGGGCAGTGGATCGAGGTGCGCGGGGTTGCCGTCGTAATGGCCCATGTAGCGCTGGTAGACGGCGCGAGCGTTGAATTTGAGCGATCCGTAATGGGGCCGGTTGAACCACGCCTGCCCAAGCTCGGGCGGAAGCTGGATCGCCTCGGCGATCTCATTTCCGGTCAGCCCGGCGTTCATCATGCGCACGCTCTGGTCGTGCAGGTATTTGTAGGCGTCGCGGTGGAGCGCCATATAGCGCCGCAGCGTCTCGCCGCCCCAGCGCGGCCAGAAGTGCGAGGTGAACACCACATCGCTGTTCGGTCCGAACCGCGTGAGCGCCTCCGTCAGATAGTCCGCCCACACCTTCGCGTCGCGCACCAGCGCCCCGCGCGGCGTCAGCACGTTGTGCATCGCCCCGTTCGCGTTCTCGGCAAGGCAGAGCGCGCGCAGGTGCGGTAGGTAGAAGTTCATCTCGGCAGGCGCCTCGGTGCCGGGCGTCAGCTGGAATTCGAAGGCGAGCCCGTCGATCCGCACGGCCTCGCCGCCAGCGTGGATCACGTCCGTCGGCGCGATCAGGCTATACGTCCCCCCCGCCACCACCGGGCCGATCCCGGCAGAGACGATCCCTTCGGGACCGCGTTCCAGCATGCTGCCGAACATGAACGCCGCCCGCCGGCTCATCGCAGCGCCCGCGATCACGTTCTCGGAGGTGGCATGTTCCATGAACCCGTCCGGCGCATAGATCCGCACTTTCCCGGCCTTCACGTCCGCCTCGTCCACGATGCCGCGCACCCCGCCGAAGTGGTCGATATGGCTGTGCGTGTAGATCACCGCCGTCACCGGCAGGTCGCCGATCTGTTTGCGCGCCAGCGCCATCGCCGCGCGCGCGGTTTCCACGGTCGTCAGCGGATCGACGACGATGAGCCCGGCCTTGCCGCGGATCAGCGTCATGTTCGCAAGGTCGAAGCCGCGCACTTGCCAGATGCCGGGCACCACTTCGAACAGCCCCGCCTCGCTCACGAGCTGCGCATTCCGCCACAGGCCGGGGTTCACCGTATCGGGCGCAGGGCCAGCGACCTTCGCATCGTCGGCGAACGATCGGATCGCGCGGCCATCAGGCCCCATCACGTCGCCATCCGGCCGTGCAAGGAGGCCCCGCCGCGCAAACGCGAAATCCTCGGTATCGCCGAACGGCAAGGCCGCCGCCGCCGCGCTGTTCGCGGCCTTTGTCGGTGCACTCGGTGCTTCCGCCGCCGCAGGGTGCGCTACCGCGAGCGCCGCCAGAATCCAAAGGCGCATCATCCATTCCTCCCCGTTTTGCGTTATGCTGCACGAATCGGGAGGCGGCGCAAATGGCGAAGGTGACAGGGATCGGCGGTGTGTTCTTCAAGGCGACGGACGTCGCCGCGACGCAGGCCTGGTATCGCGACAAGCTCGGCCTCGACATGGGCGATTTCGGCGGCGTGCTTCGCTACGCCGATGCCGGCGACGAGGCCTTCGCGATCGTCAGTGCGTTCAAGGCGGACACGGCCTACCTCGACCCCTCCCCACACGGCATCATGATCAACCTGCGCGTCGATGATCTCGACGGGCTGCAGGCACATCTGGAAGCGGGCGGCGTCGCTGTCGAACGCAAGGACGAGGACTACGGCAAGTTCGCGTGGGTGATCGACCCCAACGGCATCAAGATCGAGCTTTGGGAACAGATTGGCCCGGCACCGCCCGCCTGATCCGCCATTCGAGCGGGCCCGTTTCCTCGGCCACGACGCCCTGCTCGCCCGCAAAGGCCGGCACGTCGCGCGCCGCAGCGGGATCGTCGGCGAAAAGCTCGAACTCGGCTGCCTCGGGATGCTCGCGGAGCGCCCGCGCGAGCCTGAGCACGGGCAGTGGGCAGCGCATCCCGCGCGCATCCACCCGCACGACCGCCGCGTCGGTCACGCTCAGCGGATCTCGAACAGCTTGATGCTCCGGCTCGCGTAGAGATAGGCGAGGACGAGCGAGGAAAAGAGACGACGCTTGCCGCGCCGTCCACGCGCGATGAACACGCCCTCGGGATGCCTGTAGAGGTTGGGATAGACCTCTTCGGATTCTTCGACGAGCTGGTCCTTCGCGGCACTGTCGAGCCCGCGCCAGCGCGAGTAGATGCGGCGCTGCCGACGCCGCTCGCGCACCACCAGCCAGAGCAGCCCGCCGCCTGCCGCAAGGCCGACACCCATCGCAAGGCCCGCGAGCCACTGACGGCCCTCGTGCGTTTCCACCTCGCGCGGCGCGGCGACCGGCTCGTCGGGCAGCGCCTCTTCCTCGTCCTCGGGGTTTTGCGCTCCGCGCGCTTCTGCCTGTTCGTGCGCCAGATATTCCTCGACGCGAAGCCCCATCACCGGCTTGATCGGGCCGTCCGCGAGGCGCATCTGATCGATCGTGCCGTCGCCGCCCGATACGAAGCCCTCGCCCGACGCGCCCACCGTGATCGCATAGAGCGGCCGCTCGGTGCATTTCACCTTGAGCGTCCGCGCGCGCGCAGACGAGCGGAACACCTGATACTCGCGAACACGCGGGCAGTTCACGTCGAGTTCGATAACCGTCGCCGAAACAAGCTTTTCGAGTTCCTCGTCCGCGGCTCCGCCTTTCAGCGCATGGAAAAGCCGCGTCGTTGCAGGCTGCAGCGCAAGGAGGCTGGGGTCCGGCTGGGTTTCCGCGGCGGGCCCGGCAGGCTGCGCGGGTTCCAGCGTCTCCGGGTCACCATCCAGCACGGCTTCGGGAACGACCGGAGGCTCGCCCGTCGCCACAGTCGGCGCGAGCATCAGCGCAATCGTCAAGAGAACCGCGGATGGCATGGCGCTGATAGATACCGATGCCGCAGCCCTCTGTCAGCACGGAACAGCAACGATACGCGAGAGTAAGCCGCGCCTAGGCTGCTTTCGCCCGCAGCACGTTGCAGAGCGCCCGGTCCAGAATGGACGTGGTGATGTGTCCATGCCGCGCAAGCCCGACGAGCCGCGCCTCGGTCGCGGGGCCGAGAAGGGGGCGCAGGCCCGTGCGCAGCATATCGACGAGGGCGGGCGCCCGTTCGGTAAGGACGCGCAGTTGATCTTCCGAGAGTTGCCCCTCGGAAATCGCCTTCACGATGGCATTGAACGCGTCAGGGTCGGTGACGTGCGCCTGCGAGGTCGCCTGCAGGATCACATCCGCGCGCCTTGTGAGAAGCGTTCCGGCCAGCACCATGGCGTTGATCTGATCGGCAAATGCTTCGGAACTCATACGCGCCCCCAATGGATACTTCGGTCAGATAGGGCTACCGCCGCACGCGGATAAGCCCCCCCTCCGATCTCCCGGGCGACAAACACGACGGGCCGTTCGCATGGGATGGCTCTCGTATCGCATTGCTGTCTCAAGCGCGATCTTTCTTGTCGATCGCAAAGCATATGGCGATGGTTTTCGAGTAAGTGCAGCAGATACGGCCGCCCGAGGGCACGAACGGCTATGGCGCTGCCTTATCGACGAGCATATGATCGACAGGCATGGCGTTTCGCGACTTTACAAACGTCGCTTCGGGCGGTCGCCGGCGTGTCGGCAACATAAACGACATGACAATTGGAAGCTGTTATAACGGAAACGGCAGCTGACAAGATCGTCGACCATATTGGTCCCAATCCGTTCGAACAGGACAATTCATCTCAGTGAACGACCGCACCAACGAGTCTCAAACGATCGTGCTCACCCCTGAACCGCGTCGTTATACGCAGGCGCGGGGTCGTGCGCGGCGCGAGGCGTTGCTTCAGGCAGCGCGCGAGTTACTTCAAGAGCGCGGGATCGACGATATTACCCTGCCGATGGTGTCGGAATCGGCCGGCATTCCGTCGAGCTCGACCTATCATTTCTTTCCAGACCTGCGGGAGCTCTTCAAGGAACTGGCGCGGACGATCTCCAATGAGATGGTAAGCAGAGAGCCCGTCATCGACGCCGACGCCTCATGGCAGGCGATCATCGGCACCTTCCTCTCTGCCTCGGCCGACTATTTCAACGCCGACGCCTCGGCCCGGCAACTTATCCTGGGCCCACGCACGACACCCGACATCCGGCAAGCCGGGTGCCATGATGATTTCCGCTTTGGCGTGCAGCTCCACGCGGCGCTAAGCGAGCGTTTCCACCTGCCCTCACTGGCCGAGCCGGTCGCCATCTTCTACCGCGCGATCGTCATCGCCGACGCTTTCTTCGCCTTGTCGGTGCTGGAGGACGGCGTAATCACGCGCCACATGCTGGATGAAGCGGTTCGCGGCGCCACCGCCTATCTCGGCAATTATCTGCCGCCTGTCCTGCAGTCCAAGCGCAGCCGCTGATCATTGATCTCCGAAAGCGTGGCACCGGCGCCCCTGCCAGGGAACCGGCGCCCTCGATCGGTGATCGGGGAGAAGGGGGTTCAACGATCCCTGTCGCCGAACCGATTCAAAGCTTCATGGCCAGGATCTGCTTCGCCGCGCGCTCCCCCTCCATCACCGCGGTCTCCCACATCTGCGCGCCCGACAGTTCGGAATGGCTGAAGGCAATGCGATGGTAAGGATCGCGCAGCACGTCCTTGCCCGCCTTCCTGCCTTCGCGGCCGAAATGGAAACCGGGCGGGGCGACCATGTAGGCGTGGCCCTGTCGGTTGGTAATGATGCCGGCGATGTCTTTGTCGGCGTCGAAACCATAAGGGCCGAACATCTTGGTGAACTGATCGCGGACCTGCGCCTCGATATCGGCATAGGACATGGAGAAGAGCATCATCCGCGCCTGCGTGCATTGGTCGGGCCATGCGACGCCCGGCAGCAGGAAGGGGATATATTGGGTGAGCACCACCGGCTTGTTCGGATCGAGCGGCTGTGGATCATGGCCGTCGACGACGAGGTTGCGGCGGAGACTCGTCCACCAGCCGAGCCCCTCGAACCAGCGGACGCCCGCCACGCCCAGCTTGTCCAGAAACTTCCAGTTCCTGAGCGCCACGTTGATGACCAGCATGGGCGCATGGTGGAACTCCTGCATCGCCGCGCGATAGGTGGCGTCGACATCGTGGCAGATGCGGCGATTGGCATGCTGCTGCCCCGCGCAGATCACGGCCTTGCCGCGTACGCTCACCAACCGCCCGTCCTTGTCATAGGTGACGCGCACCGCCTTCGCCTTCGCGGGCTTGCCCTCATGGACCACAGAGAGGACCGTGCTCGATAGGCGCAGCCGCACCTTCTGGCCCGGCAGGTCGAGCTGGTCCCAACGGACATTGCTTTCCATCAGTCCGTAAAGGCTTTCATCGCCGTCGAGCGCCTCCGGCTTGGCCAGCTTCAGGAAACGCTTCGCGGCGACCGTGTTACCGCCGGGGAAAGTCGCCAGATAGATGGTGTCGGTCGGGTCAGCGCCGCCATGCTGGTAGCGATAATAGCCGATCACGCCCGGCATCAGATAATTATAGGCAGAGTAAGCCGAAATAACATCGCCGCCCTGGCCGCAGCCCATGCTGGCCATCACCGGGCTGAGCACGTCGAGCACGCCGTCGATGCAGTCAGCCGGCACTTCGCAGACGTTGAGCAGGAATTCCTTGTAGGTCATTGTGTCGAGCCATTCGGCCCAGTCGTCGCGGACCGGTGGGGTGCGATAGAGCTCGAGGTCTACCAGCGCCTTCTTGACCTTTTCCGGAATGGGGGCGTCGCGGAAGCCGTCTCGCCACGGATTCTTCACCATGCCCTTGCCCTCATAATAGAAGGCAGTATCGGCCATCTCCCAAGATATGTGCATGGGGCCCCAGGCATCGCGCGGCACCAGGATCGGCTGGGACAGGTTCTTCGGCTCCTGATAGACAAACTCCTCAGGATAGCCGAGTTCCTTCAGGAAAGGGCTGCCGAACCCGAACTTCTCGGCCGGGGCGAAGGGAACGACGATGCCGGTCGATCCCTGAGGCGCTGTGAGGCGATAGCCATCGACTTCGAACTCGTTCTGCTTGGCCTCTCCGCCGAAGATGGCATGCTGGTCGAGAATCAGGATTTTCGCGGAGGGATTGTCACGGGCGGTGACGAAGGCGGAGGTAAGACCGGAAATACCTGCACCGACGATGATCACGTCATAGAGATCGTCGACCAGCGGGGCGTTGGCAACGCGCTTGTCGAGGTCGCCGTTGCGGATATGGCCATGCGACGCGTTAACGACCTCGTGAGTGTTGCCGTTCTTGCCGGCATAGTCCCCCACCCCGCCGGGGCCGGTCCAGTCGGGACCAAGATCCGAGAGCGGGCTGGGAACCGTCTGCGCCCCGGCGCTCGACGTCATGCTTGGGGCGGCCATGGTCAGCAACGCCGCGCCCGAACCGATCATCGTCCCGCCGACGAAGTCGCGGCGTGTCACTGATGGTACGGCTTTGTCGTCCCCATTCTCGTTCATTTTCGGTCGTTCCTCCCTGCCCGGCTCGTCGCCGGTACCGCTGGCACAGTGCCAAAGCTTGGAGCCACTGGCAATCGAGATTCTCGATTGAGATTGACTATCTAATTCACTCGGCTTTCTCGTGGTTTATACGGTTGGCGGCAATATTTACGGCAGTTTAACACGATGGTAGGCGACCTCGTGGTGGGTTAGCGCCGCCCCAGTATCGCCGCTCCGCATGATTGACACGGGGCAACGGGCAATAGATACTCGATTCAATTCGAGAAACGATCAGAGAAATCGGGTGGCGCCTATCGCTTTCTACAAATGACCCCCCAAGGAGAGAGGAAGAAGATGTCCAAACCCGTTGCTTTGCTGGCGTCCGTGATGCTGGGCTTTTCCGCCGTCGCGGCGTCGCCCGTGGTCGCGGCCGCGCCCGCTCCTGCGGTCGGCGACCTGCCCCAGGCCGAAGCCGCCGATCTTGCCGAGTTCCGCCGCCAGGTCGATGCGCTGTACCGGATGAAGGAGGAGGCCTTCGCGAAAGAAGATGCGGATACGATCGTCGACCGCTTCTACACACGCGACGCAATCACGTTCGGTCCGGAAGGCAAGCCCGTCATCGGACGCGACGCCTTTCGCGAGGACTATCGCAACATCGTGAAGATCGCGACCGTGAAGGTGGAACCGGTCGCCACGCACGTGGGCAAGGATGCCGGCTGGGAATGGGTCAACTTTCGCGCATTCCCGAAGGATAAAACCCAGAAACCCTTCACCTTCATCATGCTGTTCGTTTTCGCGAAAAAGGACGGCCAGTGGGTGTCGGGCGGGGACGCCTACACGGTGGGCGAGTTTAGCCCGAGCCGTTGATATCAATGGCGAAGCGCGGAGATTTTCCCGCGCTTCGCCATCGCACTTCGGATTTTGTGGGGCGCGGTTTCCGCTCGCCACCACCGAAAATGGCGCGGAAACGCAGGATTCTCCCAGAGCTCGGAGCGAAACCCGTTCTCAGGCCAGGGAGCCTACGACTGAATGGTGCTGCCGGTGAGGATTGAACTCACGACCTCAGCCTTACCAAGGATGCGCTCTACCACTGAGCTACGGCAGCCTGCCATTCATGCGGGCGGCGTCCTATGGGCGAGCACGCGGCGCCTTGTCAAGCAAGGTGCTTGGCGAAAGCGCATGAAACCCGATAGAGATCGGCCGATGACCAGCACGCCAGCCGACGCCCGCAAGGCCCGCCTCGCCGCGGCGCTGCGGCAGAATCTACATCGCCGGAAGGCTGCTGCCCGTGCTGAGGAGCAGGTACCGGACAATCCCGCTCAGAAACCCGAACCGGACCCAGCCTAGATCGCGCGCGTCGCCTCGGCGAGCCAGCCGCGCACGTCTTCGGGTACGATCGGCGTCAGCGTCTCGCGGACGCGGGCGTGGTAGGCGTTCAGCCAGGCCCGTTCCTCATCGCCGAGCAGCCCAATGTCGACGAGGCGGAGGTCGATCGGCGCCAGCGTCAGTGTTTCGAATCCGAGCAGCGATTGTTCCGCGCCCTCCACCTCGACCGGCACGACCAGCACGAGGTTTTCGATGCGGATGCCGTATTCGCCGGTCTTGTAATAGCCGGGCTCGTTCGAAACGATCATACCCGCCGCAAGGGGCTCGTCGCCGCCGCCGAAGGTGGCGATGCGCTGCGGGCCTTCGTGGACCGAGAGGAAGCTGCCGACGCCGTGGCCGGTGCCGTGCGCATAGTCGAGCCCCGCCTGCCAGAGGAACTGGCGTGCGAGCACATCGAGCTGGCTACCGCGCGTGCCGGCCGGGAAGCGCGCCGTTGCAAGCGCGATATGGCCCTTCAGCACGCGCGTGAAGCGGTCTTTCATCTCCGCGCTCGGCGTGCCGACGATCATCGTGCGCGTCACGTCGGTGGTGCCATCGAGATACTGGCCGCCCGAATCGAGCAGGAAGATGCTGTCCTGCTCCACCTTGCGGTTGGTTTCGGGCGAAACGCGGTAGTGGACGATCGCCCCGTTCGGCCCCGCGCCCGAGATCGTATCGAACGACAGATCCTTCAGCAGGTTGGATTCGCGGCGGAAATCCTCGAGCTTTTCGGCGACAGTAATTTCGTCGAGCGTGCCTTTGGGCGCCTCGCGATCGAACCAGCCGAGGAACCGTGAAAGCGCCGCGCCGTCGCGCACGTGTGCGGCCTTCGCACCCGCGATCTCGATCGGATTCTTGATCGCTTTGGCAAGGATGCAGGGGTCGCGGGCCTCGACAATGCAGGCGCCCCCGACCTCCAACGCCTGGAAGATCGCCGCTACACACGTTGCCGGGTCGGCCGCCACGGTCTTGCCAGCCTTGCCGAGCGCCGTGAGCGCCTCCACGAACGCCTCCGGGGGCAGGATCGCCACATCCGGCCCCAGATGCGCGGCGACTTCGGGCGTGATCTTCGCAGGCGCGGAGAACAGCTGCGCCTTGCCGTCCGCCGAAACGATCGCGAAGGCGAGCGCCACGGGCGTGCGCGAGACGTCTCGTCCGCGCACGTTGAACAGCCAGGCGATCGAATCGAGCGCGGCGATCACCACGCAGTCCGCCTTCTTCTCACCGAGCCATCGTGCAATTTCAGCACGCTTTTCCGCAGAGGACCGCCCCGCCAGTTCCTCATCATGCGCCTCGAAGCGCTCGGCGGAGGGAGCAGGGCGGTCGGTCCAGACACGGTCGACGGGGTTTTCCGGCACCGGAACGAGTTCGGCGCCCTTCGCCGCGAGCCGCTTTCCCGTCGCCTCCACCCAGCCGCGCGTGTGGAGCCACGGATCGAAGCCGATGCGTTGCCCCGGCGCGACCTTTTCCTCCAGCCAGTCGGCGATCTGCACCTTGGGCACGCCGAGGTACTGGTAGAGCGTCCCATCCACCTGATCGCGGACCTGCAGCGTGTAGCGCCCGTCGACAAATATGCCGGCCTCCCTGCTGAGCACCACCGCGGACCCCGCAGAACCCTCGAAACCCGTGAGCCACGCCAGCCGCTGCGCGTAGCTGCCGACATATTCGCTCATATGCTCGTCGGTGAGCGGCACGACGAAGCCGTCGTATCGGTTTTCCGCCAGCGTGCGGCGCAGCGCAGCCAGCCGGTCGCGGTAAGTCGACATCGAAAACTCCTCAAAAGGCGGTCCTTGCGGCCGCTTCTGTGCCGCTGCGCCAAGGCTTTGTTAAATTTCGCGTGCCAATATGGCGCGTGATCGAGACTGGAACAATCGCAATGATGGACCGCATACTGGCACTGGGCGGCCAGTTCGACCCGAATTTCACGGCACTTGCCGTCATCATTTGCGTGATGTCGATGCTTACCGCCGTGCGGCTTTTCTCCCGTGGCTTCGTGGCGCGCGGCGAGGCGCGGCCCACGTGGCTGCTGCTTGCAGGCATCTCCGCCGGCTTCGGCGCGTGGGCGATGCATTTCCTCGCAATGCTGGCCTATAACCCGGGCGTGCCGACCGGGCATGGTCCGGTCGGGCTGCTCACGTCGCTGATCCTCGTGCTGCCGATGGCGATCGCGGCCTTCTATGCCGCTGCAAACCTCGACGGTTGGGTGCGCCCGGGCTTCGGCGGCATCATCCTCACCTTCGCGGTCACGGTGATGCACTTCTCCAGCCTCAAGGATTTCCGCGTCGAAGGCGTGTTCAATGTCGATCGCGACCTCGTGGCCGTGGCCTTCATCGCCTGCGCGCTGCTCGCAGGCGCGGGCTTCGCGATTACCGGCCCGGCGCGCACGGTGCCGCGGCAGGCCATCGGCGGCATCGCCCTTGGTCTTGCGGTTTCGACCTTCCATTTCATTGCCATGGCCGCGCTCACCATCGTTCCGGGCAAGGGCGAAACGGACAGCCTCATCATCTCGGAGTTCGCCATCGCGGGCGCCATCGCCGCCGTCACGCTGATCGTCATCGCGACCGGCCTCGGCGCCGCGCTGGTCGACGCCAAAGGCGCCGAGCGCGCGGTCGAGCGCCTGCGCCGGCTCGCGAACGGCGCCTTCGAGGGCATCGTGATCACCGCGCACGGCAAGATCGTCGACGCGAACGCCAGCTTCCTCAACCTCGTCCGCGCCGACCATGACGATGTCGTCGGCCGCTCGGTCGACAAGAACCTCCTCGAGCGCGGCTACAGCCAGTCGGGCAACGAAGACGCGCTGCTCTCCCCGTTCGATCACGGCGAGGCGATCCCGGTCGAAGTCCGCACGCGCAGCCTGTCCGACGACAAGGCTGAGGCGGTTTACGCGATCCGCGACCTGCGCGCGCAGCGCAAGGCGGAGGAGGAAATCCGCTACCTCGCGCAGCACGACAGCGCTACGCGCCTTCTCAATCGCAACGCCTTCATGGCGCGTCTCGACGCACTGCTGGAGCGCGCCGCGCAGGAGGGCGAGCCGGTCGCCTTGCTGTTCATCGATCTCGATCTCTTCAAGCACATCAACGACGTCCACGGCCACCGTGCCGGCGATCTCGTGATCGCCGAGGTCGCCAATCGCCTTCGCGGCATGGCCAAGGGATCGAGCCTTCTGGGGCGCATCGGCGGCGACGAGTTCGTCATCGCGCTCTACGGCGGCACGCAGCCGACCGAAGCTGCGCAATGCGCGCACAGCCTGCTTGAAAAGCTGCTCGAACCCGTGCCTTACGAGGAGCACAAGGTCGAGATTTCCGGCAGTGTCGGCATCAGCCTTTATCCGGCGGACGCGGGCAACGCGTCCGACCTCGTCGCCTTTGCCGACATGGCGCTTTATCGGGCGAAGCGCGGCGGGCGCAACGCCGCCTGCTTCTTCAGCCGCGACATGGACGAAGCGATCCGCGACCGCCGCCGCCTCGCACGCGATCTCAAGAAGGGCATCGATGCGGGCGAGCTTCGGCTCAGCTATCAACCGCTCGCCGCGATGGCGGACGGCCGCATCGTCGGCTTCGAGGCGCTGGTGCGCTGGCAGCATCCGGTAAGGGGCCTGCTCCACCCCGACGACTTTATCCTCGTCGCCGAGGAAAACGGCCTCATCATCGCGCTCGGCAACTGGGTGCTGAAGCAGGCGTGTTTCGAGGCTGCGAAATGGGAACGTCCGTTCCGCGTCGCCGTGAACCTTTCGGCGCTGCATCTGCAGGACAATTCGCTCGTCAGCCGCGTGCACGAAATCCTCGTCAACAGCGGGCTTTCGCCGGCGCGGCTTGAAATCGAGATCACCGAATCGGCGCTGTTCCTTGATCAGGCGCGCGCGCTTTCGAACCTGCGCCGCCTCAAGGCACTCGGCGTGCGCATCGCGATGGACGACTTCGGTACCGGCTATTCGTCGCTCTCCACGCTGAACGCCTTCCCGTTCGACCGCATCAAGATCGATCGCAGCTTCGTCGATGAGATCAGCCGCTCGCCGCAGGCCGAAAAGATCGTTCGCGCCATCGTCAGCCTCGGCCACAGCCTTGGCGTGCCGATCACCGCCGAAGGCGTCGAGACCGAAACGCAGCTCGAATTCCTGCGCCGCGAAGGCTGCGATCAGGTGCAGGGCTTCCTGATCGGCCGCCCCGAGCACATCGATATGCACGCCGGCCTCGTGACACCGTCGAACCCCGGCGTGCCGGGGCTTGAGGACGATCAGGTCGCGCAGGCCTCCTGAACGGTTGACCGCGGCGCTGCCGCTCGCGCAAACACACCGGACCTTCGCCCAGATCGACCGGAGTGCCATGACCGAGATTCCGAAGCCGCCCGTTGCTGCCCTGAAGCCGCACAGTTTCACGCACCACGGTGTCACGATCGAAGACCCGTATGCGTGGCTTCGCGATCCCGGCTATCCGGAGGTGACGGACACCGACGTCCTCGCCTACCTCAATGCTGAAAATGCCTATTTCGAGGCGGTGATGGCCCCGCAGAAGGGGCTCATTGAAACGATCTTCACCGAGATGAAGGGCCGCGTGAAGGACGACGATTCGAGCGTTCCGCAGCGCGACGGCGACTTCCTCTACTGGTACGCCTTCGATGCGGGTGCCGAATACCGCAAGTGGTATCGCCGGCCCGTTGCGGGCGGCGAGGACAGCGTAATCGTCGATGAGCCGAAGCTCGCTGAAGGCCACGCTTATTTCCGGCTCGGCGGCCTTGCCGTCAGCCCGAACGGCCGCCTGCTCGCCTATGCCGTCGATACGAACGGCTCCGAGCGCTATGTGCTGCGCGTGCGCGACCTCGAAACCGGCGCGGAACTTCCCGACGTGATCGAAAATTGGCGCTATGGCCTCGTCTGGGCCGCCGATTCGCAGAGTTTCCTCTATACCGATGCCGACGAGAACTGGCGCTCCAAGGTGATCTGGCATCACAGGCTCGGCGACGCGCAGTCCGCCGACCGCGCCGTCTACACCGAGGAGGCCGAAGAATTCGGCGTCCAGCTCGGCCGCACGCAATCGCGCAAATACGCGGTGCTCCAAACCGGAGACCACGCGACAAGCGAGGTGCGCCTGCTGCCGACGGACGATTTCGCTGCGGAGCCAATACTGGTGTCACCGCGCAAGGCCGACCGGCAATATGACGTCGATGAGCGCGAAGGCACGCTCTACATCCGCGTCAACGACACGCACCCGAATTTCCGCATCGTCACCGCGCCCGTTTCGGCGCCCGACGCGTGGAGCGAACTGGTTGCGGGCAGCGACCGGCACTACCTCCAGTCACTCACCAGCTTCGAAAACCTCCTCACCATCGAGGAGCGCGTCGATGGTCTCTCGCAAATCCGGCTGCACCGCTATGAAGATGGCAGCGAGCGCTACATCGCCTTCCCGGAAGCCAGCTTCGTCGCGAACCTCTCCACCAATCCGGAATACCACGTCGACCGCCTGCGCATCGACTACCAGTCGATGGTCACGCCCAACACGGTGTACGACTACCACCTCGCAGACGACCGGCTGGAAACCCTGAAGGTGCGCGAGATTCCGAGCGGTTACGACCCCTCGCAGTACGCGACCGAGCGGCTGATGGCGCCCGCGCGCGACGGCACGCTGGTTCCCGTGTCCGTCGTCTACCGCCGGGATTTCGTGAAAGACGGGCGCGGGCCGCTCCACGTCTATGCCTACGGCGCCTATGGCTTCGCCTTCCCGCCGGGCTTCTCGGCGAATCGCCTCTCGCTGCTCGATCGCGGCTTCGCCTACGCCATCGCGCACATTCGCGGCGGCGACGATCTGGGCTACCAGTGGTATCTCGACGGCAAGCTGCAGAAGCGCGCCAATACCTTCAACGATTTCATAGATGTCACGCGCTTTCTGATCGATCAGGGCTTCGCGTCCCCTGGGCGCGTCACCGCGTCCGGCGGTTCGGCGGGCGGCGAGCTGATGGGTGCGATCGTCAACCAGGCGCCGGAGCTTTACGGCGCGGTCGCCGCGCACGTGCCGTTCGTCGACGTGCTGAACACGATGCTGGACGACACGCTGCCGCTCACCCCCGGCGAATGGCCCGAATGGGGCAATCCGATCGCGGACAAGGCCGCATTCGAGCTTATCCGCAGCTACAGCCCCTACGACAACGTGAAGGCCCAGGCCTATCCCGCCATGCTCATCACCGGCGGGCTCAATGATCCGCGCGTCACCTACTGGGAGCCTGCGAAGTGGGCGGCAAAGCTGCGCGCGGCGAAAACCGACGACAATGTCCTCCTCCTAAAGACCAACATGGGCGCGGGCCACGGCGGCAAGTCGGGGCGTTATGTCTCACTGGAGGAAGACGCCGAGGAATATGCGTTCCTGATCAGTCAGATCGGCCGATGATGGCGGAGGCGCAGATTTCCGTCTTCATGCAGCAGAAAGCCCCGGCGCCGGAGGACATCGACGAGCTGGGGCACGTCAACAACGCCGTGTACGTCCGCTGGATTCAGGAAATCGCGGTGGCGCACTGGTATTCTGTAGCGCCCGCCGATCTCGCCGCGAACGTCGTATGGGTCGTCGTCCGTCACGAGATCGACTACCGCGCGCCGAGCCACCTCGGCGAAACGCTGACGCTGCGGACATGGGTCGGCGATGCGCCCAAGGGGGCGCGCTACGACCGCTTCGTCGAAGTGGTTGGCCCGGACGGCAAGGTGCGCGTGCGCGCGCTCACGACATGGGCGCTTCTCGACCGCGAAAGCCGCCGCCCGATGCGGGTCAGGGCGGAATTCACCGCGCCTTTCGTTCCGAAAAAGTCGGTATAGTTAGGAGTTTGCTAAGCTTGCCGCGCTAGTTTCCCTCAGCGGCCGACGGTTTCGGCCGAGGGGATCATGATGAGTGCATTCGGCAAAAAGGCTGGAATTGGGGCAGCACTGAGCGCGCCGCGTCGGGGCTTCGGCAACGCGGCGCCGATGCGCGGACCGCGCAGCGCCCCGGCCGTGGAGCCGCTTCCCGAAATTGAAGACGTACCGGAGAGCGCCGAGCCCGCGCTCGAACTCACGGGCGACCGCGTCCAGGATGCGATGCAGCGCCTCAGCGCGCGCGAGCGCGGCGCTGCCGGTTCGGTAAACTCCCAGCAGGAAGGCTTCGAAGCCTCGATCCACAAGATCAAGGAACAGGTGCTCCCGCGTCTTCTGGAACGTGTCGATCCGGAAGCCGCCGCGACGCTTTCCAAGGACGAGCTCAGCGAGGAATTCCGGCCGATCATCGGCGAGGTGCTTGCCGAGCTGAAACTGACGCTCAACCGCCGCGAGCAGATCGCGCTCGAAAAGGTTCTCGTCGACGAGCTCCTCGGCCTCGGGCCGCTCGAAGTGCTGCTCGCCGATCCGGCCGTCTCCGACATCATGGTGAACGGCCCCAACCAGACCTTCATCGAACGCAAGGGCAAGCTCGAGCTCGCGAGCATCGTGTTCCGCGACGAGGAGCACCTGTTCCAGATCGCGCAGCGCATCGTGAACCGTGTCGGTCGCCGCATCGACCAGACCACGCCGCTCGCTGACGCCCGCCTGCCCGACGGCAGCCGCGTCAACGTGATCGTGCCCCCGCTCAGCCTGCGCGGCACGGCCATCTCGATTCGTAAATTCTCCGCCAAGCCCATCACCATCGACATGATGCAAAAGGGCGAGTCGATGTCGGAGAAGATGGCGACGGTCCTGAAGATCGCCGGCGCCTGCCGCTTCAACGTCGTCATCTCGGGCGGTACGGGTTCGGGCAAGACGACGATGCTGAACGCCATGTCGAAGATGATCGACCCCGGCGAGCGCGTCATCACCATCGAGGACGCGGCCGAGCTTCAGCTCCAGCAACCGCACGTGCTGACGCTGGAAACCCGCCCCGCGAACCTTGAAGGCAAGGGCGCGATCACCATTCGCGACCTCGTCATCAACGCGCTGCGTATGCGCCCGGATCGCATCATCCTCGGCGAAATCCGCGGGCAGGAGTGTTTCGACCTGCTCGCCGCCATGAACACCGGCCACGACGGATCGATGGCGACGCTCCACTCGAACTCTCCGCGCGAATGCCTCGCGCGTATGGAGAACATGGTGATGATGGGCGACATCAAGATCCCCAAGGAAGCCATCAGCCGTCAGATCGCCGATTCGGTCGACATGATCGTGCAGGTGAAGCGCCTGCGCGACGGTTCGCGCCGCGTGACGAACATCACCGAGGTCGTCGGCATGGAAGGCCCGGTGATCGTGACGCAGGAACTGTTCAAGTTCGAGTATCTCGACGAGGCCGAAGACGGCCGCATCATCGGTGAATACCGTTCGATGGGCTTGCGCCCGCACACGTTCGAAAAAGCCAAGGCCTTCGGCTTCGACCAGGCCTTGCTGGAGGCCTGCCTGTGACCGTGGAAGCTCTCATCCCTGTAACGCCGCCGCTGGTGAAATCGCGCCTGCGCACCAAGCGCAAGGCGGCGGTGGAACTCGTTCTGGAGGACGGCACCAGCCTTGCCGGCCACATGTTCGTGGGGCCTGACGAGCGCGTGCTCGAATGCCTGAACGACGCGCGGCCGTTCCTCCCCTTCCTGCAGTCCGACGGCACGATGCTGATCGTCGCCAAGCTCAAGATCGCCGCCTGCCGACCGCTCGAAGACTGAGCTCTTAAGCCGGCCAGACCGCCGGCAGGTGCGCCGCGCCTGCGATCAGCGCGAGCAGCGCCAGAAACATCACACCGTGCCACGGCACCCAGGGCAGCACCCCGGGCTTGCGTTTGCGCCGCACTTGCCAGAGGCTGAGGAGGCCGAACGCAAGTGCGACCAGCATCATCTTCAGCGTGATCTCGAATGTCATGCGGGGCAGATAGTGCGTCGCCTGCGTATAGAACAGGTCCATGTGGGCCAACGAGGGAGAATCCAATGATCCGCACCATTCTTGCCGCCGCTCTGGTATCGGCGATCGCGGTTCCCGCAATCGCACAAGACCACAGCCACCACGCCGCACATGCCGCGCCGAACTATGCCGCCGCGCTCGCAGGCGCGCACCGCAGCGAGGCGAACCGTGCGCGCGATCAGTATCGCCACCCGGCCGAAACGCTTGCCTTCTTCGGCCTCCAGCCGGGCATGACCGTGGTCGAGGTCGCGCCCGGCGGCGGCTGGTATACGGAGGTTCTCGCCCCGATCCTTTCAGGTCACGGCAAGCTCTACGCCGCGCACGGCATCCCCGAAGCGAGCGAATATGCCGCGAAGTCGCTCGCGGCATATCAGGCAAAGCTGGCGTCGGACCCGATCTACAAGGCTGTTGAAGTCACGAAGTTCGGCAAGGGCCACTACGACGGCCTCGCGCCCGCGGGCAGCGCCGACATGGTGCTCACCTTCCGCAACGTCCATAACTGGTACATGGGCGATTTCGCGGGCGATGCCTTCAAGGCGTTCTACAAGGCGCTGAAGCCCGGCGGCGTGCTCGGCGTCGTCGAGCATCGCCTGCCCGAAGATCGGCCCGACGAGGCGATGAAGTCCTCCGGCTACATGAAGCGCTCGACGATCGTCGCGCTTGCCGAAGCTGCAGGCTTCAAACTCGCCGGCGAATCCGACGTGAATGCCAACCCGAAGGACAGCGCCGACTGGCCGAAGGGCGTGTGGACGCTGCCGCCCAATTTCCGCGAGGGCGACGAGACCCGCGCCAAATACACGGCGATCGGCGAATCCGACCGCATGACGCTGAAGTTCGTGAAGCCGGCCTCTTAAACGAGGCTCTTCGACGCCATCTCGAACGTATCGCGCGAGACGCCCGGCGCCGCGACGATGCGTTCGAGTTCGGCGCGCATCAGCGCGGCGCGCGCGTCTTCCATGCGCCGCCAGCGACCGAACGGCGCGATGAAGCGCGCCGCCGTCTGCGGATTGATCGCATCCACCTCCAGCAGCTTGTCCGCCACGAAGCGATAGCCGGCGCCATCTTTCCGGTGGAACACGAACTGGTTCATCGCAAGCGCGCCGACGAGTGATCGGAAGCGGTTCGGGTTGCGGATCATGAAGTCCGGATGCGCGGCAAGTGCGATAGCCTTTTCAAGTGCGCCGTCCCCCGTCGCCAACGCCTGCGCCGTGAACCACTTGTCGAGCACCAGCGCATCGCCCTTGAAGCGATCGTAGAAGTCCTGCAGCACGCGTTCCCGCGCCGGGGCATCCGTATCGACGAGCAGGCCGAGCGCGGCGATGCGGTCTGTCATGTTCGTCGCTGCCTGATATTGCGCCTCCGCCGCCGCGATCGCGGCATCGTCCGCATCGGCGAACAAATAGCCGAGCGCGACGTTCTTCAGGCGACGCCGACCCTTGCCGTCGGCCGACAGGTCGTAGACGCCGTCCGAAAGGCTGGCGTGCAGTGCTGCCCACGTCTGGCGGCCGACGCCCTCCAGAAGCACGCGGCGCAACCCCTCGCGCGCGATATGCACGGCATCGGGGTCAACATTCGCCGACAGCCGCTCCGCGACCATCGTCTCCGTCGGCAGCAGGATCGATTCGCCGATGAAGGCATGGTCGAGCGCCTGGTTCCTGATCGTCCGGCTCACCGCTTCGACAAGCGGCGCGGCATCGGTGCGCCCGTTCCGCACGGCATCCACCAGCCGGTCCATCATCAGCTGCTGCATCGCCTCGTAGCGCGCGAACGGATCGTCGTCGTGCGCGGAGAGGAACGCGAAATCGGCGGCGCTCCGCTTCGTCTCGACCGTCACCGGCGCCGAAAAACCCCGGTTGATCGAGAGCACCGGCGACTCGGCAACATTCTCGAACGTCATCGTCGCGCTCGCCGAGCGGAGCTGGAAGAGCTGCTCAGGCCCGAGCAGCGACCCCGACTCCCGCCCGAACAGCGCAATCTTCAGCGGAATGTGCATCGGCGCCTTCTTCGATTGGCCGGGCGTGTCGGGCACAGTCTGCGAAAGCGTCAGCGTCGCGGATTTCGCCGCCGCATCATAGGCAAGGTCCGCCGTCACGGTCGGCGTCCCCGCCTGCGAATACCACAGGCGGAATTGCCCGAAATCGGCGCCGCCGCCATCTTCCAGCGCCTTCACCCAGTCCTCGACCGTCGCCGCCTCGCCGTCATGGCGCGCGAAATAAAGGTCGGTGCCTTTCCGATAATTCTCCGGCCCCAGCAGCGTCGCCGCCATGCGGATCACTTCGGCGCCCTTGTTGTAGACGGTCGCCGTGTAGAAGTTCGAAATCTCGATGTAGCTCTCGGGCCGCACCGGATGCGCAAGCGGCCCGGCGTCCTCCTGGAACTGCGCGGCACGGAGCGCGCGCACGTCCTCGATGCGCTTCACCGCGGGGCTGCCCATGTCGGCGCTGAAGCTCTGGTCGCGGAAGACGGTGAGGCCTTCCTTCAGGCTCAGCTGAAACCAGTCACGGCAGGTGATGCGGTTGCCGGTCCAGTTGTGGAAATACTCGTGCGCCACCACCGCCGCCACGGCGTCGAAATCCGCGTCGGTCGCGGTTTCGGCGTCGGCGAGGATGTATTTCGAATTGAAGACGTTGAGGCCCTTGTTCTCCATCGCGCCGAAATTGAAATCGTCGACGGCAACGATGTTGAACACATCAAGATCATATTCGCGCCCGTAGTGAACCTCGTCCCAGCGCATCGAATCCTTCAGCGCCTGCATCGCGTGGCGGCACTTTTCCACATCGCCCGGGCGAACCCAGATGCCGAGCTTCACGTGACGGCCGGACATCGTCTCGAAACTGTCTTCAAGCGCGCTGAGATCGCCCGCGACGACCGCGAACAGATAGCATGGCTTGGGAAACGGATCGTCCCACCGCGCGAAGTGGCGGCCGTCGGCAAGATCGCCCGCCGCGACCGGATTGCCGTTGGAAAGCAGCACCGGATAGCGCGCCTTGTCCGCCTTCAGTTCCACCGAATAGCGGCTGAGCACGTCGGGCCGATCCGGGAAGAAGGTGATACGCCGGAAGCCTTCCGCCTCGCACTGCGTGCAGAGATTGCCGCCCGAGGCATAGAGCCCCATCAGCTTGGTGTTCGCGGCAGGCGCGATCTCCACGAGCGTTTCCACGCTCGCGGCATCGCCCGAGATCGGAATCACGAGCTTGCCGTCCGCCAGCGTGTAGTCGCCTTCGCCGAGCACCCGCCCGTCCACGGCAATGGATTTCAGATCGAGGTCGTCGCCGTCGAGCACGAGCGGACCATCGCCCGCACGCTCCACCTTCAGCACCGCGCGAACGCGGGTGCGATCCGCATCGAGATCGAAGGCAAGGTTGATGTCGGGGATGCGCCACGCGGGCGGCGCATAGTCCTCGCGGCGGGTGATCGTGGGGGTTTCGCTTCGTGCTTCCATGGAAGCCGACATAGTGAGCGAACAGGCGAATCGCCAGCGGCTTCCGTGCACGCTAGGAAGGCGCCATGCCTCACCTCCTGATCCTCGGCCAGGGTTACACCGGATCGCGCCTGCGCGCGGCGCTGGAACGCGAAGGCCGGGCCGTGACCGGCACGGCGCGCACCGCACGGCCCGGCATTCTCGCGGCGGATGACGCGCGCGTGGCGGACGCCATCGCCACCGCAACGCACATCCTGTCCTCCGTGCCTCCCGAAGCCGATCACGACCCGGTGCTCGCGCGGCACGGCGCGGCGCTCGCCGCCTCCGGCGCGTGGCTCGGCTACCTCTCCTCCACCGGCGTCTACGGCGACACCGGCGGCGCGTGGGTGGATGAAACCGCGCCCGTCGGACATGGCCGCCGCAGCGCGCGCACCGCCGCCGATCTCGCGTGGCAGAAGATCGGCGCACGCGTGCTGCGCCTGCCCGGCATCTACGGCCCAGGCCGCTCGGCGTTGGACCGCGTGCGTGAGGGCAAGGCACAGCGCATCGACGCGGGAGAACAGGTGTTCAGCCGCATCCATGTCGACGACATCGTGGCCGGCGTCATCGCCGCGTTCGCTGCCCCGCCCGGCGTGTGGAACATCGCGGACGACGAACCCGCGCCCGGCCACGCCGTCACCGCGTTCGCCTGCGCGCTCGCGGGCGCGCCGCTACCGCCGCTCGTGCCGCTCGCCGGGGCCGCACTCTCGCCGCAGGCGCGCGCCTTCTATTCGGAAAGCCGTCGCGTCGCGAACGGCAAGATGAAGCGCGACCTCGGTCTCCGGCTTCGCTATCCTGATTATCGATCCGGCCTTCGCGCCTGTCTTCGGGAGGAGTGCCCATGAAATTCGGCGTCGGCCAATCGCCTCGCAGGGTGGAAGACGAACGGCTGCTCACCGGGCGCGGCCGCTACACCGACGATTTCCAGCCCGAGGGCACGACCTATGGCGTAACGGTGCGATCGCCCTACGGCCATGCGCGCATCCTCGGCATCGACACCGCCGACGCGCGCGCCATGCCCGGCGTGCTCGCGGTCTACACCGCGGAAGACATCGCGCAGTATGGCCCGATCCCCTGCCTCGTGCCCCTCCCCGGCCGCATAGAAACGCACCGGGCGCTGCTGACGAAGGACATCGTGCGCTTCGTCGGCGATGGCGTCGCGTTCGTGGTCGCCGAAACGCGCGCGGCAGCGCGCGCCGCTGCTGAGGCCGTCGTCGTCGATTACGAGGAGCTGCCCGCTGCCGCGACAATCGACGCCGCGCTCGTACCCGGTGCGCCCGCGATCTGGGAAAACGCCCCGGACAATCGCGTTTTCGACTGGCATGTCGGGGATGAACACGGCGCGCGCGCGGCCATCGCGTCTGCCGCCCACGTCACGCGCCTGCGGCTCGTGCAGAACCGCGTCGCCCCCACCTCGATGGAGGTCCGCGCGGCGCTCGCCGAATGGTCGGACGAGAGCGGCCTCACGCTCACCGTCGGCAGTCAGGGCGTCGCCGCCATGCACAAGACGCTCAGCCGCGAGATCCTGAAGTGCCCGCCGGAGCGGCTGCGCGTCATCACCGGCGATGTCGGCGGCGGCTTCGGGCTCAAGGTCTTCCTCTACCCCGAATATGGCCTCGTCCTCCACGCCGCCGAACATCTGAAGCGCCCGGTGAAGTGGACCGGCGAGCGCTCCGATGCGTTCCAGACCGATTCGCACGGCCGCGCCGTCGTTTCGGAGGCCGCGCTGGCGCTCGATGCCGAGGGCAATTTCCTCGCGCTCGCCGTGGAAAGCTGGGCCGATCTCGGCGCCTATCAGGCGCAGTTCGGGCCGGCGATCCAGACGATGGCGGGCGGGCGAATCATCGGCGGCGTCTATCGCATTCCGGCGATGCACAACCACGTCCACGGCGTCGTCACCAACACCGCGCCCGTCGATGCCTATCGCGGCGCCGGGCGCCCCGAGGCGACGTATCTCGTCGAGCGCCTCATAGAAACGGCGGCGCGGGAGACGGGCCGCGACGCGGGCGCGCTGCGCCGCCGCAATCTTCTGCGCCCTGACGAGCTGCCCCACGCCAACGGTCTCGGCCTCACCTTTGATGTCGGCAATTTCCCGGCGCTGCTCGACGCCGCGCTCGAAAAGGCCGATTGGACCGGCTTTCCCGCCCGCCGCGCGGCAGCGGAGGCGCGCGGGCTGCGCTATGGACGCGGCGCGGCTTATTATGTCGAGATCGCGGGCGGCGGCGATCTTGATGAATTCGCGGACGTGCGCTTCCTCGCTGATGGAACCATCGAAGCGGCAGTCGGCACCCAGTCCAACGGGCAGGGCCATGAGACATCGTATGCGCAGGTGCTCGCCGAACGGCTCGGCGTGCCGATGGAGCAGGTGCGCATCGTGCAGGGCGACACGGCGCGGCTGGAGGTCGGGCGCGGCACCGGCGGATCGCGCTCGATGGTGTGGGGCGGCGGCGCGCTCATAGAAGCGGCGGACACGATCATCGAGAAGGCGCGCGATCTCGC
>ERZ1645185.97-NODE-97-length-37229-cov-5.013316_pt1 | contig 37229 bp, 39 predicted proteins | sample MGYA00575351_ERZ1645185 | MGnify/ENA primary metagenome ERZ1645185 (study PRJEB40838, sample SAMN11284767) | freshwater sediment metagenome | isolation source: river sediment | host: Sediment | place: India: Jana village, Kanpur | collected 2015-12-17 ... | reverse complement strand
AGGTCAGCGCACCGCGCCGCCGCGCGGCGACCGCCTGAAGCAGACGGATGAAATGGAAGACGAGGCTGAGCACGGTCCACGCCGTTACCGCGAGCAGCCCGAGATCGGGCCGTGAGAACAGCATGCTCACGAACAAGATCACCATGTTTGGATTGCGGCGCGCGGTGACGAGGCGGAAATCGGTGTCAATTTTCTGCCAGACGTGGATGTGCATCCCGGCGACGTGGATGAACCAGCCCTCAATCAGGCGCTGCAGCACGTAGCCACCGACCATCACGCCCATCACCGTCCAGAACACGGGTGGATCGAGCTCAAGGCCATGCGCGGCAAGGCCGACGCCCCATGCGTACCACCAGAAGGGCGGGTGCACGAGGTCGAGCCCATGATCGAAGATGTTGCCCCACCACGAGGACGTGATCGTGCAACGCGCAAGCTTGCCGTCGACGGTGTCGAGCACCATGAAGGCGAGGCCGGCCGCCATGCCGGTCCAGTAATGGCCATCCCAGAACAACACCGTCGCCCACACGCAGAGCGCGGCGCCGATCGTCGTGACCATGTTGGGCGTCATGCCAATGCGCGCGGCAATGCGGGTCAGGACGAGCGCCCATTCGGGCCACAAGTATTTGGTGAGGATGTCAGTGACACCCTTGTAGGCGCCGAAATAACTCGCGCGCTCAATGGCGCGGACGTTGGTCGGGACCAGCTCAATGAGGAAGGGGCGTTCGCGCTTTCGGAGCGCGGCATTGTAGATGGTAATGCCATCTTCATAGGCGGTGACGGCAAGGCCTTCCGCCCAGGCATCGCTGCCGGCCTCGATGGCGTCGCGCACGGCTTCGGCATGGCCCGGTGTTGTGTTGACGAGCACGGGGCGGCCGCTGAGGGCGGTGCCGGGGCGCTGAGTAATCCAACCGAACCACTGCGGGTCGAACGCGAACCGGGTGTCGGCGACGACGACGCCCGATTGATCCGCCTGCGGCGCGCGCGCCGCCGCGATACGCCGTATCCGCTCGGCGGAAGACATGCCCCAGATCGGCGTTTCGTTCTTTCCTGCGAGAAGAAGCGTCGTTGGCGTGTCCACAGGTCTCTCAGTCGATTTGCAGCCCAGCGGTGCTTATAGACTGAGAGGAAAGCGGCGCAAGTTTGGGGGCGGGCAGATACTGGCCATCCCAATGCAGCGGGGCGGCATCGGCCCAAGCGCTTGCGGGCAGGGCTTCGAGCGCCTGCAGATAGGCGCGGCCTACGGCGAGCGCAGACAGGCCGCAGGCGTTCGTGAACTGGGTGAGTTGGTGGCCGGGGTTCCAGTTGCCCTCGATGAGCACGGGGCCGCAATCGCCAAGGCCGATATCCCAGCCGATGAGACCATAGCCGGCGCCGATTGCGGCGTGCGCCGCGATGCCGAGCCGGACGGCGGCGTCGGCAAGCTCGCCGAGCGCGATGTGTTCCAGCGAGACGCCGGTTGCAGGGTGACGCGCCACACAAACGACGCGGCCGCCTGCCTTGCCGATGACGTCTCCGGCAGCGCCGTCCACGACGGCGGCGGCAAGGCCGCCACGGCTGAAATTATCGACCGGGCCCGATCCGCCGCCGAGACGCAGCACGAGCCCATGCGCGACGAGCGTTCCTCCAAGGCGGAACGTGTGCACGCGCAGCGTCGGAAGGGCCCCCGGAGAAATGTCCGACAGGCGCGGCGCCGTGCGCAATGCCTTCTGGAGGAGGCCGCCGCGGCTCACGACACGCGCCAGATGTGCCGCCAGCGCGCCGGCTTCGAAGCGCGTTCCGTTGCTGTCCGCCCAGCCCTGCGCGATGCGCCGGTAGCGCGCGACGCCGCGGCCGCGCGAGCTGTAGTTTGGCTTGGCGACGATTTCACCATGCCGTTCGAACCAGGCGGCAACGGCGGTGGGGGAGGCCGGGCCGGAGAAGGTTTCCGGCGCCGGCAATCCCGCGTTCGCAACGGCGGTGGCGAAGCTGCGCTTGTCCTTGAGTAGGCTGGAGGCGAGGGGGATGGCAGCAGGATTGAGCAGCCGGTGGATGCCGCGGCGATAGAGCTGCGACAGATAATGCGCGGGGTCCACGATCCCCATGAGCAGGCGCGCCTCGTCTTCGGGGATGCCGAGCGCGCGGCAGCGGGTGTCGCGCGTGCCGCGCCCCGCGAGTTTCCCGAGACCGGCGGCGAGTGCGCGCTGGCGCGGCGTCCAGTGTCGGAGCAACTGTTCGTGATAGAAGTCGAGCAGCGGGTCGCCGCCGAAGACCGGGGGCAGGGGGCGTGTGGTGATCATCGCCCGCCGCCCTATCGCCGCCATGTGACGGCTTGAGGACTTATTGCGGGACGCCGCGCTTTTTCCAGTTTTTTCCGCCACGCGATTGCGCTAGGCAGCACGCGCGAGAGAACATGGAGAGACGCGCGCGATGGCCGAATTCACGCTTCCGAAGAACAGCAAGGTGAACGGCAAGGGCAAGGCTTACAAGGCTCCCGAAGGCGCGACGCATATCAAGACGTTCAAAATCTACCGCTGGTCGCCGGACGACAGCGCGAACCCGCGCATGGACAGCTACGAGCTCGACCTCGACAGCTGCGGGCCGATGGTTCTCGATGCGCTCATCAAGATCAAGAACGAGGTCGATCCGACGCTCACCTTCCGCCGCTCGTGCCGCGAGGGCATCTGCGGTTCGTGCTCGATGAACATCGACGGCACGAACACGCTCGCCTGCACGAAGCCGATCGACGAGGTGAAGGGCGACGTCGCGATCACGCCGCTGCCGCATATGGAGGTCGTCAAAGACCTCGTGCCCGACTTCAAGCACTTCTACGCGCAGTACGCCTCGATCAAGCCGTGGCTGCAGACAGTGTCGACGACGCCTTCAGGCAAGGAGCGCATCCAGTCGCCGGAAGACCGCGAGAAGCTCGACGGGCTCTACGAATGCATCCTCTGTGCCTGTTGCTCGACGGGCTGCCCAAGCTACTGGTGGAACTCCGACAAGTTCCTCGGCCCGGCGATCCTGCTGCAGGCCTACCGCTGGCTCGCCGACAGCCGCGACGAGATGACCGGCGAGCGGCTCGACGAGCTTGAAGATCCGTTCCGGCTCTATCGCTGCCACACCATCATGAACTGCGCGAACGTCTGCCCGAAGGGCCTCAACCCGGCGAAGGCGATCGGCGAAATCAAGAAGATGATGGTCGAGCGCCAGCTCTGAGGTTCCGCCGGGCCTTCGCCAAGGTGATCATTTCCTGCACGGAATAAACCCTTTCGCAAGACTTGGGCCGCTAGCGTCCGTCCCATGGAAGGGTGGGTCCATAAAACTGCGATTGCCGCGCTCGTTCTCCTCGCTTCGGCGGGGACGGCGTCTGCTGCGGATTGGAGATCGACCGTGACGCGGCTCATTGCCGCGCAGCACTCCTATCCGCGCAGTGCCCAGATCCGGGGCGATGAGGGCACTGCGAAGGTGCGGATCAGCGTGGATGCCGGGGGCAAGATCACCGGCGTCGAACTCGTCGAGCCGACGGGGTCGAAAATCCTCGACCGGGAAGCCGTGCGCATTCCGCAGAAAATCGGCACCGTGCCGCCGCCGCCAGGCGGTCCCACCAAGCTGGTGATTCCGATCGCCTGGAAACTGACTTAAGCGGACTGACCTGAGCGGTCCGAAGACGATCGCAATGCCGGTTCGAACGGGGTACTGTTCTCCCCTCCCTTCAAGTGGAGGGGCTTTATCAGGCGTCCTGCTTCACGATTTCCGTCATGGTGACGCCGAGGTGATCGTCGACGAGTACGACTTCGCCGCGCGCGACGAGGCGGTCATTCACAAAGATGTCGATCGCTTCCCCGACGCTCCGGTCGAGTTCGATCACCGCGCCGGGGGCGAGCTTCAGGAGCTGGCTGACTTCCACCGCCGATCGGCCGAGCACCGCCTGCACGCGCACGGGCACGTCGAACACCGATTCGAGCTCCACCGCGCCGGGCTGACCGTCGGCAGCCTCCTCAGGCGACACTTCCGCCGCATAGGCGCGCGTGGGTTCATAATCGGGACGCAGATCGTCCATCACAATTCTCCCTCGGTAAGATGCAGGCATCAGAATACGAACTCCTCGCTGCCGTCGCGGTTGTCGGCGAGAACGATCTCGCCCGCGTCCGCGAGCTGTTTTGCCACCTGAACGATCGCCTGCCGGGCTTCCTCCGCCTCCCGCAGGCGAATGGGGCCCATCAGCTCCATATCCTCACGCAGGATGCGGGCGGCGCGCTCCGACATGCTCATGAAGAAGAATTCGCGCAGCGCCTCGCCGGCGCCTTTCAGCGCCGCCGCGAGCCGGTTCTTGTCGATGTTGCGGAGCAGCGTCTGGATACTGGCGGCATCGAGCCGCGCCAGATCCTCGAACGTGAACATCAGCGCGCGGATGCGCTCTGCGGCATCGAAGGCGCGGTCTTCGAGTGCCAGCATGAAGCGTGCCTCGGCATCGCGGTCGAGGTGATTGAAAATCTCTGCCATCACTTCGTGCGTGTCGCGGCGCGCGCTGTGCGCGGGGTTCGAAAGCAGATCGGCGCGCAGCGTCTCCTCGACAGTATCGAGCACGTCCTGTCGCACGGCGCCGGCGCGAAGCATCCTGAGCACGACATCCATCGCGGCGTCGTCCGGCAGACGCGAAAGGACACGTGCGGCCTGCTCGCGCCCGATGCGGCCGAGCACGACCGCAGCCGTCTGCGGGTGCTCGCCGCGCAGATAGGCGGCGAGAACGTCTTCGCCGACGTTACCAAGCGTGTCCCACGTCGTCTCGCTTATGGGTGCTGCGCTTTCTGCAGGGGTGCCGGAGACTTCGCCGGCGAAGGTGGCAAGCAGGCGCTCGGCGAGCGGGGCTGGAACCGGGCCGATCCGGGCCATTGCGTCGCTCAGCGCCCGGGCTTCGTCGTTGCCGAGGTGCGCCCAGATCGCGCCGCCATGTTCACGCCCTAGCGCGACCATCAGCGCGGCGGCGCGCTCGACGCCGGAGAGCGCGGCGAGCGGCTCTGCCGGTGCGACGAGAGGCTCGGCGCGCAGCGCTGCGGCGCGCGCGCTCATGCGGACATCCATTGGCGGACGATGGCGGCGGCAGCGGCCGGACGTGCGGCAACGGCGTCACCCGCGCGGCGAAGCGCGGAGCTGCGCGCGGTATCGTTCGCGAATACGACGGCTGCGGGCTGCGCTGGTTCTGCAGCGCGTGCAGGCTCGGGCGCCCCGACGGGCGTGTGCTTTCGGAACATCCGCAGCATCAGGAACAGCACGGCGAGCGTAAGAATGCCGACGAGGAGCGCGCGCGCGAATGGCACAAGTGCGTCCAGCGAACCGGAAAGCGCCGGTGCGGTCTCGGCGGGCGCGAATCGCACGGTCTCGACCGTCAGCGAGTCGCCGCGCATCGCATCGAAGCCGACGGCGCCCTGCGCAAGGCGGGTGAAGCGGGCGAGTTCGGCCTTCGTGCGCGGCTCGTAGCGGATGCCGTCCGGCCCTTTGACATGATGGCCGTCGACCATGACCGAAACCGTGAGGCGGCGAATCTGGCCGCTGCTCCTGATGGTGGTCGTCTCGGTGCTGTTCGTTCCCGGCTCTGCGGCCTCCGAAACCTGCCGCGTCTGATCGGGTTCGATCTCCGCAGAGACGACGGCGCGCACGTTGTCGCGGCCGACAATCGCGCCGATCATCGCTTCGACCTGTTCGCGAAGCCGCGTTTCGACGCGGGCCTGCCGATCGGAAACGGGCGCGGTGGCGGTGGCAGCAATGGGGGAGGGATCAGCCGCGGCAGGGGCGGGATCGCGCAGCAGCGCAAGGCCGAGCAGCGCCGCGGCCGCGCAGAGAACGGCGATCAGCAGCAATTGCGGCTTCTCGTTCTGCTCCAGCGCTTTCAAGTCTGGCGCTTTCTGGGCCTGTTCCACGCGCACACGATCCCGACTTTTGAACAATGCGGAACTGTGGGGCCCGGATGGTGAAAATGGCGTAAAGAAATGGCGAGCCGCGGAGCGATGTCGCCATGGGCCGGACGCAGAAAGGGCGGAAGAGATCCCCCGATGTCTTCCGCCCTTTGGCAGGCGCCCGCACAGGAAGGGGCGCCGGTTTGAAATCCGGTGTCAGGCGCTTTCGCGGTCGTAGAGCGCCCGGTAGTGCTGAACCCGCGTGACGCGGAGGCCGGGCATACCGACGCGGTCCACGGCGCGCTCCCACGCCGCGAACTCCTCGGCACTGAGGCCATAGCGTTCGCAGGCGTCGTCCGCAGAGATGAGCCCGCCCTTCACCGCGGCCACGACCTCGGCCTTGCGGCGCACCACCCAGCGGCGCGTGTCCGAGGGAGGCAGCGTGTCGAGAGTAAGCGGCTCTCCAAGGGGGCCGATTACTGATGCAGGGCGAAACTTCTGATTTTCCATCATTATTCTTTTGGCTCCAACACTACGCGACTGCCTTGTTGATGGACCCTAGCGCCAGACCCCTAAAAGAACGCCTAAACGCCAAGGTAAATTCTGCGGCAACAGACGTTAATTCGGTACTTTTCGTCTTAGTCATTGAAATTGCTGTACCTATCTTTGCCGAATCATCGCGGTTCGGAAACCGCAGGCGCGCCCACCGGGTCCATATACGCGGCGGAAGGTGCAAAAATCGTAAGCGGCCTCTATATGCGCGGGCATGAACGTCATTCCCGACCTTGGCGGCCTCCGGCCCGGCGCGCGCGTGGTCGTCGCCATGTCCGGCGGCGTCGACTCAAGCGTTGTCGCGGCGCTGGTGAAAGAGGCGGGCTACGAGACGATCGGGGTCACGCTCCAGCTTTACGATCATGGTGCTGCGGTGGGGAAGGCGGGCACGTGCTGCGCGGGCAGCGATATTCACGACGCACGCCGTGTCGCCGACCGGCTCGGCATCGCGCATTACGTGCTCGACTATGAAAGCGCGTTCAAGGACAGCGTGATCGAGGCGTTCGCCGACGAATATGTGCAGGGGCGCACGCCGATTCCCTGCGTGACGTGCAACCAGACGGTGAAATTCCGCGATCTTCTCTCCGTCGCGCGTGATCTCGGCGCCGATGCGATGGCGACCGGCCACTATGTGCGGCGGGTGGACGGCGCGAGCGGGCCGGAACTGCACCGTGCGGTCGACCCGGCGCGCGACCAGAGCTATTTCCTGTTCGCGACGACGCAGGAACAGCTCGGTTATCTCCGCTTTCCGCTCGGCGGCATGGAGAAGCCGGCGGTGCGTGAACACGCCCGGCGCTTCGGGCTCGTGGTGGCGGACAAGCCGGATAGCCAGGACATCTGCTTCGTACCCAACGGCGACTATGCAGGGATCGTGCGCAAGCTGCGCCCCGAAGCTGGCGAGCCGGGCGAGATTGTGGACATGGGCGGGGCCGTGCTCGGGCAGCATCGCGGCCTCATCCACTACACCGTCGGCCAGCGGCGGGGCCTCGAGATCGGCGGGCTTGCCGATCCGCTCTATGTCGTGCGGCTCGAGCCGGAGACGCGGCGCGTCGTCGTCGGCCCGCGTGCCGCACTGGGTGTCTCGGGTGCTGTGCTCGGCGCGGTCAACTGGCTGGGGCCGAACTTGGGCAAAGGACTCGATGTTCTCGCCAAGGTCCGATCGATGGCAAAGCCTGCACCCGCGCGCTTCGACGGCAACCGCGTCACCTTCGCCATGCCCGAATACGGCGTCGCGCCGGGGCAGGCGTGTGTGCTTTACGACGGCGAGCGCGTGCTCGGCGGCGGCTGGATCGAAAGCACGGTTTCGGCGCTGATCGCAGCCTGACCGCTAGCTGCTGCGCGCCACCTTCGCCCACACCGGCAGGTGATCGCTGGCGCGCTTCGCGGTGAGCGAGGCGTGGACGCCGCTTTCTTCCACCTTGAAATGATCTGACACGAAGATTCGGTCGAGCGTGCCGAGCGGCCGCCGCGTCGGGAAGCTGGGGCCGCAGGCGGCGCACTGGTGGTGGCGCTGGAACTCCTTCAGCGCCTTGCTGTTCACCATCCAGTCGTTGAGATCGCCCATCAGGATGCTGGGGAGCTGCGTGGTACGCTCGCCGAGGTGGTCGACGAGCATCTTCGCCTGCCGCGCGCGATAGATCCCGGTAAGATCGAGGTGCATGCCGACCACGCGCACCGGCTCCCCGCGCACGACGAGGTCGGCGAGCACCGCGCCGCGCGGCTCCAGCATCGGCAGGAACAGCGGCTCGCCGTGGATGATCTCGTGGTCCTTGCGCACGAGGATGGCGTTGCCATGCCAGCCGATGCTGTTCGGGCGGTTCTCGATGGGCACGGCGCGGTAGGGGCTTTCCGCCTCGATCATATCGCGCGGAATCGCGCTCGCCCGCTCGCCGAGGCGGCGGTCCGCCTCTTGAAGCGCGATGATGTCCGCGTCGAGTTCATTAAGCACCGCGAGCACGCGATCTGGCTTGCGGACGCGATCGAGCCCGATGGCCTTGCGCATGTTGTAGCTGGCGACGCGGAGGGTCATGCGCGTGAAGATAGGCGCGCGGTGACGCTCTTCAAAGGGTGAAGCTGCCTTCGATCACCGTCACGCAGGTTCCGCCGAGCACGGCGCGCTCCCCGTCGAGGCGGCAGGCGACGCGGCCGCCGCGCGCGCTGGCCTGGAAGGCCTGAAACGTCGGCTTGCCCAGCCGCTCCGCCCAATAGGGGGTCAGCATCGCGTGCGCGGCGCCGGTGACGGGGTCTTCGTCGATCCCCGCACCCGCCGCGAAAACGCGGCTGACGACGTCGAACGCGCTGTCGCCGGGCGCGGTGACGACGATGAGATGGTTGCCGACCTCGCGCAGCAGGCCGAAATCGGGCTTCATCGCGCGCACGGACGTCGCGTTGGGCACGACGTAGAGCCAGTTCTCGCCGGGAAAGCTGAGCACAGCCTCGGGCGTCAGGCCGATCGCTTTCACGACGCGCGGGTCCGCCGCGTCGGGCGTCGGTCGGCGCGCAGGCAGATCGAGTTCGTAGCCGCCGTTGGCCCGCCGCACTTCGAGCACGCCCGCAAGCCGCGTGCGGAACCGGACGCGGTCGAGATCGACGTCGCGCGAAAGAAGATAATGTCCGCTCGCGAGCGTCGCGTGGCCACAGAGGTCCACCTCGATCGCGGGCGTGAACCAGCGCAGGTCATAATCGGCGTCCGCTGCGTCAGACGGGATGAAGAAGGCGGTTTCGGCGAGGTTGTTCTCCTCGGCAATCGCCTGCAGCACGTCGTCGGCGAGCCATGCATCCAGCGGCATCACCGCGGCGGGATTGCCTTCAAACGGGCGTGCCGCGAAGGCGTCGATCTGGGCGAAGGGGAGCTTAGTGGGCACGGCTCTCTTCCTGAGTGGGGTGCGTATCGAAGTGGCCGCTCGGGTCGACGTGGACAAGGATGTCGCTGCCGGGGAAGGCTTGCAGAACCGCGGCCTCGACGACGTCCACGATGTCGTGCGCGGCAAGCACTGTTATCTGGGGGTCGACCCAGATGTGGAACTGAATGAAGTCGGTGTGCCCGGCATGGCGCGTCTTCAGCTCATGAATCCCCTCGACGCCCGGCACTGCGCAGACGAGGGCTTTCAATCGCTCACGCTTCTCGTCATGCCATTCCTTGTCCATCAGCATGTCGAGCGCATGGCGCGCGGTCTTGAACGCGCCCCAGGCCAGCCACAGCGCGATGAGAACACCGAACAGCGGATCGGCACCGCGCAGCCCGAGCATCGCATCGAGAACAAGCGCCGCGATCACCGAGAGGTTGAGAAGCAGGTCGGACTGGTAGTGCATCCGGTCCGCATCAATGGCGAGCGACCTGGTACGGCGAACGATCAAACGCTGGTAGGACACGAGCGCGAGCGTCACCAGAATCGCAAAGACCGACACGCCGATGCCGAGTTCGGCTTCGGCGGGTGGCGTGTCGCTCCCGAACGCATGCACGGCGCGCCAGCCAATCCCGATCGCGGAAACGGCGATGAACACGGTCTGCGCAAGCGCCGCGATAGGCTCCGCCTTGCCGTGGCCGAAGCGGTGGTCGGCATCCGCGGGTTCGGCAGCGACGCGCACGCCAATCAGCGTGATGATCGAGGCGATGAGATCAAGTGCAGTGTCAGCCAGCGAGCCAAGCATCGCGACGGAGCCCGTCTCCATCGCCGCATATGTCTTGACCGCGCCGAGCGTCAGCGCCGCCGAGAACGACGCGATTGCCGCGCGGCGCGTGAGCTTGCCCCGGGCTTCAAGCCTGGCGGCGTCCATTACGGATACTGCATGGAGCGCGCCCAGCCGCTGCCGGTCCGGTCGTAAATATAGCGCTCGTGCAGGCGATCGTGCCGGTCCACCCAGAATTCGATGCGCGACGGCACGACGCGGTAGCCCGACCAGTGCGGCGGACGCGGCACGTCGCCGCCTTCATACTTCGCGGCGAACTCGGCCACGCGGCCTTCCAGCGTCGCGCGGTCGTCCAGCGGCTCGGACTGGAAGCTGGCCCATGCGCCAATCTGCGAGGCGCGGGGGCGGACCCCGAAATAGGCGTCGGCTTCGGCTGCAGTGACGGGTTCCACGGCGCCGTCGATGCGGACCTGACGCCGCAGCGACTTCCAGTGGAAATTGAGGTGCGCGTACGGGTTCGCGGCAAGCTCGCGGCCCTTCCGACTCAGCGTGTTCGTATAGAAGGTAAAACCGCGCGGATCGACGTCCTTCAGCAGCACGATCCGCACTGACGGTCGCCCATCCGCATCCGCAGTGGCAAGCGACATGGCGTTGGCGTCATTGGGTTCGGAGGCGGACGCCTCCTGGAACCAGCGGCCAAAGAGTTCGAAGGGATCGTCGGGAAGCATTGTCATGGCCGGCTTCATAGACCCTGCAACGACGGGAGGGAACCGCATGTCAAAACAATTCGACAATTATCGAAATGGGGATTGACGAACGTATTCAATTCGATAATTCTAGAAATATAGAAGGGTAACTCGGCCATGAGCATCACGAACAGCGGAGCAGCGATCGCGGCCCTGTCCGCCCTCGCGCAGGAGCATCGGCTTGCGGCGTTTCGTCTGCTCGTCGAAGCCGGGCCGGAGGGACTTCCCGCCGGTACGGTTGCCGAAGAACTTGGTATTCCGCCATCTTCGCTGTCGTTCCATCTCGCGCATCTGGAGCGCGCGGGACTGGTTGCGAAAACCCGGATCGGGCGGACGCTGATCTACAGTGCCCGCTTCGAAACCGTTCGCGGGCTCGCCGACTATCTTCTCGAAAACTGCTGCGGCGGGCGCGCGTGCGCTGATGCCGCGGTCCCTGAACGTCTCGCCAAAGGAGCCTGACCGATGAAACGTCTGCATGTTCATGTCGCTGTGAGCGACCTCGAAGCCTCGACCCGCTTTTATTCGGCGCTGTTCGCTGCGGAGCCGAGCGTGGTGAAAGCCGACTACGCCAAGTGGATGCTCGACGACCCGCGCGTCAACTTCGCCATTTCCGCGCACGACGGCGCAGCGCCGGGCCTGTCGCACCTCGGCATCCAGGTGGAAAATGCGGACGAGCTGGCAGAGGTTTATGGGCGGCTGCAGAAAGCGGATCGTCCCGTGCTCGACGAAGGCGCGACGACGTGTTGCTACGCGAAGTCGACCAAGAGCTGGATCTCCGACCCGCAGGATATTGTGTGGGAGACGTTCCTGACCACGGGCGACGCCGTCGATTACGGCACGGGTCCGGAACTCAGCCGTATCGCCGCCGATCCGGCCGCGACCGGCCAGCGCTGCTGCGGGTGAGACGATGGAACCTTACAACGTCCTCTTTCTCTGCACTGCGAACTCGGCGCGCTCGATTCTGGCCGAGGCCATTCTGAACCAGATCGGGGAAGGGCGGTTTCGGGCGTTCAGCGCTGGCAGCTATCCGCGCGGGTCCGTGAACCCGGCGGCGATCGACGTGCTGCGCAGTCTTGGGCATCCCGTCGAAGACCTGCGTTCCAAGAGCTGGGACGAATTCGCGCAGCCGGACGCACCGAAGCTCGATTTCGTGTTCACGGTCTGCGACAACGCTGCGGGCGAGGCGTGCCCGATCTGGCCGGGGCAGCCGATGACGGCGCACTGGGGCATTCCCGACCCCGCTGCAGTCGAAGGTAGCGCCGCGGAAATCCACGCCGCGTTCTTCGATGCTTACCGGCAGCTCAAGAACCGCATCTCGCTGTTCACCGCGCTTCCCATCGCATCCATCGACCGGCTGAGCCTCAGGCATCGGCTGGAGGAGATCGGCAAGGCATGAGCCTGTTCGAACGCTACCTGACATTGTGGGTGATCGCCTGCATCGCCGCAGGCATCCTGCTCGGATCGGCGATGCCGGGGCTGTTCGCGGCCGTGGCGGGCGCGGAGCTTTACAGCGTCAACCTGCCCGTCGCCGTGCTCGTGTGGCTCATGATCATTCCGATGCTGATGAAGATCGATTTCGCCGCGCTAAGGCAGGTCGGCGCGCACTGGCGCGGCATCGGCGTCACGCTGGCGCTCAACTGGGCGATAAAACCCTTCACGATGGCCGCCCTCGGCTGGCTGTTCGTCGGCTGGCTGTTCCGCCCGCTGCTGCCGGAAGCGGAGATCGAGTCGTACATCGCGGGCCTGATCCTGCTCGGCGCGGCGCCCTGCACGGCGATGGTGTTCGTGTGGAGTAACCTCTGCAGGGGGGAGCCGCATTTTACGCTTAGCCAGGTCGCGCTCAACGACGCAGTGATGGTTTTCGCCTTTGCGCCGATCGTGGGCCTGCTGCTCGGCCTCTCCGCGATCACGGTGCCGTGGCAGACGCTGCTGATTTCGGTGGGGCTCAATATCGTCGTGCCGGTGATCATCGCGCAGGCCGCGCGCACACGGCTGATCGCGTCGGGCGGGGACGCGCGGCTGCGGCGCGCGCTCGCCGCGATCCAGCCGATGTCGCTGGCCGCACTGCTGGCGACGCTGGTGCTGCTGTTCGCCTTTCAGGGCGAACAGATCATCGCGCAGCCGCTCGTCATTGCGCTGCTCGCGGTGCCGATCGCCATTCAGGGCTATCTGATCTTCGGGATCGGCTATGTCGCGAACCGGGCGTTCGGCGAGGCACACTGCGTCGCCGGGCCGTCCGCGCTGATCGGCGCGAGCAATTTCTTCGAGCTTGCCGTCGCAACCGCCATCAGCCTGTTCGGCATCACGTCGGGCGCTGCGCTTGCCACGGTTGTCGGCGTGCTCATTGAAGTGCCGGTGATGCTGTCGCTCGTCGCGATCGTGAACCGCTCGCGCGGATGGTACGAAAAGAGCGCCTGACCGCCTCTTGCGACGCTGGAATTCCTCCCTATCTCCAGCTTGTTGTATTTCGGCAACAGTGGATTTTCCGGAGGCATTGTGGTGAGCGTAGGGACGATGAGCGATCTCTATTCGACCCTTGGTGTAAAGCGCGGCGCGAGCGATGCGGAAATTAAGTCCGCGTACCGCAAACTGGCCAAAGAGCTGCACCCCGACCGCAACAAGGACAACCCGAAGGCGTCGGAGAAATTCTCCGAGGTGACGGCGGCCTACGACCTGCTTTCCGACAAGGACAAGCGCGCGCAGTACGATCGGGGCGAGATCGACGAGCAGGGTAATCCCAAGATGCCGTTCGGGTTCGGCGGCGGTGGCGGTGGCGGTGGCGGGCCGGGCGGCGGTTATTCGCGCACGTACAGCACCGGTGGCGACGATTTCAGCTTCACGGGCGCCGCCGACGACATTCTTTCCGAACTTTTCGGGCGGGGCCGGCGCGGCGGCGGCGGTTTTGGTGGTTTCGACTTCGGCGGTGGCGCGGGTCCGCGCCAGCCCCCGGCTAAAGGCCGCAATGTCGCCTACAAGCTCGCCGTCGATTTCGCCGAGGCGGCCGAATTGAAGCCGCAGCGTGTGACGCTCGCCTCCGGCAAGACGGTGGACCTGAAGCTCCCCGCCGGTTTCGTCGAGGGTCAGCAAATCCGGCTTGCTGGGCAGGGCGAGGCGGGGCCGGGCGGAAACGGTGACGCGATCGTCACGCTGCGGGTTGCTCCACACCGGTTCTTCAAGCGCGACGGTGACGATATTCGTCTCGAACTGCCGATCCGACTCGACGAAGCCGTGCTTGGGGCCAAGGTGAAGGCACCGACGACGAGCGGCTCGGTGATGCTTTCCGTGCCGCCAGGATCATCGTCCGGCAAGGTGCTGCGCTTGAAAGGCAAGGGTTTCCACAAGAAAGATGGTGGCCGCGGCGACCTTCTTGTGATGCTCGAAATCGTGATTCCCGAAAGCGACGCCGCACTGAAGACGTTCGCGGAAGGCTGGGACAGCGGCAAGGCGCACGATCCCCGCGCCGGAATGGCATGATCCGTTTCTTCGCGCGTCTGCTCGAGGAAGAGCGACGCGCGGTTCGCGTGGCCCTTCGCGTCGCAAAGGGCGTGTGGGACGACGGCTTCATCCACGCCGGGAACCTCGCCTACCTTTCGATGCTGGCGCTGTTTCCGTTCTTTATCGTGCTTGGCACGTTCGCGGGGATGCTTGGCCGGTCGGATGCCGGGCTGGAAGCGGTCGAGGGCTTTCTGCGGACGCTGCCGGCATCGGTTGCCGGGATCGTCGGTCCGCCGATCGAGGCGGCGATGCAGGGCTCGACCGGCATCCTCACCTTCTCGATTCTGGTCGGCCTGTGGACGGCGGGAAGCTATATCGAGACGATCCGCGATATCCTTCGCCGCGCCTATCATACCGAATATGCAGCGCCCGTCTGGCAGCGCAGGCTCGGCAGCTTCGCGGTAATTCTGGGGAGTGTTTTCCTGATGCTGGCGGCCTTTGCCGCGCAGGTGATCGTGGTCGCTGCGGAAGAGGTCGTGGCGCGCTTCCTGCCGTGGATCGACACGGTCGAGGAGATCATTGACATTGGGCGGCTCGGGCCTCTGGTGGTACTTTTCCTCGCGCTCTACCTGCTGTTTCACAGCCTGACCCCGGCCATATACCGGAAGCGCGGCCCGAAGTGGCCCGGCGCGGCGGTCACTGCGGGCGTGTGGGTGGGCGCGACACTGATTCTGCCGCGCCTGCTCGCCGACGTTTCCACCTACGACCGCTTCTACGGCCCGCTCGCGGGCGTCATGATCACGCTCCTGTTCTTCTTCATCGCGGGCATGGGATTCGTGATTGGGGCGGAGCTGAACGCGGCGCTGGCAATGGAACCCGAAAGTGGGCAAAAGGACGCGGAATCGGGGGGACAACCGAAAGGCTGAAAGCAGATATGGCTGGATTGATGCAGGGAAAACGCGGGCTGATCATGGGGCTCGCGAATGAACGCTCGCTGGCGTGGGGGATTACGCAGGCGCTTGCCGATCAGGGTGCGGAACTGGCGTTCAGCTATCAGGGCGAGGCGCTTGAGAAGCGCGTGCGTCCGCTGGCCGAGAGCGTCGGGTCGGACTTCCTGATCGAATGCGACGTCTCCGACATGGCGGGGCTGGATACCGCGTTCGAGACGCTCGCGGCGCGCTGGCCGACGATCGATTTCCTCGTCCACGCGATCGGCTTTTCGGACAAGAACGAGCTACGCGGTCTCTATGTGGACACCAGCCTCGAAAACTTCCTGCTGACCATGAACGTGTCGGCCTACAGCTTTGTCGCGGCGACGCGAAGGGCGCGGGCGATGATGCCGAATGGCGGCTCGGTGCTGACGCTCAGCTATTACGGCGCCGAGAAGGTGGTGCCGCATTACAATGTCATGGGCGTCGCCAAGGCGGCGCTTGAAACGAGCGTGAAGTATCTCGCGATGGACCTCGGGCCGGAGAACATCCGCGTGAACGCGATCTCCGCCGGGCCGATCAAGACGCTCGCGGCGAGCGGCATCGGCGACTTCCGCTACATCTTGAAGTGGAACGAGCTGAACAGTCCCCTGCGGCGCAACGTCACCATCGAAGACGTCGGCGGCTCGGCGCTCTACCTGCTCTCCGACCTCGCGAGCGGCGTGACGGGCGAGATTCACCATGTCGACGCCGGCTACAACGTGATCGGCATGAAGGCAGAAGACGCGCCGGACATCGCGCTCGCCTGATGTTCAACAGCTTCGGCCGCATCTTCCGGTTCACGACCTGGGGCGAAAGCCACGGGCCCGCGCTCGGCGTTGTCGTTGACGGCTGCCCGCCGGGGATCGCGCTTTCCGAAGCCGACGTCCAGCCGTGGCTCGACAAAAGGAAACCCGGCCAGTCGCGGCACACGACGCAGCGGCGCGAGCCCGATGAGGTGAAGATCCTCTCCGGCGTGTTCGAGGGCAAGACGACCGGTACGCCGATCTCGATGATGATCGAGAACGTCGACCAGCGCTCGAAGGATTACAGCGATATTGCCGAAAAGTATCGCCCCGGCCATGCCGACTATACGTATGACGCCAAATACGGCTTTCGCGACTATCGCGGCGGCGGGCGCTCGTCGGCGCGGGAGACGGCGGCGCGTGTGGCGGCGGGGGCGGTGGCGCGCAAGGTGATCGCGGGTGTTGGCATCCTCGGCCACGTCGTCGAGATCGGTGGCGACCGCGCGGAACGATTCGCGGCGCATGAACTTCCGAACAATGATTTCTGGTGTGCCGACCCCGACGCCGCGAAGCGCTGGGAAGCTCTGCTCGACAGCGTGCGCAAGTCCGGTTCATCGGTGGGCGCGGTGGTCGAGGTGGTCGCGAGCGGGGTTCCGGCAGGCTGGGGCTCGCCGCTCTATGCCAAGCTCGACAGCGAGCTTGCGGCGGCGATGATGTCGATCAACGCCGTGAAAGGCGTTGAGATCGGCGACGGCTTCGCAGCAGCGCGCCTGCGCGGCGAGGAGAATGCCGACCGGATGCGGCCTGGTAATCCGCCGACGTTCGACACGAACCACGCGGGCGGTGTGATGGGCGGCATTTCGACCGGGCAGGACGTGGTCTGCCGCATCGCGCTGAAGCCGACCTCCTCGATCCTGACGCCGGTTGAAACGATTACCCGCAGCGGCGAGGCGTCCACCGTGATGACCAAGGGGCGCCACGACCCCTGCGTCGGGATCCGCGCCGTGCCGGTCGCCGAAGCGATGATGGCCTGTGTGCTCGCCGACGCCTTCCTGATGCACCGCGCACAGGTGGGATGACCGACCGCATCGCGCGGCGGCTGCGCATTCATGGCCGCGTACAGGGCGTGTGGTACCGCGCATGGACGCTCGAAACCGCGCAGGGGCTCGGTCTCGACGGCTGGGTGCGCAACCGCATCGACGGCACGGTGGAGGCGCTCGCCGTGGGCCCCGCCGAAGCTATCGAAAAGCTGGTTACGGCCTGCCACGAAGGCCCGCCCGCCGCAAAGGTGGAGCGCGTGGAGGTCGAAGACGCGCAAGGCATCGTGCCACGCGGGTTTACGAAGAAGCCAACGGTTTAGGCACGGCGTTCGCCGATCAGCGTACCCTTGATGCCGCGCACGTAGCGCCAGTCGAAGTCCGGCCAGTCGCGCCGCCAACGCCGCGCGATCATGCGCTCGCCCGGGCGGGCGGCATCGTCCAGCATGATGTGTCCGCCCGGCGTAATCCGGTCGAACAGGCCATCGGCGCTGCCGCGCGTGAACGGGTGGATCGTCCACGGAGGCCCGTCGATGACGAGAAGGTCTATCCGTTCCGGCAGGTCGCCGTGGCGATACCAGAGGCCCGGCCAGTTCGTCGCAGGCACGAGCGCCGCGGCGCGGAGATCGGCGACGAGGCCGTGTTCGGCAAGCCAGCGCCGGGTCGCTGCGACGAAATCGGCGTGCTGGTCGAAGCTGACGAGCGTGCCACGGCCGGCCTTGCGGAGTGCCGCCGCGATGATGAGCGTCGACGCGCCCATGCCGAATTCAACGACCGTGTCCGGGCACAGGCGGATGATGTCGTCGGCGAGCTGTGTGAGGAAGCCGACATCGGCCTTCCAGCTGCCCAGATGCGGCAGCGCGGTGCGCGGAAGGCCCAGACGATCGAGGAGTGCGAACTTCGCAGCGATCCGCCCGCCCCAGAGACTTCGCAGCAACCAAGGCCACTGGATGAGCGCGAACGCGATGACCGCGAGCCGGTTGCGCCAGCGCTGCGGCGGCGCGAGCGCGGACAAATCCATGGTCCGTGGCCGGATCGCCGTGCGTTCGCGCGAGGTCATGTGGCCGAAGCCTAGTCCGCGAACGGGTCCGTCACAAGGATGGTGTCTTCGCGTTCGGGGCTGGTTGAGACGAGCGCCACCGGGCAGCCGACGAGTTCCTCGATACGGCGGACATATTTGATCGCTTGCGCCGGAAGCTGCGCCCAGCTGCGCGCGCCGGCAGTCGATTCGTGCCATCCGTCGAACGTCTCGTAGATCGGCTTCGCGGCCGCCTGTGCTGCCGGATGCGCCGGTAAATGATCGTAGCGAATTCCGTTCACATCATAGCCGGTGCAGATTTTCAGTTCATCGAACCCGTCGAGCACGTCCAGCTTGGTGAGCGCGATGCCCGTGACGCCCGACACGGCAATCGACTGGCGCAGCAGCGCCGCGTCGAACCATCCGCAGCGGCGCTTGCGGCCCGTGACCGTGCCGAATTCATGACCGCGCTCCCCGAGCCGCTGGCCGGTTGCATCGTCGAGTTCGGTGGGGAAGGGGCCGGAGCCGACGCGCGTCGTGTAGGCCTTGACGATGCCGAGAACGTACCCGGTCGCCGAGGGGCCGAGGCCCGAACCGCCGCTCGCGGTGCCCGCGATGGTGTTCGAGCTGGTGACAAATGGATACGTGCCGTGGTCGACATCGAGCAGCACGCCCTGCGCGCCTTCGAACAGGATGCGCTTGCCCGCGCGGCGCGCCTCGTTGAGACCGACCCAGGCCGGGCCCGCATAGGGCAGCACCTCGGGCGCGATGGCCTCGAGGTCGGCGATCAGCGCGTCACGGTCGATCGGATGAACGCCGAAGCCGGCACGCAGCGCATTGTGGTGCGCGAGCAGGCGGTCGATCTGCGGGCCCGCCTCATCGAGGTGCGCGAGGTCGCAGACGCGCAGCGCGCGGCGGCCCACCTTGTCCTCATAGGCGGGGCCGATGCCGCGCCGGGTGGTACCGATCTTGCCCGCGCCGCTTGCGTCCTCGCGCAGTGCGTCCAGGTCACGGTGAAACGGAAGAATCAGCGGACAGGTTTCGCTGATGATGAGATTTTCCGGGCTGATCGCGACGCCCTGGCCGCGCAGCTTCTCGATCTCCATCTTGAGGTGCCACGGATCGAGCACGACGCCGTTGCCGATCACGGACCGCGTACCGCGCACGATGCCCGAAGGCAGCAGGCTCAGCTTGTAGGTGTTGTTGCCGACAACGAGCGTGTGGCCCGCATTGTGACCGCCCTGGAAGCGCACGACGACATCGGCGCGCGCCGATAGCCAGTCAACGATCTTGCCTTTGCCCTCGTCGCCCCACTGGGCGCCGATCACGGTCACATTGGCCATATCGGGGACGTCTCCATTCAGCGTCGATACACGGCGGCACTCACTAGGGTTGAAGCGCCGGTGCGTCCACGGCTTTTGCACAGGCGGGCGAAGGATATTCACGCTATCAGGCGTATCGGATCGTGCGGGACTGGAGAAACGATGCAGACAGGGCGGATAATCGGGTGGGCCGTGCTCCTGCTGGCAGGCGCTGCAACCGCTCAGCCGCGACCGGGCGGGGGCCTGATGGCCTGCCGCGTGGATATGGAGACGCTGTGCGGCAGCGACAAGGCGAACAAGCCAAAGGTCCGCCAGTGCATCATCGAAAATCGCGATAAGGTCTCTGACGAATGCAAGCGCGCACTCGATGCGCTGCGCAACGGTCCGGGTGCGGGCGCGATGCCGACCGTGACGGTGAGCTACGGCAACGATGCGCGGCAGGCGATCGACTTCTACCGCGCGAAGGGCGCCGCGCCAGCGCCGCTGATCGTGTTCATTCATGGCGGGGCGTGGAGCCTCGGCGACAAACGGCAGGCGTCGGGGCGCAAACCGGGGCACTTTACAGGCGAGGGTTATGCCTTCGCCTCGATCAACTACCGTCTGGTTCCGCAGGCGACGGTGGAACAGCAGGTGGCGGACGTGGCGTCCGCGATCGACATGCTGCGGTTCCGCGCGGCTGAGTACGGCATCGACCCGAACCGCATCGCGCTGATGGGTCACAGCGCAGGGGCGCATCTCGCCGCGCTGGTGGCAAGCGATCCGCAGTATCTGAAGGACGCGGATGTCCCGATGAAGGCGGTGAAGGCCGTCGTGCTGCTCGACGGCGCCGGGTATGATGTGGCGGCGCAAATGAAGACCGGTGGTCCAGTCGTCCAGAAGCTGTACGGGCCGGCGTTCGGGGACGATCCGAAGCGGCAGGCGCTATTGTCGCCGATGAGCCATGCAGCGGCACCGAACGCTGCTGCGTGGCTGGCGCTTTATGTCGATGGGCGGGACGCGTCGCTCGGCCAATCGCAGGCGCTGGTGAAGGCGCTGGGCGCTTCAGGCGCGAAGGCGCGCGCGGTGGCGGTGCCGGACAGCAGCCACAGTGAACTCAACCAAAAGCTTGGCACTGACGGCGACATGGCCACCGCCGAGGTCGATGCATTCCTGAAAGCGGAACTGTAAGACCTCAGAGCTTGATGAGTTCCTCGCCGTCGAGCGTATAGTCGCAGCGCAGCCGCTTTGGCGTGTCGGCATCCGTAAGCGCGGAGACCGTCGTCCAGCCTTCGGCGCGCAGTTTGGCGCTCACTTCCGGATCGGTATCGAGCGGCACGAACAGGCGGCGCCGGCGCGAGGCGCCGAGGCCCGCATCGACGAGGCCGTCGACATAGAGCGAGAAACCCACCGCGGCTTCCTCGCCGCCGCCGGGATGGCGGACGAGATAGGTGCCGCCGCGGCCGACTTCGCCGCGCACGCCTGCCGCGAACACCGAAAAGCCGATCCATGTCTGATATTCGAAGCCGTGGCGTTCGGTCGGGTCGATGGTGACGGCGGCGTGTGGTGCGGCCGTGGCCACCAGTCGTTCGAGGCCGACGATGCGCGTGTCGAGCGCGCCGCCTGCATTGAGTGACTTCAATCGCGTGAGCGCTGATTCGGCAGGCCCTGCCGCCTCGATGAGCGCGCTGTATCGCGATGCGTCCTGGCCCTGAAGTGCCGCAGCGTCCTTGCCGTCGAGCGCGGTCTGTACATCGGCGAGCGGCGTGGTGACAGGCCAAGGGCCCGATGCGAGCGTGCCGACGAGATCGGGCAGGGTGAGATCCACCGACATGTCGGCAAGGCCCGCCGCAGACAGCGCTTCGAGCGCAATGCCGAGCAGTTCCGCGACGGCGTCGACGTGATCCGAGCCGATGAGTTCGGCGCCCATCTGCATCGCCTCGCGCTGCGGCCCGACCTGTGCCGGGCGCACGCGGAGCACGGGCCCGCCGTAGGCAAGGCGCAGCGGGCGCGCGATGTGCGCCATGCGCGTCGCGGCGATGCGGCCGACCTGCGCGGTGATATCGGGACGAAGCGCCAGCGTGCGCTGCGAAAGGGGATCGACGAAGCGCAGGAGATCCTGCGGCCGGGCGGAGGAGAGGCGGGTGACGAGGCTATCCTCGAACTCCACGAGCGGCGGCGAGACGCGCTCGTAGCCATGCGCCGAGACGCGGTCCAGCAGCGTGCGGAGCAGGTCCGCCGCTGCTTCGGCCTGCGGAGGCAGGCGGTCGCGGAAGCCTTCGGGGAGCAGGCCCTTGGAGATAGGATCGGTCATGGTAGCCCGGCTCTAGCGGCGCGCGCGGCCCGAAACAAGGTTCGGGCCGCGCATACCGTTCCTTAGAAGCGAAGGGCTTTAACGTCCTTCACGCCGTCGAGTTTGCAGATTGACCAGAGTAGCGGATCGGAGATGGCGCCGTCGACCGACAGCAGCAGGATCGCCTCGCCGCCCTGGCCGCGGCGGCCGAGGTGGAAGGTGCCAATATTGACCCCGGCCTCGCCGAGTGCGCTGCCGACCTTGCCGATGAAGCCCGGCTTGTCCTCGTTGGCGATGAACAGCATCGATCCGTCGAGGTCGGCCTCGACCTTGATGCCGAACAGTTCGACAAGGCGCGGGCGCTTCATGCCGAACAGTGTGCCCGCGACGGAGCGTTCGCCGTCCTCGGTCTTCACCGTCACGCGCAGCAGCGTGTGATAGTCCGTCTCGCGTTCGTGGCGGACTTCCGCGATTCCGATGTCGCGCTCGCGGGCAATGTGAACAGCGTTAACCATGTTCACCGTGTCCGAAATCGGGCGCATCAGGCCGGTAATGACGGCGCTGGTGATCGGCTTGATGTTGAGCTCGGCAGCGGCGCCTTCCACCTCGACGGTGACGTGGCTGATCGCGCCCTTGGCGAGCTGGCCCGCAAGGAGCCCGAGCTTTTCGGCAAGCTCGATATAGGGGCGAACCTTCGGTGCTTCCTCGGCGGAGAGCGACGGCACGTTGAGCGCGTTGGTGACGGCGCCCGAAAGCAGGAAGTCGGAGATCTGCTCGGCGACCTGGATGGCGACGTTCACCTGCGCCTCGTCCGTGGACGCGCCGAGGTGCGGGGTGGAGATGAAGCCGGGCGTGCCGAAAAGTGGGCTTTCGTGCGCGGGTTCGTTCACGAACACGTCGAGCGCGGCGCCGGCGATGTGGCCCGAATCGAGCAGTTCTTTGAGCGCTGCCTCGTCGATGAGGCCGCCGCGGGCGCAGTTGATGATGCGCACGCCTTTCTTGGTCTTCAGCAGGTTCTCGCGGCTGAGGATATTGCGCGTCGAATCGGTGAGCGGCGTGTGCAGCGTGATGAAGTCGGCACGGGCGAGGAGCTGGTCCAGCTCCACCTTCTCGATACCGATGTCCTCGGCGCGTTCCGGCGTCAGGAACGGATCATAGGCGACGACCTTCATCTTGAGGCCCAGCGCGCGCTCGGCGACGATCGAGCCGATGTTCCCCGCACCAATCAGGCCGAGCGTCTTGCCCGTGACCTCGACACCCATAAAGCGGTTCTTCTCCCACTTTCCGGCCTGCGTGGAGGCGTCCGCCTCAGGAAGCTGGCGGGCGAGCGCGAACATCAGCGCGATGGCGTGCTCGGCGGTGGTGATAGAGTTGCCGAACGGCGTGTTCATCACGACGACGCCCTTCGCCGAAGCGGCGGGGATATCGACGTTGTCGACCCCGATTCCGGCGCGGCCGACGACCTTCAGGTTGGTCGCGGCTTCGAGGATGTCGGCAGTGACCTTGGTGGCGGAGCGGATGGCGAGGCCGTCGTACTGGCCGATGATCGCCTTCAGCTCGTCCTTGGTCAGGCCGGGTTTCTCGTCGAAGTCGACGCCGCGCTCCTTGAAGATGGCGGCGGCCTTCGGGGACATTTTATCGGAAATCAGAACCTTGGGCATGGTGGTGCCTTTCGTCGTCAATGGTCGGCAGAGCCGGTGACGGTTATTGGGAGATGACGGTTTCGAACGCCCAGTCGAGCCACGGCGTCAGCGCCTCGATATCGGCGGTCTCCACGGTGGCGCCGCACCAGATGCGGAGGCCTGCGGGCGCATCGCGGTAGCCGTTGATGTCGAGCGCCGCGTTTTCCTTTTCCAGGAGCGAGGCGATCTTTTTCGGCGTTTCCGCGTCGGCGCGCGGGTCGGTGATCTTCAGGCAGACGCTGGTGTTCGACCGCGTGGCTGGATCAACCGCGAGGTTTTCGATCCACGGCGTCTTTTCCACCCACGCATTGAGCGCGGCGGCATTGGCGTCGGCGCGGGCGGCGAGGGCCTTCCAGCCGCCGAGCCCGTCTGCCCATTCGAGCGCATCGATATAGTCCTCGACGCAGAGCATCGACGGGGTGTTGATCGTCTCGCCGGTGAAGATGCCTTCGATGAGCTTGCCGCCCTTGGTCATGCGGAAGATCTTCGGCAGCGGCCATGCGGGCGTGTAGGTTTCAAGCCGCTCGACCGCGCGCGGGGAGAGGATGAGCACGCCGTGCCCGCCTTCGCCGCCGAGCACCTTCTGCCACGAGAAGGTGGTGACATCGAGCTTGTCCCACGGCAGGTCCTGAGCGAAGGCGCCGGACGTGGCGTCGGCAAAGGTGAGGCCTTCGCGGTCCGCCGGAATCCAGTCGCCGTTCGGCGCGCGGACGCCCGAGGTGGTGCCATTCCACGTGAAGATCACGTCGCTTGCGAAGTCGACGGCCTTGAGGTCCGGTAGTTCGCCGTAGGGCGCTTTGAGAACCGTGGGGTTCAGCTTCAGCTGCTTGACTGCGTCCGTTACCCAGCCTTCACCGAAGCTCTCCCATGCGAGGCAGGTAACCGGGCGGGCGCCGAGCATCGACCACATCGCCATCTCGACCGCGCCGGTGTCCGAGGCGGGGACGATACCGATGCGGTAGTCGTCCGGCACGCCCAGCACCTTGCGAGTGAGGTCGATGGCGAGCTTCAGGCGCGCCTTGCCGAGCTTGGCGCGATGCGAGCGGCCGAGCACGTCGAGATTGAATTTGGTGGGGTCCCATCCGGGGCGCTTGGCGCACGGGCCGGACGAAAACTGGGGGCGTGCGGGCAGGATGCCCGGCTTCGTAACGTCAGTCATAATCTCTCCTCACAGAGAGCGCGCGCCGCGTTGGGACGGCGTGGCCCGCCGCCGCTCATAGAGATGCGCGGGAGAGAGTCAAATGGCCATTTTGTGGCAAGGCATCCCGATGCTACAGGCGGGCCATCACGTCGGGGGGAGTGCGCCATGCGTCTCAATGATTGTCACAATATCGCGGATTTCCGCAAACTCGCGAAAAAGCGCCTGCCCGCGCCCGTATTCCACTACATCGACGGCGCCGCGGACGACGAGATTACGCTCGCGCGGAGCACCGCGGCGTTCAATGACTGCGACCTGGTGCCGCGCGTTCTCGCCGGTGTGGAAACGGTGGACATGTCCACCACGTTGTTCGGCAAGCGCATCGAAATGCCGCTGTTCCTCTCGCCGACAGCGCTCCAGCGCCTGTTCCATCACGATGGCGAACGTGCGGTGGCGCGCGCGGCGGAAAAGTTCGGGACGTTCTGCGGAATCTCCAGTCTTGCGACCGTCAGTCTTGAGGAGATCGGACGCACGATCTCCACACCGAAGCTATTCCAGTTCTACTATCACAAGGACCGGGCCATAAACCGGAACATGATTCAGGCTGCGAAGGCGGCCGGGTTCGATGCCCTGGCGCTCACCGTGGACACGATCGTGGGCGGCAACCGGGAACGCGATTTCCGTACGGGCTTCACCACACCGCCGAAGCTGACGCCCTCCAGTTTGCTCAGCTTCGCGACGCATCCATCGTGGACGCTGAACTACCTGCTGCGCGAGCGATTCGAGCTTCCAAACCTCAAGAATCATATCCGGCAGGGTAGCAACACGGCGGTGACGGTCAGCGAATATTTCACCTCATTGCTCGACCAGACGATGGACTGGAAAGCCGCGGAGGCGATTCGCGCCGAATGGGGCGGGCCGTTTTGCCTGAAGGGCGTGATGTCGGTGGAATGCGCGCGCCGGGCGATCGACATCGGGGCGAGCGCGATTATGATCTCCAACCACGGCGGACGGCAGCTCGACGGGTCGCGTGCCCCGTTCGACCAACTCGCCGAGATTGTCGATGCCGTGGGCGACCGGCTGGAGGTGATTCTGGATGGTGGTGTCCGTCGCGGCACCCATGTGCTGAAGGCATTGTCGCTCGGCGCAAAGGCGGTTTCGGGTGGACGGCTCTATCTTTACGCGCTCGCGGCGGCCGGCCAGCCGGGCGTCGAACGCGTGCTCGGAAAGCTGCGCGCCGAGATCGAGCGGGACATGAAGCTGATGGGTGCGCGGTCGCTTGCTGACCTGTCGCGCGAGAACCTGCGTTTCCGCTAGGCGGCCGCAGGGACTTTTTGCGGTTCGTCGTCAATCTGCGCCGCGATGCCGCCACCGCGGCGCTTGGCGATATACAGCGCTTCGTCCGCGCGACTGATGAGCGGCTCGAGGTCGTCGGCGCGGTTTTCCGAAACGGCATAGCCGATGCAGGTCGAAACCTTGGCGACCTGCCCGCCGAGCCGGAATGGCTGACGGATGGCCGCTTCGATGCGGCGTGCGAGCACGGCGGCTTCTTCCGGGTGCTTCATCCCGCACTGAACGATGGCGAACTCATCGCCCCCCAGCCGGGCGGCTATGTCGGAGTCGCGGATGATGTAGGCAAGGCGCTTGCCGACCGCTGCCAGAAGTGCATCGCCCACGGGATGGCCGAGCTGATCGTTGATGGTCTTGAACCCATCGAGATCCAGGCAATGCACGGCCACCATCCCCGCGCGCGGATTGAGTGTCACCTGCTCCTCGAACCATTCCCTCAGTGCGAGGCGGTTGGGAAGGGCAGTGAGCCCGTCGATCCGTGCGAATTTGGCGAACGTGATGCGCCGGCTGATCTCCCGCACCGTAAAATGGTAACGATCGCGAAGGCTGCGGATGCCGCCGCCGAGTAGCGCGGTCATCATCGCGGCCGTTGCCCAGTAAATCTCGTTCGGCACCATGAAGGCGGATATGATGCCGGGGAGAACGCCGATGAACATGCTCGCGATGGCGAGACGCGGACGAAGCGCGATACCGGCGGCAACGCCGGCCCCATAGCCGACCAGCAGCGCAACGGTAAGCAGGTGTGCGCCCGTCGCAGGCAGCATGAACACGCGCGCGCCAAACGCGCCGAGGCAGACGGCGAAAGCCAGATAGGAGATGGCGAACCAGCGTTCGAGATGCTGCGCACGCTCGACGCCGAGCCCGGTATCGAAGGCTTCCTTGCGGCCGCTGAACGCGACAGCGAGACGGAACAGGCTGGTGACAATTCCCGCGGCCACGAAGAACGCCAGCATCATGTCGCCGGTTTCCCGGACCAACAGGACGCCGCCTCCCGCAAAACCGGCAGTCATGATGACGGAGGGTATGAACGCAGCGTAGAGGCTGCGCACCAGATCCACATAGATTCCGTCGAGCACCGTCTCTGCCCGCGGGAAGAACGCCCGTTTCATACGCTACCAGTACCCCGCAACTCTTCCTTAGCTCTCTCAGGAGCGGTTGATGGGACGTTTCCCTATGCGGATTGAAGCAAGGTTAACGTTACCGTCAAAAGCGACGGAACGAAGCCGGCCTTTTGCGGCAAGCGCGGTTGCGGGCCGCCGACGCGGCGCTAAAAGGAAGCGCATGTCGGGCCGCGTCCTTTCCGCCTTGTCGCTCCTTGCCGTAGCGGCCTGTTCGGACGGGTCTCCTTCGGTTTCGGGACGCGAGCCGGTCCCTCAGCAGCCCCAAAGCGCTGCCGCGTGCTTCGCGCGGCTGGACCGCATTCAGGGGCTGAAGTACCGCAGGCTCGATCCGCACGTCGAAGGCCAGTGCGGCTATGAGAATGCCGTGCTGCTGCTCGATATCGGTGTGCCGGTCGCGGGTCTGAAGGCGGTGTCGTGCCCGGTCGCGGAATCGCTCTACCGCTGGGTGCACGAGGGGGTCAGACCGGCGGCGCGCGACCATTTCGGCTCTGACGTCGTCCGCATTCAAAGCTATGGCACCTATGCCTGCCGCACGCGCAACAGCCAGCCGGGTGCGCGGCTTTCCGAACATGCCCGCGCGAATGCGGTCGACATCGCGAGCTTCACGCTGGCGAACGGCCGCACGGTGGCGGTGAAATCCGGCTGGCGCGGGCCGGGCGACGAACAGTCCTTCCTGCGCGCCGCACACCGTGCGGGCTGCGCACGGTTCAACATCGTCATCGGTCCCGACGGCGATGCCTTTCATCAGGATCACTTCCATCTCGATATGGGCCGCGGGCCATATTGCCGCTGACGCGGCGCATTTTCGGCGCTAGAGACGCCCGGATGGACGACAAGATCAAAGTTTCGCACCGCACTTTCCCGTCAGCGGAAGAGGATGCGGCGGCTGCCGCCAAGACAACGCCAATCCCGCAGACTGAGCATCCGAGCTACAGATTGGCGTTTCAGGACCCCGATTTCCTGCTGCGAGATGAGCTGCGGCCCGTCCGCTTCCAGCTTGAGTTGCTGAAGCCCGAAATGCTCCTGCAGGAACACGGGATCGCCTCGACGTTCGTTCTCTACGGCTCTGCGCGCATCCCGTCGCCCGAAACCGCCGACGCACTCGTTGCCGCGGCGCGCACGGACTGGGAGAAGCGGGTTGCCGAGCGGCTCCGCGCCAAGGCGAAATATTATGTCGAGGCCTACAAGCTTGCCTATCTCGTTTCGTCGCTGCCGCGCGAGGATGGCGAACGTCAGTTTGTGATCTGTTCGGGCGGCGGGCCTTCGATCATGGAAGCGGCGAACAAGGGTGCGCACGACGCCGGCGCCGAATCCGTCGCGCTCAACATCGTGCTCGAACACGAGCAGTTGCCGAACCAGTATGTGACCCCGGCGCTTTCGTTCCAGTTTCACTACTTCGCGCTTCGAAAGATGCATTTCCTGATGCGTGCGAGGGCGGTGGCAGCGTTCCCCGGCGGTTTCGGCACGCTCGACGAACTGTTCGAAACGCTTACGCTCATCCAGACCCGCAAGGTGAAGCCGTTCCCAGTGCTGCTGTTCGGGCGCGAGTTCTGGGAACGCATCGTCGACTTCGAGGCACTCGCCGAAGAGGGCACGATCGCGCGCGACGATCTTTCGTTGTTCCATTTCGTGGAAACCGCAGAGGAAGCCTGGCAAATCGTGGCGGGCTTTTATGAAATTTCTGCTATGGGTGGCCCCTGCTAGGGCGTCTGTAGACGATCGCCCGAACCGGGGAGGGGGATGGGCGAAGCGCGGGACAGCGCGGCACGCATCGAAGCGCTGGATGTCCTGCGCGGCATCGCCATTCTTGGCATCATGCTGCTCAACATCTGGGGCATGGGCAGCGTCCCCGGCGTCGAATCCGATCCCCGCATTCCCGGCTGGAGTTTCGCTGACCGCACCGTCTGGTGGCTGCAGCAGCTGTTCGTCGAAGGCACTATGCGCGGCCTGCTCTCATTGCTGTTCGGCGCGGGGTTCGTGATTCTCGCGTCCCGTCCACGCGAAGGGCGGTCCGCATTTTCGATCTACTATCGCCGTATGGCCGCGCTCATCGCGTTCGGGCTCATCCATGGCTATCTGCTGATGTGGCCGGGCGACATCCTGCTCATCTATGGGATCGCGGGGCTGTTCCTTTATCCGTTCCGGGACCTTCCCGCGCGTGCACTCATCGGCCTCGGCCTCGGCGGGGTGGCGGTCATCACTGCAATCGGCACTGCGGCAGTCGTTGAAGGCATGAATACGCGAGAACATGCCGAAGCCGCCATCGCAGTCGGCGCAAGTGAAGATGATGAGCGCATCCTCGCCTGGCAGGATTATCTGGCTGCCATCCAGCCCGACCTGGAGGCGGACGCGCAGTCTCGGGCTGCGCGGCAGGGAAGCCTTGCCGACAATCTCGCTTACAAGGTGACGATCGCTATCAAATGGAACGATCTTCCCGGGCTCAGCTGGTGGTCGCTCGACGCGTTGGCGATGATGCTGCTCGGCGCCGGGCTGTTCAAGGCAGGTTTCCTCGGCGGGGGTCTGCCGCGGGACATCTATCTCAAGGCAGCGCTGGCGGGCTACGCGATCGGCGTTCCGATCAATCTTATCGAGACCGAGCAGCTTGTCTCGGCCGGTTTCATGGTTCCGATCCCGATTGCGGAGGTGACCTACCAGATCGGGCGCCTCGCGACCACGATCGGGCACGCGGGGCTGGTGCTGGCGACTCTGCAAACCGCGCGCGGGCGGCACGTGCTGAAAATATTCGCGGCACCGGGGCGTATGGCGCTCACGACCTACATCGGCGAGACGCTGATCGCGCAGTGGTTATTGTTTCCAGGCTTCGCGCTCGGGCTGCACGGCAGCATCTCTGTTGGCGAGAGCTGGCTGATCGCGCTTAGCATCGCAGTTGTTTTGACCGCGTTCAGCACATGGTGGCTGAGGCGATTCAGCATGGGCCCGCTCGAATGGCTGTGGCGCTGGCTCACCTATGGCCAGCGCCCAGCCTTCAAGCGAATTTAGTGCGTCGCTTCCGCGGGGGCTTCCGCCGGGACGGCAGCAGTCTGTTCACCGGCGGCAGGCGCGGCGCCCGATGCAGCCGCATCGGCCGGAGCTTCGGCGGCAGGGGCTTCGGCAACCGCCGGCGCGGCCGGCAGCGGAAGCGGGCTGTCGCTCTGCGAATTGAGGTAGACGAGCAGGTCAGCCCGGTCCTGCGGCTTCGAGATGCCCGCGAAGCTCATCTTGTTACCCGGGATGTATTTGCGCGGCGATTCGATCCAATGGCTGAGCTCGTCCCAGCCCCAGTTGCCGCCGTGACCCTTCACGGCGTCCGAATAGGCGAAGCCCGCGAGGTGCGCGACCTTGGCGCCGAGAATGCCGTAGAGGTTCGGGCCCTGGCCGTTCGCGCCACCCTTGTTGATGGTGTGGCAGGCGGCGCACTTCTTGAACTGCGCTTCGCCCTTCGCCGGGTTGGCGGTGGCGAGGAACGCAGCGATCGGCTGAACGGCTTCAGCAGCACCCGCGCCGGCTTCGGCCTCAACCTCGACGCCTTCCACGACGTAGCCCTTGGTTTCGGAGTGGCCGGGCGCGTAGACGAATCCCGTGAGGATCGACAGGCCAAGCACCGCAATCGCGGCCGCGAGCACCCAGCCGATAATCTTGTTCCATTCGTAACTGTCCACTGCGCCCTCCGAAGAGCGGGGCTTTTCGTCGAGCCCCCCGGTTCAAAATCGCGCGGAACATAGTTTCAGGAGTCGGGCTTGCCAAGCACCAGATCGCCGCAGGCTGCGCTTGACGTGGGAAGCCCCCGCACCGCAAAGAGCGCGGCGATGCAAAACTATCCCGAATCCGCCGCGCGGCTCGTTGAAGAGCTTGCGCAAGCCGCTGAAAAAACGCCAGAAACGGCGGTCGCGTTTCAGGGCGCCCCCGGCGCTTACTCGCATCAGGCCGCGCGCGAGATGGCGGCGGGTGCGCCGACGCTGCCGTGCCTATCCTTCTCCGACGCGATCGATGCGGTGCGCGAGGGGCGTGCGGGGCGTGCAATCATCCCGATCGAGAACTCGCTGCACGGCCGCGTCGCCGACATTCACTTCCTGCTGCCGGAGTCGGGGCTGTGGATCGTTGCCGAGCATTTCGTGCGCGTGCGGCACTCGCTGCTCGCGGTACCGGGAGCAGCGCTTTCGGACGTCAAGGTCGCGATCAGCCACCCGCAGGCGCTCGGCCAATGCCGGAAGCGGCTGCGCGAATGGGGCATCAGCCCGGTCGCGTCGTTCGATACCGCTGCTTCAGCCGCGAAGGTCGCGGACGATGGCGACAAGACTGTGGCCGCAGTCGCTTCGCAGCTCGCAGGGCAACTCTACGGTCTCACGCCGCTTGCCGAGGGGATCGAGGACGAGGCGCACAACACCACGCGCTTCGTGTCGCTTGCGCGTGAACCGTCGATGCCGGAGGCGGGGCTTCCGGCCATGACCTCGCTGCTGTTCGAAGTGCGTTCGGTGCCCGCCGCGCTCTACAAGGCGCTTGGCGGTTTCGCCACCAACGGCGTCAACCTCACCAAGCTCGAAAGCTACATGCGTGACGGCCAGTTCCAGGCCGCCGAGTTTTACGTGGACATCGAGGGGCGCCCCGACGATCCCAATGTCGAACGCGCACTCGATGAGCTCAAATACCACACCAAGTGGGTGCGGATGCTCGGCACCTATGCGCAGGCGCGCTCACGCTAGATCTGCGGCGAGCGCTTTCCCCAGTTCTTCGGGAAGCGGATAGGCCTGCTGCGGCATGTACTGCGTCATCAGCACGACGCTGAGCTTCTGCGCCGGCAGCGCTGAGGCGAGCGTGCCTGCCGCGCCGCCCCAGCCGTAGCTGCCGGGGATGAGACCCGGTCCGGGTGCAATCACGACCCGCCCGCCCGCGCCGTATCCCTGATTGCCTTCATAGAATACGCCCTGGGGGAGGAGGTTCGAAACCACGAGTTTCGCAGCTTCGGGCGAAATGATCTGCTTGCCGCTATGTTGCCCGCCGTTCGTGATCATCCGCATGAAACGCATGTAATCGTCCGCCGTCGACACGAGCCCGCCGCCGCCTGCCGGGTAGCTGGCGGGCACGGCATACTCGGTCTTCGGCGGGGCATCGACGGGCACGAGGTTGTTGCTGTGCAGCAGATAGTTGGTCGCCAGCCGGTTCATCGACGCGGCGGGGACGGAGAAGCCCGTGTCGTGCATGGCGAGCGGCGTCAGCAGCCGTTCCTGCAGCACCATTTCAAAGGGCTTCCGCGCGACTTTTTCGATGACGGCGCCGAGCACATCGAGCGAAATGCTGTAGTTCCATGCCGTGCCGGGGTCAGCCACGAGGGGCAATTCGGCAACAGCGTTCGCGAAGGCCTGCAGGCTGCTCGGCGATTCGCCGTCGCCCGGCTCGCGCCCGACCGTGCGCATGCCCGGCATCAGTCCGAAACGTCGATAGGCCTTGCCGACCGCGCTGGGCATGAAGTGGTAGGTGAACCCCGCGGTGTGGGTCAGCAGGTGGCGCACCGTGATCGGCCCGCTCGCAGCGCGGGCCTCGAGGCTGGTTGCGGGGTCGATCGCGACCTTCATGGCTTTGAACGCCGGGAGGATGTCGGCGATCGGCTGATCGAGGCCGAGCGCGCCTTCGCTGATCATCTGCGCGGCAAGCACGCCCGTGACCGGCTTCGTCATCGAATAGATCCGCCAGATGCTCTTTGCATCGACCGGGGTCTCGCGCTGCAAACCGAGCGTTCCCGCGCCAGTATAGAAGGCGGGGGCGTCGCCGTTGCCCACGCCGATGATCATGCCCGCCACCTTGCGCTCCGCCACATAGCGCTCGGCAAGCGCTGTCAGCGCGGCCCAGTTGCGGACGCGTGCGGCGGCAGGGGCAGCACTTCGGGACGTCGCGGCGCAAGCCGGGAGCAGCGCGAGGCCGCCGAAAGCGGCGATTCCGCCGAGGAGGCTGCGACGGTCGAACCCGGATTGCGATGTCATAGGTGGCGATTCCCCTGTTGGCTACGTGGCTTATAAATGCCACATGAGTGCCATGGAAAAACAGGACGTCAACGGCGGAGCGGCATGAAAGTCATCGCAGTCTTCAGCCTCAAGGGCGGCGTCGGCAAGACGTCCGTGGCTGTCAATCTCGCACACCTCCTTGCAACGCAGGCCAAGCGGCGCACGCTGCTGTGGGATCTCGACGCGCAGGGCGCGGCATCGGACCTGTTGCAGGTCGAACCCAGCAAGAAGGCCCGCAAGCTGTTCGCCGGAAGCGGCGGCGATATCGAGGCCTATATCGTGCCGAGCAAGTGGCCGGGCCTCGATGTGCTCGCGGCGGACGAATCGCTCCGCAAGCTCGATGTCCAGCTCGTCGAATCGCAGCGCGCGAAGCTGCTGGCGAAGCGGCTAGCGGCGGTCGCAGAAGATTATGACCGCGTCGTGCTCGATTGCCCGCCGGGCTTCGGCCTGCTCGCCGACCAGATCTTCCGCGCGGCGGACCTCATCGTCGAGCCGATGACGATGTCGCCGCTCTCGGCGCGCACCAACGAGCAGCTCGCCGAGCATCTGACGCGGCACCACAAGGGCGAGCCGCCGGTAATTCCGGTGTTCACGATGGTGGACAAACGCCGCGCGCTGCACCGCGAGACGCTGGAAGCATGCCCCGACGTCCACGCGATTCCGTATTCGAGCAAGGTCGAGGAAATGGCGGTCTACTGTCTGCCGCTCGCCGAGATTGCGCCCGATGCCGTGGAAACCAAGGAGTTTTCGAAGCTGGTCACGGCTGTCGAACGCAAGCTCACCCGCCCGGCGCGGCCGCGAAAGGCCTGACCGCCACGCGATGCCGACCATTGAGATTGCCGAGGGGCCGCTGAAGGGCTGGCAGCGCTGGCGTCAGCTTGACGAGGGACGTTTCTCCGATCTGATCGGGCATATCTACTTTCGCCGTCGCGCTGACGGCGTGACCGAGTTTCGCTCCGAAACGGCGCGTGCGCACAGCAATATGCAGGACCGGCTGCACGGCGGCTACATCATGGCGTTTATCGATCAGGCGCTGTTCGCCATCGCAGCGCCCCATCTCGTCACGCACCGCGGCGTCACACTCACCTGCAACACCGAGTTCCTGGGCGCTGGCGTTCCCGGGGATGATATCTTCGGCCACGGCGAGGTGACGCGCGAGACGGGCAAGCTGCTGTTCCTGCGCGGTATGGTCGAGCAGAACGGCCCCGTCGCGTCCTTTTCCGGCGTACTGAGGAAGGTCGCGCCGCGTTGAGCGTTGTCGAGGCGTACCGCGCGCTTATTGCGGCGAATGAACTGAAGGCCGATCCCGATCAGGCCGCCGCCGCAGCGCGGCTCGGCAAGCTCGAAGCCGAACTGCGTGCGGGTCCGCCAAAGAACGGTCTGCTCTCCCGGCTGTTCAACAAGGCAGAACGCGCCGCGCCGCGCGGCATTTACATGTGGGGCGCGGTCGGGCGCGGCAAATCGATGCTGATGGACCTCTTCTACGAGGCCGCACCCGCCATTCCCAAGCGCCGCGTGCATTTCCATGCCTTCATGCTGGAGGTTCACGCCGCGCTGCACAAATGGCGGGAACAGAACGTCGACGATCCGATCCTGCGCGTCGCTGACGATATCGCGAAGGATGTGCGCCTGCTCGCCTTCGACGAGCTTCAAGTCACGAACGTCGCCGACGCGATGATCCTCTCGCGCCTGTTCACCGCGATCATGGCGCACGGCGTCACTGTGGTCGCGACCTCCAACCGCCCGCCGCGCGACCTCTACAAGAACGGCCTCACCCGAGAGCTTTTCGTGCCGTTCATTGATCTCATCGAGCGCGAACTGGACGTCGTCAGCCTCAACGGACCGACCGACTACCGGCTCGATCGGCTCGCCGGAATGCCGACCTACTACGTGCCGAACGGCCCCGAAGCGACCGCCGCGCTCTCTGAAGCCTTTTTCCGCCTCACCGACTACCCGCCCGAGGACCGTGCCCACGTCCCCACCGAGACAATCGACGTGGGCGGCGGACGCACGCTGTATGTGCCCAAGTCGCTGAAAGGCGTCGCGGTCTTCTCGTTCAAGCGGCTGTGCGGAGAAGCGCGGGGGGCGGCGGATTATCTCGCGGTCGCGCAGCGCTATCACACGGTCATCATCGTCGGCGTGCCGAAGATGGGGCCGGAGAAGCGCAACGAGGCGACGCGCTTCGTGGCGCTGATCGACGCGCTTTACGAATACCGGGTAAAGCTGCTGATGGCGGCGGACGCGTCGCCCGCCGAACTCTATCCTGCCGGTGATTATTCCTTCGAATTCGAGCGCACGGTTTCCCGGCTGATGGAGATGCAGTCCGCCGACTACATGGCCGAAGGGCATGGTGTAAGGACCGCCTAAGGCCCGGCTTATTTGCTGCATCGCACACAGTAATGAGAAAATTGCGCTGTGCGGATTTTTACGAACGGTTGCAGCGCCGCGAATCAGGGGCTATCGGGATCGCGTTTTCGCCGGTCGTCCGGTCGGCGTTCCACGCATCGCCTTCAGTGAGAGAGACCCATGGCACGCAATAAAATTGCTCTGATCGGCGCCGGGATGATCGGCGGCACGCTCGCACATCTCGTCGGAATGAAGGAACTGGGCGACGTCGTCCTGTTCGACATCGCGGAAGGAATGCCCAAGGGCAAGGCGCTCGATCTCGCGCAGTCCGCCCCGGTGGAGGGCTTCGACGCGCGCCTCAAGGGTACCAGCGACTACGCCGACATCGCGGGCGCGGACGTCTGCATCGTCACCGCCGGCGTGCCGCGCAAGCCCGGCATGAGCCGCGACGACCTGCTCGGCATCAACCTGAAGGTCATGAAGGCCGTGGGCGAGGGCATCAAGGCGCACGCGCCGAACGCCTTTGTGATCTGCATCACCAACCCGCTCGACGCGATGGTGTGGGCGCTGCGCGAATTCTCGGGCCTGCCCGCGAACAAGGTCGTCGGCATGGCCGGCGTGCTCGATTCGGCGCGCTTCCGCCATTTCCTCGCCGAAGAGTTCAACGTCTCGGTCGAGGACGTTACCGCCTTCGTGCTCGGCGGCCACGGCGACACGATGGTGCCGGTTGTCGAATACTCCACCGTGGCGGGCATCCCGGTGCCGGACCTCATCAAGATGGGCTGGTCCACGCAGGAGAAGATCGACGCGATCGTGGCGCGCACCCGGTCGGGCGGCGGCGAGATCGTAGGGCTGCTCGGCAATGGCTCGGCCTACTACGCGCCCGCGTCTTCGGCGATCGCGATGGCCGACTCCTACCTGAAGGACAAGCGCCGGCTGCTGCCGTGCGCGGCGTTCCTCTCGGGCGAATACGGCATCAAGGACCTGTATGTCGGCGTTCCGATCATCATCGGCGCGAACGGTGTCGAGAAGATCGTCGAGATCGAGCTGAAGGGCGAGGCCAAGGCCAACTTCGACGTGTCGGTGAACGCGGTGAAGGAACTCATGGACGCCTGCCGCAACCTCGATAGTTCGTTGAAATAAGGATCGCTGATGAACATCCACGAATATCAAGCCAAGCAGCTGCTGGCGAAGTTCGGCGCGCCGATCTCTGCCGGTTTCCCGGCCTTTACCGCCGATGAGGCCGAGGCGGCGGCGAAGCAGCTTCCCGGACCGGTCTATGTCGTAAAGTCGCAGATTCATGCCGGTGGGCGCGGCAAGGGCCGCTTCAACGGCCTCGGTGCGGACGCCAAAGGCGGCGTGCGCGTCGTCAAGTCGGTTGAAGAGGTCAAGGCCAACGCCGCCGAAATGCTGGGCCGCGTGCTCGTGACGCACCAGACGGGCGATGCCGGCAAGCAGGTGAACCGACTCTACATCGAGGCGGGCGCACCGATTGCCAAGGAATATTACCTCTCGCTGCTCGTGGACCGCGCCGTCGGCCGCGTCGCTTTCGTGGTTTCCACCGAGGGCGGCATGGACATCGAGGAGGTCGCCGAGCACACGCCCGAGAAGATCCACACCATTCGCATCGATCCGGCCTCGGGCTTCATGCCGCACCACGGCCGCGGCGTCGCGGCGGCGCTGAAGCTGGAAGGCGACCTCGCCAAGCAGGCCGCGAAGATCGCGCAGCAGCTCTACACGGCGTTCAAGGCCACGGATGCTGCGCTGCTCGAAGTGAACCCGCTCGTCGAGACGACGGACGGCAAGCTCATCGTCCTCGACGCGAAGATGGGCTTCGACGGCAACGCGCTGTTCCGCCACCCGGACATCATGGAACTGCGCGACCTCACCGAAGAGGACGCGATGGAGATCGAGGCGTCGAAGTACGACCTCGCCTACGTGAAGCTCGACGGCAACATCGGGTGCATGGTGAACGGCGCGGGCCTCGCCATGGCGACGATGGA
>ERZ1645185.96-NODE-96-length-37440-cov-5.147466_pt1 | contig 37440 bp, 33 predicted proteins | sample MGYA00575351_ERZ1645185 | MGnify/ENA primary metagenome ERZ1645185 (study PRJEB40838, sample SAMN11284767) | freshwater sediment metagenome | isolation source: river sediment | host: Sediment | place: India: Jana village, Kanpur | collected 2015-12-17 ... | reverse complement strand
CGATCCAGCCCGATCCGGGCCGGACATTCGGCGTCGAGGCGCGTGTGAAATTCTGAAAGGCACCGGCATGATCGACAGGCAGACGTTTCACCTTCGCCCGGATGGCGAAAAGGCGTTCGGGTACGCGCAGGCGGTGCGGAGCGGCAGCACGCTCCACATCTCCGGCTCGCTCAGCGTCGACGATGCGTTCCGGCCGGAGTTTCCGGGCGACATGGCAGCGCAGATCGCCAGTGTCTATGCGGCGATCGGACGGACACTGGATGCCTTCGGCGCGACGATGGCGAACGTGGTGAAGGAAAACATCTACGTGACCGACATGGATGCGTTCATAGCGGCGAATGGGGCGCGAATATCGCACTACGCGGGGCTCGACCTTCCCGCCACGACCGCTGTCGAGGTGCGCAGGCTGGCGTTCCCCGAATGCATGATCGAGATCGAGATCACGGCGAGTCTGTCGCCAAGGGAGGGGAGCATGCCGGATTCACTCGCGGACGGTTTCGTACGGCCGCTTCACTGCCAGAAAGCCGTCCGCCTCCCCGCCCCTGCGGACGCGGTATGGGCGCTTGTCGGGAATATCGGCGACGAGACCATCGGCAAGGGACTCGTCGAGCGGATCGAAGTGATCGGCGACGGCGTCGGTGCGCTTCGCCTGCTGCATCTGCCCGGCGGCGGCCTGCTCCACGAGCGGATCGAAGAGTATAGCGAGACGGATCGCTATTACGTCTACCGCGTCATCGATTCAGGGCCATTGAATTTCACGAACTACCTTGCGATGGCGCGCGTTACGCCGGCGGGGCCGGATGCTTGCATCCTTTCCTGGAACACGCAGGCACAGGCGGTGAGCGGTTTTGAAGACCAGACACAGGCGATACTTCAAGGGAACATCGACTATATCTGCATGGTGCTCACCGAGCATTTTAAGCCGTGAGCGGCACTCACCCCCCTCTCGGCCACGAACCCATCTCCACATGCCACTGGAGTCGTACGGCACCCGAAGCGCACCCCTGCCCTGTGCTTGAAGGCACCACCGAGGCAGACGTCGCGATCATCGGCGCGGGCTATTCCGGGCTTGTGATGGCGCTGGAACTTGCCGGTGCGGGGCGCAGCGTCGTGGTTCTCGATGCAGAGCAGCCGGGTTGGGCCGCGTCCGGACGCAATGCGGGCCATATCGCACCACTGTTCTGGGGCGCGAAGAAAACACCGCGCCAGATCGTCTCCGCCTACGGTGACGACATGGGCGGGCGTATGAACCGGATGATCGCAGGTTCGGGCCGGTGGCTGTTTGACCTGATCGATCGGCACGGCATCGTGTGCGAGGCACGCAGGGGCTATCTCTTTCTGGCCCGAACCGAAGCCTCGCTGGCAAAGCATCACGAGACTTTCGCCGAGTGGAGCGAATTCGGCGGCGTGTGCGAGGCGATCGACCGCACCGGGCTAGCGCGGCATGTGAACTCGACTGCCTATGCGGGCGGTATCTGGTTGCCCGAAGGCGGCTTCGTCAATCCGCTCGCACTCTCGCGTGGCCTCGCCGCAACGACGGTGCGCGAAGGCGTGCGCCTGTTCGGCGGTTCGCGCGCGCTCAGCGCCCGGAAAGATGGGCCCGCCTGGCGCATTGAAACTGCGCAAGGCGCAGTCAGGAGCGGAACGCTTCTTCTCGCCGCCGGCGGCTACGCCGATGCGCTGTTTCCCGCGCTCCGTAAGACGGCCTACACCGTGCACTGCGGTGTCCTCGCCACGGACCCCCTGCCCGACAAAGGCGCGTCGATCCTGCCGAACGCGTTTCCGGTCACGGACCTCGACGACAAGGCGGTGTTCAGCCCAACGATCGACGCGGAAGGATGCCTCGTCGTCAGCTTCCTGATCGGCCCCGGCGACCTTGAGATGCGCAAGGCCTTGAAGATCTGCGTCCCCCGAATCGCAAAAGCGTTTCCCGGGTTTTCGATCCCGGAATTCAAGCGGATGTGGGCCGGCAAGTTCATGATTACGCCGGATGGTACGCCAAGACTGCTCCACCTGGACGACAACGCCTTCGCGGTAACGGGCTGCAACGGCCTTGGCCATACGATCGGCATCTCCGCCGCACGCGAGCTCGCGAAGCTTGCGCTCGGTGTGGATAGGGATGCCCTGAATCTGCCACTTCAGCAGCCAAAATCGCTACCGGCGACCGGCGCCACCAACTGGCTGCTGAGAAACATCGCGTTTCCGCTGGTAAACCGGGCCGGTTAATGCGGTCTCCAAACGTCCGCCGGACGGCTCGTCCGCTTTGATTGTCTGCTGGATCCGTGAGGTGAGCTCGAAAACGCTTTGTGCCACGTGTTGAGCAGCCTGCCCGCGAACCTGCCCCATCCGGCCTGACGGCGGCGGCGTATCCAGCGGTTTGGCGACACTATGGGCGTAGGGTTCGCTGTTCGGCTCAGGATCTCAAACGGCCGTCGCGGTCATGTCCTCGAGCAGTTTGTGATCAAGGATCGACGCCACATTGCCCTCGTCGTCCAGAAAGGCAATTGGCCCAAAGTTGGTGAACAGCAGTTCCGTGTACTCTGGAAAGTTCGTGTAATCGTGCACCACGTCGAGCGGTTCGTAGCCGTACGTGCCCGCCGCAGCCTCGCCCATCCGGTAGCACATGCGGCCCTTGATGACATAATATTCTCCGGCGCCGAGGTGCCGGTGTGGCCCGAAGAAGCTACCCGGCCGGGCGCGGAACAGTACCGTCCAGCGTCCGGTTTCCGCGCTCGAATAGAGGAGGCAGACCTCGATTCCGTCGGTCATGGGCGCCCACTTCATCTCCGCGGGCGTGGTCAGGCGTTCGTCGATCATGGGGTTCCCTTTGCCGGAGGTCAGAAGCGGAAGGACAGCTCGACGCCGTATGTGGCGCGCTCGCCGTAATAGCGCGGCACGAAGCCGAAGCCGCTCGTGTCGGTGGCGTCGACGATATAGGCCTTGCCGGTCACGTTCTTCGCCCACGCCGCGAGTTCCCAACCCTTCGCCGGATCCGCGAGCGTGGCGCGCAGGTTGAGGAGGCCGTAGCCCTCGCCCGAACTGATGAGACCGCTTTGCGCGTTGTTGTAGTATTTCTTGCCTGTGTAATTGTATTCGGTACGCCAGCGTGTCTCGAAGTCGCCGACCGGGATCGTCACCTGCGCGAAGGTCGAGAGCGTGAATTTCGGTGCACCGGGCAGGCGATTGCCCGAGAAATCGCGTGGGTCGCCGGTGTCCGGGTCGATCGCGCCTGACAGGTAGTTCTTGTACTTCGCATCGAGGATGCCGAGGTTGAGACCGAGATCGAGCCAGTCGGTGGGAAGCGCGGTGGCTTCGAGCTCGATGCCCTTGATCTCCGCGTCTGCGGCGTTGTCGAGGCCGAGCGTCGGCACCGTACTCCCGGCCTGCCGGTTTACCGAAAGCACCTGCAGGTCGGCGTAATCGTAGTAAAAGGCCGAAATGTTGAGCCGCAGGCGGCGATCGAAGAGCGTGCTCTTGAGACCGATTTCATAGGAGGTGAGATATTCGGGATCGACCTGCGTGCGCTCCGCGACGCTGGTGATGATGCCGATGTTGAAGCCACCCGCCTTGAAGCCCTTGTCGATGCTCGCATAGGCTAGCACGTCGTCGGTGATGTCGTAGTCGGCACCAATGCGCCATGAGAAGGATTTGAACGTATCCTTCAGCCGCGCGAACGGCACCAGCGGCACGGGCGCGCCGTCCGGAATGTCGGCGTCGAAGAAGCCGGGCACGAGGTCGGCCTGGTGCGTGACGCGGACCTTGTCGATCGTGTACCGCCCGCCGAGCGTGAATCTTAGCGCAGGCGATACCGCATAAGTCGCCTGCCCGAAGATCGCATAGGCCTTGTTCTTGCGCGTAGCGCGCGTGATGAGCGGGAGTGCGCCGTCGGCGAAACTGAGTTCGCCGAGGAGGTCGGCGTTGCTGTCGGCGTCCAGATCTTCTTGGAAATAATAGAGGCCGCCGATGGCGTTGAGGGGGCCGCTGTCGTAGGCGAGCTGGAATTCCTGCGTGATCTGTTCCGCATCGGTCAGGAAGGTGATCTCGTCGATCCGGAAGGGGCCGCCGTCGACGTCTACCCGGTTGTCGACGTCGCTCTTGTCATAGCCGGTGATCGACTTGAATGTGAAATCCCCGAAGCTATGCGCGATGTTGAGATTGACGAACAGATTGTCGCTGTAATTGCGCGAGGGCCCGTTGAAATTCAGAAGATTGGCATCGTCCGGATAGGGATCAGTGTAACCGAAGAGGTCGGCGCCATTGATCGTGCCGACGGGCTTGTTTTCGAGATAGTCGCTGCGGTCGCGGCCGCCGCCCACCGAGAGGCGGACATCGGTGTCGGCGCTCGGACGCCAGCGCAGGATGGCGCGCGCGGCGGCTTCATCGACGTTGATCGCGTCGTCACCAGTGTAGAGGTTAGTCTTCTCGCCGTCGCGGCGGCGGACCATGCCGGCGACGCGCAGTGAGAGGCCCTCGCCGAGGGGAAGGCTCGCGGCGGCTTCAGCCTCGAACAGGTCGAAGCGGCCATAGCCGAAGCGGGCATTGCCTTCGAACTCATCGCCAGGCAGTTTCGAGAAGAACTGGATGGCGCCGCCCGTGGTATTCTTGCCGAACAGCGTGCCCTGCGGGCCGCGCACCACCTCGATGCGTTCGAGGTCGAACAGCGAGAAGATCTGGCTGCCGGTCGAAGCCACCACCACGTCGTCACGGTAGATGCTGATCGGGCCGATCGAGGAGGCGTTGAAATCGTTGTTGCCGACGCCGCGGATGAAGATGTTGGGCACGCCGCCGAACGTCTTGATTTCAAGGTTGGGCACCTGATCGCCGATCGAAAGGCTGTTGGTGAAGCCCGCCTCGCGGATCGCCGTGTCGTTGAAGGCCGTCACCGAAATCGGCACTTCCTGAAGGTTCTGTGCGCGCTTCTGGGCGGTGATGACGATCTCGTCGATGCCGCCGCTCGCTGCGGGTGCGTCGGCTTCCTGGCCGAGCGCAGGCGCGCTGATGGCGAGCGCGGATACGGCAGCGGCGGCATGAAGCGACGAATGGAAACGGCTTTTCATAAACTCCCCCTCAAGGTCATGTGGGCGCCCTGCATGGGAGCGCCATGTTCGTACCGTCTTCTAGGCCGCGGGCGGGCCTTGGATCATGCGCCTGAGCGGCGCAAAATTTGGCTGGCTGTGAACCGCCCGGGCGCGCCGAAAGGCGGGGTTCCGGGAAAAGCCGACAAGCAACTTGCGCGAAGGCGACGCAACTCTTGGGCGAGCGCGAACCGGCGTGCCATGTCGATTGCATCCGTCTTCCAACAGGCATAGCCTGCCACGTTGGGGAGGGTTGGGCATATGCTTCTGAGCGAAGAACGGTGGAGTTCTGCGTCCTTGCCGCCGCCGCGGCAGTTGCCCGCCTTCCAGGAGGTGCTGGACCGCACCCATTTTCACTGGGGTCTGGCGGGCGCGGACAAGGACCGGTACGGCGCCAAGGTGCGCCGTCGCGCGATCAACGACTTCGTGTTTACGCAGGTCGTTTGCGATCCCATCGCGGGCTTCCGCACCATGGACGACGTGAAGCGCGGTGAGGATGATTATTTCTGCCTGCTCTATTTCGAAGAGGGCACCTGCCGGTTGCAGCAGGGTCGCAACGAATCGATCGTGCGACGTGACCTCATCGCGGTTTGGGACAGCGCGCGGCCCGCGATGTTCGAAAACAGTGACGAACTGCATCAGCTGTCGATCCTGATCCCGCACCGCACGGCGACGATGATCGTGCCCGGCATCGAGGACATGTGCGGGCTCACCGTGGATGGCAGCGCGGGGCTCGGTTCCATCCTGCTGTCGCACCTGCGGCAGATTCACAGGACGGTCGAGACCGTGGACCCGCAGGACCGCGCCGCCGTGCTGCGTGCCACGGTCGAGCTGCTCGCGGCCGCCTTCCGCCCTGAACCCGACCGCATCGCGGGCAGCGCTTTCCGCCGCGCACTGCTCGGCCGTGTGCAGGAACATATCCTCGCGCATCTTGGTGATCCGGCGCTTTCGGCGGCGACGATCGCGGCGGCTTTCCGCTTCAGCCCGCGCTATCTGCACCGATTGTTCGAGGAGTTCGGGGTCACCGTCGGCACCTGGATTCGCGAACGACGGCTGATGGCGGCGCGCAGCGATCTTGCCAGCCGCGCGATGGCGGGATTCAGCATCACGCAGATCGCCATGCGGCACGGCTTCGCCGACGCCTCGCACTTCAGCCACGCCTTCCGCGACGCCTTCGGCCTCTCTCCGCGCGAATATCGGCAAAGCGCGGCACGCAGCGCGGATGACGAGCGGAGTTCCCTCCTGTCCAAGTAAGCCGCCGTTCTGGCGCAAGCCAATCGATCGCCCCTCCCGTACGTCTTGGTCAAAAGACGTGCGGAAGGGGAGGTTCATGGGCAGGTTGCAGGGCAAGGTCGCGCTGGTCACGGGTGCGGCGCAGGGCATCGGCGCGGGGATCGCACGGGCGATGGCACGCGAAGGCGCCGCCGTGGTCGCCGCCGACCGCAACGTCGCGGGCGTGGAAGCGCTCGCCGCCGAGATCGGCGCGGAGCCGCTCGCGCTCGATGTGACGAGCGAGGCCGATTGGGCGAAGGCTGCGGCGCATGTCGAAGCCGGGCATGGCAAACTCTCCATCCTCGTGAACAACGCAGGCGTCGAACTCGTGAAGCCGATGACCGAGCACAGCCTCGCCGACTGGCGCGGGCTTATGGCGGTGAACGTCGACGGGCTGTTCCTCGGCTGCCGTAGCTTTCAGGAACTGCTCGCGAAGGGCGGCAACAATGCTGGCCCCGCGAGCGTCATCAACGTGTCCTCGATCGCCGGTCTCGTCGGCTATCCCGATCAGCTCGCCTACAACACTTCGAAGGGTGCCGTCCGGCACATGACAAAGAGCCTTGCGATCGAGTGGGCCGCGCACGCGCTACCCATTCGATGCAACTCGATTCATCCGGGCTGCATTCGCACGCCGATGCTGGAAATGGCGGTGGAAGGCTGGGTGCGCGAAGGCTCGATTCCGGCGGACGATCCCTGGGCGGCGGTCGCGGCGCTCTGCCCTTTGAACGCCGTGGGACTGCCCGAGGACATCGCGATGGGCGCGGTCTATCTCGCCAGCGACGAGGCGCGCTTCGTCACCGGCATCGAACTCGTCATCGACGGCGGCTGGGTGGCGCGATGAGCAATCGCAGCGACCGGCTCTGGATGTACGGCACGATGGTGAAGAGCCGCCATTTTGAAGCGCTCATCAAGCCCGCCTATTTCGAGGGCAAGACCCCTGTGTTCAACATGGCGAAGGGCCCGCTTCCCGGCGAGATGCACCTGTCGGACGGCCAGGAGCCGTGCGCCGTCGGCGTTTGCGCGCACCTGCGCCCCGGCGATACGGTGACGGCGACGCACCGCCCGCACCATGTTGCCATCGCCAAGGGCGTGAACCTCGATGCCATGGCAGCGGAGATTTTCGGCAAGGCGACGGGGCTTTCCGGCGGACGCGGCGGGCACATGCACCTGTTCGACGCGCGCGTGAACTTTGCCTGCTCGGGCATTATCGCGCAGGGCCTCGGCCCCGCCGTCGGCGCCGCGCTGGCGAGTAAGCTGCGCGGTGAGGATCATGTCGCGGTGGCCTTCCTCGGCGAGGGCGCCGCCAATCAAGGTGCGTTCCACGAAGCGCTCAATCTCGCCTCGGTGTGGAAGGTACCCGCCGTTTTCGTGATCGAGGACAATGCCTATGGCATCTCGGTCGCGAAGCGCGATTGCACGGCGGTCGCGCGCAACGCCGACCGCGCCGCCGCCTATGCGATGCCCGGCCACTTCATTCCCGGCAACGATCCCGATGCGATTCATGCCGTCGCCGGGGAGGCGATCGCGCGCGCGCGGCGCGGCGAAGGCCCGTCGCTGATCGAGATCGAAACCTGCCGCCTTGAAGGCCATTTCATGGGCGACGCCGAAGGCTACCGCCCGGCGGGAGAGGTCGAGCGCCTGAAGGCCGCCGACCCGATCCCTGCTTACCGTAATCGCCTGATCGCCGACGGCTTCGATACTGCGGATCTCGACAAGGCCGAAGCCGATGCGCGCGCCGCCGTCGACGCCGCGTTCGCCGCCGCGCGCGCCGCAGCCTATCCCCAGCCGGAGGAGGCGTTCGCGCATGTCTTCGCCTGAGACCATCGCAGCCCCCCGCCCCACGCGGCGCCTGACCATCGCGCGCGCCATCGCTGAAGCCATCGGCCAGGAGATGGAACGCGACCCCGCTGTCCTCGTGATGGGCGAGGATATCGGCAAGCTCGGCGGCGTGTTCGGCACGACCACGGGTTTGCTCGACAAGTTCGGCGCAGAGCGTGTGCGCGATACACCGATTTCGGAAACCGCGTTCATCGGCGCGGCGGTCGGTCTCGCGGCGTCCGGGATGCGGCCGATCGTCGAATTGATGTTCGTCGATTTCTTCGGCGTGTGCATGGACGCGATCTACAATCTCGCGGCGAAGCAAAGCTATTTCTCGGGCGGGCAAGTCGCCTGCCCGATGGTGCTGATGACGAGCGTCGGCGGCGGCTACGGCGATGCCGGGCAACACAGCCAGACGCTCTACGCCACCTTCGGGCACCTGCCGGGTCTCAAGATTGTGATCCCTTCGACAGCACACGATGCAAAGGGGTTGATGCTCGCGGCGATCCGCGATCCGAACCCGGTGATCTTCATGTATCACAAGGCGCTGCAGGGCATGGGCTGGCTCGGCACCGTGCAGCGTTCGATCACTGATGCCCCCGAAGGCGATTATGCCGTACCGCTCGGCAAGGCGGCCGTCGTGCGCAAGGGCAGCGATATCACGCTCGTCGGCCTCGGGCTCAGCGTGCATCACGCGCTCGACGCCGCCGCGCGACTCGAAAAGCAGGGGCGTTCAGCCGAGGTGATCGACCTGCGCAGCATCGCGCCGCTCGATCGCGAAACCGTGCGCGCATCGGTGCGGAAGACGGGGCGGCTGCTTGTGGTGGACGACGACTACATGAGCTACGGCGTCGGTGCCGAGATCATCGCCAGCGTCTGCGAGGCCGGAATTCTGCTTCGCGCGCCGCCGTGCCGTATCGCACATCCCGATATCCCCGTACCCTTCACGCCGGTGATGGAACATTTCGTGCTGCCCGATGCGGACAAGGTTTCCGCGGCGGCAATCACCATGCTGGAGCCATGATCCGATGACCGATATCACCGTCCCCACCGGCCTCTGGAACGACAGCGACGAGGCCGCCATTTCGGCATGGCTTTATGCCGATGGCGACACAGTCACGGAAGGCGCCATCATCGCTGAGATCATGGTGGAAAAGTCGAGCTTCGAGCTGACCGCGCCCGCTTCCGGTACGCTCCATATCGCTGTTGCCGCCGAAACCCCCGTTACGGCGGGAGAGATCGTCGGCCGCATCGACTAAACCCCTTGCTTGACGCCCTGGCACATGCGCTTGCGCCGAATGTACCCATTGCATGTGGGAGCGGCGAGACCGCGATTGCAGAGGATGAACGGCGCCTTGATGACCTGCTCGGTGAAGGACGCGCAATCGACCGCGTGCGACTCTGGACGAACAGTCGCTGCCTCGTCACGACGCGGCGCTTCGCCCGCATGGACCGCTTCGCGGAGGCCGCTGCGGCCAGCAGCGCGCGTGGCTGGCCTGTGTTCGTCCGCGCAAGCGGCGGCACGACGGTGGTTCACAGGCCCGGCATATTGAATTTCAGCGTGTACGATATCGCGCCTGCCGAGGCGATCGACATCACGGCCGGTTTCGAGCGCTTCACGCGCCGCCTGATCGCCGGGTTCGCCGACGTCGGCGTCACTGCGGAAACGGGTAGCATCGCGGGCAGCTATTGCGACGGGCGTTTCAACATCGTTTCGGGCGGGCAGAAAATAGCGGGCACGGCGTGCCTCGTTCGAAAGCGTGGCGGCCGGATCGGCGTTCTAGCACATGCGGCCATCAGCATCGATGGCGATACACACGCAGATCTCGCCGCGATCACGGAATTCGAACGCGCGCTCGGTTTCGATATTCCCTACGTGCAGGCCGCTCACACGAATCTCGCGGCGCGCATTCGGGTGGCGCGCTGAGAGGAAACTGGCGGGCCGAAATTCTTTCCGGCCCGCCCGGCAATTACTTCTTGGGGGGAAGCCCGAGCGCGATGCGTTCGATCCGGTCCGCGATCTTGCCCGCACCGACATCCTTGCCGATACCGTTCGCGATCACGGAAACAGTGAGACGGTCTTTCGGGAACTCGTTCAGCGAGGCATTGAACCCGAAGATGCCGCCGCCGTGACCGATACGCTGGTGCCCGTCCACATCGCCGATGAACAGCGCATAGCCATATTCGAACGGCGGCATGTCGGCCGGGCGATCCTTGACGGCGGTCGTGCTGTTCTGCCCATTGTTCAGCTTGCCCGGCGCGATCATCGCCTTGAACGATGCGGGCTTCAGAATCTTGCCGCCGAACAGCGCCGCGTTCCAACGCGCAAGATCGTTTGCCGACGAACGCATGGCACCCGCCGCGCCCGGCACGGTCATCGAAATGAACGCCGCGTTCTTGAACTGATGGGGGCCGGTCCCGTCATAGCCCGCGACGCGGCCGGGCAGGATGACGCTTTCATCGTCAAGCGCGGTGTGCGTCAGCTCGAGCGGACCGAAGAAACGATCCTGAAGGACGGCGCCGAGCGGCTTCTTTTCCGCCTTCTCGATGACGCCGCCCAGGATGAAATAGGCGGTGTTGCTGTAGTTCCAGCCGGTGCCCGGCTCGAAATCCTGCGTCTTCGGCATCTTCGCGAAATGCGCGACCCATTCGTCCGTCGTGCGCTTCAACCCGGCTTCCTGAAGGAAACTCGCATCATCGGTGTAGCTGTGAATCCCGGAGGTGTGATGCAGCATCTGCTTCAGCGTCACGTCCGCGGCGCGCGGGAAATCCGGATAGTATTTCGAAAGCTTGTCGTCGAGCGAGAGCTTGCCCTCCTCCTCCAGCTTCACAAGCGCCGCCGCCGTGAATTGCTTGGTGACCGATCCGATGCGGAAAATGCTGTCGTTGTTCACGGGTGCATTGAGCTCGAGATTGGCGGAGCCGTATCCCTTCACCAGAACGGGTGCGCCGTCCTTGTAGACCGCGACCTGCAGGCCCGGGCTTTCGCCGGCGGCAATGGCATCCTGCACCGCCTTGTCGATAGCGGCCGCGAGCGCAGCGTTGTCCGCGGCAAAGGCGGTTCCGCACAAAAGAACGCTGAGCACCGCACCCGTCGCCAGAGTCCGCATCGATACGATCATGTTACACCTCCCAAGTTGAATTCCCGTCAGGCCGCCGCAACCGCGGCCTGGATCGGCCCTGCAAGCATCTCGTCTACCGCGGCCTCGATGCCGAAGCGCAGCGGATCGAACGCGGGCAGGCCGGTCCGCGCGCTGGCATCTTCGAGCGCGCGCAGGGCCGCATCCTCATCGAGCGCGGAGGTGTTGAGGCTGATACCGACGAAGCGCGCGGCGGGATTCGTGCGCTGCGCGTGCGGTAGATAGGCGGAGATCGCGGCCTCGATCGTGGGCAAGGGATAGCCCGGGAAAAAGCTCGTCTCGGTGCGCACCGGATCGTGACACAGCACCAGCGCATCGGGCTGGCTGCCGTGCAGCAGGCCGAGCGTTACGCCCGCATAAGCGGGGTGGAACAAAGCGCCCTGCCCTTCGATCACGTCCCAATGATCGGGCGCGGCATCGGGGGAGAGGGTTTCGGCCGCGCCGGCGATGAAATCGGCGACGACGGCATCGATCGCGATGCCCCTACCCGAGATCATGATGCCGGTCTGGCCCGTGGCGCGGAACGTGGCGTCAATCCCCCGCGCGCGCATCGCCTGGGTGAGCGCAAGCGCCGTGTATTTCTTGCCAAGCGCGCAATCCGTACCGACCATCAGCGCCCGCCTGCCGGTGCGTTTGCGGCCGGTCGCAATTGGAAACGCTGTCTCGCTGTGACGCACGTTGTGCAGCGTGCGCCCGAGCCGTGCCGCGGCTTCGGCGAGAGCCGGAAGTGTTTCGAGCCGGATGTGCATACCGCTCACGATATCCAGCCCCGCTTCAAGCGCTTCGAGCAGAACGCCCTGCCATGCTGCGGGCAACTGTCCGCCAACCGATGCAATCCCGATCAGAAGCGACCGCGCGCCGCGCGCGGCCGCCTCCGATGGCGAGAGGTCGGGGAGACCGATATCGAGCGTTGACGGTGTCAGCCGCAATTGGCCGACGCAATCCTCGCGCGCCCAGTCCCGTACCCCGAGCGCCGTCTTGGCGAGCGTCGGATTTTCCGCGTCCGCCAGGAACAGCAGATAGGGCTTTTCGATATCGGTCACGAATGGCTTCAGTATTTGAAGCCGAGCCGCATCCCGAGCGTCCGCGGCTGGATGATCGTCCCCCTGCCGATGAGCCCCGCGCCGCCGCCGCTCGAATAGTTGGTCAGCCCCTGCGAGTCGGTCAGATTGCGGGCGAACGCTTCGACCGAGATCTGCCCGAACCGGGCGGCAAGCCGCAGATCGAGGGTGTTATAATCCGGAAGACGCGCATGGTTCGTAGTGGCAGGCGCCGTCGAAAAATCGCTGTACCGCGAACCGACATACGTCCACGTCACCCCGCCCGACAAGGTGGAGCCACCGGCCAGTTCGTGGACGTAATCGATCGAAACCGCGTTCTGGAATTCCGGCACGTACGGCAGGCGCTGGCCTGCCAGGCCGCCAAAGGCGGGCGCATCCTGCGTGAGACGCGCACGCGTGTAGCCCCCCGTCACCGCGAAGGTGAGCGGCTTCACCGGGTTCAGGCTCAGCGTATATTCCAAGCCCTCGCTGCGGGCATTGCCGCCGTTCCCCTGAACGGAGAAGGTCTGCCCATTTGTTTCGGACACGAAATCCGTGATGAGCTGCACGTCCGTCCAGTCGATGCGGTAAATCGCGACATCGAAATTGAACACCCGGTCGGCGGTCGAGCCCTTGACGCCGAGTTCGTAGTTGGTCGTGTTATCCGAACTGTAGAATGTCGGAAAATCGGCAGGTGCGCCGGGCACGACCAGCACCGGACCGCCGGGGCGGTAACCCGTCGCGAGGCGTGCGTAGACCGATACGTCGCGGTTCAGCAGAAGGCGCGGTGCGATCGAGTATGTGAACTTGTTCTCGCTCGTCCGGATTTCCGGATTCACGATCGGGTCCGGACCACCGCTGCCGATCAGGCCCGCACCGCTCGTGACTTGCGAGCGTTGCCGATTGTGCGAATAGCGACCGCCCGCCGAGATTTCAAAGCTCTCGCCGAACTTGAACGTGGCTTCGCCGAAACCCGCGTATTCCTTGTATCGCGCGGGAAGTGAACTGCCACCGAAGGGGAGCGGCACTTCCAGCACGACGGACGTATCGCTCTCCCGCACAGCGTCATAGTACTGGGTGAAGGTGATGTCTTCGTTGGTGTAGAAGCCGCCGATCTGCCAGTTGAATCGCATGAAACCGGCATCGACATCTTCATTCGAGGCCAGCCTGATCTCTTCGTTGAATTTCGTGAAGCTGTCTTCCTGTCGCCCCCAGATCGCGATCGGCTCGCCGTAAACACCACCGAACAACGCCGCCGCGGTCAGGCCGGGCGCAAGCTGCAGATGCGAGATGTCGTTGCGGTAGAAAGATTTGTACTTGCTGTAGCTGGTCGATGAGAACAGGCTCACCCCGCCGAGATCGTAATTGATGACGCCATTATAATATTCAAAGCGGCGAAATGAGCTTTCCTGCGCATACGTGTTCAGAATGGGTTCGCCGCCGTTGGCGACCTTCGACGCCACGGAGGGCTGGGCGTTCAATCCCCCGACCAGCTCAAGCGCGCCGCTGCCGTCGAAGTCACCGCGCTGCAAAGCAGCGGTCAGACGCACGCTGAGGGCTTCCGTCGGTTCGATCTGAAGCTGCCCGCGCAGGCTGTATTGCTCGCCGCCGTTGACATCCTTTTCGCCGCGGGTCGGATTATCGATATAGCCGGCAACATCCTGATAGGTGCCGGTTACGCGCAGCGCCGCGATTTCACCGAGCGGCACGTTCACGGCGCCCTGTGCGATCCAACCAGTTTCGCCGTGGCGCACAGAATCAAAGCCCGCCTGACCGCGCGCTTCGAACACGCCGAGTCTGGGCTTGTTGGTGATGTAGTGCAGCAAACCGCCCTGCGCCGTGGCTCCGTAAAGCGTGCCTTGCGGTCCGCGCAGCACTTCCACGCGGTCGAGATCGAACGCCAGAAGATCGGCCGTGAGCAGCGAACCGTTGAACAGGGAAGAGGCCGACGAAACAACAATATCGTCCACCATCGTGGCGACCGATGCGCCCGATCCGCCCGCGTTCTGGCCGCGCAGCACAAGGCGTGTGCCGCCGTTTCCGGTCGCCTGGATCGAAAAGCCGGGAACCTGCGATGCAAAATCCGCGATTTGCGTGAGGTTGCGGCGTTCCATGTCTGAACCGCTGATCGCGCTGATGCTGAGCGGCACATCGACGAGGCGTAGCTCGCGCTTGGTGGCGGTGACGATGATTTCGTTGCCCGTCAGATCTTCAGCCTCTCCGCCTGCGGATTGCGCGATTGCGGGCGCGCTGATCAGCAAGGCCAGTACGGAAACCGTTGCCGAAAGAGATCCATTCTGCCGCAGAAACATCTGCGATTCCCCCACGTTGGCGAATGGATCGCCATGCAGCGAGCCACCGCGTTTTGAAGCCCATTCGGGCCAGTCCCATCCTGACGCTATCAAACGCCTCCTTGATGTCAATAATGTTTCTATTTTGGAAAGGGGTGAACCTCCCACTTACCGCGCGACGTGTGGAGAGGCGGCCACACGCCAGATGCCAGGGCAGCGATATTGCGCTCCCCTGTCAAACGCGCAGGTTCAAAGATGTCAGCGCGTCTTCGGTTTGCGCGTGCGGGACTTCGGTGCCGGATCGTCGGGCGTGCGCGCAGCCTCGGCAGACGGTTCCCCATAGACGAAGTCGTCGGCCCGCTCCGTGCAGACGGCGATGATATCCGTGCCGCCCGGCGTCTTCGAGAGATAGGCGTGGCCCATACGGCTATCGATGTAGATGCTGTCGCCGGGCTCGAGAATCTCCGGTTCGTAGAACTCACTGTGCACTTCGAGCACGCCGTCGAGCACGTAAATCCACTCCTCACCGTCGTGGCTTATCAGCGGCCCGAACTCTTCCAGCGTAGCAGCGTGCACACGGCCCCTGATCGGCACGATGCGCTTGCGGCTGAGTTCGGGCGAGACATACAGATAGTCGTAGCTGCCCGTCTGGATGTTGCGCCCCTCGCCCTTGCGCGCCACGCTGCGCCGCCCGCCGGCATGAACTGCGGTTTGGGCGGTGTCGGTGAACAGGCTGCCGATATCAACGCCAAGGGCGCCAGTCAGCTTCGTCAATTTGTCGTAGGTGAGGCCGAGGCGATCGTTTTCCATCTTCGAGAGCGCCGACACCGAATAGCCGGTGCGCGCGCTCATCACGCTGAGGGGAATGCCGCGGGCTGTGCGCAACGCCTTGATTTTCCGGCCCAGGCCACCCTGCTCGATCATGTTCCTCACCACTCCAACTGCCGGGGAGGACTTATCGCAACTGCTTGCCATGCGCGCAATGTTTCCATATCGGAAAGCATTGAGAATTCGAACCGGGGAGGAAAAAGCATGTCGAAGACCGCGCTTCTGCTTTTGGGAATGGTGGCGCTGTCCACCCCCGCCGCCGCTCAGAGCTACGACATCCTCGTTCGCGGCGGCACGATTTACGACGGGTCGGGCAAGCCCGGCTATGTCGGCGACGTGGCCGTCAGCGGTGGAAAGATCGCCGCCGTGGGCAAGCGCGTGCGCGGCAAGGCAGCGAAGATTATCGAAGCGCGCGGGCTTGCCGTTACCCCGGGCTTCATCGATGCGCACAGCCATGTCGACTACGGCCTTGAAGAGCGCACGGGACCGATGCTCGACGAGCAGGATCTCCTCCAGGGCGTGACGACGATCCTGATGGGGCCGGACGGCTATTATTCACCAGAAAACATCAAGCAGCGCATGGCGCAGTTGAAGACGCGCGGCTCGGGCGTCAATTACAGCTGCTATGTCGGCCACAACGGCATCCGCGAGCAGATCATGCCCGGCATCCAGCGCCCGGCGAATGCCGAAGAGACGACGGCCATGGCCGCGCTGGTCCGTGAAGGCATGGAGATGGGTTGCGTCGGTCTGTCGACCGGCCTGATGTACAACGGCGGCATGTTCAGCGACACGAACGAAGTCGTCGCGCTGGCGGAGCAGGTGAAACCGTTCGGCGGCACCTATGATTCGCACACGCGCAACCCATCCCTGCAAATGCTGAAATCCGAGAAGGAAGCCATCGAGATCGGAAAGCGGGCCGGGATTCCCGCGAAGCTCGGACACCTGAAAGCCACCGGCCTTATCAACAAGGGTCGCATCGGCGACGTTATCGCTGCGGTCGAGGAGGCGCGCGCCGCAGGTCAGGAAGTGGTTGCCGATCAGTATCCCTACGACGGTGCCGCCACCGGACCGCTTGCCGGCATCTTCGTGCTCCCGGGCGGCAAGGACATGCCGTCTGCGGCCGATGTCCGCGCAGCTCTCAAGGACCCGAAAATGCGCGCTGTCGTCCGCGAACTGACCGAGCACGGCGAGGCCGGCGGTTTCTCGTGGGTGAAAGCCGTCGGCTACGGCAACATGCGCATCGTCGACGCGCCGGGCGCTCCTGAACTCGTCGATCAGAACATCGAGCTGCTCGCAAAGGCATGGGGGATGGAGCCGTTCGATCTGGTCGCCCGCCTCGTCCAGGATCAGTCCGACGCGCTGCTCATCACGCTCGGCACGATCGACGAGGCCGACGTGCAAAAGCTGATGGTTCAGCCGTGGGTGATGATCGCGAGCGATGGCGGCTACAGCGCGCCCGAGGGGGCCGAGATCGACATCATGGGCTATCATCCGCGCGCGACAGGCAGCTTCGCCCGCGTGCTCGGCCGCTACAGCCGCGACCTCAAACTGCTCCCGCTCGAAGAGGCGGTGCGCAAGATGTCGAGCCTGCCCGCCGCGCATCTCAACCTCACCGATCGCGGCCTTCTGAAGCCCGGCCTCGCCGCCGACATCGCCGTTTTCGATCCGGCGAAGATCACCGACCGTTCAACCTACGCGCGTCCGGCGCTCCGCGCCGAGGGCATGGTCGCCGTCATCGTCAACGGCGAAACGGTGCTGGAAGGCGGAAAGGTCACAGGTGCGACCCCCGGCCGCTTCGTTGCGCGCGGGTTGGTGCCGTCGAAGCGATAGAGCCCCCTGGGTCAGCGACCGGGGGTCAGGCTGATCACGCGCTCGGCAACCTTTTCAACCGCCGGGCGCGTGTAGGTCATCGGCGCAAACTCGCCTGCCAGCCATCCTGGCAGGAAATCCCGGTAGTGCGGGCTTGACGCGTCCGCCGACTGGCCGGGCATGTTCATGAACACCGATTTGTCCCAGTCGCCGACGTCCATGACGATGCGAACGGAGGGACCATGGATGGCCGCGAGATCCTTGCCAGGCATCGCCAGCGCGACCGTGGTTCCCGACCCGCCCACCGGCTGCGGCCCGATCGTCATCGCCTTCAGTTCATCGGCGCGAAGGAGCGTGCCGAAGGGAGGCTTCAGTTCGAGGGTATGCACGGCGCCCCACGTCCAGCTTTTCATCTGCGGCCCGAGCCGCCGCCGAAGCTCATCGAGCGTGGTGGAAAGGCTCTCCCGCAGCACGGTTTGAGTCGTCGCGGCCGCGTCCGGTCCAAGCACGGCATCGCGCGTTTCGAGGATACGCAGCGCAGCGTCTGCCGACACGCGCGGCGCCAGCGGCTGCGCGTCCGGCGCGACGGCATGAGCAACCAGCGCGGCTCCGAGGTGTGATGCAAGCCATGTGCCCGCGATCGCGGCGGCAGCGCTGTCCGCACGCATGTCGCCGTTCCATCCCCGCAGTAGGTCGAGCGCCTGTGCGCTATCCTCATCCCATCCCTTCGTCTCGTTCAGCAGCGCCAGAAGGCGCAGCGCGGAGAGATCGCGTATATCCATCTGCATGGCCGCCGCATCAGCCACGGAGACGCGCTCTCGGCCGGAGAAAAGCTGCGCGAGGCGTTCGTAGCGACTTCGATCGGCGAATTCGAAGCCGAGCGGCACGTCGGCCGGATAATCCTCCGGCACGTTGCGTTCGTTCGCAGTGGCGATCCAGCCCTGGGCGGGATCCTTGACGCTCGGAAGGTTGCGCGGGGCATGAAACCCGTTCCACTCGTAACGTCCGTCGCCCGGAACCGGCATCAGCCCGTCCCAGTTCGGCCGCACGGGCGCAAGGCCCGCGGCGGTCCAGCCTATGGCGCCGTCCGGGCCTGCCCAGATCAGGTTGAGCGGCGGCGTGCCCCAGTGATCCGCAGCTTTCCTGAAATCCTCCCAGCTCGCCGCGTTCGCAAGCCACGAGGCGGCGGCATAGGCGGAGGTTCCCGGTTCGGACCAGACCGAACGAACCGCATAGGCCCGGTTGTCCTTCGGGCTGCGATGGATGTCAGGGCCATGCCGGGTGAAACGCAGGTCCACGCTGACGGGTTTCCCGCCCTTGACCGCGATCCTCTCCCGGACGACGCGCATCTTCTCCCACTGTCCGCGATAGCGATACGCGTTGGGGCGGCCCGGCTGCGTCTCGTAGACGTAGACGTCTTCCTGGTCCGTGCTGAAGATGGTGAGCCCGAACGCGCCCTTGCCGTTGTGGCCGAAGGAAATGCCGGGCACCCCTGGTTCGCCCGCGCCGATCAGCGACAATCCCGGCGCTTCAATGTGGACGACGTAGCGCAGGCTCGGCACGGTAAGCGCGCGGTGCGGATCGTTTGCCAAAATGGGCCGGCCGGTTGTGGTGCGCGATCCCGCGATCACCCAATTGTTGGAACCATCCTTCACATCGTCGGGAAGCGCCTCCGCCACTTCGGTCAACGTATCGAAATTCACGGGACCGGTGGCGAGCGCGTAGTCGTCCATGACGTTCGCATCGATCGTGCACGGGTCGAGTCCCTCCGGCACCTGCGGGGTATGATCGGGATAGAGGCGCTCCGTCACGCGCGCCGCATCCAGCCCGCCCTTGCAGACAAGGCGCGCGCGCTGAATCTCTGAGTCCGCGTTCATCACCAGCGCGTGGGTGCGGATGCGCACGACATCCTCCGCGCGCCAGCGCGCCGGTTTGCTGTCGGTAATCGCGAACTCGCGCGGCACCGGTTTCTTTCCGGCCCGCACCTCATCGACATAGGCATTGATGCCGGCAACGAAGGCTTCGTAATTGCCCTGCGCACCCGGCCCGTAGCGGCGCCATTCGCTCTTCATGTCGCCGCGATAAAGGAAGAGGCGCGCGGCGCGATCCTGCTCCAAATGCGTTTCGCCGAAGCTTTCGGACAGTAGCCCAAGGCCCCGCTTGCGCCACAGGTCGATCTGCCACAGCCGGTCGCGTGCGACGTTGTATCCCTGGAGAAAATAGGCGTCGTGCGTGTTCGCCGCATAGATATGCGCCAATCCCCAGCGGTCGATGATGATCTCGGCAGGCGCCTTGAGGCCGCGTACCTGCCCTGTCTCGGTGGGGGTCGCGTGGAGGGTGCTTGCCGAAAACAATACGGCAAGCGCCGCGAAGACCCGAAGTCGCCTGACCAAGCCGTGCCCTCCTTCATATCCAGGACTGTCTATAACAGCCTGAACGGCGAGCGGAAGGAACCGGCTTCGAATGCTTCCTTCGCCGGAGATCAGGCATTTCCTATAATATCAAATCACGCCGTTCCCCTTGTGTTGAGCACGGTTAGGACCACTAAAAACATGATAATACATTGATATTTATAAATTTTATTTCTACTGGCTGTATCGTGCGGCGCCCTAACAAATTTAGTGTATATGAAAAGTCAGTCATATCGGAGACCATATCCGGCGCATCAGCAGGACGTTTGGGGCATGACAAAATTCGGCAAAGCAAAGTGGATACTGGGCGGCACTGCGTTCGCCGTGCTGGCGCTCGCCGCAGGCGCATACGGGTGGCTGCGCACATCGCTGCCGGACTATTCCGGCACCCGGCAGGTCGCCGGGATCAGTGACACGCTGGAGATCGTGCGCGATGCGCGCGTGGTTCCGCATATCTTCGCCGCGACACGTGACGACGGCTATTTCGGGCTGGGTTTCGTCCATGGCCAGGATCGGCTCTGGGCCCTCGAAATGACACGCCGCGCCGCACATGGCCGCCTTGCGGAAGCGATCGGCGCCGATGGGCTCGGCACCGACAAGCTCGTCGCCGCGCTCGATATCGAAGCCATCGCCGATCGCACCGAACCCCAGTATTCGCCCGCGACGCGCAGCGCCATCCGCGCCTATGTCGCGGGGATCAACGCGGCGCTCGATGCGCGGCGCGGGGCACTGCCGCCCGAGTTCCTGCTCACCGGCACCGCGCCGGGGCGCTGGGAGGCGCGCGATGTCAGCCGCGTGGCCGGGCTGCTGACGCTCGGCTTCGGAGACTGGCGCGACGAATTGCTGCGCGCGCGGCTGCTGCCCGCGATCGACTGCGATGCGCTGCGCTCGCTGTTCGCCTCCGCCGCAGACGCCAGTCCGGTGACGTATCCGGATGCGCCGCATGCGGCGGGCGCGGCGGTAGACACGTGTGGCGCGGTGGCGCTGGAGCCGGTGAAGACGGCATCGGCCGAACCGCTCCCCTTCGGCCGCGCGCTCCCCGCATCGAACAGCTGGGCGGTCGCAGGCACGCGCACGGCCAGCGGCAAGCCCCTGCTCGCCAACGATCCACATGGCCCGCTCACCGCCCCGGCGGACTATTATCCCGTCCGTATCGTCGGCGCGGATTTCGAGCTGGTGGGCGCCTCCCGCCCCGGCCTCCCCGGCTTCGCGACGGCGCGCAACCGCGACATCGCGTGGGGCATCACCGATGTGATGGCGGACCAGACCGACCTCTTCGTCGAACGCCTCGATCCCGCTGATCCGACGCGGTACATGACGCCCACGGGGCCGCAAAAGTTTGTGACGCGCACGGTGACGATCCCGGTGAAGGACAAGGCCCCTGAGCGCATCGTGCTGCGCTACACCGCGCACGGCCCGGTGCTTTCGGACATCGACGACGAAGCCGCCCGGCTGGTGCGCGAGCAATTGCCGCCGGGCCATGTCGTAGCGCTCTCGGGCGTCGATTTCCCGCGCGGCCAGCCGATCATGGAAGCCTTCGCGAACATCGCGACGGCGCGCGACTGGCCGGAATTCGAGCGCGCAATCGCGGACTTCCATTTCCAGCACAATTTCGCGTTCGCCGATCGTTCGGGCACGATCGCGATGGCGACCGCCGCGCGCATCCCGCGCCGCGGCGGCGACGGCTTCCTGCCCGCGCCCGGCTGGGACGCGCGCTTCGCGTGGGCCGGCTACGCGTATCCGCAGGAGATGCCGCGAACGGTGAACCCGGCGCCGGGTTTCGTCGCCAACGCCAACAACCGCACGCTTACCGGAGACCGCTTGTACGACAGCACCGCGTTCGAGCCGGGTTGGCGCGCCGCGCGCATCGTGCAGCAGCTCGGCACGGCGAAAAGCGCCGATCGGGAAACGATGCGGCGGCTGCAACTCGATACGGTCTCAGCCCAGGTCGCGGCGATGAAGCCGATTCTCGCCGCGACGAAACCCGCCACGGCGGACGGCCGCGCCGCGCTCGCCGCGCTCCGACGCTGGAACGGCGACATGGCAACCGACCGGGCCGAGCCGCTGATCTGGGCGGCGTGGTACAGGGCGACGGCAACGGCGCTTCTGGAGCCCAAGCTCGGCGCGCTTGCGAAGGACTATCTCGGCGCGACCCGCCCACGCCTTGAACGCCTGCTCGCAGGAGAAGGCGGCTGGTGCGCGCGCGATGCCTGCCCGGCACTCGCCGCCCGCGCGCTCGACAGGGCGGTGAAGGATCTGCGCGCGCAACATGGCGACATAGACACATGGCGCTGGGGTGACGTGCACCGCGTGCGCTTCCGGCACGACATCTTCTCGCATCTGCCGCTCGTCGGGGCGCACCTCGTCGCGTCGCCCGCCGCGCCCGGCGACGCGACGACGGTAAACGCCGGGCTCTCCATGCTTTGGGGCGACGATCCCTATGCGGATGTTTACGGCGCGCGCTACCGGCAGATCGTCGATCTCGCCGATCCCGCGCAGAGTCTCTACATGATCGCGCCCGGCATGTCGGGCAACGTGCTGTCGCCGTGGTTCGGGCATCTGGCGGAAGACTGGGCGGCGGGGCGTTACTTCCCGCTCACCGGCAGCGCAACGGAACGCCGCAAGGATTCCGTGGGCGTGCTGATACTGAAGCCGCGATGATCAGCGGCTGTTCCGCTTTCTGTCCGTTTGACCTATTGCGTCTGTTTGTTCGTTGAAACTCGCCGGGAGCGCATGGATGGGCCGACCGCCCACGAAACTCGCCGAAGCGCTGCGGGCACTGCGCCGCCGCATGGGGCTCACCATGTCGGAAGTCAGCCGCCGCACGGGCGTCGCCATCTCGACGCTCTCGAAGGTCGAATCCGGCAAGATGTCGCTCACCTACGACAAGCTCACGCAGCTCTGCCAGGGTCTCGGCGTCGATCTTGCCGATCTGCTCGGCGGGCCGGCGCCCGCGCAGGGCGACACGGCGAAGGGACGGCGCAGCATCAACCGCATCGGCGACGGTGTCGTCGTGCGCACCGAGCACTACGATCACTGCTATCTCAGCACCGACGTGTCGGGCAAAGCGTTCGTGCCGCTTGTCGTCTCGCCGCAGTCGCGTTCCTTTTCGGACTTTCCCGATTACGTCCGCCACGGCGGCGAGGAATTCGTCTACGTCTTGGAAGGTGCGGTCGAGGTGCACACGGAATATTACAAGCCGGTGATCCTGCAGGCGGGCGAATCCATGTGGATGGATAGCCAGATGGGCCACGCCTATGTGGCCCACGGCGACGCGCCGTGCCGTGTGATCGCGGTGTGTTCGGGGAACGAGACCGAGTTGATCGACGCGGTGAACGCGGTCGATCATCACCCCGCGCAGAAAGCGGAATAAAGCCCCCGGAGATACGCAGTCCCGACCTTGTTCATGGCAAGAGTTTCCTATACGCTAAATTTGAATTTAACTTCAAAAAGGCTGCCCACTTGAAGATTGCCGACTTCAACGCCTCCAAGGCCCGCGGCGCGCTCACCGTGCCACTTGCCGCATTGGCCCTCGCCGCCTGTGCAGGCCAGCCCGAACACGTGGATCTGCTCCTCCGCGGCGGCCTCGTCTACGACGGCACGGGATCACCGCCGCGCGCCGTCGATGTCGGCATCGCGGACGGCCAGATCCGTTTCGTAAAGAAGGCGTCATCGCGTGTCGTCGCCGCGCGGACGATCGATGCCGGCGGCCTCGCCGTCGCGCCGGGCTTCATCGATGCGCACAGCCACGCTCCCGAAGCCGTGGAGCGCATCGAGGGACCGTTCATCGACGCGCAGGATCTGTCGCAGGGTGTCACCACGATCATGGCGAGCCCCGACGGCGGCCTCTCGCCGCGTGTGATGCGCCAGCTCCAGGCGGCGCTCAGCGCCAAGGGCACGGGGGTCAACTACGGCTGCTACGTCGGCCATAACGGCATCCGCGAAGACGCGATGCCGGGCGCGCGCCGCACCGCGACGCCCGAGGAAGTCGAACGCATGGCGGCGCTGGTGCGCGAAGGCATGGAGATGGGCTGCGTCGGACTTTCCACTGGGCTCATGTACGATCCCGGCATGTTCGCGACCGAGGCCGAGGTGCAGGCGCTTGCCGCCGCCGTGAAGCCCTATGGCGGCACCTACGATTCGCACACGCGCGATCCCGGCTTCCACATGGTGGAGTCGGAGCGCGAGGCGATCGAACTCGGCAAGGCCGTTGGCATCCCCGCGAAGCTCGCGCACCTGAAGGCCACCGGCCTCATCAACGAGGGCCGCATCGGTGAGGTCATCGCGATGGTCGAGGCGGCGCGCGCGCAAGGCTTCGATATCGTCGCGGACCAGTACCCCTTCGACGGCGCGACCGTGCGCGCGGTCTACGACCTCTTCGTCCTGCCCGACGGGCGCGGCGACCGCCAGGTGACGGAGGCGGAAGTACGCGCCGCGCTCGCCGACCCCGCCCGCCGCAGCGCCGTGCGCGAGGCGACCGAGAACGGCGTCGACAAGGGCTTCTCGTGGATCAAGGCGGTCGGCTACGGCAGCATGAGAATCGTCGATGCGCCGGAAAACCCCGACCTCGTCGATGAGAATATCGAGCTGCTCGCGAAGAAGCGCGGCATCGCGCCGTTCGATCTTCTCGCCGACCTCGCCGCCCTCAAGAATGTCCGCGTCACGCTCGGCACGATCGACGAGGCGGACATCCGCGAACTCATCGTGAAGCCGTGGGTGATGGTCGCCAGCGACGGCGCCTATGTCGACGCGCAGTCGCTTGCGCGTGGCTATGCGCACCCGCGCGCAAGCGGCAGCTTCACGCGCGTGCTCGGCCACTACAGCCGCGACCTCAAAATGTTCCCGCTCGAAGAGGCGATCCGCAAGATGACTGGCTTTCCCGCCGCGCATCTGGGGCTTGCCGATCGGGGCCGGCTGATGCCGGGGCTCGCGGCGGACGTCGTGCTGTTCGATCCCGCCACCGTGGCCGCGCGCGCCACCTATGCGGACCCGGGCGCTTTTTCCACCGGCATCGCCACGGTGATCGTGAACGGCAAGGTCGCCTTCGAGAATGGCAAGCCGACCGGCGTCACCGCAGGCGAGTTCGTGCCGAGGAAACGCTAAAGGCAGCGCTATCGCTGGTCTTCGACCACTGCCCGCAGTGGCGACGGCGCGGCGGCTTTGCCGCAGCGCTCCAGTTCGTCGATGGTGGCTCTCGCCAAAGCGCGGTAGGCTGGAAGCACTTCGGGGCAGTCGTCCGCGAGTGCGGCCAGGTGCCCGCGGATCATGTTTGCATCGCCGCGCAGCAGCGGCCCGGAAAGCGCGTCAAACCCCTTCGCGATGCTGTTTTCGAGCGAAGCCCGCACCAGCGGCGCGACAAGGGTTTCGGGGTGTTCGACGCCCGCCGCATGGAGCGCGCGTGTCGCCCCCGCGAAGAGCGTGACGAGGTGGTTCGCGGCGTGGGAGAGTGCCGCGTGATAAAGCGTGCGCCGGTCTTCGGCGATCTCCATGGCGACGCCGCCCAGCGCTTCGACCACCCTCCGCGACTGCCGCGTCGCCTCGCCATCCGATCCGGTAATCGCGAAGCAGGCGCCCGCCATGCGCTGGACTTCGAGTTCGGGGTTGCCCGTGAAGGTCATCACCGGATGGATCGCCGCCGTCCGCACACCCAGGAGGCGGAGCGGTTCGAGAACGGCAGCGCCGCTGCCGCCGCTGACGTGGAAAACCAGCGCGCCCTGCCGAAAACGAACGCCCGCGAGGACGTCCACGACCTGCGGCAGTGCGTCGTCCGAAACGGCGATGCCGATCACGTCGCATTGCGCTGCGATCTCCTCGAGCGACCGTGCCACCGACACGCCTTCCGCCTGCAAACGTCCCGGTGTCCGGCCCCACATCATCGATCGGCCGCCGAACCCTAGCGCCAGCGCGCGGGCGACCCGGCCTGTCCCCACGATGCCGACCTGCCCGGCGATCACGCCGCCGCCTCGCTCTCCAGGATCGGCAATTCCGTCGTCGATTTGATTTCCGAAAGCGCCACCATCGAATGCACCTCCTGCACGCCCGGCAGCTGCGAGAGTTTTTCAAAGAAGAAGCGTTCGTAGGTTTCGATGTCGCGCGTGACGATGCGCAGCATGAAATCGACCGGGCCGAGCAGAACGAAGCAGTCGAGCACTTCGGGAAACTCGCGGATCGCATCGGAGAATTTGTGGAGATTGGATCGCCCGTGCCGGGTGAGCTTCACCTGCGCGAACACCTGCGTGTTGAGACCCATCTTGCGCCGATCGAGGAGACTCACCTGCGCCTTGATGTACCCTGCCTCTTTCAGCCGCTGGATGCGCCGCCAGCAGGGGGCCTGAGACAGTCCGACCTCCTCGGCGATTTCCGTGGTGGGCCGCGACGAATCCTTCTGAAGGATGGCGAGGATCTTGCGTTCGAACGGGTCCAGCTCATCCAGCATGATCTATTCCACTAGAGCGTCGTTACAGAATAACTCATTCCCTATATCGCTCAGCACACACATACGAGCAATTTTTATCAGCCGAATGCGTGTTACGCTTTGCGTGAAAGGGAGGTCCGATGGTCCACCGGCCGCACGAAGTCAGCGATTTTCAGGAAGATATCCACGTCGTCAGCAACGCGGATGGCGAAGCGATCGGCGTCATCGCCATTCATTCTACCGCGCTCGGCCCCGCGGCGGGCGGATGCCGCTTCTGGCACTACGACAGCCATGCCGACCTCACCGCCGATGCGATCCGGCTTGCGCGCGGCATGAGCTACAAGAACGCGGTCGCCGGGCTGCCGCTCGGCGGCGGCAAGGCGGTTCTGCAACGCCCAGCCGGCAGCTTCAATCGCGCCGCGCTGTTCCGCGCCTTCGGCGATGCCGTGGAGAGCCTTGGCGGCGCCTATGTCACCGCCGAAGATGTCGGCACTGCCGTCTCCGATATGGAGCGTGTTCGCGAGCGCACACGCTATGTCGCCGGCCTTGATGCGGAGCCGGGCAAAAGCGGCGGCGACCCTTCGCCGTGGACCGCGCGCGGCGTGTTCGAAGCGATGCAGGCCGCAGCCCGCTTCGCGCTCGGCAGCAACCTTGACGGCCTCACCGTGGCTGTGCAGGGCACAGGCAATGTCGGCGCTGCGCTCTGCCGTATGCTGCGCGCAGCAGGCGCGCGGCTCGTCATCGCGGATGTCGACCGCCGCCGGGTCGATGCGCTCGTCGCCGAACTTGGCGCCCGCGCCGTCGGCGTCGATGAAATCCTCGCCGCCGACGCCGACATCCTTGCGCCCTGCGCGCTCGGCGGTGTCCTCAGTAGCCGCACGATCCCCAGTCTTAAGGCGCGCCTCATATGCGGCGCGGCAAACAATCAGCTTGAAACCGAAGCCGACGGCAAGGCGCTCGCCGCACGCGGAATCGTCTACGCGCCGGATTATGTTGTGAACGCCGGCGGCATCATCAACGTCTCCGCCGAATATCTCGGCGAAGCGCCCGAAGCGGTCGAGCGCCGCATCGCCGAAATCGCGCCGCGTCTCACCGCCATTCTCGAATCCGCTGCCCGGGAACACATACCCGCCAATACCGTTGCCGATACGCTCGCTCGCCGCATCATCGCGCGCGGACAGCGTGCAGCGGCATGAGCGGGCGCAAGGACATACTTATGCTCAAGAACAGCGCGCGTCTGCACGTACCGGAGCCGGGCTGCCGCCCCGGCGAAACGCCCGACATGTCGCATATCAAGGTGCCGCCCGCAGGCGAGGTCCGCCGACCGGCCGAAGACACCGACCCGGCCGAGATTCGCGATCTCGCCTGGGCGCTGATCCGCGTTCTCGACGACGCGGGCGATCCGGTGGGCGACTGGAACCCCGGACTTTCCGCCGACATGCTCGAAAAGGGTCTGCGCGCCATGATGCTGACGCGGGCCTACGACGCGCGCATGGTCCGCGTGCAGCGGCAGGGCAAGTCCAGCTTCTACATGAAGTCCACCGGCGAGGAGGCCGTCGCCGTCGCTGCCGCGCTCGCGCTCGAGTACGGCGACATGTGCTTCCCCACCTATCGCCAGCAGGGTCTGCTCGTGGCGCGGGACTGGCCGCTCGTCGACATGATGAACCAGGTTTATTCGAACAGCCGCGACCGCCTGAAAGGCCGGCAGATGCCGGTGTTTTATTCGAGCCGCGAGGCGGGCTTCTTCTCGATCTCCGGCAATCTCGGCACGCAGTACAGCCAGGCTGTCGGCTGGGCGATGGCGTCCGCTTCGGAAAGCGACAGCCGCATCGCCGCCGCCTGGATCGGCGAGGGCGCAACGGCGGAAGGGGACTTCCACTACGCGCTCACCTTCGCCAGCGTTTATCAGGCGCCGGTCATCCTCAACATCGTCAACAACCAGTGGGCGATCTCGTCCTTCTCCGGAATCGCGGGCGGCGAACGCACGACCTTCGCCTCGCGCGGTCTCGGCTACGGCATCCCCTCGCTTCGGGTGGACGGCAACGACTTCCTTGCTGTCTACGCCGTCACGCGCTGGGCAGCGACCCGGGCACGCAGCGGCCTTGGCCCTACGGTGATCGAACTGTTCACGTACCGCGCCGAAGGCCACTCCACCTCCGACGACCCAAGCAAATACCGGCCCGGTTCGGAAGCCGCCGTGTGGCCGCTCGGCGATCCCATCGAACGACTGAAAGCACACATGATCGGCGCCGGTCTCTGGAGTGAAGATCGCCACGGGCAGCTTGAAAAGGAACTGGAGGAAGAGGTGCGCCGCGCAGGCAAGGAATCCGAAAGCTACGGCACGCTGAAGGAAGGCGCGCGTATTCCGGCCTCCACCATGTTCGAAGACGTCTACAAGGAGATGCCGCCGCATCTCGTGGAACAGCGCAAGCAGGCGGGGGTATAACGCCGTGGCGACGATGAACATGATCGAGGCGTTGAACAGCGCGATGGATGTGGCACTGACGCGCGACCCCGCCGTCACCATCTTCGGGCAGGACGTCGGCTATTTCGGCGGCGTATTCCGCGCAACCGACGGTCTCCAGCGCAAGCACGGCCTCACCCGCGTGTTCGACGCGCCGATCTCCGAAGGCGGCATCGTCGCCGTCGCGGTCGGCATGGGCGCTTACGGCAAGCGGCCGGTCGTCGAGATTCAGTTCGCGGACTACATCTATCCCGCCACCGATCAGCTGATCTCCGAAGCTGCGCGGATGCGTTATCGCACGGGAGGCGAATGGTGGTCCCCGATCACCGTGCGCAGCCCTTATGGCGGCGGCATCTACGGCGGCCAGACGCACAGCCAGAGCCCCGAAGGCATCTTCACGCACGTCGCGGGCCTCAAGACGGTGATTCCATCCAACCCCTACGACGCCAAGGGGCTGCTCATCGCCGCGATCGAAGATGACGACCCCGTGCTCTTCTTCGAACCAAAGCGCCTCTACAACGGCCCCTTTGACGGCCATCACGACAAGCCCGTCGAGCCATGGTCGAAGCACCCCGCAAGTGAAGTGCCAGACGGGCATTATGTCGTGCCACTCGGCAAGGCGAACGTCGTGCGCGCCGGGGGCGCCGTCACCGTACTCGCCTATGGCACGATGGTGCACGTCGCGCTCGCGGCTGCGCAGGAAACGGGTATTGATGCCGAGGTCATCGACCTGCGCACGCTCGTCCCGCTCGATCTTGAAACCATCACACAGTCGGTGAGCAAGACCGGCCGCTGCGTCGTCGTCCACGAGGCGACGCGCACCTGCGGTTTCGGCGCTGAACTCGCCGCACTCGTGCAGGAACATTGCTTCTTCGATCTCGAAGCGCCGATCGAGCGCGTGACGGGGTGGGACACGCCCTATCCGCACGCGTTCGAATGGGAATATTTCCCGGGACCCAAGCGCGTCGGCGATGCGCTACGCCGCACGATGGAGGCGTAAGGTCATGGCGAAGTATGTCTTCAAGCTCCCCGACATCGGCGAGGGCATCGCCGAAGCCGAACTCGTCCAGTGGTACGTGAAGCCCGGTGACGTAGTCGCCGAGGACCAGCCGCTCGCCGACGTGATGACCGACAAAGCGACCGTCGAACTCACCTCGCCCGTATCCGGCACTATCGTTGCAGTCCACGGCGAGGTGGGACAGCTCCGGCAGATCGGCTCGGCGCTCGTCGAATTCGCGCTGGAAGGTGAAGCCCCCGCCGAACCCGAAGCTGAAAGCCCGCCTGCACCTTCCCCCGCTGAGCCGCTGCCCGCAACCGAACCCTCAGCCACGCGCCCGAAGGCCTCGCCGTTGGTGCGCCGTCTTGCGAAGCAGGCCGGCGTGCAGCTCGAAGATGTGAAGGGTTCCGGCCCATACGGCCGCATTCGCCGACCGGACTTCGAAGCGCACATCTCCGCCGCGCAGCAACCGCAACCCTCGCGGTCCCCTGCCGATGAATTCACCGAAGTGAAGCTCGTCGGCCTGCGCCGCAAGATCGCCGAAAAAATGGAAATCTCGGCGCGGCGTATCCCCCACTTTGCCTATGTGGAGGAAGTCGATCTCACGGCGCTTGAAGCCGCGCGGGCAGAGCTCAATGCCCGCTACGGCGAACGCCCCAAGCTGACGCTGCTGCCCTTCTTCGTTCAGGCTCTCGTCCGCGTGCTGCCGCAATTCCCGCAAAGTAACGCGACGTTCGACGATGAAGCGGGCATCGTTCGCCACTATGCGCCCGTCCACGTCGGCATCGCGACGCAGACCGACAACGGCCTCATCGTGCCTGTCGTCCGCAACGCGCAGGATCTCGGCCTTTGGGACCTCGCCGCGGAGATCGCCCGCCTCGCCGCCGCCGCGCGCGACGGCACCGCAAAGCGCGACGAACTCTCCGGCTCCACGATCACGATCACCAGCCTCGGCACGCTCGGCGGCATCGCGACGACGCCCGTCATCAATCACCCCGAGGTGGCGATCATCGGGCCCAACCGCCTCGTCGAACGCCCGGTGGTGCGCGGCGGCGCGATCGAGATCCGCAAAATGATGAACGTCTCGTCGTCGTTCGATCACCGCGTCGTGGACGGCTACGAGGCCGCGCGCTTTATCGGCGAGGTGAAGGCGCTTCTCGAATCCCCGACACTGCTGCTGGCGCGCTGATCCTACTGCGCGCGCCGCGCGGTGAGGATGCGCACGGGGCTGGCGATCATCTGCCCCTTCATCACGCCTTGCCCGAGCGTCGGCGAGGTCGGTGCATTCATGATCTTGCGCACCGTGTCCATGCCCTCGACAACGCGGCCGAACACCGCAAAGCCGAGATTGTCGCCGGGTTTCGACGGGTCGGCGTTCAACGAATCGAGCGCACCGATGGTGATGAAGAAATCGCCGTCGGCGCTTCCTGGCGCGCCGCGCGCCATCGAGATTGCGCCGTCGACGTGCGAAAGGCCGGTCTTGGTCGTCGGCTCGTGCGCGATCTTGGGCAGCACCTTCTTCGGGTTGCCCTGCGTACCGCCCTGGATGAGGCCGTAGCTGCCGTCGTCCGAAAGTTTCATCGCACGATAGAAGGCCGTGCCGTCCAGCCGCTTTTGATCGACGTAGCGCAGGAAGTTCGCAGTCGTCAGCGGTGCGCGTTCTTTCTCCAGTGCCAGCACGATCGGCCCCTCGCTGGTGGTGATCGCGACACGCACGGTCTCGTAGACCTTCTCCGGCACAGGCGGCGGCGCGGGCGGCGCTTCGGCTGGCGTCGCCAGAATCTGTGGTTCAGTCTGCGGCTCGGTTTGCGCGAGCGACGGCATGGCGACGGCAACGGCGAGCAGCGCGGTGCAAAGGGCGGTCAAGCGAATCATGCCGGCAAGGTTAGTGCGGCTTGCCGTCGGGCGGAATCGCAAATCCGTCTCCCTTAGCCGACGAACGCGCGTTCAATCACATAATGGCCGGGCTCCGCGTTCGATCCTTCCACAAATCCGAGAGCCTCGAACCGCGCGGCGAGCGACCGGACCATCGTCATGCTGCCGCACATCATCACGCGGTCGATTTCGGGGTCGAACGCTTTCGGCCCAGTCAGCGGGGGGGCGAACAGCGTCCCGTCCTCGATCAGCGCGTCGATGCGTCCAGTGGTGCGGAACGGCTCGCGTGTCACGGTCGGCAAATAAGAAAACTGCAAGAGCGCCTGATCCTGCACCAGCGGATCACCCGCGAGGTGACTTTCAAGATCGGTTCGGTAGGCCAGGTCGCTCGCCTGCCGCACCGAATGCACGAGCACGATCTGGTTGAACCGTTCGTAGATGTCGGGATCGCGCACGAGGCTCATGAACGGCGCAAGGCCCGTGCCTGTCGAGAGCAGGAATAGCCGCCGCCCCGGCAGCAGCGCATCGGCAACCAGCGTGCCCGTCGGCTTGCGGCCGAGGAAAAGCTGTTCGCCGGGCTCGATGCGCTGCAACTGCGCGGTGAGCGGCCCGTCCGGGACCTTGATCGACAGGAATTCCAGATCCTCCGCCCATGCGGGGCTGGCGATCGAATAGGCACGCAGCAGCGGCCGCCGCTCGCCGGGCAGACCGATCATCACGAATTCTCCCGAACGGAATCGGAAACTCGGCGGTCGCGTGATCGTGAAGCTGAACAGATGTTCGTTCCAGTGCCGCACGGCACACACGGTCTCCACGGTCAGCGCATCGGAAGGCGCGAGGATGCGGGCTGCCGCGGCGCGGTCGCTCATGAATAGTCTTTCGTCTCAAGCTGGCGAATCGCCTGCCCTTTTACGCTATTGAGAATGATTTGCAAATAGTCATCCACTGCTCATGCAACGGGACAGAACGTCGCGGAACACCGCGTCGCATTGCAGCGGTCGCGCTGCCCGCCGAAATGTGCTAGCCGGGTCAAACAGATAGGCTGACGGCAAGGAGTCGCCGCTGTGTTCGAATCGCTTTTTGGTGCCATTGATGCCGTGCTGCTGGCACGCATCCAGTTCGCGTTCACAGTCAGCTTCCATTTCATCTTCCCCGCCTTTTCGATCGGGCTGGCGAGTTACCTCGCCGTGCTGGAAGCGCTCTGGCTGAAGACCGGCCAGGACCATTACCTTGATCTCTTCCGCTACTGGCTGAAGATCTTCGCGGTCGCTTTCGCGATGGGCGTCGTTTCGGGCATCGTCATGTCCTACCAGTTCGGCACGAACTGGTCGGTGTTCTCCGACAAGGCCGGGCCGGTCATCGGGCCGCTCATGGCCTATGAAGTGCTCACCGCCTTCTTCCTTGAGGCGGGCTTCCTCGGCGTCATGCTGTTCGGCATGAACAAGGTGGGGAAGAAACTGCACTTTACCGCGACGCTGATGGTCGCGATCGGCACCTTCATCTCCGCCTTCTGGATTCTCAGCGTCAATTCATGGATGCAGACCCCCGTCGGCCACATCCTCGGCGAAAATGGCCAATTCCTGCCCGGCGACAGTTGGTGGACGATCATCTTCAACCCCAGCTTCCCTTATCGCCTGGTCCACACTGTGATCGCCGCCTATCTCACCACGGCGTTCGCCGTCGGTGCGGTCGGTGCATGGCATCTGCTGAAGGACCGTGCGAACCCGCACGCACGCATCATGTTCTCGATGGCGATGTGGATGGCGGCGCTCGTTGCTCCGGTGCAGATCTTCGCAGGCGACATGCACGGGCTCAACACGCTCGAACACCAGCCCGTGAAGGTGATGGCGATGGAGGGCCACTATCAGAGCCACCCGGAAGGCGCGCCCTTCTATCTCTTCGGCATCCCGAACAGCAAAGAGCAGCGCATCGACTTTGCGATTGCGATTCCCAAGGCCTCGTCGCTGATCCTGAAGCATGATCTGAATGCGCCGCTCGCGGGGCTCGACACCGTGCCGCGTGAAGAACACCCGCCCGTGGGCATCGTGTTCTGGGCGTTCCGCATCATGGTCGGCATCGGAATGTTGATGCTGGGAATCGGCATGTGGAGCCTCCTCGCCCGCGCGAAGGGCCGCCTTTACGACTGGCCGCTACTGCACCGCGCGGCGATGGTGATGGGGCCGTCGGGCTTCGTCGCCGTCATCGCGGGCTGGGTCACCACGGAGGTCGGCCGCCAGCCGTACACCGTCTACGGCCTGCTGCGGACCGTCGACAGCGCCTCGCCGCTTGCGGCACCTGCCGTGGGCGCCTCGCTCGTCGCGTTCGTCATCATCTACTTCGCCGTGTTCGGCGCGGGCACGTGGTATATCCTGAAACTGATGTCGCACCGGCCGAAATCCGGTGAAGCGGGCGTCGAGGCCGAACCCGGCCCGACCCGAACGGCCGGCATCACCCCCGCACCCGCGCTGGAGGGCGGACAATGAGCGTCAACATCGATCTGACCACGGTCTGGGCGTTCATCATCGCTTTCGGCATCTTCGCCTATGTCGTGATGGACGGCTTCGATCTGGGCATCGGCATCCTGTTCCCTGTCTTCAAGGGCGAGGAACGCGACCAGGCGATGAACGCGATCGCACCGGTGTGGGATGGCAACGAAACGTGGCTCGTGCTCGGCGGCGGCGGGCTGTTTGCGGCCTTCCCGCTCGCCTATGCGATCATCCTGCCCGCCACCTATCCACTCATCATCGCCATGCTGCTCGGCCTCGTCTTCCGCGGCGTCGCGTTCGAGTTCCGCTGGCGAGACCCCGCCCACCGCGCCTTTTGGGACGTGGCGTTCACCGGCGGTTCGCTCGTCGCGGCGTTTTCGCAGGGGATGATCCTCGGCGCGATCCTGCAGGGCATCGCGGTCGACGGCCGGGCCTATGCGGGCGGCTGGCTCGATTGGCTCAGCCCCTACAGCCTGCTCACCGGCGCAGGCGTTGTCGCGGGCTACGCGCTGCTCGGCGCGACGTGGCTGATCGTGAAGGTCGAAGGCGGCGCGCTCGATCATGCGTACCGCCTCGCTGGCCGCGCCGCCATCGCCACGCTCGCGCTGATGGTCGCGGTCAGCCTCGCGACGCCGCTGCTCGAACACCGCTACTGGCAGCGTTGGTTCGATATGCCGAACATGCTCTTCACCAGCCAGGTGCCGCTGCTTGTCGCGATCGTCACCTACTTCCTGTTCCGCACGCTCAAAAACCGCGCCACGTGGTCGCCGTTCTTGCTGTCGCTCGGTCTGTTCCTGCTCGGCACGATCGGCCTCGGCATCAGCATGTTCCCCTATGTGATACCCGACAGCGTCACGATCTGGGACGCTGCCGCGCCGGAACGCAGCCAGGTGTTCATGCTCGTGGGCGTCGTCCTCGTCATGCCGCTTATCCTCGCCTACACCGCGTGGGCTTACTGGGTGTTCCGCGGCAAGGTCGGCAGCCATGGCTACCACTAGGCGAAGCCCCGGCGACGCTGCACCGCTCTGGAAACGCCTCGCCTGGATGGCGGCGATCTGGGCGGCGAGCGTCGCGGCGCTCGGCATCGTCGCGATGCTACTGAAAATCTGGCTGCGCTGAACTTTCAGGCCGGGTCGTCGACGCCGAGGTGACGCCCCGTCGCCCGCTTGTGCGCCCGCAGGATCGTCACGACATCCGCCTCGCGGTCGAACTGCATCCCGAACCGGCCGTGCTCCGCCCAGCGCACGACACCGGCGAGCGGGGCATTGCCCGGCAGGTCCACCACCACGCGCGCACCAATCTCGGGGTAATAGGGGCTGCGCAGCCGCATCCCGCGTGCGGAAATTTCCACGACGGTCGCCGGGCCCGCCCACCCCCGCGTCCGCATCCGCGCCGACCAGAACAGCGCCAGCGACCGCGTGGCACCACGCCGCTCCGGCCCTCCCGCGAGCGCTTTGCCGCCGTCACCGCGCCATGTGGGAAGTACGCCCTGCAACTTTGCAAAAAACTGGATCATCTGAGCCGCCCCTTGTCGAAGCTCGTGATCCCCCGTAGCGCCGATGTGCCCTCAAAAGTGTAAACAAACCTTTAATACGCACCCGCGGAAGTTGATTCCGCCGGCAATGTTGCAATTCCTGCAACGATCGATGCAGACTTTGCGGTGGTCAGCATCCCTTCGCAGGTGCAACAAAGGGCCTGCCAGAAATGGCGATCCTCCCCAAGGATTTTACTATTAGGGCCGGCCTTCGGGTCGGCCCTTTTCTTTTCAGGGCTGTTGCGGGAATTTCAGGCGGTGGCGGAGAGCGCGCCGGCTTCGGGCCGCACGGCGGATTCGGCCTGAAGCCAGTCGCGGAACCGCCGCAGCGCAACGTCGGAGGCGCCCGGCTTCCGGGAAACCCACCAATAGCTGTAAGGCGTCGCGACGCTTTCGCCGAACGGCCGCTCCAGCCGGGCATCGCCTTCATAAAAGCGTACCGAGTCCTCAAGCGTCAGCGCGATGCCGAGCCCGGCCTCTGCCGCTGCGATCAGCATCGGCCCGCTGTCGTACTGCTCAGTGCGCCCGAGCGCGTTCTCATCGAGCCCCATCGCCTGCAGCCACAGTGGCAGCACCTTCGAAAGCCCGCTGTGCAGCAGCAGCGGGTGTTCGCGCAGTGCCTCACGCACGGGCGTTCCTGGCGGCACAAGGGCCGGCGCGCAGACGGCAAAGCCCGCCTGCGGCTTCAATTCGCGGGATTCAGCCCCTTCGGGCACGCTTTCAGCAAACACGATGATGGCATCAAGGCTGGCGCCAAGCTTTTCGAATGGCGCGCCCGATGAATCGAAGCGCAGCGCAATATCGGGATAGCGCGCGCGGAAGCGCGCGAGGCGCGGCAGCAGCCAAGCGCTCGCGTAGGAGGGCGGCACACCGATCGCGAGGCCGCGTTCCCCATCCGCGCGTACATCACCCAGAATGCGGCCGATGGCATCGAAATGCGGTGCGATCTGCGTGAACAGCCGGGCGCCCTCGGGTGTCGGCTTCAGTTCATGGTGCCGTCGCTCGAACAACGGCCGCCCCACGTGCGCCTCCAGCGACTGCAGCCGCCGGCTCAGCGCGGAAACGGAAAGGTTGAGCTCGGTGGAGGCCGCGCGCAACGTCCCGCCGCGGTAGGTCGCGACGAATGCTTCAAGTGAACCCATCGGCGGCAGGCGGCGCATGTTACGCCGCCAAGGCCGGTCCGGCGAGGCACCGGCTACGCATCATGCCCTCACTGGCTTCCACCCGCTCCGCACCTTTGCGAGCGGCGATTGCAGGCACATTGTTGCAACGCAGCATAAGTTTGGCAAGAGTTGAAACCTTATTCGGAATTTTTCCTGATCGGGGTCAAGGCATTCCATGGACTTACGCCCGCCGTTGCAAAACCAGAAACCCACGTTGCCAAGGTCGCGATGGTCGAAAGGGGGTCATTTCATATGCTGCGACGCACAAACGAACGGTTCTGATCGTTTGCTGAGCAGGGAGACTCATCATGAAGATCATTCTCGGTCTGGCCGTGGCAAGCATGATCGCCGGCGTATCCGCACCGGCTGCCGCCGCACCATATGGTTTTTATAACTCGCGCGTCGATTTCACCCATACCCCGACAGGCTATGAGGTGACAGGCCGCAGCACCGCGAGCGGCGTGCTGTTGCTGAAAGGCGAACACCCCGACACGGGCAAGACCTTCGATCTCCGCGTTTCGCGCGAGGGCCACATCACCGGCACATGGGAAGGCGCAGCCGTCGATCGCTGGGTCGGCGGCGAGGAAGCCCCGCGGCTGCTCGCCCAGCGCGAGTTCGACTAAGTATCGGCATCACGACGAAAAGGTCTTGCCGGCACACCGGCAGGGCCTTTTTCACGTTTCCAGGTATCGCGCGACGTTGACCTCCGCCGCCGCCTTGTGGCAAGCGGGCGCAGCCTCGGGGCGCGGGTGTAGCTCAATGGTAGAGCAGAAGCCTTCCAAGCTTACGACGAGGGTTCGATTCCCTTCACCCGCTCCAGCG
>ERZ1645185.95-NODE-95-length-37474-cov-8.134076_pt1 | contig 37474 bp, 36 predicted proteins | sample MGYA00575351_ERZ1645185 | MGnify/ENA primary metagenome ERZ1645185 (study PRJEB40838, sample SAMN11284767) | freshwater sediment metagenome | isolation source: river sediment | host: Sediment | place: India: Jana village, Kanpur | collected 2015-12-17 ... | reverse complement strand
ACCGTGCAGTTCAAGGATGTCCTGCTTGAGCTCAAGGTCACGCCGACCATCACCCAGGACGGCCGCGTGTTCATGAACGTGTTCGTCAAAAAAGACGAGGTCAAGGCGTTTATCCGCACACCCTCAGGTGATGTGCCGCAGATTACCAAACGAGAAGTCAGCACAGCTGTGCTGGTCGATAACGGCCAGACCGTGGTCATCGGCGGCGTCTATGAGTTCAAGAACCGCGACGATGTCGACAAGGTGCCGTGGCTGGGCGACATCCCGTTCCTCGGCTATCTGTTCAAGAAGGAATCCAAGGCTCTGGATAAATCCGAACTGCTGATTTTCCTGACGCCGCGCGTATTGAAACCGGTCAAGCGCGATTATTGACCGGCACACTCCGAAAAAGGCCGCATACGCGGCCTTTTTCGCGTTTCAGGACGGTGCCAAACGGCTTTCAGGTTAAAATAACGCAACCCATGACCGAGCCCGATCCATGAGCGCAAACCGTACCGAACTAGCCAACGCCATCCGTTTTCTCGCTATCGATGCCGTTGAAGCGGCCAAATCCGGGCATCCGGGCATGCCGATGGGTATGGCCGACATCGCCGAGGTGCTGTGGAACGATTTCTACCGGCATAACCCGAACAATCCCGGCTGGTTCAACCGCGATCGTTTCGTGCTTTCGAACGGTCACGGTTCGATGCTGCATTACGCCCTCTTGCATCTGGCAGGCTATGACCTGCCCATCGAGCAGTTGAAGAATTTCCGCCAGCTGCACTCGAAAACCGCCGGACATCCGGAAGCCTCCGAAACACCCGGCGTGGAAACCACCACCGGCCCGCTCGGGCAGGGTCTGGCCAATGCCGTGGGTTTCGCCTTGGCTGAAAAAATCCTGGCGCAGCGTTTCAACCGGCCCGAATTCGAGATCGTTGACCACAATACCTGGGTGTTCCTCGGCGACGGCTGCCTGATGGAAGGCATCTCACATGAAGCCGCCTCCCTTGCCGGCACATGGGGTCTGGGCAAACTGATCTGTTTCTGGGACGATAACCGGATTTCAATCGACGGCAACACCGACGGCTGGTTCACCGACGATACCGCCGCCCGCTTCGAAGCCTACGGCTGGCAGGTCATCCGCCATGTCGATGGCCATGATCCGGTGGAAATCATACAGGCGATCAAGACCGCGATGGCGGAAACCGGCAAACCGACGCTGATCTGCTGCCGGACCGTAATCGGCTTCGGATCGCCGGGCAAGCAGGGCAAGGAAAGCGCGCACGGCGCGCCGTTGGGCAAAGATGAAGTCGCCCTGACCCGCAATGCCTTGATGTGGCATCATGCGCCGTTCGAGATTCCGGCTCCGATTCTGAAAGCTTGGAATGCCAGCAGTGTCGGTGCAGACCGCGAAGAAGCTTGGTCGCGTTTATTCGACCGTTATGCGGCGGCATTTCCTGAGTTGGCCGATGAGTTACTGCGCCGCAGTCTGGGCAAGCTGCCGGACGATTTCGAGCAGCGCGTGGCGGCCTATGTCAGCCGTTTGCAGTCCGAAGGCCCAGTGGTGGCATCGCGCAAAGCATCGCAGATGGCGATTGAAGCCTTCGCGCCCTTGTTGCCGGAGCTGATCGGCGGGTCCGCCGACCTGGCGCATTCCAATCTGACGCTCTGGAAAGGCTCGAAATCGGTAGTGGGCGCCGACCCCGACGCCAACTACGTATATTACGGCGTGCGTGAGTTCGGGATGAGCGCCATCGCCAACGGCCTGGCCCTGCATGGCGGCTTCCTGCCGTATGACGCCACGTTCCTGGTGTTCTCCGACTACTCGCGCAATGCCCTGCGCATGTCGGCGCTGATTCCGGCCAATGCCATCCATGTGTTCACCCACGATTCCATCGGACTCGGCGAAGACGGACCTACCCACCAGCCGGTAGAGCATCTGGCCTCTCTGCGCTACATTCCGAATAATGAGGTCTGGCGCCCCTGCGATGCCGTCGAATCGGCAGTGGCGTGGGCGGAAGCCATCAAGCGCCGCGGTGGCCCGAGCTGTCTGGTGTTCAGCCGCCAGAATCTCGCTCACCAACAGCGTTCGCAGCAGCAGGTGGCCGATATCGTCCGTGGCGGTTATGTCCTGTTCGAGACCAAGCCGGGCGTCTGCGAGGTCATTTTGATCGGCACCGGTTCGGAAGTGGAGTTGGCGGTACAGGCCGCGAAGCAATTGGCGGATCAGGGCATCGCCGTACGCGTGGTGTCGATGCCGAGCACGACCCGGTTCGACAGGCAGGATGCCGCCTACCGCGAATCGGTGCTGCCATCCGGCTGCAAGCGGCGCGTGGCAGTGGAAGCCGGCACCCGCGATTTCTGGTACAAGTATGTCGGTCTCGACGGTGCGGTTATCGGCATGGACGGCTTCGGTGCATCGGCACCGGCCGACAAGCTGTATCCGCATTTCGGCATAACGGCTGCCGCCGTGGTTGAAGCGGTTGATCGCATGGGTTAAGTACCATGAACCGGCTGGGCGGTCGTCCGGCTTGAGTCAATTCGGGGAGAAGCTGCGATGGACAAGATGGCACTGGATTACCTGCCGACGTTCCTGCTCGGTTTCAGCTCGCTGTTTCCACTGATCAATCCGGTCGGCACTGCGCTCATCATCCAACCGTATTTTTCCGGCCTCGATGACGCATCGAGGAAAAGGCATGCTTTCCAGATCGTCTTCATCTGTTTCATGATGGGTTTGATAACCCTGCATGTCGGCAGTTACATCCTGAAATTCATGGGCGTTTCCATACCCGCGACGCAGACCGCTGGCGGCATAGTGATCGCGGTGCTCGGATTCAATCTGCTTAACAGCCAGGCGGCCGGCAATGCGTCCGATGTCGCCGGGCATGACATCGGCAACAGCATTTTCTACCCCTTGGCGTTTCCGCTGACACTCGGTCCCGGCGGCCTTTCGACCCTGATCGCCTTGAGCGCGCATGTTCAATCCGATGGCGATGCTTTCCTGTCGCCGAAGCTGACCGCCATCACGCTTTCCCTGTTCGTCATCCTGCTGATCGCCTACTTCTGTTTCGTCAACACCAATCTGCTGGTCAGGCGCATGGGTGCGAACGGCAGCCAGGTGATGAACCGCCTGATGTCGTTCCTGGTGTTCAGCATCGGGATTCAGATGACTTTCAGCGGCGTGATGGGTTTGATCAAGGCAGGGGTTTGATTCAGGCGGCTAAGTCAGCAATAGCTTGCCCGCTGCAATCGCCAGAACCACCGCCAGGCTTTTCCGCAACCGATGCGCCGGCCAGTGCCGGATGCCGATCTGAGTGCCCAGGACGGCGCCCAGCGCCACTGCCGCCAACCAGACCGGCAAGGCATCCGGGAAACTCTGATCGCTGCGCAGCAGGCCAAAAATGGCGGCCAGAGAATTCAACCACACGAATGCCACCGACAGCCCTGACGCCTCGCGGGTATGCGCCCAGCCCATGGCCAGGATCAGCGGGGTCAGGAAAATCGCGCCGCCGGTTCCGGTAATCCCGGACAGGCAGCCGATCAGCGCACCGGCCAGCAAGGCGGCGGCCCAGGGCACCGGTTTGGAAGTCAGGCTTTCACCGGTCTGCGCCAGGATCTGGCCGCTACGCCAGGCGCCGATGGCGGCTACCAGAAGCAGCAGACCGAGCAGCAGGCTGTAGGTTTCCTTCGGTATTTTCCACTGCGCCGCCAGATAGGCGGCCGGAATCGAGGCGATAACAAACGGCAACACTTTGCGCCATGGCACTAAGCCGGCTTTCTGGAAACGGTACAGGCCGATGCCTCCCACCAGAATGTTCAGGGCCAGGGCCGTCGGGCGCATCTGTTCGGGCGCAAAGCCGAGCAGTGCCATGGCCGCCAAGTAACCGCTGGCCCCGGCATGGCCGACCGAGGAATACAGGGCGGCGACCAGAAAGAACAGGCCAGCCAGTGCGGCGGTGTCGAAATCCATGGAAACCCTGAAGATTAAGCCTGTCGGGCATGATACCGTATTGGCCGTTGCAGCACCCAGTGGCATGTCAAACTTTGCTAAAATAGCGGTTTAATCCGCCCTTTCGGAGTCTGTATGAGCATCAAAGTCGCCATCAATGGCTATGGCCGCATCGGCCGCAACGTGCTGCGCGCCCTGTATGAATCCGGCCGCACCGGCGAAATCCAGGTGGTCGCCATCAACGACCTCGGCGACGCCGAAACCAATGCCCATCTGACCCAATACGATACCGCCCATGGCAAGTTTCCCGGCACGGTAACCGCCGAAGGCGGCGACCTGATCGTCAACGGCGACCGCATCAAGGTCTATGCCGTGCGCAATCCGGCCGATATCCCGTGGGGTGCCCACGATGTCGATGTGGTGCTGGAATGCACGGGGCTGTTCACTTCGAAAGCCAAGGCTTCCGCGCATCTGGCCGGCGGTGCCAAGAAAGTCATCATCTCGGCGCCGGGCGACAAAGACGTCGACGGCACCTTCGTCTACGGCGTCAACCACGATTCGCTGAAAGCGGAATACACGGTGATATCCAATGCCTCGTGCACCACCAACTGCCTGGCGCCTTTGGCCAAAGTACTGCATGAAACGGTCGGCATCGAGCACGGACTGATGACCACCATCCACGCCTACACCAACGACCAGGTGCTGACCGATGTTTTCCACAGTGATCTGCGCCGCGCCCGCAGCGCGACCATGAGCCAGATTCCGACCAAGACCGGCGCCGCCGCCGCTGTCGGTCTGGTGCTGCCGGAATTGAACGGCAAGCTCGACGGTTACGCCATGCGCGTGCCGACCATCAATGTCTCGGTGGTCGACCTGTGCTTCGTGGCCAAGCGCGACACCAGCGTCGCCGAAATCAACGCCATCGTGAAGGCCGCTTCGGAAGGCGCGCTGAAAAACATCCTCGGCTACAACAGCAAGCCGCTGGTATCGATCGACTTCAACCACAACCCGCACAGCTCGGTGTTCGATGACACCCTCACCAAAGTCACCGGCGGCACCTTCGTCAAGGTCTGCTCCTGGTACGACAACGAGTGGGGTTTCTCGAACCGCATGCTCGATATGACGCTTGCGCTGATGAACGCAAAATAACGGCGCAACGTGCTTTCCGGAAAAGCCCGCGTCAGCGGGCTTTTTCATGGAGGCGGTTACGGCCGGCGGGGCTATGCTAAATTACCGCTAATCGACGGCCCGACGCGGGCATCATCAGGGAAGCAGGCGCATGAAGCTGCCGTTCATCGAAAAATACAAGAACATGATCGGGCTTCGCATCAATTCACCGCTGCGCAAGGGCCCGAAGCGCGATTTCGTGTTCATCCACATCAACAAGACCGCCGGCACCAGCATCGTCAGCCACACCGGAAAGCCCTTCAGGAAACACCTGACTGCCAAGGAAGTGATTGATGTCATCGGCAAGAAAAAATGGGATGCCGCCTACAAATTCACCGTCGTCAGGAATCCCTGGGACAAGATGCTTTCGCATTACAAGCACAACATCAAGACCAAGCCGGAAACCATGTTCCGCCGCGGCAGCCGCGAGACCATCCAGTTCGCCGAGTGGCTGGCGCTGACATTGGGACCGGAGAAGGACAAAAGATACTACAACCGCCCGCAGCATTTCCTGCCGCAGGTGGAGTGGCTGAAGGATTATCAGGGCCGCATCGCCATGGACAGCGTCATCCGCTTCGAATCCCTGGCCGACGGCTACCGGTGGGTTGCGGAGGACCTTGGCTTGCCGAAGAACCTGCCGCATCTGAATGCGACTGAGAGCGCCAGATACCGCGATTTCTACGATGAGGAATCCAGGCAGCTGGTGGCGCGCTGGTTCTGGGAAGACCTGCAGGCGTTCGAATACGAGTTCTGAAATCCGGCGTCAGCCGGATCCGGCCACCGCGCGGCGGATGCGGTCGTTCACGGCCAGCCAGTCCGGATCTTCCGGCGTGCGTTCCAGCCAGATGCAGCCTGCCGCCATCGCATCCAGTGTCCGCAATGCGGCATACAGACCCTGGGCATACTCATTGGCCCGCGACGGCAGAGCCAAGCCCAAGCGCCCGTGCGGCAGGCTGTCCAATGCCAGCAGAACAGAATCGGTTTCGGAATCGTTTTCGATTTCATGCCGGCTGCGCAGGCGCATCGGTGTCTGCGGCGCATAATGCGCCTGCAGGCTGCCGGAAACGCGTGGGCTTTCGGCGCCGGTGCCAGCCAACAAGCCTGGCAGAAAAGGCAGCAGCTGGTCGCGCCGGATATGTCCTTCGCGCAGTATCCGGGCCGGTGTCCGGCTGAGATCGACAATGGTGCTTTCGATGCCGACGCGGCAGGCGCCGCCGTCGAGAATCATGGGCGCGTCTTCGCCGAATTCGGCACGGACATGGTCGGCCGTGGTCGGCGAGATGCGGCCGAAGCGGTTGGCGGATGGAGCCGCGAGGCCACCGTTGAATTCGCGCAACAGCTGCAGCGTCAAGGCATTGTCCGGACAGCGCAGACCGATGGTGTCCTGACCGCCGGTGACCGCATCCGGCACCTCAGGATGTTTGTTCAAGATCAGCGTCAGCGGTCCGGGCCAGAATGTTTCGGCCAGGCGGTAGGCGGCCTCCGGAATGTCGATGGCCCATTCCGGCAGCTGCGCGGCATCGGCGATATGCACGATCAAAGGGTGATCGCTCGGTCTGCCTTTCAGCTCGAAAATCCGCCTCACCGCCGCCGGATTTTTGGCGTCAGCCGCCAGGCCATACACGGTTTCGGTCGGGATCGCCAACAGGCGGCCACGGCGGAGTTCGGCGACAGCGTCGGAAATCGAAGGGGATACGGGTAGGGTTGGCATGCAGTCTGGCGCGGTTTTCCCGCCATTTTCGCACAGGCTTGCCGGCTTGCGTGGGCTACAGCGCTTTCAGCAGCGGTGAAGCGGCGCGTGCCCTGCCCGGCAGGTAGGCATCAAAGCGTGCAGCGATGACCCGAAGCAGCAGGCGTCCGGGCGGCAACACCTGCAGATGGTCGGCATCCAAGGCCAGCAGGCCGTCTTCGGCCAGTTCCGGCAATACCTCCAGTTCATGGCGGAAGTAGTGCCTGAAGTCGATGTCGAAACGGGCTTCGATGTCGCGGAAAGACAGTCCACCCTGGCACATGATGGCCTGGATGACCTCGGCGCGGATGCGGTCGTCGCGGTCGGTGAACAGTCCGCGTACCGTGGCCGGTTTGCCGGCATCGATGCGTGCGCTCCAGGTCTGGATGTCCTTGGCATTCTGGGCGTAGCAGTCGGCGATCTGGCTGATGGCGCTGACGCCGAAACCGATCAGGTCGGTCTGCCTGCGGGTGGTGTAGCCCATGAAGTTCCTGTGCAGGTCGCCGCTTTCCAGCGCTTTGGTCAGCTCATCGCCCGGCAGTGCGAAGTGATCCATCCCGATATAGACATAGCCCTGCGACATCAGGGTTTCGACGGCCATCTGGAACAGGGCCAGTTTCCGTTCGGCATCGGGCAGTGTCTGCGCATCGATTTTATTCTGGGCTTTGAACAGCTCCGGCATGTGCGCGTAGCTGTACAGCGCGATGCGGTCGGGACGGATGCTGCAGACCGTATCCAGCGTGGCGGCGAAGCGGCTTTCGGTCTGCAACGGCAGGCCGTAGATGAGATCGAAATTGACCGAGGAAAAGCCGCTTTCGCGGCAGGCGGCATGGATGTCCCGGATCTTGTCGGTGTCCTGCAGCCTGTTGATGGCCTTCTGCACCTGCGGATCGAAATCCTGCACGCCGAGACTGACCCGGTTGAACCCGATGGTGCGCAGCACGGCGATGTCGCAGGTGCTGACTGTACGCGGGTCGATCTCGATCGAGAAATCGCGATCCCGTTCGTGCGCGAAGCGGAAAGAACGGGCGAACTGGTCCATCAGCTCGGACAGCTGCGCGGTATCCAGCGAATTCGGCGTACCGCCGCCCAGATGCAGTTGCACGACCTCGCGGTCACGGTCGAAAAGCGGCGCCAGCAGCGCGATTTCCCTCAGCATGTGTTCCAGGTACGCCTGCTTGCGGCCGGCATCGCGGCTGATGATGCGGTTGCAGCCGCAGTAAAAACAGGGGCTGAAGCAGAAAGGAATGTGCGCGTACAGGGACAGCGAGCGCGGAATCGGATCCTCGTTGCTGTCCCGGATGGATTTCAGCAGCTGCCCGGGACCGAACTGGCTGCTGAACCGGGGCGCGGTCGGGTAGGAGGTGTAGCGCGGGCCGGCGCCGTCGTAACGGCGGACCAGTTCGGGCTTGAATTCGGTAGTGTGGACCATGGGCAACAGCGTAAATGCAGGGCCTGCCCGAGGCATTGATTCAAATCAAGCGATTGAGTCTGCGGTTAAAAAAAGCGACAATGACGTTCATTTTCAGCAGGGAATGCCCATGGCTATCATCCGGATGTCCGATCTCGATTTGCGCGGAAAGCGCGTGCTGATCCGCGAAGACCTGAATGTGCCGGTCAAGGACGGACGGATTACTTCCGAACAGCGCATCAAAGCAGCGCTGCCGGCGCTGCGCATGGCCTTGGATAAAGGCGCGGCGGTGATGGTCACCTCGCATCTCGGGCGCCCGAAGGAGGGCGTCTGGAGCGAGGCCGACTCGTTGGCGCCGGTCGCTGCGCGCCTCAGCGAACTGTTGGGCATGCCGGTGCCGCTGCAGCGCGATTGGCTGGATGGTGTCGCGGTGCGGCCGGGTGAGTTGGTGCTGCTGGAGAATTGCCGGATGAACATCGGCGAAGCGGCCGATGACCCGTTGTTGTCGCGGAAGATGGCGGATCTGTGCGATGTCTACGTAATGGATGCATTCGGCACCGCACACCGCGCCCAGGCCAGCACCCATGGCGCCATCCGGGCCGCCAAGGTGGCTGCCGGAGGCCCGCTATTGATGGCAGAGCTGGATGCTCTGGCCAAAGCCCTGGAATCCCCCGCGCGACCGTTGCTGGCCATCGTCGCCGGCTCGAAGGTTTCGACCAAGCTGGAGCTGCTGTCGAATCTGGTCGGCAAGGTCGATCAGTTGATCGTCGGCGGCGGCATCGCCAACACCTTCATGGCGGCCGTCGGATTGCCGGTCGGTAAATCCCTGTTCGAGCCGGATCTGCTCGATACCGCCAAGGCCATCATCGCCGATGCCAAAGCCCGCGGCGCGGACATCCCGATTCCTACCGACGTGGTCACGGCGAAAGCCTTCGCCGCCGATGCCGAAGCCTTGGTGAAGGCGGCCGCCGAGGTGGCGGAAGATGATCTGATTCTCGATATCGGCCCCGATACCGCGCGGCGTTACGCGCAGATGATCGAACAGGCCGGTACGGTGGTCTGGAACGGTCCGGTCGGCGTGTTCGAATTCGACGCCTTCGCCAAGGGCACCGAAGTGCTCGCGCATGCCATCGCACGCTCGACGGCGTTCTCCATCGCCGGCGGCGGCGATACCTTGGCGGCGGTCGATAAATATGGCATCGAACACGACATCGGCTACATCTCGACCGGTGGCGGCGCGTTTCTGGAGTTTCTGGAAGGCAAGCCGCTGCCGGCGGTCACGGCACTGCTTGAGCGCGGCGCCTAATTGGATTCGAAACGGAAGCCCTGGCTGGCCAGATAGGCCAGCCATTCGGTTTTCAGTAGGCCGAAGATCAGCGAGTCCTGGATGCCGTCCGGATGCCGGAAGCGTTCCCGCAGCAGGCCTTCGCGCCGGAAGTCGAGCGCTTCCAGCACGCGGTTGGAGCGGGCGTTATTCGGTTCGGTATCGGCTTCGATGCGGTGCAGGCCCAGTTCAAGAAAGCCGTAGCACAAGGCCAGCGTGGCGGCTTCCCTGGCCAATCCCTTGCCCCAGCATTCCGGCATCAAGGCGTAACCCAGGCCGGCGCGGGCGTGTTGTGGATTCAGATCGTACAGTGCGCAGGTTCCCATCAACTGGTCGCTTTCCGGATCGGCAACGATCCAGCGCAACGCAGAGCGCGTGCTGAAGTCAGCAATCAGCGTGTTGGCGTAGTCGACGGCCTCCTGCCGCTCGGTCATCGGGCCGCGGCTCCAATAGCGCATCACCCGCGGATCGGAGAACAGCGCATACAGGCCGTCGATGTCGGATTCGCGGACACCGCGCAAACGTATGCAGGTCCCTTCAAGTACCGGAAACTCCGATAATGTGGCAAGCTTGTCCGTGATATCTTCGGCCGGACTGATTTCGGTCATGGCGCCAACCCTCGCGGCAGCAATCACAGAGTATAAGTCCAAAATGAGCAGCAACTTCCGCCGCACCAAAATCCTCGCCACACTCGGCCCGGCCACCGACGCCCCGGGCATGCTGGCCCAGATCATCGAGGCCGGCGTCAATGTCGTGCGCCTGAATTTTTCGCACGGCACGCCGGAGCAGCACGCCGCGCGCGTGGCCAAGGTCCGCGAGATATCGGCTAGCATCGGCCGAGAAGTCGGCATCCTGGCCGACCTGCAGGGCCCTAAAATCCGAATTGAGCAATTCGCCGCCGGTAAAGTCGCGTTGCAGACAGGGCGTGAATTCCGGTTGGTCTGCCGGGCCGATGCGCCGGCCGGTGATGAAAACCAGGTGGCGGTCAGCTATCTGGGGCTGGTCAACGATGTCAAGGTCGGCGATACGCTGCTGCTCGATGACGGTCTGATTTCGCTGCAGGTCACGGCATTGCAGGGCGACACCATCGTCACTGAGGTCTTGGCCGGCGGCGCACTGTCCAACCGCAAAGGGCTGAACCGACTCGGCGGCGGCCTGTCGCTGGACGCCCTGTCCGAGCAGGATAAGGAACACATCGCCATCGCCGCCAAGCTGGACGTCGATTTCCTGGCGGTATCGTTCTGCCGCAGCGCCGCCGATATCGAGCAGGCCCGCGCCATCGCCAAAAGCCACGGATCGTTCGCGCATATTGTGGCCAAAATTGAACGCGCCGAGGCCATCGCCAATCTGGTCGAGATCACCGAGGCCAGCGATGTGGTGATGGTCGCGCGCGGCGATCTCGGGGTGGAGATCGGCGATGCCGAATTGCCGGGCCTGCAGAAGCTGATCATCCGTACCGCCCTGGAGTGCAACAAGGTCGTCATCACCGCCACCCAGATGCTGCAGTCGATGGTCGACAACCCGATTCCTACCCGGGCGGAAGTGCTCGACGTCGCCAATTCGGTCATCGACGGCACCGATGCGGTCATGCTGTCGGCGGAAACCGCATCCGGTTCCTATCCGGTCAAGGCGGTGCAGGCCATGGACCGCATCTGTCTCGGCGCCGAGCGCCAGTTCAAGCACGACACCGATTTCGAAAAGGCGCCGCGCGACCTGCAGCGCGTCGATCAGGCCATCGCCATGGCCGCCATGTTCGTGGCCGAGCACATCAAGCTGCGCGGCATCATCGCGCTCACCGAATCCGGCGGCACCGCGCGCTATCTGTCGCGCTTTCGCGCCAATGTGCCGCTGTTCGGGCTGTCGCGTTTCGGCTACGCGCGCCGGCGCATGGCCCTGATGCGCGACGTGTATCCGATTAATTTCGACAGCGAAGGCCAGTCGATGCGGGTCGCCGCGCGCAAGGCGGTCAAGCAGCTGTTTGACCAGGGCTTCCTGGAAACCGGCGACAAGGTGCTGATCACCAGCGGCGATCACATGGAGCAGCACGGCGCCACCAACACCATGCGCCTCTTGGCTGTGGCCGAGGGCGGCAAGACGGAAGGCCTGGGGGATCTGTAAATTTCCGTCCAGATCCAATATTTCAAGACGCCTTACGGCGAGCTGGTGCTGGGGGCTTTCGACAACAGGCTCTGCCTCTGCGATTGGCGTTACCGAAAAATGCGTGACGCAGTCGATGGTCGGATTTCACACGGGCTGAATGCGTCATTCGCCGAGGGCAATGCGCCTGTGCTCGGTGAAACCAAGAGGCAGCTGGGTGAATATTTCCGGGCGGAAAGAAAGCACTTCGAACTGCCTTTGCTGTTGGTCGGAAGCGATTTTCAGAAACGTGTCTGGGATGAACTGCGCAAGGTCGAATACGGTGAAACCTCCAGCTACCTCGGTCTTGCCGAAAGAATCGGCAGCAAAAGCGCGGTCAGGGCCGTGGCCAGTGCCAATGGCGCCAACGCCATTGCCATCATCGTTCCCTGTCATCGGATAATCGGGAGCAAGGGCGAGTTGGTCGGCTATGCCGGCGGTTTGAAAGCCAAGGAAAAGCTATTGGCCCTGGAATGCGGGTTGTTCGCATTGCGGTAACCGTTGAGCTTCACAGGCGAGACCCATGCATCGGCTCCGGCGCTCGTTTGCCGGCCGGAATCGGGCTTCGGGTATAATACGGCCACCCCAACCTCCCCGCGGACCGCCCCAATGAGCATCGACCAACTCCCCGACATCGCCCAAGCCATGGTTGCCAAAGGCAAAGGCATCATCGCCATCGACGAATCCAATGCCACCATCAAGAAGCGCTTCGATACCGTCGGCGTGGAATGCACCGAGGAAAACCGCCGCGCCTACCGCGAAATGCTGCTGACCACCCCGAATCTGGGCGATTACATCTCCGGCGCCATCCTGTACGACGAAACCCTGCGCCAGAAGACCAAGGACGGCGTACCGTTCACAGAAATCATGATGAAGAACGGCATCCTGCCGGGCATCAAGGTCGACAAGGGCACCACCGCCTTGGCCGGATTCCCAGGTGAGCTGGTCACCGACGGCCTTGACGGCCTGCGCGAACGCCTGAACGAATACGCCGCGCTCGGCGCGAAATTCGCCAAATGGCGCGCGGTCATCAACATCAACATCGAAGAAGGCATGCCCTCGGAGGCCTGCATCAACGCCAATGTGCATGCGCTGGCCCGTTACGCCGCCCTGTGCCAGGAAGCCGGCATCGTGCCGATGGTCGAGCCGGAAGTGATCATGGACGGCGACCACGACATCGAGGACTGCTACGTGGTCACCGAGCGCGTGCTGCGCATGCTGTTCAACGCCCTGTTCGAGCACAACGTGATGCTGGAAGGCACCATCCTGAAGGCCAGCATGGTCATTCCCGGCAAGGACTGCCCGCAGCAGGCCGATGTCGAGGAAGTCGCCGACTTCACCGTGCAATGCCTGAAATCGGCGGTACCGGCCGTGTTGCCGGGCATCGTGTTCCTGTCCGGCGGCCAGTCCGATGACGACGCCACCGCGCATCTGAACGAGATGAACAAGTCCGAAAACCTGCCGTGGCCGCTGAGTTTCAGCTACGGCCGGGCCATGCAATCGGCGGCTTTGAAGATCTGGGGTGCCGATCCCGTCAATAACGTCGCCGAAGCCCAGAAAACCGTGTACGCCCGTGCCAAGGACAACGGTTTGGCGGCTCTCGGTGAGTGGCAGTAACGCCGTCTGTTGGCCTGATCTCGAAAAACGCCGGGTTTCCGGCGTTTTTCTTTACGCGCCCTTAACCGAAGCTCAGGGCCGAGACTCTATAATCAGGGCCTGTCTTCAAGGATTCCTCATGCGCTTTCTTCTTATCGCCCTTCTGATCGTGTTGAGTGCCTGCAGTTCGGATGAATCCGCCGGTCCTAAAAAGGAAGGCGGGCCGCCGGCCGTGGTTACTGCGGTTCAAGTCATGCCGAAACCCTGGTCGGATGTGATCGACGCTGTCGGTACGGCCAAAGCACGCGATTCGGTGGTCATCGCTGCCAAGCAGTCCGAGCGCATCGCCGCCGTACGCTTCGATAGCGGCCAGCGGGTCGGCAAGGGTCAGGTCCTGGTGGAGCTGGACAGCGGCGCTGCGCGCGCCGATCTGGCCGAAGCCCAAGCGACGCTGAAGGATCTTGATGCGCAGGTCGAACGACTGAAAAACCTGCAAAGCCGGCAGTTGATCGCGCAAGGCCAGCTGGATACCGCCGTGGCCGAACGCAATGCCGCCAAGGCCAGGATGCAGGCCGCGCAGGAACGGCTCAATGACCGCATCATTCGTGCGCCGTTCGCCGGCGTGCTCGGCCTGCGCCAGGTCAGCCCTGGTCAATACGTCAATGCCGGGGCCGCGATGGTCAATCTCGACGACCTCGACCATATGTGGGTCGATTTCCCGGTTCCGGAAAGCACCCTGTCCAAGTTGAAAATCGGCATGTCAATCATCCTGGCTGTCGATGCCTTTCCCGGCCGCGAATTCAACGCGCGGGTGACCGGCATCGATTCCCGCGTCGACATCGCGACACGCGCCATCATGGTACGGGCCGACATCGACAACAGCGAAGGCCTGATCCGGCCCGGGATGCTGATGCGGGTGGCACTGAAACAGGACGCCTCCGAGGTTCTGGTGATTCCGGAACTGGCGATCCAGCAGATCGGCAGCCGGACATTCGTATTCACCATCGATGCCGAGGGCAAAGCCATCGGCCGCGATGTCCGGGTCGGCGGACGACGAGGCGGTGAAGTGGTTGTTCTGGAAGGACTGCAGCCGGGTGATTCGGTAATCGTAGAAGGTACATCCAAACTCCGTGACGGCCAGAAAATCGCGCTCGCCGGTTCGGGTGCCAAGCCGGCCAAGCCATGATCCTGTCCGATGTCTCAATCAAGCGGCCGGTGTTCGCCGCCGTAATCAGCCTGATGCTGGTGGTGGTCGGCGCCATCGCGTTCACCCGGTTGCCGCTGCGGGAACTGCCCAATATCGATCCGCCGGTGGTCTCCATCGATGTCGCCTATCCGGGCGCGGCCGCCGGCGTGGTGGAAACACGGGTAACGCAGGTGCTTGAAGATGCCGTCGCCGGCATCGAGGGCGTCGATCTGGTCACCAGCTCCTCGCGCAACGGCAGGGCTTCGGTCAATCTCGAGTTCACCCTCGCGCGCGACATCGAGTCGGCCGCCAACGATGTCCGCGACGCGGTCGGCCGGGTCGCCGACCGCCTGCCGGAAGAGGCTGATCCGCCGCAGGTGGCGAAGGTCGAAGCCGACGCCGACGTCATCATCTGGATCCGCGTGGTGCAAAAGGGCGCCGATGCCCTTGCCCTGACCGACTACGCCGACCGCTACATCGTGGACCGCTTTTCCAGCATCCCCGGCGTGGCGCAGGTACGGTTGTCCGGCGGCCAGCGTTATGCCATGCGGATATGGCTGAATGACGAGGAGCTGGCTGCGCGCGGACTGACCGTGACCGATGTCGAAAACGCCCTGCGCCGGGAAAATCTGGAATTGCCGGCCGGCCGGCTGGAATCCAAGGACCGCGATTTCCTGCTGCGCGTGAACCGGAGCTTCGATTCGCCGCAGGCATTCGAGAAACTGGTGCTGAAGACCCTGCCGGACGGGCAGACCGTACTGCTGTCGGATGTCGCACGGGTAGCGCGCGAGTCCGCCGAACGCCGGGCCTGGTTCCGCGGCAACGGCGAGCCGCAGCTGGCCTTGGGCATCATCAAAACCTCCACCGCCAATTCGCTTCAGGTCTCGCGCGATGTCCGCGCCGAGATCGACCGCATCAATCCGGGCTTGCCGGACGGCATGAGCATGGGAGTCAACTTCGACAGCACGGTGTTCATCGATGCCGCCGTCGAGAAGGTCTACAGCACACTGTTCGAAGCGGTCGTGCTGGTCCTGCTGGTGATCTGGCTGTTCCTCGGCAGCCTGCGTGCGGCCCTGATTCCTGCGGTGACCGTGCCGGTCTGCCTGATGGCGGCTTTCATCGCGCTGTGGCTGTTCGGCTATTCCATCAATCTGCTGACCCTGCTGGCGCTTGTGCTCTGCATCGGTCTGGTGGTCGATGACGCCATCGTGGTGCTGGAAAACGCACAGCGCCGCATCGATGCCGGCGAACCGCCGATGCTGGGCGCATTCCGAGGTACGCGCCAGGTCGCGTTTGCGGTCATCGCCACCACCGGCGTCTTGGTCGCGGTGTTCCTGCCGATGGCATTCATCGAAGGCAACAACGGCCGCCTGTTCCGCGAACTGGCGGTGACCATGGCCAGTGCCATCGCCATTTCCGCGCTGGTCGCGCTGACCCTCACCCCGATGATGTGCTCGCTGATACTGAAGCCGCACAAGGCCGGTGCCAGCGGGCTGGAAGCCCGGATCAACGAGATGCTGGACCGGATCACGCTGGCCTATGCCGCCCGGCTCGAGTCGTTGCTGGGCAAGCGCGGCATCGTTGCGGCCTGCATGCTGTTCATTCTCGGTACCAGTGCGCTGTTGTATGTGCTGGTACCCAAAGAGCTGGCGCCGGCGGAAGACCGCGGGGTGTTCTTCGTGGCGGTTAATGGCCCGGAAGGCGCTGGCTTCGATTACACCGTCAAGCAGATGGAATTGGTCCAGGCCGAATTGCTGGCGCTCAAAGCCGACAGCAAATCCATCGACCGCATCAATGCCGTGGTTCCCGGCGGCTTCGGCGCCAGCGAGGAAATGCACACCGGCCGCGCCACCGTGCTGATGAAGCCGTGGGCCGAGCGCGATATGGACACTTCGGCAGTGGTGGAGCAATCCCGGCAGTTGCTGGCCGGCATTGCCGGCGTGCAGGCAAGGCCGCAACAGCCGACCGGCCTGGTACGCGGTGGCGGACAACCGGTGCAGATGGTGCTGCAGGGTTCCGATTACGGTGAACTGGTCAAGTGGCGCGACCGCCTGCTCGAACGCATGGAAGCCAATCCCGATTTCACCGGCCCCGACTCCGACTTCAAGGAAACCAGGCCGCAGCTGCGTCTGGACATCAACCGCGAGCGCGCCGCCGCACTCGGCGTGTCCAATCAGGAAATCGGGCGCACGCTGGAGAGCCTGCTTGGTTCGCGCCGGGTCGGAACATATCTCGAAGGCGGCGAGGAATATGATGTCATCGTGCAAGCCGGTGCTGAACAGCGTCAGTCGCCGTCCGACCTGCTTTCGATCCACGTTCGATCCGGCAGCGGGGCACTCGTGCCGTTGGCCTCGGTCATTGATGTCCGTGAACTGGCCGAGCCCGGCAGTTTCAACCGCTTCAACCGTCTGCGCGCCATCACCCTGTCGGCGGGGCTGCGGCCGGAAGCCAAGCTCGGTGACGCCATCGGCTGGTTGCAGAAAACTGCGGAAGAAGAATTGCCCAGCACCGTACAGGTTGATTTCAAGGGCCAATCACGCGAGTTCATGAAATCAGGCCAAGCGGTGATGTTCACGTTCGCGTTGGCCTTGCTGGTGGTGTACCTGGTTTTGGCGGCGCAGTTTGAAAGCCTAATCCATCCACTGGTAATCCTGCTTACGGTGCCGATGGCGGTGTTCGGCGCTTTGCTTGGTCTGTGGATCATGGGTGGCAGCCTGAATCTGTTCAGTCAGGTAGGTATCATCATGCTGATCGGCTTGGCGGCGAAAAACGGCATCCTAATTGTGGAATTCGCCAACCAGCGCCGCGATGCCGGCTCGGACGTACAGCAGGCTATCATGGAGGCTTCGGCCACTCGCCTGCGTCCGATTCTGATGACCTCCATCGCCACAGCCGCCGGTGCCTTGCCGTTGATGCTTTCCGGCGGACCGGGTTCCGGTTCGCGGCAGGCCATCGGCATCGTGGTGGTGTTCGGGGTATTGGCGGCGACCGCCCTGACCCTGTTCATCGTGCCGGTGATGTACCGTTGGCTGGCGCCGTTTACCCGCTCACCGGAGCACCGGAGCCGGCAATTGCATAGGCAGCTTGCCGATGTGCCGGATGCGGAATCGAGAGTATCATGACACTTTAACCGGTGCTTTCAGGAGAAGCTATGGACATGCCATACAAACAAAAGACCAAGACGTTGCTGGCGATGGCGCTGCTGCTGGTCTCCGCTACACCTCTGTCCGCGCAGCAAAGCGATGCTGGTAGCCCGGCTGTGCAGAGTGTCTCCGCACCCGCACAGGCCATCGTAGATCGCATGACCGCTTACCTGCGTAGTCTGCCGGCATTTACGATAGAAAGCCAAACCAGCCGCGATGAAGTGTTGGCGTTCGGCTACAAAATGCAGAACAACGAGCACTCAACCCTGGTATTCCAAAAGCCGGACAGACTGCGCGTGGAGGTCAACGGTGACATCCGCAATCGGGTCTTTTATTTCAATGGCACGGATCTGACGATGGTGTCTCCGGAGGATGCGGCCTTCACACGCATGCCGGCGCCAGGCGGACTGAAAAAACTGATAGATGGACTGCTTGATGCCGGCGTCGAGATGCCCATGATCGATGTGCTGTACCAGATTGGCGAGGGTAGATTGACCGCGGACGCCGAAAGCGGTGGTCTGGTAGGCGTATCCCGCATTGATGGCGTTGATTGCTACCACCTGGCTTTCCGGCAACCGACACTGGATTGGCAGATATGGATAGAGAAAGGCGACCGGCCGCTTCCCCGGAGAATCGTCATCACCGACCGGTTCGAATACGGAAATCCGCAATACCAGACCACGATGCGTTGGAATGTGCAGCCGAAGCTGGGTAAAAAGGATTTCGAATTCACCGCACCGAAGGGCGTCATTGAAATCCCTTTTAAGAGCACCGATTCCACCAATGACAGCGCCGCTTCAGGAGAATAATGATGAATATCGGAAAATTTTCAGCCGGTAGCCGCAAACCGCTACGCAAGACCGCTGTGGCCCTGCTGGCAGCGTGCTCGGTCATGTTCTTTGTCGATGCAAGCGCCCGAGGCGGTGGAGGACGCGGCATGGGTGGCGGTGGAGGCGGACGTATGGCCAGTCCTTCAATATCAGGCGCGAACCGGATGGCGAGCCGGCCTAGCCCAGCTACCCGTCCGAGTACAGGAACTCGCCCCAGCACGGGAGCAATCCAGAGCGGTAACCGTCCGGTGAATGGCAACCGCCCTGAAAGCCGCCCCGGAGGCGGCAATAACATCAACACCGGTGACATCAATATCGACCGTGGCGATGTCAATATCGATGTCGATGGCGGTTATGGACGTGGCTGGGGATACGGCGATCACTACCATCCGATAGCGGCAGGGGTTGTCATCGGAGCCGTCGCCGTTACTACCGCTGCGGTCGTGGGTTCTTACTATTACGCATTGCCGCCGGGTTGCAGCCCGTATTATCTCAACAGCATCAACTATTACCACTGCGGCAGCGTGTATTACCAGCAGACTTGGTCAGGCAACGACATCGTCTACGTGGTGGTCAATCCCTGATCAAGCAGCTTCGCGCTGCAAGGCCAGTACCGCATCCAGAGCCGTTTCTATCGCGCGGCATAAGTCTTCGCCGTCTTCGATGCCGATTGACAGGCGCAGAAGTCCGTCGCTGATTCCGGCGATGCGGCGCGCCTCCGGGTCCATGGCGGCATGGGTCATGCTGGCCGGATGCGCGACCAGGCTCTCGACCCCGCCGAGGGATTCGGCCAGAGAGAAGAACTCCAGATTGGCCAGGAATTCCTTCACCGCTTCGGTGTCTTCCAGCTCGAAGCTGAGCATGGCGCCGAAACCGGATTGCTGACGCGCGGCCAATTCATGGCCGGGATGGCCGACCAGTCCCGGGTAGTAGGTCTTGCGCACGGCCGGATGCCGGCTCAGCAGTTCAACCACGGCCGCAGTGTTCGCCAGATGCAGATTCAGGCGCGCTTTCAGGGTGCGCAGGCCGCGCAGGGTCAGGTAGGAATCGAACGGCGAGGCAGTCAGGCCCAGGCAATTGGCCCAATATTTCAAACGCTCGTAAATCTCGGGAGTTTTCGCCACCACCGCGCCGCCGACCACATCGCTGTGGCCGTTGATGTATTTGGTGGTTGAGTGTATGACGATATCGGCACCGAGCAGCAGAGGCTGCTGCAGTGCCGGCGACAGAAAGGTGTTGTCTACCACCACAAGCGCACCGACGGCATGTGCGGCTTCGGCGATGCGGGCGATGTCGGTGATGCGTAGCAGTGGATTGCTCGGGGTTTCGATCCAGACCACGCGCGGCTTGCGGCTGAGGATGGTGTCAGTGAATGCTGCATCCTGCTGGTTGTGGAATTCGGCATTGACGATGCCGCGCAGCTTCAGCTGGCTGAGCAGGCGGTAGGTGCCGCCATAGCAGTCGTGCGGTGCCAGGATCAAGTCCTCGGGATTCAGCAGCTGCAGCACCAAAGTCACCGCCGCCATGCCGGTGGCGGTGACCACCGCGGCATGGCCGTGTTCGAGTTCGGCCAGCGCTTCGCCGAGCAGATCGCGGGTCGGGTTGCCGGAGCGGGTGTAATCGTATTTTCCGGCCTTTCCGAATTCCTCGAACGCATAGTTGGAGCTGAGGTAGATTGGCGGAATGACGGCATGGTGCTGGCTATCGGATTCGATGCCGGAACGGACGATGCGAGTGGACAGTTTCGATTGGCTCATGGTGAATTCCTCAGGCGGCCAAAGCGGCGATGCCGGAACGGTGGGAAAGGCTTTCTGCGGCATTGATGACGTCGTTGAACACACCGGCGCTGGTCACACCGATGCCGGCGCCCGGGCCGGTGATGGTCAGCGGTGTGTCGCGGTACAGCTCGGAATGGTAAATCACCGCGTTTTCGGTGCCGCGTAGGCGGAAAAACGGCGAATCCGGCGCAACTTTCTGCAATGCCACGGAAATCCGGCCGTTGAGGTAGCCGGCAACGTAGGCCAAGCGCTTGCCTTCGGAACGTGCGGCTTGCACCAATGCCTGCCAGTGATGGTCGGCATCGGCCGGAATCCGGTTGTCGGCATCGCCCTGTTGCAATGGCTTCAGCTCGATCTGCGCACGTTCGGCATCGATGCCGCAGGTGCGTAGCAGGATCAGGATTTTGCGGGCTACGTCCTCTCCGGACAGGTCCTGCAGCGGATCCGGTTCCGCATAGCCCGAAGCCACCGCTTCCGCGACGGCTTGGCTGAACGGGATGTCCTGCTGGATGCGGTCCAGCACGTAGGCGATGGTGCCGGACAGCACGGCATCAATGCGGGTCGGGGTATCGCCGGCCCGGCGCAGATCAAGCAGGGGTTTGATTACCGGCAGCGCCGCGCCGACGGTGGTTTCGTACAGATATGGCGTGGCGCCGTTGCTGGCCACCTGCTGCAAACGCGCGAAGCGTTCGAAGCCGGCGGAATTGGCCAGTTTGTTCGGAGTGACGATGGCGATGCCGCGCGACAGGAAGCGTTCGTACAAGGCGGCGATGTCGGCGCTGGCCGAAGCATCGACCACCACCAGACGGTCGTAGCATTGGGCGCTGAGTTCCTCGAGCAGATGCTCCGCGCTGCGCGCCAGCGGCGTCTGCTCCTGCAGGCGTTGCAGAAGGTCGTCAATGTTGGATTCGCGGCGTTTGCACCACAGGATGCGCTGCGAATTGCACAGCGCCACGATGCGCAGACGGGTGCCGTTGCCGGCGCGTTGCTGCAGGCTTTCGGCAATCAGCAGCTCCAGCGTGCGTCGGCCGACATTGCCGCTGGCTCCGATGACTGCCACCGCGGTCTCGCGGTGCAGGGGATGCAAGGCGCTATGGACCAAGCGGGTGAACCGTTCGACATCACCGGGAGCGACCGAAAACGCCAGCACCTTGACCGCTTTGAACAGACGGCTCTGGGTGACAGGAATCGAGGAATTGGCGATCAAGGCCGAGAGATTGCGCAGACAGACCCTGGCATCCAGATGGTCGGCCAGGAAAACCGACACCACGCCGTTGTCGGACGACTGCTTCTGCCAGGCGCTGAGCGGCTGCGGCAGGGCCTGGGCTTTGCTCAGGAGGCCGTTCAGGGGCGGGCGCCAGGCCGCGATCAGGCTTTGCCGGCGTTGATTGCAGGCGCCGCCGATCAAGGTGCCGCCAACTTGGTTCAGATCGTCCAGACGCAAACTGATACCGGCATCGATCAAAGGTTCGATGGTGCGCGGGTGCAGTACGCCGGAGCCGGCTCGGGCCAGCAGCAGGGCATCCTGCCAGGACAGCCGGCTGATGCTGGCGGCGCCGGGAACGTAATCCGGATCCGCGCTCAGGATGCCTTCGGTGTCGCCGATGATGTGCAAAGCCTGGCTACGGGTATGGCGGGCGACCAGTGCGGCGCTGTAATCGGAAGCATTGCGGCCGAGCAGGGTGGTGCGGCCCTTGGAATCGCCGCCGCAAAAGCCGGTGATGACGGTGATCCGGCTCGCGGCAGGCTTGTCCAGCAGGGAATGGAAAGCGGCCTGCGTGGCTTCGTTGTCGACGCCGGCTTTGAGCGCGTTGCCGGTGGTTTTGATCAGGGTTTCCGAGCAAAGCCATACTGAGTCCAGTAAATCGCGTTGCAGGACCTGATTGAGCAGGGCTGCAGAGAGCTTTTCACCCAAGGCCAGAATCGTGGCGGTATCGGATGCGCTGCGTTTCACTTTGCCTAGCACGTTTCGGCACCGGCTGACGAATGGCGCGATGTCGCTTTGCCAGGCCGCGCAGTGCTGGTTATCGAGCAGTGCACGGGCGGTTCGCAAATGCCCGTCGATCAGCGCATCCAGCTGTTCGGCCGCCGGTCCGGGAGCATTCCGGCTGATGGCGATCAAGGCATCGGTGCTGCCTTTCAGGGCGGAAACCACCACATACAAATGATCATGACCGGCGTGCTGCGCAATCAGTCGGCTGACCCGGTTGATGGACTCCGGCCCGATGAGGGTGCTGCCGCCGAATTTGAGTGTGGTGATGGTCATGGGCTTCTCAATGTACGGTGCTTAAAAAACGGTCCAGGATGACCGCCATGGCGTCGGTTTCGATCAGGAAACCGTCGTGCCCGTAGCGGGTAGGAATGAGTTCATGCGCCGCATTCGGAATGTGCTCGGCCAGCTGCGCCTGTTCGGCAAAGGAATACAGTTGATCGTTTTCAAGGCTGATCACCACGGACGGTTGCTGGATGCTTTGCAGGGCGGCTTGCGCATCGCCGCGGCCGCGGCCGCGGCCGAGGTCGTGGCTGTTCATGCACAGACTGAGGCGCAGGTAGCTGTTGGCATCGAAGCGCTCGACGAATTTGCGGCCCTGATGCGCCAGATAATCCTGGATCGAAAAGCGTTCGGTTTCACCGGCTTCGCGGGCGAAGCGTTCGGAGAACTCGCGCTCGCTGCGGTAGCCGATGAAAGCCATCTGCCGCGCCAGCGCCAATCCGGCACGCGGTTGCTGCTCCGGGAGGTAAGCGCCGCCGTTGAAGGCCGGATCCAGGCGGATGGCGGCGCGCTGGCAGCTGCTGTTGGCGATGGCCTGCGCCGAATGCCGGGCGGTGGTGCCAATCAGGATCAAACTGCCCACCAGTTCCGGTTCGAGCAGGGCCAACTCCAGCGCCACCATGCCGCCGAGCGAAGGACCGATGACGCTGCGCAGTTTGCGGACCCCCAGACTGCGCAGCAATTCCGCCTGCGCACGGGCTTGATCGCGCACGCTGATCTCGGGAAACCGGTTTTGCCACAGGCGATCGGTTCCGGGTTCGGTCGTCAGCGGGCCGCTGCTACCGTAACAGCTGCCGAGCAGGTTGATGCAGACCACGAAATCCTTGCCCGGGTTCAGCGGTTTGCCGTCGCCAAGCAGATCCGGCCACCAGCTCTCCAGATCAGCCGATCCTGACAGCGCGTGCACTACCAAAATGGCGTTATCGCCGGCGGCATTCAAGCTGCCCCAGGTTCGGTAGGCCAATCCGTATGGCAATAATTGACCGTTATGTTCCAAAGCCAAGGGCTTCGGGCTATGCCAAAGGCGGGTCTTGGGTGACAAAGGCACCCGCGACTGGATCGAATTGGCGGTACAGTCAATCATTTGAGTTATAGCCGTATGGACGTCTAAACGTATATACCGCCATAGTACAGACATCCGGACGTCTGCGCAAGCGATTTGCTACAATGGCCAACGTGGGCCTTTATTCGCCGACAAATTCCTTTAGGGTCAATATCTTATGAGCGAAGCCGATTTCATTCCGCCGTATATCGAGCGCGGCAAGAAGCGCGAGCAGGTCAAGAAGGTCACGGTCTCGATTCCCCTGCATGTGCTGGAACTACTGACCAACGAACGCACCCGCCGGCAAATCAAGAACCTGCGCCACGCTACAAATTCGGAACTGCTGTGCGAAGCATTCCTGCATGCCTACACCGGCCAGCCGCTGCCCACAGATGAAGAATTGGCAAGGGTAGCAGAGTGAACGATTTCAAAGACAAACACCCGCTGTACCGCGGCCCCGGCCAGAAACCCGAACATAGCCGAGGCCCACGCCCGCCGCGCCGCGATGAGCGTAGTAGCGACCGCCCCGCACGTGACGGCGAGCGCAGTGCGCCACGCCCGCCGCGCTTCCAGCGTGATGATGTGCGCAGCCACAGGCCGCACAGCGAACCGGTTAGATATTCCGAGCCGTCGGATTTCAGCGAATCAGCCAGCGAGCCGCGTGCGCCGAAGATCAAGGAGTTCCGCATCTATGGCCTGAACGCCTGCCAAGCCGCGTTCAAGAACCGGCCGGACAGCATCCGCAAGTTGTGGCTGCTGGAATCGCGGATTCCGAAATTCACCGCCCTGCTGGCGTACTGCGTCAAGAACAAGATCGGCTACAACGTGGTCGAGAACGAAGACCTGGAAAAACTGACCGGCAGCGCCCATCACGAAGGCGCCTGTCTGGCGTTGTTGCCGCAGGTGGAGCTGCCGTTATCGACCTGGTTGATGTCGGTACCGGCCGGCCCGTGTTTGGCGATCTGGCTGGACGGTGTCGGCAATCCACACAATCTGGGCGCCATCATGCGCTCGGCCGCGCATTTCGGCGTCAGTGCCATCTTGCTGCCGAAGCAATCCGCACTTGCCAATTCCGGCGCCGCCGCGCGCGTGGCGGAAGGCGGTGCCGAGTATGTGTCGTTGGTTCGCCTCGGCCGCAACGAGAACGCCATCGCTCAGCTGAAATCGGCCGGATTCGAACTGGTGACCACGGTCGTACGCGGCGGCGCAGATCTGTTCAAAACCGCCTTGCCGAAACGCTGCGTGCTGGTGATGGGTGCCGAGCAAAGCGGCGTCGATGCCGAACTGCTGTCGGCCAGCGCCTTGAAGGTCGGAATTCCCGGCACCGGGCAAGTCGATAGCCTCAATGTCTCCGCAGCCACTGCGGTGCTACTGGCCGAATGGCGGCGGCAGACGTCCTGAGCGTTGTGCGCTTCCGGCGGTAATAGCTAACCGCCGCAACCCGTAGGATTATTTTTTCGGTTCCGACGGCTTCGGCCCGAAATCGATATCGGATTCCGCCGCCAGATAGGCCAGAACCGCATACGCCGCCACTTGCTGGTCGAGATCCTTGGCATTGATCTTGTCCAGAGTGTCGTTGGCGGTGTGGTGGTAGTCGAAGTAATCGGTGCCGTCCTGTGCCAGCTCCGCCCAAGGCATGCCCTGGGCCGCCATCGGGCCGATATCCGGTCCGGGACCGCCACCGGTTTTATCCAGCGCTATTCCGAGCGGTGCCAATACAGCGCTGATTTTCTCGATCACCGGCCAGGTTTCGGCATCGACGCCGGCTTGCAGGGCATAGATGCGGCCGGCACCGAAATCGCTTTCGGCACCGACCTGGTGTTTGTCCACCGCCGATTTCATCGCCTCAGCATAGGCATAACCGCCCAATAAGCCCTGTTCTTCATTAGCGAAGGCGATGACGCGGACGGTGCGTTTCGGGGCTTGCTTCATTTGCCCTATCAACTGGCCGGCCGCCATGGTGATGGCCACGCCGGCTCCGTCGTCGATGGCCCCGGTGCCGAGATCCCAGGAATCCAGATGGCCGCCGATGACGACCACTTCTTCCGGTTTGCTGCGCCCGGTGATTTCGCCGATGACGTTGTATTCGGTTTTGCTGCCGGTGAATCCGGCATCGATATTCAGTTCAATGCTAACCGGCTTGCCGCGTTTGAGCATGTTGGCGAGCAGGTCGGCATCGGGCACCGACAAGGCGGCGGCGGGAATCTTCGCGATGCCGTCTTCATAGCGCATCATCCCGGTGTGCGGCAGACGGTCGGAATCGGTGCCGACCGAGCGGATGACGATTGCGACCGCGCCTTTACGGGCGGCTTCCGAAGCGCCGGTGCGGCGCAGGGTGCTGACCGGGCCGTAGCCGCTGCCGTCCTTGGCGCGCACCATCTTCTGGTTGACGAAGGCAATCTTCCCTTTCAACGAACCGTCGGCGGCCGCTTTCAGCGCATCCAGCGAAGCGAATTCTACGACCTCGGCGACCAGCGGTCCGCCGGTGTCGCTGCTGCCGCCGAGCGCGGTGAGCATCAACGGTTGCGGGTACGGGCTGATGACGCGGCCGCTTTCAGCGCGTCGCTGCCAGACCGGAAAGGTCACCGGTTGCAACCAGACTTTATCAAAACCGAGGCGCTTGAATTTTTCCTGTGCCCATTCGGTGGCGCGGTCATAGGCGTCGCTGCCGCCCATGCGCGGCCCGATTTCGGTGGTCAGCGATTCGACGATGGCGTAAGCATCGGAACCCTGCATGGCCTGGTCGCGCAGTGCCTCAGCATTGGCGATGGCGGTGTCATGCAATCCATCGGCGGCAACAGCCCATGCATGGCCGGATAGCAGGCAGGCGAATACCAAAGGACGAAAGGATTTCATGGTTCGGTTTTCTTCAGGCTGTCGCGGATTTCGGTCAGCAGCTTGACTTCATCGCTGGGTTCGGCCGGTGCCGGTGCCGCCTGTTCGGCACGGCGCAGGCGGTTGATGGCCTTGACCGCCAGGAAAATCACGAAGGCGATAATGGTGAAGTCGATGATGGTCTGGATGAACGAGCCGTAATTCAGCAGCAGCGCCGGCAGGGTTTCCTTGCCGTCGGGTCCGATGACGGCCGGCCGCAATACCATCGACAGGTTCTTGAAATCGGTACTGCCGATGAGGTAGGACACCGAAGGCATGATCAGGTCGTTGACCAGCGAGGTCACGATCTTGCCGAAGGCGGCGCCAATCACGACACCGACTGCCAAGTCGATGACATTGCCGCGCAGTGCGAATTCCTTGAATTCCGAAAGCATGCTCATAGTGGTATTTCCCCTGAAATGAATTAAACGATTTCGCCTTCGAAGGCGACGACGTTGGCCAGTTCCGCATGGAAACGGTCGCCGCGCTGCAAGGCCGCCACGCCGGACGGCGTGCCCATGAATATCAGGTCGCCGGATCTCAGCGTATAGAGTTTGGACAGCGCCAGCAGGATGTCCGGGACGGAAAAAATCATGTCGGCCAGTGCCGACTCCTGCCTTACCGCTCCGTTTACACGCAGGCGCAGAACCGTTTCAGGTTCGATGGCGGCCTGATGGCGTTCGACCAACGCACTGATCGGAGCGGAGTCATCGAATCCTTTCGAAGTATCCCAGGGCAGCCGTTTTTCCTTGGCCGCGGCCTGCAGGTCGCGTCGGGTCAAGTCGAGCCCGACGGCATAGCCGAAGATGGCCTGTTCGGCATCGGCTTCGGTCAGCGGTTCCGCAATATCCGTGCCCAAGGCGACCACCAGCTCGACCTCGTGGTGCAGATCGGCGGTTGCGCCGGGGTAGGGGATGGCAGGCGATTGAATCACGGCATCGGCCGGTTTCATGAAAAAAACCGGGTTGCCCTTGGGCGCTTCCACGCCCATTTCCTTGGCGTGTTCGGCGAAATTCCGACCCACGCAGTAAATGCGGTGCACCGGAAAGCGCTCATCGCGACCTTGAATGGCGATGCTGGCCTGCACTTGCGGAGCGAAGACGAAAGCGGTCATGGCGTCAATCCTGAAAACGCCAGTTTAGCGGAAAACGTGAACGTGTAATCAGCGCGGAAGGCTGACGCGCGAAGGACGTACCACGCTGTATTCGCCTTCAAGGATGTCGGCATCCGCGTGCGCACGCAGGGATTTTTTACCGAAGCGCTTGAACAGGAAGCTGGCAATCAGCATGAATACACCGGCCACAATCGCGAACAGGCATACACCGAACAGGAAAAACAGCCCGAATACCGACAGCACGGCCTTCAGCAAGCGATTGCGCGGTTTGTGCGGGCGAGCGGCCATCAGGCGGTGCAGGAAAATATGCATGTCTATCGGTTAAAATCAAAAGTCCCGACAGTATGCCGAGATGCCGAATGCAAGGTGTAAATTGTTCGTTAATCCCGCTTGACAGTAACGGACTCGCGTTGCCGGTTTCGGTTAACGTATTGATCGGAAATGAAATGACTTCCTTGCTGCTGGTCAAAACCGGCGGCAAGATCGTGGCCTACCGCAATGCCTGCCCGCATCAGGGCCGGCGTTTGGACTACGCACCGGGAATGTTCCTGGTGAAAGACGAGCGCGTGATCTGCCCTGCGCATGGCGCTGTGTTCGCACTGCAGGATGGTCGATGCCTGCAGGGTCCGTGTCAGGGCGAATCCCTGCTGTCCTACCGCTGCGATCCGGTGCCGGAGGGTATCCGGCTGCACTGGCCGGAATGACGGTCAGAACATCAGATTGACCGCCAGCACCGATACCAACAGGTACATCAAGGTAACCGGCAGGCCGTTGCGCCAGAGTTCACGGGTCTGGTAACCGGCCGGACCGGTGATCATCGAAATCACCGGATTGGAATGGCTGACGAAATTGTTGGAGGCGCATAGCGCCGTCAGCAGGGCATAGGCCATCGGGTTGCCGTCCGAGGCCAGGGCGATGTTGATCGCCAACGGCACCATCACCACGGTGGCGCCGACATTGCCGATGGCAAGCCCGAGCACGGTGGTGAACAGCGCCAGGCTGATCTGTATCAGCCAGCCCGGAATGCCGTCGCCCAGGCGTTCTATGGTCTGCTGCGCCAGCCAGTTGGCCGCGCCGGTGGAATCCATGGCGATGCCGAGCGGAATCAGACAGGCCATGGTGAACACGGTTTTCCAGCTGATCGCGGCATAGGCGTCGTCCATGTCCAGCACGCCGCTAATCACCATCGCGGCGGCGCCGGCCATCAGCGCGATCGGCAGCGGCACCAGCGTACTCAGCGCCAGCAGCATGCTGCAGCTGAAGATGCCGATGGCGGTGCGCAGTTTGTGCGGGCGTTGTTCCTGTTTCGGATAATCGGTGATGACCACGAAATCGCGGTTGTTGGTGGCCTGGCTCAGGTCGGTCCAGTTCGAGTGGAACACCAGAATGTCGCCGGAGCGGATCGGCAGGTTGCGGATGTTGCGGCGCAGGATCTTCTTGTCGCGGTTGATCGCCAGCAGGCTGATGCCGTAGCGTTTACGCAGCCGCAGATCGGCCTGCGTTCGGCCGATGAACGGCGAGGTCGTCGGAATCACCGCTTCGGAAATGCCCGAATGGTCTGGATTGAACAGGTCGCCGAGGACCCGCAGCCGGTGCGACATGTGCAGCTTCTTGCCGGCGGCGTAGGTGCCGACCAGTTCCGCCGAGCCCATGACGCCGATGACGCTGCCGACCCACAGCCGCTCATCGGCAGGCGGCGCCATGCGCGAGTCGTTGCCGGCGTACAGTGCCAGAAACAGCGGCGCCCCGATTTCCGCTTCGGCATCGCCGATGCTCATGCCGACCAGCGGGCTGCCGGCAGTCACGGTCAGCTCATACACTTCGCCGTCGATGCCGTAGGCGTTGGCGAAGTAGCGTTCCGGCGTCGCCGGGCTGACATTGCTGCCGAGGTCGTCTTCGAACCAGAGGTATTTCCGGTAGCGGAAGTACAGCAGGCCGAGTCCGAGCAGCGCGAGTCCGATCGGCAATGGCTGGAACATCGGCATCGCTTCCAGCGTGGCCACGCCGGATGGCAGGTTGCGGTTGGCCGAACTCAGCAGATCATTGAGCAGCATCAGCGGCGAGTTGCCGACCATGGTCAACTGGCCGCCGAGGATGATGGCCACCGCGATCGGGAACAGCAGTTTGCCCAGACCCAGGCCGGTCCGGCTCGACAGCCGCGATGCCACCGGCAGGAACAGTGAGGTGACTGCCGGATTCTGCATGAAGCCGGACATGCCTCCGGCGGTCGCCGAAGTGATCAGCAGCAGGCGCTGCTCCTCGCCTTTGGATCGCCGCAACAGCCAGCCGGCCAGTCGGTTCAGCGCCCCGGTCCGGTCCAAGCTGGCGCTCAGTATCATCGAAGCCATCACGCTAATCACCGCGTTACCGGCGAATCCCTGGAACAGCGCATCCTCGGCGATTACGCCAGTGAAGCCCAGCACCACCAGGGCCACCAGCGAGGCGGTATCGGCGCGGATGCGCTCGAACATCAGCATCGCGATGATGAAGCCGGTCAGACCCAACACGATTATCATGTCTTGTGTCAGGACCAGATGGCTTTGCATGCTAGGCGCTTATTCCTTTCGGCGGCGGTAGAGAAGGTCCCAAACACCGTGGCCCAGTTTCAGGCCGCGGTTTTCGAAATGGGTTTGCCGACGCCAGGCCGGACGGGGCACCGAATTGCACGGGCCGCCCGTTGCCAGCAACAGCGGTTCATTGTCACAGACTTCCCACATGTGCTCAACATAGGGCCGCCAATCGCTGGCCAGATGCAGCAGGCCGCCGGGTTTGAGTTTACGGCAGAGCAGGCTGATGAATCCTGCCTGCACCAGGCGGCGCTTGTGGTGGCGTTTCTTGTGCCAGGGGTCGGGAAAATAGATGCGGACTTCATCGAGCGCGGCGTCGGCTACGTCCTGTGCGAGCACTTCGACTGCGTCAAGGCGGTACAGCCTGACGTTTTCCAGCCCGGCCGATGCGATTCCGTTCAATGCCCGGCCGACTCCGGGCGAATGCACTTCGATGCCGATGAAATTGCGCTGCGGTTCGTTCCCGGCGGCGAACAGCAGCTGCTCGCCGTTACCGAAACCGATTTCCAGAACCAGTTCGCCGGCATTGGGGAATACGGTTCCGAAATCGACCGGATGACCCTGGAATTCCAGGCCATAGGCCTGCCAGTGAAGATCGAATGCGCGTTTCTGCGACGACGTGGCACGGCCCTGGCGCAGCACGAAACTGCGGATGCTACGGGCATTGGACACGGATTCCGGTGCTTCGGATTCAGGCATCAGAAAAACAACCCGTCTGCGGGTGAAGAGGCATCGGCATACCGGCGTTTCGGCATACGCCCTGCCAGGAATGCTTCCCGGCCGGCTTCGACCGCCTTGCGCATGGCCGAGGCCATCAGCACCGGATTTTTCGCGGCGGCGATGGCGGTGTTCATCAGTACGCCATCACAGCCCAGTTCCATCGCGATGGCGGCGTCTGAGGCGGTGCCGACGCCGGCATCGACCAATACCGGCACTTTGGCGTTTTCGATGATCTCGAGCAGGCTCCATTTATTCTGGATGCCGAGACCGGAACCGATCGGAGCGGCCAGAGGCATGATGGCGACGCAGCCGATGGTCTCCAGCTGCGCGGCGATGATCGGATCATCGGAAGTATAGACCATGACTTCGAAACCATCGGCGACCAGACGCTCTGCGGCCAGCAGGGTCTGGGTCACGTTCGGGTACAGGGTTTTCGGATCGCCGAGCACTTCCAGCTTCACCAGACGGTGGCCGTCGAGCAGTTCGCGCGCCAACTGGCAGGTGCGCACGGCGTCCTCGGCGGTATAGCAGCCGGCGGTGTTCGGCAGCAGCGTGAACCGGTCCGGCGGCAGGAAGTCGAGCAGGTTGTGCTCATCCTTGTTCTGGCCGAGATTGATTCGGCGCAGCGCGACCGTAACGATTTCGGCGCCGGCGGCATCGGTGGCATCGCGGGTTTGCTGGAAATCGGTGAATTTTCCGGTGCCGGTCAGAAGGCGTGAGCGGTAGGGCTTTCCGGCGATGATCAGCGGGTCGTTGGAGTGTGTGGTCATGTCGGCATTATCGCCCGAAACCGGTGTCTGCGTCAGCTTCAGCCGCCGCCCATGGCCTGGATGATTTCCACGCGGTCGCCTTCCTGCAACAGGTACTCGGCATGCCGGCTTTTCGGTACGATCACCTGCCCGACTTCGACCGCGACGCGGCGCCCGCCGAGACCGAGCATGTCGAGCAGCGTGGCGATGTTGGTGGCTTGTTCGAATTGGCGGAGTTCGCCGTTGAGATACAATTGCATGTGCATAGTGTAGCGTTCCCTGCCGTATCTGACACGCGGAGCCGCCGTGAAAATCGCCATCCTGTCGCGCCAGTCCGATCTGTACAGCAACCGGCGCCTGTTGGCCGCCGCCGCTGCACGCGGCTGGACTGCCGCGGTTGTTGATCCGCTGCAGGATGCAGCCGGCCATGGCGACTGCGCGAATGGATTCGACGCCGTGATTCCGCGTTACAGTCCGTATTGGCAGCAGCAGGCGCATGGCGTGCTGAAGCGCCTGCAGGCACAGGGAATCCGTAGCCTGAACGATGCCGATGCGATAGCGCTGGCGCGTGATGCTCCTGCCTGCCTGCAGGCATTCGCCCGATCCGGACTGCCATATCCGGACAGCGTTCCCGTTTACCCGGCGATGTTGTCCGCGGATTGGTTTGACCGGTTGCCATTTGGGTTCCCGATGGTGCTCAAGCGCCACGGCAGTTCACAAGGGCTTGGTGTAGAGCTGTACCGTGATTCCTTTGCTCTGACGGACCGGGTCCAGGCCCTGATCGACCGACAGGAGCCGTTTTTGCTGCAGGAATTCATCGCCGAGGCCAAGGCCAGAGACCAACGTCTGTTGGTCGCCGGTGGCCGCGTGATCGCGGCCATGCAGCGCGCTGCCCGATCCGGGGAATTCCGGGCCAATGTCCATCTGGGCGGCTTGGCCAGTCCGTTACAGGCCGGCCCAGAGGCTTGCGATATGGCGTTACGGGCGGCTTCCGTCGTCGGATTGCAGTGCGCCGGGGTCGATATCATCGAGTCCCGGCGCGGTCCGCTGCTGCTGGAGGTCAATGCCTGTCCAGGGTTTGAGGCCTTGGAGCGGGTTTCCGGCGTCGACGTGGCGGGTAACTTGTTGGATTTGTTGGATGTTGCCCGAAACGAAAAAAATATCACCGTGAATAACCAAATCCACAGGTAGATTTAACGATATTTTAACTGTTTAGCCTATAGCCTTATCCGACCATTTCTACGGTTTGCGCGCCTCGTCAGCAACCAACCGGTCATGGTAATCGGAGTAACATCGTCCTGCCCGGCGGGCGCGAGAGCGTCCGTCGGGTTTTTTCTGGGCATGCGCATTTAATGCTATGCTCAATCCTCTGTAAACAAACACATCCAAGGTTATTACTATGCGTATCACGGCTATATTGTTTCTTTCCTTTTCGGCCATTTTCGCAGCCAGCGCCCAGGCGGGTGAAGAACTCGACAAGGTTGCGGTGCAATTCTCCATTCCGGCCGGCAACCTTGAGCAGCAAGAGCAGAAAATCCTGGCAGATATGGCCGATATCGAATACAAGGAAATGAGTAACGAAGACCGCAAACTCGTGCGCGATCAGATGGCGGCGATCGTGGACGGCACCCTGACCGGAGCCGCGGCAATCGCCGCGCAGGAAGAAATCAACGAGTTGCTGCGCGAAGGATTTGCCGACAGCAAGCTGGTCTGCGTGCATCACAAGGAAACCGGATCGGTACGCATCACACGTACCTGCATGACGGTAGCCGCGAAGCAGCGTCAGCACCAGCATGTCCAAGGCCATTTGAACGTCGCGCCCAATCGCTGATCATTGGGTCTCCAGTAGAATAGTTTCGGAGCAGTCAATGCGCCTACTTGTAATCGAAGACAACCGCGACATCGCCGCCAATCTCGGTGATTACCTCGAGGACCGGGGCCATACGGTCGATTACGCCGCCGACGGCGTGACCGGCCTGCACTTGGCGGTAGTCAACGATTTCGACGCCATCGTGCTCGACCTCAACCTGCCCGGCATCGACGGCATTGAAGTCTGCCGCAAGCTCCGCACCGAAGCCCGTAAACAGACACCGGTGCTGATGCTGACCGCTCGCGATTCGCTCGACAGCAAACTGGCGGGTTTCGATTCCGGCGCCGATGACTATCTGGTCAAGCCGTTCGCCCTGCAGGAAGTCGAAGCGCGTCTGCAGGTCCTGGCGCGGCGGGTGAAGACCCACGCGCCGCGGACCCTGTCGATCGCCGATCTGGAATACAACCTCGACACGCTCGAGGTCCGGCGCGGCGGTGAGTCGATTCAGCTCAACCCGACAGCGCTCAAGATCCTGCAGGCCCTGATGGAAGCCTCGCCTTCTGTGGTGACCCGCAACGAGCTGGAAACCAAGGTCTGGGGCGAGGAGCTGCCGGATTCCGACAGCCTGCGCGTGCATATCCACGGCCTGCGCGCCGCCATCGACAAACCGTTCCCGAGCACGTTGATCCAGACCCGGCACGGCATAGGCTATCGGATCGTCAATCCCGATGCAGTACAGGCGTAGGCTCCGGACCCGAATCATTTTTTCGTTTTTCCTGCTCGGTTTCGGGCTGACAGCGCTGTTCGCCGTGTCCTCGCTGTACCTCAGCGCCAAGCTGGAAGACCAACTGATCGAAGACACGCTGCAGAAAGAAGTCGACAACTTCGTCAAGCAGGTGCGCAGCAGTCCGGAAGGAACCGCCACCTTCTCGATGCTCTCGGCCAAGATCTGGAGCACGCGCAACGCCTATAAAATGCCGCTGGCGCTGCAGAACCTGGGTACCGGCGTGTACGACATCGAAGAAGTCGACGGCAACGGCCGCATGCACCGTTACAAGTACGCGATCCGCCGCGATGACGATCTGGTCAGTTACGTGCGTTTCGACGTCACCAGCGCCAGCCTCAGCGAACAGCGCCTCATCCTCATGGTGGTCGGCGCCATCGCCGTGTTTTCGGTGCTGGCCTGGCTGATCGGGATCTGGGCGTCATCGCGGGTCATCAGCCCGGTGCTCGATCTCGCCAAGCGGCTGCGCCAGATGGCCGGCAAGGAAAACACCCAGAAGCTGGCGCCGCTGTTTCCCGACGACGAAGTCGGCGAGCTGGCTTCGGCGTTGGATGACTATGCCGCGCGCATGACCCGGATCGTACGCCGTGACCGGGAATTCAATGCCGATGTCAGCCATGAGCTGCGTACGCCGCTGGCGGTCATCCGCGGCGCCACCGAGCTGCTGCTGGCCAATCCGGACATCTCCGAGAAAACACGCCAGCGCCTGCTTCGCATCGACCGCGCTGCCTTGCAGAGCACGGATCTCACCACCGCCCTGCTGATGCTGTCGCGCAACGAACGCGGCGTCGGCCGTTGCGACGTCGGCAGGCTGGCGCGTCAGCTGGCCGAAGCCCACCGCAGCACCTTGGCCGGAAAGCCGGTGGAACTGCACGTCGAAGGCGAGGAAGAAGTGTTCGTCGATGCGCCCGAGGCGGTGTTGTCGGTGGCGATCGGGAATCTGCTCGGCAACGCCTGCAAATACACGGTGGAGGGCGAAGTGCGGTGCCGGATCGGCGCCGACGAAGTGTCCATTGAGGATACCGGCCCTGGCCTCAGCGTGGAGGATGCCGAACGCCTGTTCGAGCGCGGCTACCGCGGATCCAGTGTCGGCAACACCACCGGCGGCGGCATCGGGCTGTCGATCGTCAGGCGTTTATGCGAGCTCTACGATTGGAAGGTCAGCATCGCGCCGGGTGAAAAGGGCGGTGCTGTCGCCGTGCTCCGATTCGGCGATTCAGTAACGGATCCACCAACAGTCGAAATGACGTAGCAAGCCGAAGCGGGTTCCGACGATGTCGTCTCCCGCCGGCGAAACCCGTTGCAGCAGCTTCAACCCGATGGGCGCCACAGGCCGCTCGGCGGAGGCAGATTCCGGTGGTGTGCCGGTTTCGGCATCAACGGATCCAGCCTCGATTACGGGCGCATAGTTTTCGGTACCGCCGGCGGTTTCCGGGTACAGTAGCCGGATATCGACCAATGGTCGCTGAACCAACATATCCAGACGCTTGAGAACCGATTCCACCTGGGCGTCGCCAAGCCCCGGCCAATGGTAGCTGCGCGCCAGCAGATTGACATCGTGCGAGGCGACGGCGGTGCGCACGGTATGCACAAGATCGCCGGCCGTTTCGCTGCACGCCGGTGGCGGCGCAACGGCTGTACGCCCGGCGTGCTGGGGCGGCGCGGATGCGGCGGTAGCCGCCGTCGCCTGCTCGTTCTGTCCAGGTTCGCATTGGCGGTCGGTATAGACCACGCTGCCATCTGCTCGCTGGCAGCGGCGCATATCCTGAGCGACCGACTCATGGGCGAGGGTGGCCAGCAATACGAGGCTTGAAATCGCAATGCGTCGGATCATGAACGCACTGTAGCCCAGCTTCAGCGCAAACGCGAGAGCACCGAGCTGGTCGGTCTGGCCATGTTCAGCGTGTAGAAATGCAGTTCTTCGACGCCGCTGTCGAGCAGACGCCGGCACATTGCAGCCACACAGTCGGCGGCGAATTCACGGATGCTGTCCAGATCATCGCCGTAATCCTGCATGCGCTGCGACATCCAGCGCGGAATCTCGGCACCGCACAGCTGCGAGAAGCGGCGGAGCTGGGAGAAATTGGAAATCGGCATGATGCCGGGGATGATCGGTATATCGACGCCTTGGCGTCGGACATCGTCGACGAACCGGAAGTAGGCGTCGGCGTTGTAGAAATACTGGGTGATGGCGGAGCTGGCGCCGAGCCTGGCCTTCTCGGCGAAGCGCGCGATGTCGTTGAACGCGCCTTCCGCCTGCGGGTGGATTTCCGGGTAGCAGGCCACGGTGATTTCGAAGGTGTTGCCGTAGACTTCCTGGATGAAGCGGACCAGGTCGGACGCGAAATGCATGTCGCCCGAGCGCGCCATGCCGGAGGGCATGTCGCCGCGCAGTGCGATGACGCGATTGCAGCCCTGCTCGCGGTACTGGTCGAGCAGCGAGCGGATTTCCTCGCGGGTGCCGCCCATGCAGCTCAGGTGCGGCACCGAGACCAAGCCGTGATGGTAGGACAGGTGCTTGACGGTCTCGGCGGTATAGCTGAGGGTCGAGCCGCCGGCGCCGAAGGTGACCGAACCGAAAGCCGGCTCATGCGGTTTCAGCAGCTCGACGGTGCGGTCGAGCTGCGCGCGCTGCTCATCGGTTTTCGGCGGGAAGAACTCGAAGGAAATTTTCATGCGTGATCCGGGCGAAAAAGAAAGGGCGCATGTGCGCCCTTCCGGGGTGGTTCAGTAGCGGTAGTGTTCCGGCTTGTAAGGACCTTCGATATCCACGTTCAGGTAAGCAGCCTGCTCGGGGGTGAGCTTGGTCAAGACCACGCCGATTTTCTCCAGGTGCAGACGCGCGACTTCTTCGTCGAGTTTCTTCGGCAGGATGTAGACTTTGTTCTCATAGGTGTCTTTGTTGGCCCACAGGTCGATCTGCGCCAGGGTCTGGTTCGAGAACGAGTTCGACATCACGAAACTCGGGTGGCCGGTGGCGCAGCCGAGGTTGACCAAGCGGCCTTCGGCCAGCAGGTAAATGGCGTTGCCGTTCTTGAAGGTGTATTTGTCGACCTGCGGTTTGATGTTCAGCTTGACGGCATCGGAACCGTTCAGGCGCTCGACCTGGATTTCGTTGTCGAAGTGGCCGATGTTGCAGACGATGGCCTGGTCCTTCATCTGCTGCATGTGTTCCAGGGTCAGCACGTCCTTGTTGCCGGTGGTGGTGACGTAGATGTCTCCGCGGCCGAGCGTGGCTTCCACGGTGTTGACTTCAAAGCCTTCCATCGAGGCCTGCAGGGCGTTGATCGGATCGATTTCGGTGACCACCACGC
>ERZ1645185.94-NODE-94-length-37574-cov-4.826035_pt1 | contig 37574 bp, 36 predicted proteins | sample MGYA00575351_ERZ1645185 | MGnify/ENA primary metagenome ERZ1645185 (study PRJEB40838, sample SAMN11284767) | freshwater sediment metagenome | isolation source: river sediment | host: Sediment | place: India: Jana village, Kanpur | collected 2015-12-17 ... | reverse complement strand
GGCGATCGCGCCCGAGCCGTTCGAACCGTAGTCCCTTCACGTGCCGTCCTTCCTCATACAGGCCAACGGGGGCACATTGTAGACAATCACCGGGGAGAAGACAAGGTCAGCTGTGCCCGAAACGACAGGCCGGCTGGGCTTCCTGCCGGTCTCTGGCTTCAGGATTTCCCGCTTTTCTTGCCGAAGTAGTCGCGCCGGCTGACGGCCACATCCGACACGAACATCACGCCGGAATGACGCTCGAACAGCGGCCGGAGTCCGGCGAGCACCGGCTCGACTTTTTCCTCCGGCACCACGGCCATGATCATGATCAGGCTTTCCTGCTCGCTGAACATAAAGTGGGCCTCGCGTACGCCGTGATGGCCCTTTCCCGAGATGTTACCGATGATGGTGTACCCGGTCGCTTCCACCTTGTCCAGCAACTCCGTGACAAACGGCCGATGCTCCCCGGATACGATGACGCGAATTTCCTTCATGGGATGCAACGTGAGTGCGGCCATCTCTCCACTCCTTTGAAAAAGATCCTGCGAGTTCTTCCTGATGTCTCGTGTGCGTTAGGTGTCGCCGGGGTGCCTGATTCGACGCCAGACTCCCGACGGCATGTAGCGGTACCAAATTCCATCCTCAGGGTCCAGCGCGGCCAGATGGACCCACTCGTTGTGGTAGAAATGCTGCAAAATCTCATGCCGGGCGATGAGTTGTTCAATCCGGGTCCGCGAGGCCTCCACCAGTGTCAGCAGACGCATGGGTTCGTGGTACGGCACCTCGTCGTTCATGACGGTCTGCCAGGCCAGACCGAGCCGCAGGTCGCTCCAGGGACCGGCCATGATACCGATGCGCCCGACGACGTTGTGATAGATCTTGCTTCCGCTTCCATACACGTCGTTGTCGGCGGCCGAGAAATAATGCTCCATGTTGATCCACTGCGCCACCACCTGGGGCGCGGTCAGGAGCACTTCCAGCCAGCGGGCGGTCGGATCTTCCCGATGGTCGTAGGACTGGAGGAAGACACGTCCGCCCAAATTTAATCCCTTCGTCAATTCCCGGCGGCCGATGATGAACGTTGTGTTCCCGGAGAGGCCCCATTCGGGCCGGACCTGGCTCCAGTCCGCGCTGCGTCCAGCCACATGGGCCGAGGCCTTGTCGAGGGCCAGAACCGCACCGACGTCGGGAAACCGCGTGCAGCGCTCCTGGCTGGTGAGCTGGGCCGCCTCCCGCAAATCGTCATACAGCCGTGCGACGTCTTTACGATGGGTCGGGGGCGCGTCTTCAAGGTCGAAGAGCTGCACCTCGTCGGTTGTGGTGTCGACTTGCCCGGCGAGGAAATGAGTATCGGGTGGAATCTCAATGCCGCGTTTCGCCAGCCGCTCGCGCACCGGCGGCCGGTTGGCCATGGCGGCCAGGACGCGGGCATTCGGTTTTCCTTCGTTGCCGCCGCAGGCGCCGCAGTCCAAGGCCGACTCGAAGGGATTGTTCTCCGTCGTGCTGCCGTGGGCGCAGAAGAGCACCAGTCGCGCAAAATTTCGTACCAGCCCCATCATGCGCAAGGCGGTTTCGACCGTCAGGACCTGCTCGTCGAGCGTAAAGCCGGTGCGAGTGATGCGTTCCTTCTGGCGCGAGGCCGCGCGGCGATTGATCCGGTAGTGGCGGCGCAAATCGTCGAGGAATGTGGCCAACTGCTCGGCTGACAGATCGACCGCTTTGGCGGCGTCAGTCAGGTACGGTTCGACGGGCGCCTCCTCATCCAGTGCACGCCGCCGGAGGGCCTCCACGAACTCGGCCTCGACGCGAGAGCCGTGGAGCCCGAGTTGGTCACGCAACGCTTTCCAGATCAACGCGCGTTGCTCGGAGACGACCATTTCCTCGGTTTCGGCCGGCGCCAGTTTATCCACCGTCAAGATGGTCGCGATCGGCGGAACAAACAATCGCCGTACCCAGGTGGTCAGGCGTTTGTATAGCGCGGGCACCAGGGTTTTGGCCATCATGGGGAGAGCATAAAACCAGCCGAGCGACTCCACCATGACGTACGGGGTGACCACGTTTTCTTTCAGGTCATGCAACAGGGTATGTCCGGCGTGGACGAGTTTGGCGCGCGACTGGTGTTTGGAGACGTAGTGATCCAGATAACTGCGCGGAATCTCGCGGACTTCGTTCTTGGCGCGCATGATGACGGGGAATTGCTCCGTCTCATGTTCCTTGCCCCAGGCCCGGTAGCGGATAAAGACGGCGAAGAATCCGGCGAAGCCATAGGTGTCGTTGGCGCCCGTCGATTCCAGATGGCGGCGAAACGGCTCGGAGCGCACATCGATGCAAAAGACCGATTGCGAATGGGGCCGGACCGGCGGCCGGTGGTCGGGAGTCGCCGGCTGCGGTTTGGTCGGTGTGCGCTGCAACATCCCGAAGAGATGCTCGTGATACCCGGCCTCGAAGGCGTTCAGCCACACCGGGCCATGCGCCGATTCGGGAAACGCGTCCATCCAGTCCAGGAGTTGGCGTAGCGCCGGCAGCGGAGCGTCCATCAAGAGCGTCGGCACAATCTGAAGCGCCTGGGCGAGTGTGAGCAAGCGGCGAGCCATGCTTCGCTGCGCAGCCCGCTCCCGGCGTGGGCCATACTCGATCTGGTAGTGATGGGTCAGTTGCTCCCATTCCCGTGTGAGTCGAGCGTTGTTCTGGGTGGAGCCGGCCTTGGCGTGGAGCCGGGCCACGCGATCGACATAGGCGGCGGGTAGCCGACCGGCGACCCATTCCTTCCGTATGAAGTACGCGTGGGGCTGCTGGTCCATGAAGCGCAAGACGGCGCGATAGGTGCCGTCGATGCCCAAGTCGCGCTGACAGACCTTCTGGACCAGCTCCCGCACGTACCACAGCCGGACGGCCAGAAATTTCACCAGGCCGACAGGGTAGGCCTGCTGCCAGGCGTAGTCATTTTCCTCCGCCCGCCATTTGATGAAACCGGCCCATCCAGGCAGCGCCGCGAGCTGGAGGGACAGGTAGTCCTGCCTGAACTCCACCGGGATGGCGAGCGCTTCCAGACAATCGAGTACCACGTCTTCCGGATGTTCCGGGAGCGCGGCAATTTTCCGGCGGCTGTCTTCGATGCCGCAGGTCATCCACTCCTTCCCGGCGGCCTGTTTCCATGCGGCATAGAAGCCTTGATGCCGTTCCGGCATCGGCCAGGCGGCGTGACCCTCGTCGAGGAAGGCTTCACACCATTTGACGAGTTCACCGTTAATCTGGTCGACGATCGTGGTCCCCATGGTTCGGTCGCACCAGCTCGACAGTGTCAACTCCCGTCCGAGGGCCGTCACATCCTCGCGGATGGCGGCGGCCATGCGTTCCTGCACGTTCGGCGTGCAGAATGACACGAGGCGTTCGGCCAACACGTCGATGGGTTCTTCGTCCGGCGCCGGTTCCATGAGCCGGTCGAATGGCTCGTCGGTTGGACGGGAGAGGCCGTGGGTCAGGCAGGCTCGCAAGACCTCGCGATGCGCGATGCGACAGGATCCGAGGTCGACTTCGTCAGGACGCGCGAGGGTGGCCAAGGCCTCGTCCACGTGCCGGACCAGAATGCGGCCGGACTTCAAGTACCGCCGATACATGTCGCCGGAGAGGTAACCGTTCCCGCCCAAAAACTGCTTGCCGCGGCGGACCGTCTCGGTAAACGGGAGATACTCCAGGCTGTGCAACGGATTATGGTGGACGAACGTGCGCATGGGCCAGTACTGCGCGATGACCTCGCTGGCCAGTCGAATCGTCCCTCGCAATTCCATGCGGCGGGCTTCGAGATCGCTGTGTCCGGGTGTCTGGCTCACCGGGTCCATGTGTCCCCCTGCGAGGCGGTCGAGAGGGGAGGCGTCGGCGCGTTCGACTCGAACCATCGTGAGGGCGCCGTTCCGAGCACCAGTAACAGGAACAGCAGTAGCACGAGCGACATGAATTCCGTCCGGCGGAGATCTTCGTAACGGAGCTCCGCGTGCGCCCGGCCGAACACGAGTTGTTGCACGAGTTCCATCTGGTACCAGGAGGCAGTCAACCAGACGAGCATGATGACGGCGAAGGGTCCGGATGGGGTAAAGGTCGGTAGGAGCAACATGCTCAAGAAGCCGGAAAACACGCCGAACGGCGGCATGCCCAAGGCGGCGAGCGCGAGCAACGCCAGCAGCGTGCTGAAGCGGGGCATGGGATAGGCCATCCCGCCGAGCGTGCGAAGATCCACGTCGCCGTACCGCGCTCGGATCGCGAACCAGGCCAGCAGGAGTCCGCTGGTGGCGAGCCCGACGGCACTGAGGTAGATCGTGGCGGGAATCGGCGCGGTTCCCGTATCGGCGACGTACCACCAGAGCAGGCAGAAGAAGGCCAGCGCGGCATAGGCGAGTCGAGGCAGCGGTCGCGATTGAATTAATGCCCGCAACGATCCGTAGACGGCGCCCGCGAGGGCCAGAATCGCCAGGGTGTGGAGCACTGTCCCGGACAAGGTCGGGAGCAGGACCTGCAAGTCGTGAAACCCGACCATGGGTAGCAGTAAGGCCAGGAATGCGGGGAGATTGCCCGGCAACCCGCTCAACGATGCCACGAATCCACTGTGGAGGGGCAGTAGAGGGAAGAGCGTCGCGCACGCCATCAGGCCGGCGATGTCCGATGCCGGAGCCGGAAGCACGAGGGCCACGAGGATTGCGATGATGCCCAACCCGTAGGACGCCAGGCCTCGCCAGGTGTCCGGCGCAGAAACTGGTTGATGTCGGTACAACACACCGCACAGGAGGATCAGCAGCAGGAGGAGCAGGATTCCATGGACGAGTCCCTGGCTTGTCAGGGTGCCGAGTCCCAGGCCCAGCAGGATGAGGGTCATGGGCCAGGCCGGACTCGTGTCCCGGTGCAAGGGCTGGCCAAGCAGCGACAGACAGGCCGTCAACGGCAGCAGGCAGAGAAAGGGGACACCCACAGAGGGCTCGCCCAGAGCCAGGGCCGAGCCGATGATAGAGCACAGGCTGACCACCGTGGTGATCAAGGCGGCCGTTTTCATCCGCGAAAGGGCGGCTCTCAACAGCCAGCTGAGTCCCGCGCCGAGGATCGGAACGGCGAGGAGCAGCCATGGTGTCATCCAGGCTCGCATCATGACTCGCCTCCGGGTGCGGCCACTCCCCGACGGTCGAATCTGCGTGACGTGCGGGTAATCACGACAGGCGTTTCTCCAACCGATGGGCGACGTGGGTCACGAGACGGCCGAGTTTGAGGTAGAGCTGATCCAGGTAGAGTCGGTTCATGCACACCACATAGAGGCGAACGAGGAACGCCTCGATCCAGCCGGGAATCGTGATGGTACGGCCATGGGCGTGGGCATAGAGATAGACCCAGCTGAGCACCGTCAGTAGAGTGGTGCCGACCACCAGGCTATCAAAGAGCCGTCCGGGAAGCGCTGCTGCCTTAAAGTAGGATGCCACCTCCTCAGCGTTCGGGTAGAGGAAATGGGTAAAGCTCTCCACCGCGAACAGGTAGGTGAAGACCACGATGATCAGGGTCACCAGCATGGCGGCGGACACTTTCCACGAAGCCACGGCGCGTATGCGCGTCAGCGAGAGGATGGCCTGTGACGAGGTGACCCAGATGAAAAACAGGAAGATCACCGTACCTTGTGATTCGAGCAACGGAATCCTTAGCACGCCATGGGTGACCAGCAGGATGACCAGCGGGAGCAACAGCGTAGTGAAGAATCCGGTGGACCAGGTCAGGCTGGAGAATTCGCTTTCCTCCGCCTCCCGATCAAGGTGGGGAAACGACGGCTCCTGGCGGGCCTTGTGGATGACGTTCCCGCAGTTCAGAAACACGGTGCCCTTGAAGAGCCCGTGGGCGATCAGATGGAACACGGCGAGGGAGAAGGCGCCCAGACCACATTCCATGATCATGTAGCCCATCTGCCCGATCGTCGAGAAGCCCAGCGTTTTCTTGATATCGTTTTGAGTCAACATCATGGTGGCGCCGAGCATAGCTGTCAGCATGCCGATGACGAAGACCAGGTGCAATGTCGACGGACTCAGGCCGTACAGCGGGGCGAGCCGGTTCAGCAGGAACCCTCCGGCGTTGATAATGCCCGCGTGCAAGAGGGCATGGATCGGCGTCGGCGCGTAGAGTGAACGGGGCAACCAGGTGTGAATCGGGAACTGGGCCGACTTGCCCATCGCGCCGCCGAAAATGAGCAGCGTCACCGCGGTCACGCCGTTCATCTCCCAGCCGAGTTCCGGCCAGATGAACAGCGTGATGGGCGTCTCCGTGGCGCGTGTGAACAGTGTCTGAAACTCGAACGTGCCGTAGAGGGAATAGGCCAGGACAATGCCTGCGAGAAACGCGGCATCGCTGAGTCGCAACATGGTGAAGGTGTTGGCGGCGCCGGAGAGGGTGGCGCCGTGGCCGTGATTGTGTGCGAGCAGGAACAGCAGCCAGGAGAGAATTTGCCAGAAGATGAACAGCATGACGAGATTGGCGCTGGAGACCATGCAGAGCAGCACGGAAGTCGTGAGGCCCAGCATGCCCAGATAGCGCCGATACCCGCGATCCTGATACATGTAGCCCATGGAATAGCGATAAATGAGCGTGGTGACGCCGGTGATGAGCACCATCATGACGGCGCTGAGCCGGTCGATATAGAACCCGATCGGGAAGGCGAGATTGGCGACGGCGGCCGGATCGTACAACTGGATGGTGACCGGTCCCCCGGTGGTCACCAGCACTAGGGTGAGCAGGGCGCCCAAGAAGGAGGCGACGATCGGAAGGAGTCCGGCCCTCGCATTCTGGTCCTGTTCGGCGCGATCTCCGGTCATCACGATGAACGCCGTCAATAACGGCAACAGCGGGACGAGGACGAGGAAAGCCATGCCGACCCCTTGTGTTCCATGAAAAGAAAAAGGCCAGCCGACGGTCCTTGCAACAACAAGGAACCAGCGACTGGCCTGCACTGTCCCCGGCCTTTCCCTCTGGGGAAACACCGGCAAGACCCTACTGCCTGTCTCATCGCATCACTGGCGTGGGTCCGGGCCGCACGGATCACGGCCTTTCGTCGGCACCACGGAAAACTTCGGTAGATGTAGCCGTGCCCCCTTGGAATTGCAAGTGAAAAGTCGGCCAAGGCGGAGGGCCGCCGGGGCTACGTCGGTTCATGCCGCGTGAAGGGGGTTGGAGTAGGCAAGCAGCCGCGACTATAATCCCTTCGGCCATTGTTTGCGATTATGTGAGAAGGATCACCATGCCCGTGCCCAGCAAGGGAGAAAAGGAAGCCGCCGTCCGGACGGCGATCATCAAGTTTGAGCAGGAATTCCTCGGACGAGGTCCTGACGAGGTCAGGGTGTTCATTGTGCGCGACATGCTGGTCGTGCGCTTGAAGGGGGTCCTGACGCTGGCCGAACGCCAATTGGCCAAGACCGCGGAAGGCATCGATATGGTGAAACGGCTGCGTCAGAATCTCATTGCCCAGGGCCGGGAGCGTCTCTGCGAACAGGTGACGGACCTCATCGGGGCAAAGATCACCGCCCTCTTCACCGACATCGATACCGTGGTCGGCGAACGTATTTTTGTCTTCACGTTGGAGTCCGATGTGGAAGCCAACTTTCGATAATGGTCATGACACGCCACACGTTGGAAACGCTCCGCTTCGATAATCGTTATGCGCGGTTGCCCGAGGCCTTTTATGCCAAGGTGAATCCGACCCCCTTCAGCAGCGCGCCGTTCCTGATCAGCGCGAACCGGTCGGCCACGGAGCTGCTCGACCTCGACCCTCGCGAGGCGATGCGACCCGAGTTTGCCGGGGTGTTCGGCGGCAGTCTGCTCGTACCGGGGATGGAGCCGCTGGCTATGCTCTATTCCGGTCATCAGTTCGGTGTGTATGTGCCTCAGCTCGGTGATGGCCGGGCGATTCTCCTGGGAGAAATCGTCAACGGGCGTGGCGAGCGGTGGGACCTGCATTTGAAAGGCGCGGGCATGACCCCGTTTTCCCGCGACGGGGACGGGCGGTCGGTGCTCCGCTCAGCGATCCGCGAATATCTCTGCTGCGAAGCCATGCACGGACTCGGCATTCCGACGACGCGCGCCCTCTGTCTGGTCGGCAGCGACGACAAGGTCTATCGCGAGCAGGTGGAAACCGGCGCGACCATCGTCCGCATGGCGCCTTCGCACGTGCGGTTCGGCAGCTTCGAGATCTTCTATTACCGGAAGCAGCACGAGCATTTGCAGCGATTGGCCGATTACGTGATCGAGTCGCATTTTCCTCACCTCGTGCCGGTGGCCGACAAATATCTCCGGTTCTTCGCCGAGGTGGTCGAGCGCACGGCCAGGCTGATCGCCCATTGGCAGGCGGTCGGTTGGTCGCATGGTGTGTTGAACACCGATAACATGTCGATCCTGGGACTCACGCTCGACTATGGGCCCTACGGGTTCATGGACGACTACGATCCCGGCTTTATCTGCAATCACTCAGACTATAACGGGCGCTACGCCTTCAACCAGCAGCCCTACATCGGACTGTGGAACCTGAGTTGCCTCGCGCAGACCCTGTTGCCCTTTGTGCCAAAGGAAGACCTGAAGGCGGTGCTGGACGGTTATCAGGGGATGATCGAAGGGGCGTATCAGGCGCACATGTCGAACAAGTTGGGATTGGTGGAGAAGCGTGAAGCAGATACGGTTCTGTCGGATGAGTTGAAGTCGCTCATGGCCGGAAGCCGCGTCGATTACACGATCTTCTGGCGCGAGCTCGGCACCTTCTCCTCCGACCCTGCGGCGAAGAACGAACGGCTGCGGGAACATTTCCTCAATCCGGAACAGTTCGATGCCTGGGCCGGCCGGTACCGAGAACGGTTGAGGGCGGAGCAGAGTCTCGATGAGGAACGGCGCGTCCGCATGGATCGCGTCAATCCCAAATACGTGCTGCGCAACTATCTCGCGCAAGGGGCCATCGAGAAGGCGCAACAGAAGGATTACACGGAGATCGACCGCCTGCTGGACCTGCTTCGCGATCCCTATGCCGACCACCCTAGCATGAATTCCTACGCCGCGGCTCCGCCGAACTGGGGCAAGCACCTCAGTGTGAGCTGTTCGTCGTAGACACTGACTTCTGTCCGCTGTCCCCAACAGCAAGCTCGCGGTATCCGATTGGATACGGTGATGTATCCTCGCCGATACGACAACCCTCCACATCGTCTCACATGAGACGTGCAAAGCGCCGATTCTCCAGTCCATTGAGCGTCTACGTAGTTGGCACGAGAGATGCTGCCGTACGTAGAGTCAGGAAGACAGCCTCAGCCTTGAGCCACTGAAAGCAAGGGATTGCGCATGGCCTTCAAGGGAGACGATTCCACCCTATCCTTGGCCACGACGGTCACCCTGGCCATCGCCGTGGCCGCCATGGTGCTCACCAAAAATCCGCTGCAGAGTTCGCGGCCGCCGGGCACAGGCACGGGACTTCAGCAAGTGACGGGCGAATTATCCATCCGCGCCAGGTTGTGGGAAGACCCCTTTGGGGCAGTTGAGCGGGATATTCATGCTCAGAAATCCATCGCCCTTCAGGTGGTCACCGACGGCAAACAGTTCGGGCAGGTGACAGCTATGGTCAGCCAGCGCTCGCAGATCTCCGGCGATGGCGGTCTGCGGGGCTTGCAGGACAAAATCAAACGTGTCGGCGTCGAGCAAGTGCTGGCGCTGGTCGTCATGACCGGAGGTGGAACCTCGGTCGAGGCCGTCGAGGAGCGTATCCGGGATCGTTACGCTATTGGGGCGGCGCTGGAGGCCGGCTGTTTCGCACCGGACAAGAGCGAATCGCTGTCCTACTTTACTTGGAGTTATGTGAATCCTTTGCAGGGCCCATCTAAGGAGAAGAACCCTCTATCACAATACACGCCCTACGAATGGTACGAGCGAAGCGGGATCGGCACCTGCCGTGAAACTGGCGCGTCGCAGGATGGTCTGCCCCTTCGCCATGTGCTGGTGTTGTGGGTGAACGCGCCGGAGTCAGACGAAAAGATCCTCGCTCGTATCCATGCCTTGATCTCCATAATCTACGCACCTGGGAGCCAAGATCCCAAACGCTTTTTCCGAGTGAAACTCGTAGGCCCTCGTACGTCATCTGAATTTCGGAGAATCCTGAAAGAGATCAAACAACATCCGTCGCCTCAACGGACCGGACTGGGAAAGCCAGGCTACAAGTACATCTGGCCGACGAAAAATGGAAGCCTGCCACTCTACTCTCCCTGGGCTACGGCCCCACCCGGTCTTCTGGCCTACGGGTTGGAATATGAGAATGGTGGAAAGGCCTGCGGTTCTTATGATGAGTGTAAGAGAGTGTTTAAGCATTTGCTGACGACGGCTGGTATTGATTCTACATATCTCGTTACCAGCGACGAAGTTCTCTTCGAATCCCTCATGAAGGAACTTCACCGGCGGCAGGTCACGATCAAACAAGACAGGATTGTGCTGATTGGAGAGTGGGACTCATTCTATGCCCGTGCCCTTCCGCTTACCTTCTTGGGCGCGGCCCATCAGCATTTTGAAAACAGTCACAAGCACGAGTGCCAATCCGGCGGGGCTTCTGTGCGATCCGGCGAACCGAGTCCAAGTGGGCAGTCCTGTATCTCAGTCGACGAAGGGATGCGTCAGGTGTTCGCAGGTGAGTCCTCGCTCCGGGGGCTCAACATCATGCAGTACAGTTACTTGAGCGGCTTGGACGGAGAAGCGTCGGACGATCAAGCTAAACGAGCCAAGTCCAAGGAGGACAACAAGGAGAAGGAAAAGGATAAGGCGGAAGGCAAGGGACGGTTCCGGGACATTGACTCCTACGAGCGGCCTGAAGGCCCATCGCAACTAGACTATGTGCGGCGGCTGGTGGCGCGTATCAAGGCCGAGTGTCAGGACAGCAGCCAGAATGAGAACCAACCAAATGGAAAGGTCAAGGCCATCGGAATCCTCGGGCGAGATCCCTACGATGCGCTGCTGATTCTCCAAGCTGTGCGGGAGCAGTTCCCGAACGCGCTGTTCTTTGCAACCGATCTGGATGCACGGTATTTCCATGAAGACGAGCAGAAATGGACACGCAACCTCATCGTGGTCTCCCAATTCGGTTTGCAGCTAGAGCCCTCGCTGCAACAGAGCATCCCGCCGTTCCGCAGCTCGCTGCAAACCTCAGCATTCTTTGCGGCGCTGCAGGCGATCGGTCAAGTTGCGCCGCAGCCTCCGGATAGCACGATCCCCCCTCGCCTTTTCGAAATCGGGCGCCATGGGGCAGTTGACCTCAGTACAGATGTTCCGCGAAGCGGGGAGAAGAGTGTCCATCCAGTGAGGAGCGATGTTGCCGGGGATAACAAGTCCCTCAAGCTGCCGCCGAGAATCGGACTACTCTGGATCGTCGGGTTACTCCTGAGTTTCCTGGTCCTGTGGGGTTATGGGCGGCTCTGGAACTGGTTGACGGCCTGGAGCGAACCGGATTCGACCAAACGTCCCTTCCTGTGGATCCTGCGTCGTGTATGGGTCTTCATTCCCGTCATCCTGGCCCTGTGGTTTTGGTGCCGGATCGCTCATTTTCCCTATGCCGAAGAGGAGCCCTTTTCTTGGTCCGATGGCGTGAGCATTTGGCCTACAGAGGCGTTGCGACTGTTTGCCATCTGTCTATGTCTGTTTTTCCTGATCAAGGCCTGCGCCGATTCCGGTCGCAATATCGATGAGCTGACGCAGTCCTTTTTCCCCGATGTCGCCTGTCGGCCACGCACTAGTGGCTGGCGGAACGCCTTGAAGGGATTCGGGAGTGACCTGGACTGGATGTTTCACGGATCCAAGCAGGCCCATCCTGGTGATGGAAGTGCCCTTTGGGTGCGCTACTGCCGTGCCCATCGGTGTCTGCCGCGCATAGGACGAGTTGTCTTGGGACTGGTAGCCTATCTCTTTCTGGTCGTGCCCCTGTGGTTGTTCATGAACGATGGCGAGTTCCGCCTCCCTGTGCCTTGCCGAGGCGTATTTACCTGCAAGGTCGATTTCGCGGCAACAATGGGGAGTGTGTGGCTGCTACTCATTCTGAATCTCGCCGTGCTGGATGCAGTGATCCTCTGCACCAGATGGGTGCAGGAGATGCCAGCGGCCACGAAGATGAGCGAGATGCAGCAGATCCGGCTCATCGTCGAGCGCACAAAAATCGTGAATCGACGGATTCTCTATCCCTTCCTAGCGCTCTTCCTCTTGATCGCTGCTCGGAGTCACTACTTCGACAATTGGGATTTTCCGCCCGTGCTGATTTTGGTATTGGCAGTCAATACCCTGGTGGCCCTGGCCAGTGTCAGCATGTTATATCTCGCGGCCGTGCAGGCGAAGCGGCGGATTCTTGCGCCCCTTCAACAGCGTCTCGATCACCTAGCGCAGGCAGCGCGCGATGCCGGTTCAGTCAAGGATAGGGACGCATCGGCTGAAGCGCTCCGCCAGATCATCACCGACATCGACGGTGTGCAGCAAGGAGCCTTCGTGCCGTTCTATCAACAGCCGGTCGTACAGGCGACGCTGGTTGCCGCTCTCGCCTTCCTGCAATACTGGTATCTCGGCCAGTAATCCCATTACACTGGGTAGCACGATGGTCTGTAAGACGGCCGGCCAGGGCATTGACCCGAGGGTCGGTCTGACAAAGGAGTTGTAGCCACATGCGCGTCGACAAACTCGGTGGCCTCACGGTTCGCGTGACCGGCGGCATTGACGGCAAGGGCGGGGGTGCTGGTCCATTGGTGGTGCTGCTCCATGGATTCGGCGCGCCGGGTGATGACTTGGTGCCGCTCAGCGAATATCTGGACGCGCCGGCGGGCACGCGTTTTCTCTTTCCTGAAGCGCCGATTCAGATCCCGATGGGCTTCGGGGATTCCCGCGCCTGGTGGATGATCGATATGGCCCGCATTCAGGCTGATCGAGCGGCGGGCAGGATCCGGGACATGTCCGGCGAAATCCCGCGAGGGCTGCTTGAAGCGCGCGACCGGGTGAAAGCCTTGTTGGAGGAGGCGCACAAGAAACTAGGGGCTGAGCCGGCCCGGACCGTGCTGGGAGGTTTTTCGCAAGGCGCGATGCTGTCCTGCGATGCGTTGCTGCAGAGCACGCAGTCCTATGCCGGACTCATTCAACTGTCGGGCACGCTGGTCGCCAGGCAGGAATGGGCGCCGCTGCTGACAAAGCGGAAGGGGCTGCCGCTCTTTCAGAGCCATGGCACCCAGGACCCGATCCTGCCCTATGCGATGGCCGAGCGCTTGCGCGATGAATTTCTCCAGGCCGGCGCGGCGGTTGAGTGGAATCCCTTCCGGGGCGGCCACGAAATACCGGAGCCGGTCTTGCGAAAGCTCGGCAGTTTTCTCCTGAAGATCTTGCGGTAGGGGCATGATGGAACCGTTCACACTCACCTGCGCCGACGGCACCATGCTGCGCGGCGATCGCGCGATCGGAAAGGATCGCCAGTTCCTCTTCATCACCGGCTTTTTGTCCAAGCGTTGGGGGAATAAGAGTAAGGCGCTGGCGCAATGGTGTCAGGACCGGGGCTGGGGCTTCTGTTGTTTCGACTTTCGCGGCTGGGGCGAGTCCGGAGGCAACTGGGGCGACTATCGATTGCTCCACTGGCTGGAGGACGCGGAAGCTGTCACCAATCTGCTGGCCAATGGTCCGCCAGTGACGATTGTCGGCAACTCCCTCGGCGGCTGGCTCGCCTGGTTGGTCGCGCAGGAGCAACCGATCGTCGAAGAACTCATTCTGATCGCTCCGGCCTTCAATATGATGGATCTGCGCGCGGCGCAAATCTCCGCTGAGCGGCGCGAACAGTGGCAGTCGGCTGGCTCCATGCCCTGGGATGACGAGCCTCTGCATCGGGACGCGCCGATCCCCTGGCATTGGGTCGAAGACAGCCAGGCGCTGTGGCGCCGTCGCTTCACCATGCCGCGTCGCGTCAAGACGACCATTCTGCATGGGCTGCAGGATACGGTGATTAATCCGGAAGGTAGTTGGACGTTCGTGCAGCATCTGCTGTCGCAGGATCCGGAGTTCCCCATCGAACTGCTGCTGAAAATCGGCGATCATCGGCTGAGCAGTCCGGAACATCTCGACACCTTCCGGCGGCTGGTTTTTCGAAGACCCTGAGGCGCAGTTCTACCCGTTGTTCCGTGCAGCATCTTTCTTATTATGTGATAGTTCCACTCCTTAATCAGCATTCTTCCCACTGTGTCTACACAGTTTCCAGAAACTTCTGTTCATCCAAGCCAGCTCACATAGAATAACAATGCTTGCTGAAGCTTCCGCTCAGGAAGGTTTCACTGCGCGGCCCACATCACTGCCAACATCTTCGTTCATGAACCCTGTGTGCAGCTTCCTGCCCCGATTCGCGTTGATCTTCATATTTCTCACTGCCCCGCTCTCAGGATGTACGACGTTCGACGGCCTCAAACAGATCAGACATCTTCCGAAGACTGCCGAGGCGATCAACTACGACCCAAAGAACCCAGACTTTTTCTATGACCAGTCTGTAAGGGCGTATCGGCGTATGTCCAAGCAACAGCAGAATGGTCAGCCACATTTGGAGGCCGTTGTCAGGGACACCCTCGGAAAAAAGGTCCGGCAGGAAGAGGAACTATTGGCGCTGAGCGACACGGGGTTGTCGAGAACGTTCGGGCCTAGCCGAACGGCTGTCATGGGAGGTGGATTTTTACTGGGGGTGGGCATATTCGTCGCCCAGGTCATATTGTTGTTTCCATGCGCCCTCGCGTTAGGAGTCGTTGGAGAGGTTCTTGGAATACCGGCCTTGCCGGTGTCGTCTCACCTGGAAACCGTATATCTCGAAGAAGCCCAGCGAGCGTATGACAGAGGTCGAGAACAACTGGCTGCCGGCTCTCCGGAGTCAGCCCTCGCCAGTTGGGACCATGCAGAACAATTGATGCCTTCACTTCAGGCACTGTCCGATATGAATTTCTGGCGTGGCCAAGCATTTGATTCGTTGAGCGAGCCCCGATCCGCGCTGCTTGCCTACTCGACGTTTCTTGACTATTCGGAATCTTCCCTTCCGTCGTATTTTAAAGCGAATTTTGCTGACGATCCGACATGGGAGTGGAAGGCGGATCATGCAGAATCTAGGATCGCTGACCTGAGCAGGCGATTAGCACGGAATGGTTCATTGGTGACATTCTCGTCTGAACAGCGGGAGGAACGTCCATGACCGAAGCGATGGGCGTACGGATGGACAGAATGGCACAAGTGGTGAAAGGAGGACAAAGGCTTTGTCGAATCGGCCTTTGTTTATTTCTTTCAGGGTGTACATCCCTTCCAGGATTATCTGAGCTCAAGCAGTTGCCTGGATTCATGGATATGCCTCCTCAAGAGGAGATACAGTATGACAAGACGGTCTTAGCTTATCGGGTCGGAGGAACAGCCGCTTCCACGGGATCGGTCTTGCGTAATACGGTGGGAAAGAAAATCCAGACTGCGCAGGAGTTACAAAGGTTTGCCGCAAGTGTCAATCACGAGATCGTGGGGGTGCCCACAAGATATACCGCCTATGCTCTTGCCGGTCTGTATACTCCATACAATTTTGTAACCAAAGTATTTTATATCGTGCCGGCAGTTCCATTGTTCGTCGCAGGCACGGTCTTCAAGTCGGCCTGGGAAGAAGCTGTAGAGACAGCATACGAATCGGGACGAACTCATTTCATGCGCGGAGAGTTGAAGGAAGCGTTAGCCAATTGGAATCGGGCCATTGCGCTGGCACCAGAACTTCGAGCAATATCAGACTTGGACTATTGGCGAGGTCGTGCCTTTCAAGAGGACGGGAAGGTCACCGAAGCAGTGATTGCGTATCAGCTTTTCCTCAGTTATTCAGAAGGAACGCGACCGGAGTTTTTTACCAAAACGTTTCCCGCTGATATGAGGTGGGAAGAGGAAGCAGCCGACATAGAGCGCCGGTTATCTGAAGTTCAAAACCTTTCGAACGAGAAAGTTGGCATGTGACCATGTTGGTCTTAATTCATAAAGAATGCGGTGGCCTGGCACTGGAGGAATCACCCGTCGGGGAAGTGTGTGCCATTCCCGTCGATCGGTTTCCGTTCCCCTGTTTCACCTGTCTGGAAGAAATCATCGACGAATCAGAATTACGGCTTACGCAGGATTTGGGCATCTGAGCCTGCAGGACGCGGAAAAAGTCCTGCCAGCGGCGTTCTCGCGTCACTCAGAGACTCACCGTACTGCGAGAGTACGATTCGCCTCTTCGCTCGCTGCGGCCTTGCTGGACGGTCTTTTTGCGCATCCTGCGATTGGGGTTGATTGGAGACGGCATGAGGAACGAGTTATTTCACGATAAGCGATTGTTCCGCATTCTACTAGGAAGGCGAGGATTTCATGTCATCGTTAGGAGCACATAACAGCGGACCGGACTCAGAAGGCCCTGACGTTCCCGAACCATCCCATGCCGAAAAGGCCAGGACCTTGGTTCATCTGCAGCAGACGGGCGGGCTTTCGACACTTTCCCGCAAACAACCCGGCTGGCCCTTCGGCTCGGTGATGCCGTATGGGTTGGATGATCAGGGGCAGCCGAGTTTTCTGATCAGTGCCATGGCGATGCACACGCAGAACCTGCTCGGCGACCCGCGCGCGAGTCTGCTGATCACCCCGCCGGAAAGTCAGCGCGATCCACTGGGCGCAGCCAGGGTGACGCTGATGGGGTCAGTGACGAAAGTGCCCAAAGATGAGGCGGCATCGGTGCGCGAGCGCTACCTGGCCCGTCACGCCAATGCCGCCTACTGGGTCGACTTCGATGACTTCGCCTTTTTTCGTATGGCGTTGGCGGATATCTATTTCGTCGGAGGGTTCGGATCAATGGGATGGGTGGCACCGGCTGACTACATGGCAGCGGCAGTCGATCCATTAGCCGAAACCGCCGCGGACCTCATCCGCGAGATCAATACACAGCAACAGGAGACACTCCTGCTGCTCGCCCACGCCTGCGGCAATCTCGATGCGCAACAGGCCAGTATCACAACGATGGACCGATTGGGATTTCATATGCGGGTCAAAACACCCGACCGGATGCAGGGTGGACGATTCGCTTTCACCGTTCCAGTGCGTAATGCGGAAGAGGCCCGCGCCGCGCTCGCGGATCTGGCCGCGAAGGCCAGGACGGGGACTCCGGTGCTGCACTCGCTGTAACTGCACAGGGCAGGCCCGGTCGGCAGGGGGACTCCGAGGCGGCCAACATTATTTTCTGTCGATCGCTCGCAAGATCTCCTGACGCAACGTCTCCGAATGTGGATTCTTGACTTCGCGGCGGATGACGATGTCGGTCGGCGTCACGGACTTGCCGTAGTAGGCACGACTCCATTCGTCCCGTGAGATCAGTGCCGCTCCTTCCAGCGAGACACCCGCGAACAGGCCCTTGGCCCGTACGAATGACAACAGGTCTGCGCTGAGGTTGGGCGTCGTCGCGCCGGAGACCCCTGCGCCGACTGGTCCGACGGCGACCGATCCATCTGCCCCTAGTTTGAAATTACCGAGGAGCAACGAATCTACCCCGCGTTGCGTCAGGACCAGCAGCACGACCTCCGACATCTGTGCGCCGAACTGAAAGCCGAAGCTGGCGGCTCCCATCGTGAAGAAGGCCGGCTCGCTCCATTCGCCGGTCTTCTCATCCTTGGCGACGAAAACGCCACTGCCCCCGGCCGCGCCGTAGATCAATGCGCCCTTCATGTATTGCGGCACAATGAAGAGACCCTTGGCCTCTTGGATGTGGTCGCGAAACCAGGTCATGTTGGAATCGGCGAGAAAGTTCGAAAGGGTCATGCGTGACTGGTCCACCAGGTCACGCTGCTCGCGGTCGTCTGCATCTGCGGAGGCGACACCCATCCAGGTCAGTAGCGGCAGGAGCAGTGTCAGGATGAGGCGGCAGGATCTTCGCTGAATCCGTGCGTCTGGAATCATGCCCAGGCCTCCCTCGCGCGGTTGTGAATCCTCCCGCGCTTTGTTATGGTCATCGATTGCACGAACGAACAGACGGTTCACACTCTACTAAGGATGGCTATGGCGACGAACGATAAGCAAGTCATTTTTTCACTGGTCGGGGTAGGCAAGGTCTATCCACCGAAGAAGCAGGTACTCCGCGATATCTACCTGGGTTTTTATTATGGCGCCAAGATCGGCGTCCTCGGGTTGAACGGGTCCGGCAAAAGCTCGCTGTTGAAAATCATCGCCGGGGTGGATCCCAACTATGTCGGCGAGATTACTCGCTCCAAGGGCTATAGCGTGGGCTTGCTCGAGCAGGAGCCGCAGCTCGACCCCAACAAGACCGTGAAAGAAGTCGTGGAAGAAGGCAAGAAAGAACTGGTCGCGCTGTTGCACGAATATGAGGCGGTCAGCAACAGCATGGGCGATGCAAGCCCGGATGAGATGGAAAAACTCATCGACAAGCAGGCGCAATTGCAAGAGAAGATCGAGGCGGCGAACGGCTGGGAACTCGAAAGCGAGCTGGAGATCGCCATGGATGCGTTGCGCTGTCCGCCCGCCGATCAAAAGGTGAGCGTCCTGTCCGGCGGTGAAAAACGCCGGGTGGCGCTGTGCCGCCTCATGATCCAGGAGCCTGACATTCTCCTGCTCGATGAGCCGACCAACCATCTCGATGCCGAATCGGTGCAGTGGCTGGAACAGCACCTCCAACAGTACAAAGGCACCGTCATCGCCGTCACCCACGACCGCTACTTTCTCGACAACGTGGCGGGCTGGATTCTGGAACTGGATCGCGGGCACGGCATTCCGTTTCAGGGCAACTACACCTCCTGGCTGGAACAGAAACAGGAGCGGCTGGAGAAGGAAGAGAAGGCCGAATCCAAACGCAAGAAGACGCTGGAACATGAGTTGGAATGGATCCGGATGTCGCCGAAAGCCCGTCAGTCGAAGGGCAAGGCGCGCCTCAATCGCTACGAAGAGCTGGTCAATCAGAAGCAGGACCAACTGGCTGCCGAGCTGGAGATCTACATTCCACCGGGACCTCGCCTGGGCGACGTGGTCGTGGAAGCGAAGGGCATCAGCAAGGCGTTCGGCGACAATGTGTTGTATGAAAATGTGGAATTCAGCTTGCCGAAAGGCGGCATCGTGGGAGTCGTTGGGCCCAACGGGGCGGGGAAGACGACGATGTTCCGCATGATCATCGGTAAGGAGAAGCCGGACAGCGGGACAATTCGCATCGGGGAAACGGTGAAGCTCGGCTACGTCGATCAGGACCGCAGCCTCGATCCCAACAAAACCGTCTACGAAATCATTTCAGACGGGCAGGACACGGTGATGCTGGGCAAGGCCGAGGTGAATGCGCGCGGCTACTGCGCCCGTTTCAATTTCGCCGGGACCGATCAGCAAAAAAAGGTCAAGGATCTGTCGGGCGGGGAACGCAACCGTGTGCACCTGGCTCGTATGCTGAAAGAAGGCGCCAACCTGATTATCCTCGACGAGCCGACCAACGATCTCGATGTGAATACGTTGCGCGCGCTCGAAGAAGGGTTGGAAGATTTTGCCGGCTGTGCCGTGATCAGCAGCCACGACCGCTGGTTCCTGGACCGCGTCGCCACCCATATCATGGCCTTTGAAGGCGACAGCAAGGTCGTCTGGTACGAAGGGAATTATAGCGAATACGAAGCCGATCGGAAGCGGCGGCTCGGCAAAGAGGCTGACCAGCCGCACCGAATCCGCTATCGCAAGCTGACCAGGAACTAGCCCGCATGATTCATGAGCACTTCTGCTGCAATCGCCGATTCACTGCTACGACGAGCCTTCGGCCAGCGAGCTCGCCCCTCGGACCCTCAACGTACTGCACAAGTACGCTTCGGGTCCTCCCGGGCTCCGCGCGCCAAGACACGGCCGGCTCACCGCCTCGCCGGCGTCCGCACGCGTGGCTCGACTTAGTCGTCGAGCCGCGGACCTCGCAACGTGACTCGGCGATTTCGCGACGAATCGTCATGAATCATGCGAGCTCGCAGGTTGTTGAAAAGGGCTTCCAGCAGCGTTCTCAGTCGCACACCTCCCTGCGACGTACAAGTGGGAAAACGGAACTACTAGAGGGGTTTATCCGTTCGCCTGGAATATGAAGAGTGGCGAACGGGTCAAACGAAGTTTGGTTTGTACCTCCTCAGTCGGCGTGCTTCCTGCGGCCTTGCTGGAAAACCCTTTTGAACAGCCTGCAATGGTTCTTAGTTTCTCACTATTCTTGCCTCTTGCGGGAGAAACATCCGTTTTTCCGGCTCAGCCGTAGATTCACACATGAGCTTGTTATCGGGACCTTTCCTCGGCTGTTGGATCGCGGCGCTGCTACTGACCTCCGTGTCCTGTGCGACCAGTGATCCTCCTCGGGCCCTCCCCCCTGACCCTCGCCCGGCGCCGACGAGGGCGACCCTGCAGTTAGGCCACAAAGAATTGACGGATGGCCGGTTCGTCGGACTGGCGTTCTCCGGGGGAGGTAGCCGCGCGGCCGTCTTCGGGGCGGCCGTCATGAAGGAATTGGACCGCCTAGGGCTGCTGCAGCAGGTCGATGTGTTGTCCGCAGTATCCGGCGGTGCCTTGCCTGCTACGGCCTATGCCCTGGAGGGCTATCGTGACTTTAATTTTGAGAACGGGTTCGTGGAACAGATCGGGCGCGATATTCAAGGTGCCGTGGCGGGGCCCTGGTATGCCGCCCCGCACAACCTGCTCCGGTATGCGTTTCGAGACACCATACCCGCCGAACCGGTGATTCGCGCCCTGGACGACCAACTGTTTCACGGGGCGACCTTCGCCGACCTCAATCCCTCACGACCGATCTTGCTGTTGAACGCCACGGATGCCGTCACCGGTGATCCCCTGGTCATTGCCGAGGAACGGTTCGCGTCGTTGGGAATCCCGTTGGGGCCGTTCAGTATTGCCCGGGCCGTCTATATGTCTGCGGCCTATCCCGGCGTGTTGGAACCCTTGACGCTGACCGACGGACGCACAGGCACGAACGGCGCGTCTGCCGATCCCGTCCTAGCCTATGACGGAGGCGCCGCCGACAATCTGGGTATTCGCACGCTCATACATGTGGTGGAGAAAACCCTGTCGGAGCAGCCGATGGCGGATCGTTTCCCGCAGGGCTGCCTGGTCATCTCCATCGATGCCACGAGCCGTCCGAAGAACGAGGCGCGCACACCGCTCTCCGCCGCCGCGGCCCTGCTCAGGGGCCATCGCCGGAATGTCTTGGAACTCGCCGGTATCCCTGCCGCTCAGCAAGACCAAGCGATGTTCGGCACCTTTCGGGTCGGTCAGAACGGAAGCGGAGGGATCTGTCGGTTTTGGCATGTGGCATTGCGCCAGTTACCGGACAGTGATCCATTGGGCGAGCACGTCACACACATCACCACGAACCTGGGCTTGTCGGTTGAGGATCAGGCTGCATTGATCGCAGCGGCAGCCCGCCTCGTGGCGAAGGGGCGCGAGGAGATGAATGCAACGGGCGGTTGGGCCGGTTTGCTTGAGAACAAGCCGGCGCTGTTCTCCCATCCATGACGCACCCCATCACTCAGCAGCGTGTGTTTGTCACCGGCGCCACCGGATACCTAGGTGCCCGGCTCATTCCGCTGCTGCTTGAACGAGGGCATCAGGTGACCGCGTTGGTTCGCGAGTCCTCTGCGAGGAACGTCGCCGCGGGGTGCAGGGTCGTCGTTGGCAATCCGTTGAATGCCGAGACCTTCGCGGAATCTGTGCGGGGAAGCGATACGCTGGTTCAGCTGGTCGGCGTGCCTAAACCGTCACCCTGGAAAGGGGCGCAGTTTCGCGCGATCGATGGGCCTTCTGCCATGGCAGCGGTGCGAGCCGCCGCTTCAACCGGTGTGCACCACTTTGTCTACGTCAGCGTCGCCCATCCCGCGCCTATCATGCAAGACTACATCGCCGTGCGTCGTGAGTGTGAAGCGGCCATCACGCGAGCTGGGTTGATCGCCACCATCCTTCGTCCCTGGTATATTCTCGGCCCCGGGCATTGGTGGCCCTTGGCGCTGATGCCGGTCTATCGTGTCCTGGAACAAGTGCCCGCTACAAGGGAGTCGGCCATGCGCTTGGGGTTGGTCACGATTCAGGAGATGCTCGCGGCCCTGTTGTGGTCCATTGAGCACCCTCCAGTGAAGACGAGGGTCATCGACGTGCCGGAGATCAGGCGTCTGGTACGGAGCGAGATATGAAACCGGTCGCACTCGTCACCGGCGCCGCCGGACTGATCGGTGGCTATCTCGTCAGGACCGCGCCGTGCTGGGTGCCTGATTGGGAGGTACGAGGCATGACCAGGGCCGAGGTCGATCTCACCGATCGAACTCAGGCTGAACGGCTCTGGGAGCGTCACCGGCCGGACCTCGTCATTCACTGCGCGGCCTTGAGCCGCACCGGTCTTTGTGAACAGAATCCCGCGCAGGCCAGGCTGATTAATGTCGAGGCCACCCGGTTCCTGGCCGACCTCGCGAAGGACGTGCCCTTCATCTTCCTCTCTACCGATCAAGTCTTCGATGGCGCGAAGGGGCGGTATGTCGAAACCGATGCCGTCCATCCGCTGAATGTCTACGGGAAGACGAAGGCTGAGGCGGAGCAGGTGGTGCTCGCGAATCCTGCCCATACGGTGGTGCGCATCGCGCTGACGGCGGGAATGTCACCGACGCGAGACCGGAGTTTCGTCGAAGATATGGTGCGGACGGCAGCGAAGGGGGTGACGCTGACGCTCTTTACAGACGAGTTTCGCTGTCCGTTGCCGGCCGGTGCCTTGGTGCGGGCGCTCTGGGAAATCGGACTCCAGGGCCCACCGGGTCTCTATCACCTGGGCGGTTATGAACGGCTGTCGCGCTGGGAGATCGGGAAGCTGCTGTCGGCGCGATTCCCGGAATTGCGGTCTTCGATCCAGCCTGGCTCGGTCGCTGACTATCATGGCCCGCCACGGCCGCCGGATCTGTCGATGTGCAGTGACACGATCCAGGCGCTTCTGTCCTTCCGCCTGCCAGGCTTTCGCCAGTGGCTGACGGAGAAACCGTCGGATGGCGACGATCCTTGGAACTATCCTCCTGCGGTGGCGCGCTAACAGGCTGCGGAACAACTCGTGTTTTGCCCAATACGCTCGGATCAACTCATGCGCCGTATCGGTAGCAGAATACCCCGCAGGATGCGCAAAAAGGCCGTCCAGCAAGGCCGCAGCGAGCGAAGTAGCGAATCGTACTCACGCCGTACGGTGAGCCGCTGAGGGATGCGAGAACGCCGCTGGCGGACTTTTTCCGCATCCTGCTAAATCAATGCGGAAGCGTACGAATGTAGGCTAACACGCTCTGGATGTCGCGGTCGGAGAGGAGTCCCTTCCAGGAGGGCATGTTCGGTTTGCCCTCGTGGATGGTGGTGAGCAACGCGCTGTCTGATTTCTTCCTGGTTGCCGGTGCCGTCAGGTTCGCCGGATCCGGACCGAGCAACTTATACCCATCGCCTTTTCCCTCAGGACCGTGACAACCGGCGCAGTGTCGGCTGAAGATGCGTTTGCCTTTTGCACTCTCCGGCGTCTTCGTGCCGGCGGCGCCACTCGCCTCCGAGGGAATACCGGACCAGCCGATGCATGCCACGATGATCATCACGATGCCCACGACACCCGCCTTCACCATAGTCCCTCCATACCGATCCTTCATCTTGCAGAGTAGGGCCTCGGGCATCATACCGCCGGGCGGCGGACAATACCAAGACCATCTGCACTGGCCGGCCCGGTGTTGCCGCCGGCACTCATCATAGTACAATCGCTGTATCATATCCTGTGTGTTCTATGCGCGCGCTTTACTTCCGGGGCCCATTGCATGTCGCCAACGGATCCACTCTCCCTCCTCTTCACCGCCTGGGTTGCCTCGGCGATCCTCATGGTCGGACTCTGGCTGCTTGAGCGCCGCCTGCAGCATCTGTCGATCGCCGATGTCGGGTGGTGTTACGGATTAGCCTTGGTGGTGTTGTGGTACGCCAGTGCTGCTCCTGGTGAACCGGCTAGGCGGCTGCTGGTCGCTCTGTTGGTTCTATTGTATGCCGTGCGCTTGGGTACGCATGTGCTGGTGGATCGGCTGTGGCGAAAACCCGAAGACGGCCGGTACCGTGCCCTGCGTCTGCGATGGGGCGAGCAGGGTCCGCTGCGCCGGTTCTGGTACTTTCAACTGCAGGCTGCGGCCATTGCCTGGTTCTCCCTTCCTCCCCTGGTCGTCATGCAAAATCCGCATCCGCCGTTTCATCTCATCGAACTGCTCGGTGTACTCCTGTGGGGAGTCGCCGTGACGGGGGAGGCGGTCGCTGATCGGCAGTTGGCGGTCTTTCGACGTCAGCCCTGGAACAGGGACCGTGTGTGCCGTGAGGGACTCTGGTACTACTCGCGCCATCCCAATTACTTTTTCGAATGGCTGCACTGGTGGAGTTATGTGGTGATGGGGCTGGCGAGTCCGCTGGGCACTTGGGGTTTGACCCTGATCGGCCCGCTGACGATGGGGTGGGCGCTCTTGAAAGTCACCGGGATTCCCTGGACGGAGACGCAGACCATGAAAAACCGTGGTCGCCAGTATGCGGAGTATCAGCGCAGCACCAATGCGTTTATTCCCTGGCCTCCGCGTCGGCTCTAACAGGATGCGGAAACAGTCCGCCAGCGGCATTCACAAGCGTGACGCGCGTTCTTCCGCGCGTCGTGAACCTCAGCGGCTCACCGTACCGCAAGAGTACGAGTCGCCCCTGGGACACTGGGCGCTCACCGACTCGCGTCCGTCCGCAGGCGTGACGCTCCTTCCTCGTCGCATCGCGGACCTCGCTGCGGCCTTACTGGACGGCCTGTTTGCGCACCCTGCAAGGCCGTTCAACGTCGTCTCACACCGCGTATCTGTGGTGGCTACGGGACTCGACATGAGTTGTTCCGCAACCTACTCGCTGCGGGCCTCCCCGGAGATCACTTGCCTGCCAATTCTGCCAATCGCGCACGAGCGGTCTTGGCGGCGGGGCTGTCGGGATACTGGCGGATGATGTCTTCGTACAGTTCCCTGGCGTGGGTCAGGTTGGTTTGGCGTTCTTCGAACTGGGCGGTTTCCAGCCATTGCGCCGACTGGTCGGGACCGCAGCCCGATCCGAGCAGCACCACGGTCAGGGCAATCCAGGCACATGATCTCGGCATGCGATCGGTTCCTTTCATGACTGTCCGGCGGGGCGCGTGATGCACTGGCGATTGCCGTAGTCTGTCGCCAGCACGCACAGGGTTCAAGACGGTGGAAGCGGCACCCTGTTTCCGTTACGAGATGTGCTCCTCGCGGATGCCGAAGCGCGGGGAGGTAATGCCTTCGCTGCGACAGCGAGGGCAGCGGCTGGGTCTTGTCAGCCTGGTGCGGTCGCGGAACGTATAGGTGCAGTCCTGGCAGGTCGAGGGCTCCAGCACAAATGTTCGAGCCGGATCGCGAGCGAGCGTTTTGACGATGTGCGTCATGTGGTCCTCCACTTGGCGCTCGGGCATGCCGAGAAGCTGGGCCAGTTGGTGGGAAGACAGTAACGTACCCGTCAGCAGCGCGATCATTCGGCGTCGGGGCGTCTGTTCCTGCGAGGTCATGCGCGAAGATTTTACCAGGATGGACGGCGTCTCCTCCAGCGCGACGCCTCACGCCGAGCATGGGCTGATGAAAAGGCAGGCAGCGGTCGACGCGATCTTGGTATACTACGCACGATTGCTTGTACGTGCCCCGCAACCAGAGATGCTGCGATGACGGGACCCTCGTGGGACGAATTGGCGGAGCTGGCGCTCTCGCGTGTTCGTGCGGCCGGGGTAGAGTATGCCGATATTCGACTGCTCGATTCGACCACGCGGACGATCGTTGGTGAAGACCGGCGCATCGCGCATATCCGCGAGTCGACCGATCGCGGGTTCGGCATTCGCGTGCTCCATCGGGGCGCCTGGGGATTTGCCGCCAGTTCCATCCTGTCCCTCGAGGAGGTGCCCCGGGTCGCCGACCTTGCGGTGGAAATTGCGAAGGGATCGGCCTCTCTTGCGATTTCGAAAGTGCACCTCGCGCCCGAGCCGGTGCATCGAGACCGGATTGTCACACCCTGCCGCCTGGATCCCTTTGCCGTTCCGCTCGAAGAACAAACGGCGCTGCTGCTGAACACCATGGACATCATTCAGCGGCAGCCTGGTGTCGTCAGGAGCCATGCCGGCATGTGGGCGCAGCGTGACCGAAAACTGTTTGTATCCACCGAGGGTTCCCATCTGGAGTTCGACCTGTTGGCGATGCAAGGCGACTGCACGGCTACGGCGGTGCATGAAGGACGGTTCGCCAGTCGCTCCTTCAACACGCCCCATCTCCGCATGGGGTATGAGCTGGTGCGGGATGCCGACTTTGCTCGTGAAGCGGAACGAATTGCGGCACAAGCGGTGGAAAAGGTGCGAGCGCCGGTGATCGAACCGGGCCGCTACGATCTGGTCCTGGATCCTGAACATCTCTCGTTGACGATGCACGAGTCGTGCGGCCATCCAAGTGAATTGGATCGTGCGCTTGGGTATGAGGCGAACTACGCCGGCACCAGTTTTCTCACACCCGACAAGCGTGGCACCTACCGGTATGGCTCCTCCGATGTAAATCTGGTTGCCGACAACACCGAAGCCGGTACGCTGGCGGCGACGGGATACGACGACGACGGTGTGAGTTGCCAGAAATGGGATATCGTGCGGGAGGGTATTTTTGTCGGATACTGCACGAATCGCGAAGTGGCGCCGAAGATCAAAGAGGAGCGGTCACGCGGGTCGAACCGGGCCGATAGCTGGGGCAGCGTGCCGATGGTGCGTATTGCGAACATCGGGCTTGAGCCGGGAACCGCCACGCTCGACGGGCTCTTGGCCGACGTGAAACGGGGCATCTACATCGAAGGCCACGGGTCGTATAGTATCGACCAGCGGCGGTACAATTTTCAGTTCGGCGGGGACGCCTTCTGGTTGATTGAAAACGGCCGGCGAACGGGTATGGTACGCGACGTGATCTATCACGGGATCACGCCGGAGTTTTGGGGACGGTGCGACGGTGTCGCCGACCGGAGTCATCGTCGGCGGTATGGATTTATCACCTGCGGAAAGGGCCAACCGGGGCAATCGGGCTGGATGACCCACGCCGCGTCCCATGCCCGGTTCCGCCGCGTGGATGTCATCAGCGGAGAGACGAAGGCGAACCCATGACCTCCTCGATCACCGCGTCATGGCCGAAATTGACGAGTCGTCAGGAGTTTGAATTCCTGGCCGATCTGGTGATGGGCCACTCCACCGGGGACGAGACGTTTCTGTCGTTGCGGGATTCCCATGGCGGCACGACTCGTTTCGCCAACAACCAGGTCATTCAGAACGTGAATCAGCGGCGTGGCAGCCTGTCGATCACGGTGGCCTTCGGGCACCGGCACGGGACGGCCAGCACGACGGACTTCACTGCCGGGGCGGTACGAGAAACGCTGAAGCAGGCGGAATCGATTGCCCGTCTGTCGCCGGACGACCCGGAATATCTTCCGCCGGTTGGCCCACAGACCTATTTGTCGCTCCCGACCTCCCGTCCGGAAACGAGTGCCGCAGGACCGGCACGTCGCCTCGATTACGCGCGTGAGGCTATCGGCCAGTGCAAGATGGAAAATCTGAACGCGGCCGGCACGGTGTCGTCCGGCGTCGCGACGATCGGGTTGGCCGCCGGGACGGGATTGCGAGCCTATGAGGAGCGCACGGAGGCGCGGTTCAGCCTGACTGTGCAGGCCGGCGACGCCACGGGCTGGTCGGCGGCAGCCCATCGATCCATCGATCGGTTGCATATTCAGGAGCGCACCCTGGCCGCTATTATCAAAGCCAAGCGCGGAGCAGACGAGCCACAGGAATTACCGCCGGGCCGCTACACGGTCATCCTGGAGCCGGCTGCCGTGGCGGGTCTGCTCAGTTGGATGATCTGGATGTTGGATGCCAAGTCGTTTTACAAAGGCACCAGTCCGTTCAGCGGGAAGTTGGGCTCGCGCATCATCGATCGACGCCTGTCCCTGTTGAATCAACCGGCCCATACCGACCTGCTCGGACACGGTTTTACCCATGAGGGGCTGCCGGTCATCGAATCAGGCTGGATTGAGTCGGGAGTACTGACGCAACTCCTGCACGACCGGTACACGGCGCGGGAACATCAGATCGACCCCCTCGCCACGTTGGAGTCGCCCCATTTCTCAGGTGAGCGTCCCATCGGCACGCGGGTGGACGACCTCATCCGTACCACCCAGCGTGGGATCCTGGTGACAAATTTCTGGTACATCCGTCCGGTCAATCCGTCCGATCTGACGCTGACCGGGATGACCAGAGACGGCACGTTTCTCATTGAAAACGGTGAGATTACCTCGGCCATCCGGAATTTCCGGTTTCATGAGAGTCCGTTGCGCGCGTTTAACCAAGTGGACGCCTACACGACCCCCGCCGAGGCTGTGACCTCGGAGACCGGAAAGGCGCTAGTTCCTGCCATGCGGATTCACGACTTCAACTTCTCCAGCGTCACGCGCTTCTAGTCGCCCCGTGCCCGGCCTGCGGACCGAAAAAAGCCCCTCGCGGCCATTGACTCGGCCTATGGGAAAGAGTAATGAATTAAGGGTAATTGGCCGATAAGAGTTCGGTGTGCCCCTATGAATCGGAAACAACAGCGTCTGGCTGAAAAGCCCGTTCATCTCCTGACCCTCGCCCCCGACAAGGGTGAAAAAGGAGCGGTCAATCCGTTCGCGCCCTCACCTTTGCGTGCGGCGATCGGAAAGGTGTTCGTCAAGCTCGAAGATATGACCGAGCGGTTCGAGGATTGGTGCCAGTACGGCAGCTCTGAGGACCGGACGGAACAGCCGTTGGGACAGCGGGTGTCGAAATGGCTGGGAGCGCCTGTCGCGCGTCATATCGAACATGAAGTGCAGGCAGAACATGGGTTGGTTCCGGCCCGGCGGTGGGATGGCGCCGTCGGCGATCTCATTTTCCGGTTGCGTGACCGTGCGGGATTTGTGCAGCGCGCCTTGGCGGCGCAAGCCCGTGAACTCAAGGACTGGGTCATCCAACATACCCAATCCACTCAGGCGGAACTCCATGAGTTGCGGGAACAGGTGTCCACGCAGAAAGCTCAGATGGAAGAACTCTCGTCGCAGCTTCAGGATTTGCGTGCGCTGGTGAGTTCGCAGCAGCAAGTCTTGATGTACATGGGCAAGGATATGGAGATGGCCCCGCCTGCTGAGTTAGAGCTGTCCCTCGTCCCGCCGCGCGCGTTGCCCTATCGCGACCGTGAGATGAAACCTTCGAGAGATCGGCGCGAGGCTTCTGCCGAGGCCTCCGAGATTCCCTACCTGAACGCATAGATCACCGGTGCACGATCCGGCGGTACGCCAGGATCAAGCCTGCTCTGCTGGTTGCTCATCGATCTCGTACATCCGCTCCGCAGTAGGCGATGCCTGTTGCCGGTCTGCTGTCCCGAACGGCGGGATTCGTCGGGCGCGGTGAGGTTGTGTCAGGTCACATCCTACGTATCCGCCGCAGTGTCGGACCTCAATCCACAACGTGCTGGCAACTTCCTGATAAGACTGCTACTTTGTGCGTCTCCTCACGGGCGAGCCGTTGCCGGAGGATCGAAAGATGGTTCGGTCTCTCGCCGTCACACGATCAGGAGTGCGATCAATGGTGAAGCGACGATATCTGCAGGTACTGCTGTCCGGTCTCGTGTGTGTGGGGCTGGCGTCATCTCTGGGGGAGGGACGCGCGCGGGCGGAGGTGACCTTATTCGACAATCTCGGTACGTTACACCACGAGATCACCACGACCTCCGAGCTCGCACAGAAATATTTCGACCAAGGACTCAGACTGGTCTATGCGTTCAACCACGAGGAAGCCATTGCCGCATTCACGGAGGCCTCTCGCCTAGACCCCGAGGCGCCCATGCCCTATTGGGGTGTGGCGTTGAGCCTGGGGCCGAACATCAATGCCGCGATCGACGCCAAAGCTGAATCACGCGCGGCCGACGCCATACACAAGGCCATCGCACGCCTTGCGCAGGCCACTCCCCGTGAGCGGGCCTATGTTGAGGCATTGGCGACACGGTACTCCGGCAAAAAGTCTCCTTCCAGAAAAGGCAGGGATGACGCGTATGCCAAGGCCATGCGCCGGCTCGCGTCGGAGTTTCCCGACGATGTCGATGCCGCCGTGCTGTTTGCAGAATCGATGATGGTCCTTCGCCCCTGGGACTATTGGCGAGCCGATGGTCGTCCCCAACCGGGAACGGAGGAGATCGTGGCGACGTTGGAAGCAGCAATGGCGCGAGATCCGAATCATCCGGGCGCCTGCCATTATTACATTCACGCCGTGGAAGCCTCGCCCGATCCGCAGCGCGGGTTGGCCTGTGCCCAGCGCCTGCCGTCACTGATGCCCGGTGCCGGGCATCTGGTGCATATGCCGGCGCACATCTTCATGCGGGTGGGCCGCTATCGGGAGGCGTCTGAGCGGAATGCGAACGCCGCGACGGTGGACTACGAGTATTTGCGTCATCACCCCCTTGAGGGCAACTACGCATCAGGATACTATGCGCACAATCTGCATTTCTTAAACGCCTCTCTGGTGATGGAAGGGCGGAGCGCGGAGGCGTCGCAGGTCGCGCGCGACTTGCTGGGTAAGATCTCGGTCGACGAGATCGTGAAAGAGCCGTCGCTTGAATGGTACGCACCGACTCTGCTGCTCACCATGGCGAGATTTGGTCAGTGGGGAGAGTTGATCCGGCAGCCTCCGCCGCCCAGGGAGTTGCGGTTCACGACGGGCCTCTGGCACTACGTGCGGGGATTGGCCTTTGCCGCAACGGCCCGGTTTGGAAGCGCTGAAGGGGAATTGTCGAATCTCAGGAAGTCGCTCAAGGCCTTCACCAAGGCGAAGACGACGGAGGGCAAGTTGAGTCGTACGCTGCTGAAGGTGGCGGAGCGAGTGCTCGTCGGAGAAATGGCTGCACGCCGTGGAGACCACGAGGCGGGGATTCAGGCCTTGCGCGAGGCGCTACAGTTGGAATCGTCGTTGCCATACAGCGAACCGCCGTTTTGGTTTCAGCCGGTCCGCCACAACCTGGGAGCGGTGCTGTTGCTGGCGGGACGTCCCGGCGAGGCGGAAGCCGTCTACCGGGATGATTTACGCGTGAATCCGGAGAACGGCTGGGCGCTGCATGGACTCGTGCACAGCCTCCAGGCGCAGCGTAAAGACGCGGCTCACGAAGAAGCCCGGCTGCGTGCCGCCTGGGCACAGGCCGATGTGGCGTTGACAGGGTCGCGTTTCTGAGGTTCAGCAGGAGCGGCGTGCAGGAGCGAATGATGAATCGATCCATGAAAGGGAGACGGTGAACACAGAGTATGTATTTCATACGAGCGAGGAGCCGCGCGAACTCATGCGGTTGCACATGCTCGAGCGGATCTTTGATGCGGGCACCCAGCGGCGCCTGCTGTCCACGGGTTTGACGAGCGGGTGGCATTGCCTGGAAGTGGGGGCCGGGGCCGGCTCCATCGTCCGGTGGCTGGAGCAGCGCGTCGGGCCGTCGGGTAAAGTAGTCGCGCTCGACACCAACCCGCGATTCCTGCGGGGCAGCGGCAGCTCGACCATTGAAATCCTTCAAGGCGACATTTGCGACGCGGATCTTCCCCTCGCTACCTTTGACCTGGTCCACGCGCGCTACGTGATGATTCACATTGTGGAGTATCAGCGCGCGTTCGAGCGGATGTTGCGTTGCGTAAAGCCGGGTGGATGGGTCGTGCTTGAGGAGCCTGATTTTCAAGCGGCTCGCGCAGTGGCCGGCTCGGAGGAAGGGCGGGCCTCGTTCGCTCGCGTGTCCGATGCGATCGAGCGGATGTTCACTTCGCTCGGAATGGATCACGCGTTGGGGGTGAAGTTGCCCGCGCTGTTTCGGCGCCACGATTTGACGCAATTGACGGTGGAACATGAGGGACATCTGTCCGCCGGCGGAGGAATGGTGGCACAGATGATGAAGTTGTCCGCCGAGCAATTGCGCGACAAATACATCGCGACCGGCATGGTGACGGAGGCCGATCTTGAAGAGTATGGACGGCTCGCGGACGATCCCGACTCCTGGGCGATCTACTATGCGACGGGGGCGGTGACGGGCTGGTGGCAGCCGCAATGCGGCGGGCGGGTGTAAGGATGGGCATGCGCTATATTGTGGGCGTGATGGGGCCGGCGAAGGCCAGGAAGAAGGATGTGGACAACGCCCGTGTGCTGGGCGAGTTGATCGCGCGGCGGGAATGGGTGGTCCTGACCGGTGGACGCGATGTCGGCGTCATGGATGCCGCCTGTCAGGGTGCCAAGAAGGTCCCCGGCAGTTTGACGATCGGTGTGCTCCCGTCGGCTCGTGAACGCGTGTCGAAATATGTCGATCTGGCGATCATCACCGAGATGGGCAACGCACGCAACAACGTCAATGTGATGTCCAGCAACGTGGTGGTGGTGTGCGGCCTGATGGGGGCCGGCACGGTGTCTGAGGTCGCACTCGCGTTGAAGGCAGGGAAGCCGGTCATTCTGGTCGGGGCAACGCCGGCCGAAGAGAAATTCTTCAAGAAACTCGGGGGTCGGCTGATCGCCGCGGTGGAGACCCCGGAAGAGGCCATCACCCTGATGATGAAGCAGTTTGAGCAGCAGCAACCGGATCTGGTCCAAGGCGCGCGCTCCTGGGGCGTCTGACAAGCTGTTGAAAAATCCCGCCAGCGGCGTTCTCGCGTGACACTGCCGCCTCACCACCTCGGCGGCGTTCACAAACCTGACGCACTTTATTCAGCGCGTCGTGAACCTCTCAGACTCAACGTACCGCACAGGGGAAAAGAGCCTGTCCCGGCAGGGTCGGGGTGGGCGAGAAAGAATATGGCCTCGTCTGTTCGCATTGCTGCGGCCTTGCTGGATAGGCTGTTTCAGCCGCCTGTCTCTTATCAGCAGTACGTTGAGATCGGTTACTGGGCAGAAGGAGAGCCGGTCACCGTGTCCTTGTCCAGCAGCACCCCGGAGTTGTCGAAGGGGAGGCGGCCGTCTTTCGTGTGTAGCACGCCCGTGACATGGTAGGTGAGCGACTGATCGCCGGAAAAGGACAGGAGCTGCCTCACGACCTGTAGAGTGGACGTACTGGTTTCGACGGAGGTCACGGCGTCGCTTAAACGCGGCACGACCAATTCTTTGTTGCCCAGTCCTCGTACAAGCCGATTGCCGTTTAGATCCAGACGAAAGTCGATCCCGGTCACAGCGAGGTCGAAGTCGTTGGGATTCCGGATTCGAAGATCGACCTGAAGTCGCTGCTCGAAGGCGCTGGCCTCCAGCGGCGTGACATTCGTCACCAGCACCTCGGGAGGTTCACCCTTCATCAGCCAGGTCGCGCACCCGGCAAGCAGAAACAGGGCCAGTAAGCCGCTCAGCAGCGTCAATCGCCTCATCTCGCGCATCATACACAAACATCCAATCGTTTGCGACCTGCGTAGAGATGAGTAACGGCCCTGGCGATCTGACCCGCGCCGGAAGCCCGGAGGCTTTGGTAAGATGACGGGGCGGACGTCGACTACGTTTTCCTTCAGGAGGTTGCCACCCATGAATCCCATCGCACGCACGAAGCTCTGTGTCGTACTCATGTTGCCAGTGGTGCTGGCAGGGGCTCTCGTCTCCATCGGTCACGCAGCGGATCAGTCCGGCGGTAAGGCGTACTTTGCCGGCGGCTGTTTCTGGTGCATGGAGGAAGTGTTTGAGAAAGTGCCTGGCGTCCTCTCCGTCACCAGCGGCTATATGGGCGGGCGGGTGGAGCGCCCGACTTATGAGCAGGTATCGGCGGGGGGAACCGGCCATGCCGAGTCGGTGGAAGTGGTGTATGACCCGACCAAGGTCTCCTACCAGGTTTTGCTGGATGCCTTCTGGCACAATGTGGACCCGGTCACGCCCAACGCGCAGTTCTGCGACCATGGGAGCCAGTACCGGGCGGTGATTTTCTACCAAGGGGAAGAACAGCAGCGCTTGGCCGAGGAGTCGAAGCGCGCGATCGAACAATCTCCGCGACTGTCCCAGCCGGTCGTGACGGAACTGACGAAGGCGTCGCAGTTTTATCCGGCGGAAGACTACCATCAGGATTTCTATAAGAAAAATCCGGTCCGGTACAAGTTTTACAAGTTCAATTGCGGGCGCGCACAGCGTCTCGAGGAAGTGTGGGGTGCCCCATGATGGGCGACGTGCCGTCGCAGGATACGCTCAGGCGCCTGCTTGTGGATTGTGAAAGAATTGCCGTGGTGGGGTTGTCGTCGAATCCGGCCCGGCCGTCTTATCGCGTGGCTGCCTACATGCAGCAACAGGAAAAGGTCGTGATTCCCGTCAACCCCCGTGAGACGGTGGTGTTGGGGCAACCGGCCTATCCGTCATTGTCCGCAGTACCCGGCGTGTTGGATCTGGTGACGGTCTTTCGCCGATCCGAGGAGGCCGGCGCGATCGTCGACGAGGCGATTCGTATCAAGGCCAAGGGAGTCTGGCTCCAAGAAGGCGTGATCGACGAGGCTGCGGCGCTGCGCGCCCGTCAGGCCGGGTTGGAGGTCGTGATGGATTGCTGCTGGCTGAAGGAGCATGGCCGGTGTCTTGGCGAGGACGGCTGCGATCCCAGGCCGGTGCGATCATGAAACCGGATCGTACCCTGTTGAGGTTGATTTGGGTCATCGCCATGTTGAATGCCGCGCATACCATCGATCACGTGATCCGAGGAGATTTTCATTGGCCACCCGACGGGCAATCGGTCGGTTTTCTTCTGATCATCACGAGTATCTACCTGTTGATTGGAGTCGGATTACGGCTCTCGTGGAGCGGGAGGGTCGGTCCTCGGTTCTGGACCATCATCGGAGGTGCGGGTTTGGCGCTTGGATGGTTGTCGCATTTCAGCCCCGTCACTGATCAGCCGCTCCATGTCATTCAATCTGCGTATCAGGGGGTGATTGGAGGAGCGGTCGCGGTGGGTTGTTTGATGCTGCTCATGGGCGTCGTGCTGGTCGCGACGATGTATTCGGCCTATCTCTGGCACGATCAGCGGCGACGTTCGACGACGCATCCTGTCTCCGGGTAACCGATCCTTGGCTCCGACGATCCATTCCTTCCCCGGTTGGTTTCCCTCATTTTCTTGAGCATTCCCCATCTCCATGGAATAGTGACGTGACGGTACGCTTCAGCCCGTCCTGCTAGAATTTCCACGCCATCTAGATTTGGAGGTAGAGCCATGATGCCCTTGCTCACGGTGTGCGGCCGCTTGTTGTTCATCCTTCTCCTGGAGTCCTTCGCGGTGGGTTGTACACAGTCGGTTCTCCCGACGCCTTCTCCGCAAGAGCATCTTGGCATGGGCATCGTAACCGGGACAATCGGTGCGCAAACACCGGGTGCCGTCATGGGTGATGAACAGGTGGTCGGGTCTTTGGTCGGTCAGGTGCAAGCTCTGGAAGGGGGTGCCTATCTGGTCCGCGACGTCCGGGGTCAGGAGCATCGCATCCCCCACGATGAAAATACGAAAATTGATCGTCCGGCCCATATAGGCGATCGCATTCAATCCTGGTTCGACCGGCATGGGCGTGCCGTGCTGATTCGAAGCGCTGATGAGGAGAATCGATAGGAGCTGTCCGGCCGCCGCCGGATGATTCCTTATCATGCAACAGCCGGATTGGAATCAGCTCTGGAGCCGAGTCGCTCGCGCACTCGTTCCCCTCGCCGTGGCCGGCTGCCTGATCGCCGCGCTGCCTCCGGCCAGCAGGCTCGCCTTCGATCCTGGGATGAAGGATGACCAGGGACGACCAGCTTCCGAAACGATCGCCTCCCTGGTGGCCAGGTATGCCGAACAATACGCATTGGATCCGGCGCTGCTGCAGGCGATCATCAAAGTCGAATCGAATTTCAACTCCGACGCCGTCTCGTCAAAAGGCGCGATCGGACTGATGCAGCTCATGCCGTTGACCGCTGCGGCGTTTCACGTTCTGGACCCGTTTGACCCCAACGACAATATCCGCGCCGGTGCAGCGTTGCTCCGGGGACTACTCGACCGATTCGGTGGGGATCTTTCGTTGGCATTGGCGGCCTACCATGCCGGTGAGGCGCGTGTCCGGCACACTGTCGGCGTCCCGACCCTCCCGGCGACGCAGATCTATGTCGACCGAGTAATGGGCTACTACGAGCGGTTCCGGACCGGCAGCGGGCCGCCGGTTCTCCGCTCCGTCCTTGGTCGCCGGTCGGTCCGGGCCAGGGCGAACGAGTCCCATTCGGCCGAATGAGTGGCGTCCGGTTGCATTTTCATCCGGAAACGGAGTAGGGAATTCCGCGAGAACACTCAGATTTCCAGATCGAGGACGCGCATGAAGAAAAGTGATCGGACAGCCCGGTTGGCCCAGTCGGATATCCGCGCGATGACCCTGGCCTGCGCGAAGGTCAACGGTATCAATATGTCTCAGGGAGTCTGTGATACACCCGTGCCTCCGGTGGTGGTGCAGGCTGCGCAGCAGGCGATGGCCCAGGGACACAATACCTATGCCCGCTTTGACGGTATTGCGGGGTTGCGTGAGGCGATCGCCGACAAATTGGCCTCATACAATCACATCACCGCCGATCCTGAAACCCAGATCACGGTGAGTGCGGGTGCGACGGGGTCGTTTCAAGCCACCTGCATGGCGTTGCTCAACCCCGGGGATGAGGTGATTCTGTTCGAGCCGTTCTATGCCTACCATGTGCAGGCGATCCTTGCCGTGGAGGCGGTGCCTCGCTATGTCACGATGCGGCCCCCGGATTGGAACCTGGACGTGAAGAGTCTTGAACAGGCCGTGACGTCCAAGGCCAAGGCCATCGTCGTCAACAGCCCCGGGAATCCGTCCGGTAAGGTCTTCACGCGTCGGGAGTTAGAGCAGATCGCCGAGATCGTCTGTCGGCACGATCTACTGGTGATCACGGACGAGATTTACGAGTACTTCGTGTTCGACGGTCGGGAGCACATCAGTATGGCCTCGTTGCCCGGCATGGCCGACCGCACGATTACGATCGGAGGCTACTCCAAGACCTTCAGCATCACCGGGTGGCGCATTGGGTACAGTGTGGCGGAAGCCTCCTGGGCGAAAGCTATCGGTGCGATGAGCGATGTCTTGTACGTCTGTGCGCCGACACCCCTGCAGCATGGTGTGGCCGCCGGAATTCGTGCCCTTGGCCCGTCTTTTTACCGCGAGCTTGCTGTCGAACATCAACAGAAGCGGGACCGCTTCTGCGGCGCCTTGGCGAAAGCGGGGCTTCCACCCGCCGTGCCGCAAGGGGCCTACTACGTACTGGCAGATGTGTCTCGCGTGCCGGGGAAGACCAGTCGCGAACGTGCACTGTATCTCTTGGATAAGACCGGAGTGGCGGGCGTGCCGGGAGAGGCCTTTTTTGAAGGGCCGGAAGGCAGTCGTTATATGCGGTTTTGTATGGCCAAGACAGACAGTGATCTGGAGAAAGCCAGCCGGGCGATCGAACAATTCTCACTCTAAGGTGACGGCCAGGGCGTACGGGA
>ERZ1645185.93-NODE-93-length-37660-cov-7.534105_pt1 | contig 37660 bp, 29 predicted proteins | sample MGYA00575351_ERZ1645185 | MGnify/ENA primary metagenome ERZ1645185 (study PRJEB40838, sample SAMN11284767) | freshwater sediment metagenome | isolation source: river sediment | host: Sediment | place: India: Jana village, Kanpur | collected 2015-12-17 ... | reverse complement strand
CCATGAGCTTCGGCAGACCGTCGTTCAGGCGTGTCCACGTGTCGCCGCCATCGCTGCTCTTCCAGATCCCGCTGCCAGCGCCCCCCGAGCGCACCGTCCACGGCATGCGCTGATGATCCCAGAACGCCGCGTACAGAATGCGGGGGTTGGTAGCATCCATGCTCAAATCACCGGCGCCACTGGTGGCGTTCTCACCCTTGAGCACGAGCGTCCACGTCTTGCCGCCGTCGGTGCTGCGATACACGCCACGCTCGGCAGTACCCTTCCAGCGATCGCCCTGCACGGCCACGAACACGATGTCCGGATTGTTCGGATGCACACGCACGGCCGAGATCTGCCGCGACGCAGACAACCCGATCTTTGTCCAGGTGCGTCCCTGATCGGTGCTCTTGTACATCCCGTCGCCATATGTGCTCGACTGGCCGCGGATGGCGTGCTCGCCCGTGCCCACGTAGATCACGTTCTCGTCGCTCGGGGCCACCGCAATCGCGCCAATGGATCCCGACGTGAAATAGCCATCGGAGATGTTGCGCCAACTGTTCCCGGCATCGTCGGTGCGCCACAAGCCGCCGCCCGTGTAGCCGGCGAAATAGGTCATGGGGTTCGACGGAAGCCCGGCCACCGCCACCGATCGGCCACCTCGCCACGGTCCCACGTTGCGCCAGGGGAGCGCCGCGAAGGTGGCGGAGTCGAAGGCAGACAGCGACGGCCGGGCCGCAGTGGACGGTCGGGCCGCGCGCGACTGCGCGTCGATTGTGAATGGCAGGGTCAGCGCGAGGGCGGCAAGACCGGGTCGGGCGACGAGGGAGGAACGACGACGGGCCATCGGGAGATGCTCCTGCGTGTCAGTGGGGTGGGGCAACCGCTCAAAAATAGCCCGTGCCAAGCGGGAATGATGTCGCATACCCGAGGGCAGCATACGACCTCGGGCCCATGCAGAACGAGAACAGGGAGTCCGATACCTACCAGTATCCCGCGCTGCCCCGAACCGTTGGGTAGTGTGGATATCACCAGGTATTGGGCAGGCGCGCGACGTGGCGAGCTTCGGGCTGGACAAAGAATCGAGTCGTTTGGGAGGATCCGTCCGCGCGGCAGCGCCGGCTGGGTCCTTTCTGGACTGGTGGTGCCGCCTGCTCGAGCCGTACGAGGCCAGCGAGATCGACGCGGCGCGTTTTCGCGTCCGCCAGATTCAAACCGTCCTCCGCCTGACGCCGTTCGCCACGGTCATCAACGTGGTGAACGCTGCTTTACTCGTGGCGGCGCTGCGCGAGCAGAATTCGCTGCAGGTCTTGTATACCTGGCTCGCCGCTGTCTCCGCGGCGTCCGTGCTCGGACTTGGCGGTTGGTTCCGTAGTCAGCGGCGGCCGCGGGCAACCGCCTCCCGGCGAGCCATCCGGCGCACGGCCCTCCACGCGCTCGTCCTCGGTCTGCTCTGGGGCGCCCTTCCCTTGCTGTTCTTCCCCCGCGCCGATTCAACAGGGCAGTTCCTCATCGGCATGGTGATAACCGGGATGATGTGCGCCGGCGCCTTCAGCCTTGCCAGCGTTCCGTTTGCCGGAACACTATGGACGCTGGCGACCGGCGTACCGGCTGGCGTGGCCCTCGCGCTGAGCGATTTGAACATCCGCTATGGTTTGCTGGCCATGCTGGTGGCGTACATGGCCATCACCATTTTCGGTGTCTGGAATTCGGCGCGTACGCTTGGTGGCCAGCTCGTGGCAGAGGCTCGCGCTGACCACCAGCATGAAGTCATCGGACTGCTGCTCCGCGATTTTGAAGACCAGGCCAGTGACCTGTTGTGGGAAATCGATGAGCACGGACAGTTTGCCCATGCGTCGCATCGCCTGCTCGAGCAGTTCCAGGTGAGCGATGCGGAGCTGACGTCGTTGTCGGCGGTCGAGCTGATCGACTCCCGCATCCCCGATACCGACGAGGCACGCGACAGCTGGCGACGCGTGCAGCGCCACTTGGCCAACGGCACCGCCTTTCGCGATCTCATGTTGGCCGTACGCAATGCACACGGTGTGCACTGGTGGTCGCTGAGCGCTCGTCCGCTGCTGAACGCTGAGGGACACACTATCGGCTGGCGCGGCGTGGCGTCGGATCACACGGATCGGCACGTGGCTCACAGCCGCCTGGCGTGGCTTGCTCACAACGACGCGCTCACGGGACTGGTGAATCGCACGCAGTTCCGCGATTCCTTGCAGGCGATGCTGGCCGACGGGGTGCTGACGCCGTTCGCCGTGGTGTACATCGATCTCGACAGCTTCAAACAAATCAACGATCAGCTCGGCCACACGGCCGGCGATGTGCTGCTGCAGACGTTCGGCAAACGGCTGCTCGCCGGGGCCCGTCGCAATGATACCGTAGCTCGACTGGGAGGAGACGAGTTCGCGCTGCTTCTGCGCGAGGTCGAAGGCGAAGCCGACGTACAATCGGTTCTTTCGCGCGTGCTCGACCTGCTCGCGCTCCCGTGTGAATTGCCGGAGCGCCAGGTACCGCTGCGCGCCAGTTTCGGCGTGGCGCTGGCTCCCCGCGATGGCCGCGATATCTACACGCTGATGAACCGGGCTGATTTGGCGCTGTATACCGCCAAACATCAGGGCGGTGGCACGTACTGCTTCTATCACCCGGCGCTGTCGGAGCAAGGGCGGCGACGGGCACTGCTCGAGCAGGCGCTGCGAGGTGCGTTGGATCGGCGCGAGTTGCGTCTCGAGTATCAGCCGCAAATCGATGCGAACAACTGGCGACTGAGCGGCTTCGAGGCTCTGCTGCGCTGGCGCCATCCGGAACACGGCGACATCAGCCCCACGGAGTTCGTGCCCATTGCCGAGTCCATCGGCCTCATGCCAACACTCGGCCAGTGGGTGCTGGCGGAAGCCTCGCGGGAAGCGGCCAACTGGCCGGCCCATCTGTCCATCTCCGTAAACGTGTCGGCACTGCAGTTGCGCGACGAGCGGTTTCTCGCGCGCGTGCTCGAGGCCACGAGCGTCATCGAGGCAGCGCGGGTGGAACTCGAAGTCACGGAGTCGGCACTGCTCGACGACATCACTGGGGCGGTCGCCATGCTGCATCAGCTACGGGCCCACGGGTTCCGCGTGGCGCTGGACGACTTTGGCACCGGCTATTCGGCGCTCAGCTATCTGCGTCGCTTTCCCTTCGATGTGCTCAAGATCGACCGCAGCTTTGTGCGCGATCTGACCTCAGACCAGGAAGCGCTGGTTATCGTGGACACCATTCTCGCCATGTCGCGCGCACTGAACATGATCACGGTGGCGGAAGGGGTGGAGTCGGCCGAGGAGGCGGAGATGCTTCGTGCCCGTGGCTGCACCGTTCTTCAGGGTTTTCTGGTGAGCGCGCCAATGCCGGCGTCCGCCGTGCTATCTTTTGCCCGGTCGTGGTCCCCCCGCGATATCGCGGGCCTTCGTCTGCTCGCGACCGGCTGAGCCTCGCGCGCTTCCAAGAGTTGCCCACCCTCCTCGCTCCGCTCCGTTATCGCCGAGAAGCCGACTTCACCTCGCTCCGTCTTGGGCGCGCGGTGTTGGGCTATTTGAGCATCGTGGTGGCCATCATCACGCTGGCTCCGTTCCGGTTCGAGACGGTTCCAGCGCACGGTCTGTCATTCGTATGGACGTGGTCTGATCTGGTGCTGAACGTGCTCATGTTCACGCCGTTCGGTTTCGTGTATCAGCTCACGCGTCCACGCGGGGTCGGCACCGATTGGGGACGGGTGGCGCTGCTGGGCTTCGCCCTGAGCGGCGTCATCGAAGTGGCGCAGCTGTTCGCCCCCTCGCGATTCACATCGCTATTCGATCTCGGCACCAATACCGCCGGTGCCCTGCTGGGCGCGTGGGTATTCGGGCGAATGTCGCTGCGCGTGCGGGGCGATCTGGCCGTGCATACGCTCGCACTCGAATTGCCCCTCATGGGGCTCGTGTACCTGCTCATTCCGCTCTGCTGGCTCGTTGGCTTCGGTAGCGAGGGTGCGCTGCGTCGCCTGCTGGTGCTCGTGCCCGGACTGGTCGCCGGCGCCATTCTGGGCACCGTGCACGCGGCCTACATCCGCCCGACCGCGCCGCGCTGGTGGCTCGCCGCCACGTCGGTGGGCTGGTCTGTCGTTGCCTTCGTGCCGGGCGCGCGCGGCGACCTGTCAGTCATCGTGCCCGGAGCAGCCGTGGTGCTGACCGTGGCGCTCTGGCTCGACTTGCGCACGGTACGGGCCATCGCGTCCACCGGTGGTGACACAGTGCGACGCTTCGAACTGCCCACGCTGCAGCGTGTACTGCCCGTGTACACCGTGTTCCTGGTGCTGTCGGCACTGTGGCCCCTCGACGATGTCACCGGCAGTTGGCGAGGGACGCTGGCGCTCGCCCTCCCCGAAGCACCGCTTACGCAAGCCGGCGTGTTCCGTGCCCTCGAACACGTGGCCGCGTTCACGCTGGTCGGCTACATGGGCGCCGAATACCACGGCCGCGAGCCGCGCGGCGGCCTCGGTGCGCTGGCTCGCATCGTGGCGTGGAGTGTTGCCGCGTCGGCATTGCTGCAGATGGCCCGTGGCTTTCAGCCCAATACCGGGGCCAGCCTGTCGCTCTTTCTCCTCACGCAGGTGGCCGCCGCCTTCGGCCATGTACTCTACGCGCTCCAGCGCGAACACGTGCAAGCACTCGTGAGGCGCCGCACGGTGCTCGAGAAATTCCGGCAGTCATCGGGTGTTCGCCCCGTAGCGTCGAACTGAACGCCTCCGCTCCATCAATTGCTATCCGTGGTCCCCATGCACCGCGGCCAAGCTGCTGACTCGCGACAGGAGACAATCTTGACGCCACTCAGCGCGCGAGATCCGCGTCGGCTTCGATCTCCACCAGATACTCATCGCCGATGAGCGGCGCCTGCACCATCGTGTTGGCAGGGAGAATGTGCCCGAAGCGCTCACCGTGAGCGCGCGCCACAGCCTCCCAGTCCCGCTCCACATTGGCCACGAAGACTCGCGTGCGCACCACGTCTTCCAGCCGTCCGCCCAATGACTGCAGCGCGCCGGCAATCTTGTCGATGCAGAAGTACGTCTGCGCTGCCGCATCGGCCCCGCCAATCGCGTGACTACCGTGCGTTGCAGTCGTGCCCGACACGTAAACGCGATCACCCTTGCGGACCGCCCGACTGTATCCGGCCATGGGCTCCCACACAGTACCACTCAGCGCCAACGTGCGTCCGTCGTGCCCTGGGCGCGTACTGAACGGCGCCGGAAAGTTCGACAAATGATGCGAAAGGTCGCCGCTCGCGGTCAGATACGGCGGCGTGCGGTACTCATCGCCGCAATCGCCAGGAATGTTGGCAAGGGCCTCCTGAGCGGTGGCGATCAGCGCGCGATCGTCACTGTCGAGCGTAAACGCGAACAACCGCGCGGTATCGGCAACATGTTGCGAGTGACTCAGTCGCGCCCCAACAATGACACCAGCAACACCGGGCTGATCGAGCACCCACCGGCTGGCCACGGTGGCGATAGACACGTCGTGCTTTTTGGCCACGGCATGCACGGCCCGCAGCACTCCCTGAAACGGCTCCCAACCGCCCGCTGCACGAATGAAGCGTCCGTACTTCATCTGCGACCAGGTTTCGAGCGCGTCCCAATTGGGCTCGGGCGCCCCAAGCCAGCGCTCACTCAGGAATCCGCCCAGTACCGTGCCGTAGCACAACACGCCCACGCCGTGCGCGGCAGCATACGGCGCGAGCTTGTGTGTGAAGCGCCGATCGACCAAACTGCCACTCACCTGATTGCTCACCAGGCGAATGCCGGAGGCGATGGCGATACGCAAATGCGCCGTATCGAAATTGGTAACACCAATGGCGCGCAGGCGCCCGGCATCACGTTCGGCTTCGAGCAGCCACAGCGCGTCCAGCCAGCGTGGATCAGCAAAGGTCCACGCGTGGAATTGCAGCAGATCGATGGTGTCGGTTTGCAATCGTTCGCAAGCGCGATCGATGGCGGCCCGCACATCGGCGGCGCTCACCGGCCCGGGCTCCGGCACCCACTTGGTAAGGTACTGCACAGCCGCCGGATCGCTCGCGATGCCGCGCCGGAACTTGCCGGCGACAATCTCGGCCGATCCGTAGTGGTCGGCCATGTCGAAGGTCGTGAGCCCGGCCTCGGCATACGGGCGCATGGCGCGCGCGGCCGCATCGAGATCGAGCGTACGCCCATCGCGTTCCATGTCGGCGATCTGCCAGAGCCCGGTGAGCGCGCGGGATATGGTGAGTCCGGGTGCCAGCGTAACACGTTCGATCATGACCGGTGATGGAAGCAGAGAGTGCAGAAGGTGCCGCCGATCATTCGGCGGGCAGAACGGCGGTGATGGCGCGCAAATCGCCGCCGCGAGCGGCCAGCGCGCGTGTTTCGCGCCAGTAAATCACAGTGCCCATGGCCATCACCACCAGCCACACGAGCGTACTGCGAGCGTACCATCCACTCACATCGGCCGTGAGGTCCCGGTAGCTGTGCACGGCCAGCAGCGCCGTGAGTGTAACCAATGCAACCGCCGCGACCGTCACCTGAGCCCAGCGGGCTCGCAGTACGCGCACATCACGGGCCAGCGCAGGGTTATGCGACGGCAGTCGAATGACCGAGCACGCCATGATGATGAAATTCACCAACATTGCGGTGACCAGAATATCGACGCCGAGGAAGAAGTCACCGGCGAGATGACCACCAAGAATGCCGAGCGTGGAAAGAATCGCGGACGCGAAGAGCGCCACGCGCGGCGTACCGCTATCGGCATCAACCCGGGCCAGAGCGCGCGGGAAGACACCGTCCTCGGCCCACGCGAAGCACAGGCGCGACACGCCCAGCAGCATGCCCGGCAAGTCCTTGATGAGCGCAAGCGCGGCGCCAGAGAGCATGAAGACACCGATTGCCGGTGACACCAGCGGCGTGAGCAGTCCCGGCGCCGTGACATCACCGGCGGCGCTGGCAGCGGCCACGTACTGCCAGGGCACCGCGCGATACACGGCGCCGGTAAAGGCAAAGTAGAAGAGTCCCACGGTGCCAATGGCGAGTCCGATGGCCAGGGGCAGCGTACGCGAGGGGTCCTTGGCTTCACCGCCTGCCTGCGCAATGACATCGAAGCCGATGAAGCTCGAGAAGAGCACGGCTGCGGCCGGTGGAACCACCGTCCAGAAGTCGCCCGAGACGCCGGTCAGCATGCCGGATTCCCCACGGGCGTCGAGCAGAGCCCGATACTCCTCCGGCCCGTGAGAGAATCCGGTGACGATGACAAGACCACTGCATACGAATACCAACACCACCAGCGGCACCAACGTGCGTGTCACCGCGCGAACACCGCGCAAGTTCACGAACACAAACGTCCAGAGAAAGCCAAGCGCCAGCGCGAGTCGGACGTCGCGCCGATCGAGTGTACTGGCCAGCTCCATCCATTGAGCGGCCCGCGCCGTGTCACGCAGAAACGGTGGGATGACATAGGACACCACCCCGATGGCGATGCACAGCCCAAACCATTGCGAGAACGACGCCAGAAAGCCGGTGTACGGCCCGATGGCGCGACTGGCATACACGTAGGAGCCCCCGGCGCGAGGCATGGCGCTCCCCAGCATGGCGTAGCAGAGTGCCGCGAGCACCGCCGGCAGCGCCGCCATGAAGTAGGCGGGCAGCACATGCTCGCCGATGCCCGGTACCGAGCGCTGCAGGGCGAAGGGCACGATGTTGATGCCCGCCCCCACCATGGAACCGATGCCGGCAGCGGCGAGCCCAATCAGCCCAAGGTCGCGGCGCAGGCGGGGACGTGATGGTGTCGTGTTGGAACTGTCACTCATGACGCGTAGGATGCGCCTCGGGGCCTCACATCACAAGGAACGTCGGCCAGGAACACCAGAGGCGATTGCGCTGGCGTTCTGTTGGCTCGCACCGCAGCTTCGACACATGCGCCTACCTCTCCTGCTTCTTGCCTCTGCCCTGCTTGCGCCCGGGCCCCTTGCCGCTCAGCAGCCGCCCGCCGACCGGTACGCTCAACTCCGCACCCTCTTCGACGGCTGGCGTTCGTTCGAAGAGGCCCCTCGCGTGAATGGCATGCCGGACTACACCCCGGCCACCAACGCCCGTCGGCTGGCCGAATTGCGTACCATGCAACAGCGCCTGGCGAGCATCGATACCACTGGGTGGTTTGTGCCACAGCAGGTGGACTGGCACATCGTGCGCGCTGAAATGAACGGCATGCTGTATCACCTGACGGTGCTGCAACCCTTCGCTCGTGATCCGGCCTACTACGCCTCGGTGCGAACCGACGAAAGCGACACCCCGGCGGAAGAGGGGCCCACCATTCACGGCGCTGTACGCCTGTGGCAGTACGGCATCTGGCCACGCACGGCACTCGACACGGTACGGGCTCTCTCTCCCGATGAGCGCGCCCGTCTCACGGCAGCACTGCGCACCGTTCCGCCGCTGCTCGAGCAGGCACGTGGCAATCTTGCCGACGCCAACGCCAAAGACCTGTGGCTTGGCGGTGTGCGCGCCTTCGAAGAACAGCACGACGCGTTGACCACGCTGGGTACGCGCGTGCGGGCACTTCACGCCAAGGATGCGGCGCTGATCGCGGCCATCACCAACGCCAGCACCGCCACCGAACGGTTTGCCGCGTGGCTGCGCGCGGAATCACCCAAGCGCACTGGCCCCTCGGGCATCGGCAAGGCGCAGTACACGTGGTATCTGCGCAACGTGCTACTCATGCCGCTTACGTGGGACGACGAGGTGACGATCACGCGGCGTGAACTCGCGCGCGCCCACACCTCACTGCGGCTTGAGGAAGCGCGCAACGCCGCGCTACCGCCCATGCCCGTGGCCTCAAGTGCCGCCGAGTTTGCGGCTCTGCAGGACACCATGCTGCCGCGGTACCTCGGATTCTGGCGTGACAAGCAACTCATTACCATGGAACCGTGGATGGAGCGCGCGTTGCGAGAGCGGTTCATGGGCTTCTCACCGGAACCCACCCGCAACTTCTTTGCGCAGGCCACCCACCGCGATCCGCGCACGCTCTGGACGCACCTGTGGCATTGGTGGGACAACATGCGCATCCGGGTAGCGCCGCATGCAAACCCCATTCGCCGCGAACCGCTGCGCTACAACGTGTGGATGAGTCGTGCCGAAGGCATGGCCACCGTGATGGAAGAGTGGGCCATGCACGCCGGCCTTTACGATGACAGTCCGCGTTCACGGGAAATTGTGTGGACCATGTTGGCCGCGCGTGCGGCGCGCGGTCTTGGCAACCTGTATGCCCATTCGAACGAACTCGACATGGCGGGCGCCGGCGACTTGCACGTGTCGTGGACGCCGCGCGGTTGGATGCGTCGCGATCCGCTACTCGGCTTCGAGCAGCATCTGTACCTTCGTCAACCGGGATACGGCGCCAGCTACGTCACCGGTGGTCGTCTCATGGAGGAGGCCATTGCCGAGCGCGCGCGTCAGCTGGGGTCGGCATTCACCATGAAACGCTTCTTCGACGAAGTGAACGCCACCGGCATGATTCCCGTCTCGCTGATCTACTGGGAACTCACCGGCGACGACCGCATGATTCGCGAACTCAAGGACGGTCAGGGGCCGCTGCCGTTCCGGTAGCGCGCGGCACCAGATAGTGCAGTTGCGCGAAGGCGGTGCCCATCTGGCGCACCGCCTTCAGCGTTAATGGCGGTGTCACCACGCGTCGCGGCAGCAGCGGCATGCCGGCGCCCAGCGTGACGGCCGCAACGGTGACGATGATCTCGTCCAAGAGCCCGGCATCGATGAACTGCCCGGCGAGTTCGCCGCCACCGACCACCCAAACGTCACGCCCGGCCGCCGCCGCCATCATGTCGGCGTGCACTGCCCGCACATCACCGCGCACATGCGTGACCTGCGCACCCGGCACGGCAGGTTGCGTGCGGGAACTGAAAACCCACGTGGGCTGCGTGTATGGCCACGCCATCGGGTGCGGCGCGTCGGGCGCAATATGGTGGCGCCACATCCACTCGAATGTATGCGAGCCCATGCAGAGCGCACCGATTCGGTCGATGAACGCCACGATATCCGACGCACTCTCATCCTCGGGAAACTGCATGAGCCAGTCGAGCGAGTGCTCACTATCGGCCAGAAATCCGTCGAGGGACGCCGCAGTATAGTAGATGGTAGCCATGACAGCGTGCGTTACGAGTGGTCAGGACTTGGGCGCCGGCTCCTCAGCGGATGGCCAGAGTTCGCCGTACAGCTCCGGGCCGCAACTCTGGCAGATCGCGTGACTGAACGTGGCATCGGAATGGCTGGAAATGTACGACTCCACCGCCTGCCAGTAACCACGGTCGTCGCGCACACGCTTGCACGACGCACAGATCGGGATGAGTCCACTCAACGTGCGCACGTCGTTCAGCGCCTGACTCAACTCCTCGTTCTTCTTCGCCAACGCGTCTTCGCGGGCGCGGCCGAGTCGATTGAAGCGCACCAGCTGCACAATGAGCAAACTGCCAAGACCGAGCACCAGCAGAATGAGCAGTACCACCAGGCGCTGGCGCGCGATCACGGCCGCCTGCACCTGCTGAGCTTCGCGCAGCGACGCGTTCTCGTATTGCTGGCGCTCTCGCTCCTCGCGACTTTCTTCCGCGGCCAGGCGCTCCGCCGTGGAGCGATTGAAGATCGTGTCGCGTAGCGCCGTCGCCACGCGAAGCGCCCGCAACGATGCCCGGGCATCGCCTGCCTGCTCTTCGACTTCCGACAGGCGTTCGAGTGCCTGCAAGGTGAACACTCGCTGCTCCACGCTCTTGGAGAGCTCCACCGAACGGCTCAGCAGTTCACGGGCGCGCGCGGCGTTGCCGAGTGCTGCGTAGGCTTCGCCCAGGAGCAGCATGCCCTTGGCCTGACTGCGAATGTCGTTTCGCTGACGGCCGAGCTCCACGACCGAGTCGAGCACGGGAATGGCCTCTCGAGCCCGCCCTTCACGCACCAGCGCCTCGCCGCGCACCGTAGCGTTCAGACGCCATCCGCCGGTGGAATCGTTGCCGAACGCGTTCCAGTTCACCTTGGCGTACGATGCAATGGACGCGTTGATGGTGCGATACGCCGTGTCGAACTTGCGCGTGTCTACGTACACCTGCGACAGCGTATGCAGCGCGTAGCCCAGCACGCCCGGATCACCACTCGCGCGCGCCATCGCCACCGCTTCGAGCAGACGCGCTTCGGCGCGCGTATGCTGTCCCCAGTCCTGATACACTTTGCCGATGTTGGTCAGGACGCGCGCGATGCCAATAGTATCCTGCTCACGGCGGCGGCCGATTAGCGACTCGGAGAAGGCGTTCAGTGCCTGTTCGTAGTTGCCAAGCTGGTAGTGCGCCGCACCGGTGTTGTTCCAGGTACGCCACACGCCAATGGAGTCTCCGAGTTCCATTCGCAACGACCTGGCCTGCCGAATCTGGGTCAGCGCGCTGTCGTACTGGTTGATGCTCAACAAATGGATGCCGCGGGCCAGCAGCGCCTCGGCCCGCACGGCGCGATCGCCCGACTTTTGTGCCAACTCGACCGCTTTGCGGTATGCGGTGTCGGCCGCATCGGGCTGCGCCGCGTTTCGGTGTGCCCGCGCCAGCTGGAGCATCGCCGTCGCCTGCTCAGTCGTCTTGTCCCTGAATTTCGCGAGACTGTCGACGATTTTTCGCGCTTCGGCAACAGGCGGCACCGTGGACTGGGCCTCCGCGTGCGGAACCAGTACCAGCAGCCAGCACAGCAGCAACAGGGTCGTTCGGAACATGCGATAGGTAACGATGGCTCGGGGAGGCGCCCGACCTGCAAATTTGGCGAACGGGACTGCAGTTGAAAGATACACCAGTCGATATTTGAATGAGTTGTTCCCCATTCTGATCTACCACCCACAGATCCGCTTTCATGTTCAACGATCTTTGCGATGATGCGCACGAGGCGCATTCGCTGAAGCTTATCAATCGCGCCGTGATGGTGATCGGCGTGGTTTTTCTGACGTTTGGCGGTATCGCTATCGGGACGCGTCTTGGCGCGTCGCATCCGCCCGCCTCGGCGGCCTACGGCACGAAGCAGCCGACGCCCGACGCCGCTGTCTTCGGCGACTGAATTTCCACGAAGGGGTAACAGAGGGGCGCGATACTTCGGTGTCGCGCCCTTCGTGCATTTGGAAAGGTTACACTCAAGCGTCATGACCGACCCGACTCTGCCCCGCCGCGCCTTCCTGTCGCGCATCGCCACTGCCGGCGGCGCGAGTGTCCTTGGCGCTTCGCAACCGCTGGCCGCCCTGCGCTCCCTGTTGCCGACCACCCCCCTGGGCGCGCCGGCAATCATTACGAACCAACGCCTCCGCCCGCAGTGGCCGAGCGGCGTCCAGTCCGGTGACCCGTGGCCAACCCGGGCCATGCTGTGGGGGCGCACCGACCGCGAGTCCCGTCTGCTTGTGGAATGGGACACCACCGAGCGTTTCCGGAACCCACGTCGCGTCTCGGGGCCCGTGGCCACCGCCGACCATGCCTTCACCACGCATCTCGATCTCCGTTCGTTGCCACCCGGTCAAACGATCTGCTACCGCGCCCGGTACGAGAGCATTGCCTCGCCGGGCGTGTTCAGCGAACCGATAACCGGGCAGTTCCGTACGCCGCCGTTGGCAACCGCTCCGGCGCGGCCCGTGCGCATTGCGTGGTCCGGCGACATGGTGGGCCAAGGATGGGGCATCGACGAGTCGCGTGGCGGCATTCGCATGTACGACGCCCTGCGTCGCGCCGAGCCCGATGTGTTCGTGCACTCGGGAGACAACATCTATGCCGATGGCCCGCTGCAGCCCGAGGTACCGCTGCGCGACGGCACAGTATGGCGCAATCTCGTCACCGAAGCCAAGAGCAAGGTGGCGGAAACGCTCGACGAATATCGCGGGGCGTTCGCCTACAACTTGCTCGACGCCCACGCGCAGCAGTTCGGCGCGCACGTGCCGATCATTGCCCAATGGGACGATCACGAAGTCGTGGACAACTGGTTCCACGATCTCGTGTTGGAAAACGACCCGCGCTATACCGAGAAGCGGGTTCGGGTACTCGCCGAGCGGGCGCAGCAGGCGCTGTTCGAGTTTCTTCCTATTCGCCGGCATGCGGTCGAGCCTAATCGCATCTACCGCTCGTTTCGGTTGGGGCCGCTGGCCGAAGTGTTCGTGGTCGACTTGCGCAGCTATCGCGGCGCCAATTCCGCGAACGTGCAATCGACCCCATCGCGCGACACGTCCATTCTGGGTGAGACCCAGTTGGCCTGGCTCGAGCGCTCACTCCGCGAGAGTACGGCCACCTGGAAGATCATCGCGTGCGACATGCCGCTCGGTCTGGTGGTGAACGATCGCATTCGCGAAGGCGTGCGCAATTACGAGGCCGTGGCCAACGCCGACCATGGTGCACCACTGGGCCGCGAACATGACATCGCGCGGCTGCTGCATACCATGCAGACCGCCAAGGTGCGCAACGTGGTGTGGATTACCGCCGATGTGCATTACTGCGCGGCGCACCACTATGCCCCGGAGCGCGCGGCCTTCACGCACTTCGATGCGTTTTGGGAGTTTGTGGCCGGGCCCATGCACGCGGGTACCTTCGGCCCCAACACCCTCGACGGCACCTTCGGGCCCGAGGTACGCTTCGCGAGTGCCGCGCCAACGCCCAACGCGCCGCCCAGCGACAACCTGCAGTTCTACGGCACGCTCGATGTAGACCCGCGTACGCGAGCGCTCACCGCGAGTTTGTGGGACGTCACGGGCAAGCGGCTCTGGAGTACCGAGCTGGCGCCGAGCTGAAGGTGTGGGGTGAGGTGTTACCACGGATATGAACTGACAGTGCACGGATGCATACGGATACTGCCCAAGCGTAGGCGGTATCCGTGTGCCATTTCTGCTTCTATCGGTTTGTATCCGTGGTTACCCCCCCGCCATAGCCCCAACAATCAGTAGTGGTTCGCGTCCGTCGCGAACGGACTCGGGAAGCAGATCATCCGGCGACTGCAATGACAGGTCCTGCTCGCACGCGTAGAAGCGCACAAACGCTCTCCGCTTGTGCGTGCCATGGTCTCGAATGGTGCCACGCAACGTGGGATACCGCTGCTCGAGAGTGTCGAGAACGGCGCGCAGGGAAACGTCGCCCGAGACGTCGAGCGACACCTCACTGTTGATCTGCAGCAGTGCCTTGAGCGGCCCCGGCAGCACTACGCGCACGCGTGTCACAGTCACTGACACCATCACGGGAGCGTCTGCACTTCCACCGACAGCACCGGCGGCAGATCGTGCACGATGGCCTGCCAGTTGTCGCCGCCGTTTGGTGACACGTACACCTGGCCGCCCGTGGTACCGAAGTACACACCACATTCATCGAGCGTGTCCACGGCCATGGCATCGCGGAGTACGTTCACATAGCAGTTCGCGTCTGGCAACCCGCGCCCCAAGGCCTCCCACTCGTTCCCACCGGTCTTGCTGCGATACACGCGCAACTTGCCGTCGGGTGGGAAGTGGTGATGATCGCTGGTGATGGGCACCACGTAAATCGTATCCGGCTCGTGCGCATGCACATCAATGGGAAAGCCGAAGTCGGTGGGCAAGTTGCCACTCACCTCGTACCAGCTGTCGCCACCATTGTCACTGCGCATCACGTCCCAGTGCTTCTGCATGTAGAGGCGCTGCGGATTGGCCTTGTGCAGCGCGAGCCGATGCACACAGTGTCCCACTTCGGCATCGGTATCGGGAATTTCCCCCGAGCGCAGCCCCTTGTTGATGGGCGTCCAACTCTCGCCGCCATCAACGGTGCGAAACGCACCGGCCGCCGAGATGGCGACATACATGCGCTGCGCGTTGGTGGGGTCGGCTACGATGGTGTGCAGGCACATGCCCCCTGCTCCTGGTTGCCACTGCGAGCCCGTACCATGGCCACGTAGTCCCGACAATTCCCGCCAGCTCGCCCCGCCATCGGCGCTCTTGAACAACGCCGCATCTTCAACACCCGCGAACACGGTGTCGGGTTCGGTCAGCGACGGCTCGAGATGCCACACCCGTTTGAATTCCCACGGATGCGGTGTGCCGTTGTACCACATGTGCGTGCCGGGAATGCCGTCGTACACGAAGGCGTTGTCCACCGGGTTCCAACTCCGGCCGCCATCGTCGCTGCGCTGGATGATCTGCCCGAACCAGCCATTCGACTGCGACGCATATATGCGATCAGGGTTCAGTGGCGACGCCTTGAGGTGGTACATCTCCCACCCTGGGAAATGCGGGCCGTCCACGTGCCAATTGGTGCGTCCCGCATCCGACGTGAGGATGAACGCCCCTTTCCGCGTGCCAACCAATACTCGTACCCGGCCCATGTGTCGCTCCCGGTCTCCGATGGACCGATAAAATACGTGGAGTTTCCCGTTCCGCCCACATAGCTTGGACGTTCGCCGCCGCCGGAACTCATCGGTCGCGCCGCCGGAATGCCCTCAGCCATGACGTGCCATGCCGGATTCTCCTCCCGACCACGGGCTCCCCACGCTCTCGTCAGCCGAACGCGACCGTTATCGTCGCCACCTCATTCTGCCGGGGGTCGGCACTGAGGGTCAGGCGCGGCTCAAGGCGTCGCGCGTGCTGGTGGTGGGCGCTGGCGGGTTGGGATCGCCGGTGGCGCTGTACCTCGCGGCCGCCGGCGTAGGCACCATCGGCCTCGTCGACAACGACGTAGTGGACATCACCAACCTGCAGCGACAGCTGCTGCACGGCACACGCGACGTTGGTCGCAGCAAGTTGGAATCGGCACGCGACCGCCTGCACGATGTGAACCCGCACGTGCACGTAGCACTGCACGCCTCGTGGCTCACCTCGGCCAACGCGCTCGACATCGTGCGCAACTACGACGTGGTGGTCGATGGCACGGACAACTTCGCCACGCGTTACCTCGTGAACGATGCCTGCGTATTGCTGGGCATTCCCAACGTGCACGGGTCGGTGTTCCGCTTCGATGGTCAGGCGTCGGTGTTCGCTACCAGGAACGGCCCCTGCTATCGCTGTCTCTATCCGGAGCCTCCGCCACCGGAGATGGTGCCCAACTGTGCCGAAGGCGGCGTATTTGGCGTGCTGCCTGGTCTCGTGGGCACCATTCAGGCCACAGAGACACTGAAGCTGCTGCTGGCGCTGGGCGACACGCTTGCCGGTCGCCTGCTCATGATCGATGCGCACAGCATGGAGTTCCGCTCGTTGCGCATTTCCCGTGACCCCGCCTGTCCGGCGTGTGGCACGCGCACCCTTACGCAGCTCATCGACTATGACCAGTTCTGCGGTACCCCGGGGCTGCACGCGAATGCCGAGGCGCGGGTGGAGGAGATCAACCCCGATACGCTGCGCATCTGGATACAGAATGGTTCTCCGCTGCAACTCATCGACGTGCGCGAGCCTACTGAAACGGCACTCGGCATCATTGCCGGGGCCCGTTGCATTCCCCTCGGCACGCTCGAGCAGCAACTCGATTCGCTCGATCGTTCGCTGCGCACGGTTCTCGTGTGCAGAAGCGGCGTGCGAAGCGCTCGTGCCGCGCGGCAACTCCTCAGCGCGGGCTTTTCACCTGTGCATTCGCTGGCCGGCGGCATGATACGCTGGCAGGAAGATTGACTCTGACCCTGCTCTCCGTGCGCCTACGCTCGCTGCTCGCCATTGCTTTTGCTGCCGTTGGGGCAACCGCCTGCTCGCTGGCATCACGAAACGCCAACACAGCGGACGCGCCGCCGCGTCGCGCCGCCAACCCGGTTATTCCCGGGTGGTACGCCGACCCCGAAGCCCACGTGTTCGAGGGGCGCTACTGGCTCTATCCCACCTATTCGGCGCGCTACGAAGAGCAGGTGCATCTCGACGCCTTCTCCTCCACCGATCTGGTGACCTGGACCAAGCACGCGCGCATTGTTGATACGGCCGCCGTGAAGTGGGCCAACAAAGCCATGTGGGCGCCCAGTATCGTGCAGAAGGATGGGTGGTACTACCTGTTCTTCGGCGCGAACGATATTCAGAACGACCGAGAGAAGGGCGGCATCGGTGTGGCGCGCTCCCGCAAGCCTGAGGGGCCGTTCACAGAATACCTCGGCAAGCCGCTCATCGACCGTTTCCACAACGGCGCGCAGCCCATCGACCAGATGGTGTTCCGCGATGACGATGGCTCGTACTACATCGTGTACGGCGGCTGGCGACACTGCAACATCGCCAAGCTCAACGCCGATTTCACCGGCTTCGTCCCCTTCCCCGACGGCAGCACCTTCAAGGAGATCACGCCCAAGGGCTTCGTCGAAGGCGCGTACATGCTGCGCAAGGACGGCAAGTACTACTTCATGTGGTCGGAGGGTGGCTGGACCGGCCCCAACTACGCGGTGGCATACGCCGTTGGCGACTCGCCCTTTGGGCCGTTCGAGCGCGTGGGCACCATTCTCAAGCAGGACTCCACCGTGGCCACCGGCGCCGGTCACCACTCAGTGTTTCAGTCACCGCGCTCGAAGAAGTGGTACATCGCGTATCATCGCCGCCCGCTCAATGACACGGGGCGCGACCATCGCGTGGTCAGCATCGACGAGCTGCACTTCGATGAGCAGGGCATGATCAAGCCCGTGAAGATCACCTTCGAGGGCGTGGCGGCGGATCCTATCAGGTAGGCGAATCACTTCTTCGTGAGACTTGCTAGCAAAGCGGTTTGCCCAAGCGCAAGCAGTCGCTCCGTAAGTTCATGTACGTTTGTGGATGGGTTCCGTTCCGGCTCTCCATCTTTCTCGTTCCGAATACATAATTGTCTTGCCCGCTCAACTGCAGCGCCGTACTTGGATTCGAGGGTTTTGAGTGGGGGACTTTTCTCGTAGCTAGGCATCAGCTCTCTGCATCTTGACTGCGCTGCATGTCGATGAGTCCAAGCGGAGCAGCTCTCGAAGTGCAGTAGGAGCCAGAGCTCGAAACAAGGGTTCGAGATGACCACCCGTAAGTTGTTGTCCTTCGCCTGCTGGCGTGCCTCAGGTAGGTAGGGGTGTTCATCAACGTCGAAAACACACCATACCTCCGAGTACTTGATGCTCTCGTCTCGTTTCTGCCGCGCGAGTAGCTCTCGGCTCTTTTTCTCGAGTACAGCACGCTCAACGACGGGCTTAGGCGTCCCAGCTTTGTTTACAACAACAAGGTTCACAACCGCTCTTACGCGTTGCTTGAAGGCGTGCAGATACTCAGCCTCGGTAACCTCGCCTTCACAAACGACTAAGATACTTGGGCGAGGATCAACCGTTGGCTTCCGCCTCTGAAGCTCCTTCGCCGCCCGTCGTCCTTTACTTACCATAAAATCCGAGCATTGGCGAGGGCACGGGGACTGCGCCGTAGCGACCCTGCAGATAACCTCGCTTCAAGTTTTCATGACGACGAGTTCGGAAATCTGAGAGAGGATAGATATGGGTGCTCCCCTCTCCGTCCTTCTCGGTGAACCAGATCTGATCTCGTCGAAGAATCTCCGAATCGAGCAGATTAACGTCGTGGGTATTGAAGATGAGCTGTGCTCCTCGGACGTTAAGGGCTGGGTCCAAGAACGCCTTAATGATCTCGAGCGCGAGCAGTGGATGAAGACTTGCGTCGAGCTCGTCAACGCAGAGCAATCCACCCTCCTTGATCGCGTGAAGCACCGGAAATGCGAGTGAGAGTAGCGCCTTAGTTCCCTCGGATTCATCGTCAAAGCGAAGTGCTACCGATTTTCCATCAGCGGCTTGATGTTTGAGACGAATCTCTGGAAGCTTCGCATCAAATTCTGCCTCCTTTTCCGAAAGTGAATTTATGAAAGCCCTGAGAGCGCCTTCAGTCTTCTCGTCCAGCTTTCTCTCTGTGATGTCGACATCTACGATCCCAAGATCAGCCGCTGCAAGCAACTTTAGCAGAGCTGCGCGCCCGGATGGCTCTTTACATAGCTCAGCAGCCTTCATCGATACCCCCCCGCGCCTTGAGAAGTTCACGACGTCCAGCTTGGTCGCAAACCACTGGAAGAGGGGTAACAGCTGCTGATGCCCGTTCTGAGCTGCAGCAGACAGAAAAAGGCTATTCGCACGCGTTAGACTTTGAATACTTCGGTTTTCACCCTGAAGATGCTTCCCGAAATGGAACTCCTTTTCGCTTCCGCTTTGCCGCTCAAACCATATCTGCTTCTTCCCTCGCGGATAGGCGTAGAGCCATTCTCTGTGAACCTGAGAAGAGTCGAGTTCAAAGCCGTAGTTTATCCGTACTCCGTCTATGATGAGATCAATATCGAAGTAAGACGTTCGTCCATTGCTTTCCTCATCAAGCAGAAACGGCTGGATAGGTATGGGTCCCGTGGGTCGCCAGCTCCCTTGTGAGTTTACGACCGCATGCGTCATGAACGACAGCGCGCGCAAGACGCTGGTCTTTCCCGATGCGTTCGCACCGTAGATGGCGAGAACGTGGAGCAGCGAAACACCTACTGACGGGACGTCAGTCGTCATCTGCTCGAGATCCTTTAGCGCTGAGGCAACCCAGGACAGCTCTTGGCGCTCCCGGATGGACCGGAAGTTCTCTACCGCAAAACGAATGATCATAGTGGTCATTTTACTTTTAAATATGAAATTTGCAACTTTCTGTCAAATACCGACTATAAAATTATGCATTAACCCCCTTGAGTCGGCTTTTGTTCGGTTTTCGAGCAGATTGTTGAATCGCCGAAGCAACCAATCCCCTTTTGTTTCCCCCGGGATTTTAGAACGCGATTGGCGCTTCTCCTGGCCGAATTCGAGCCGGTGAAGGTTACAAGTAAAAGCGTCTCTGCCGATCCGATCAGAGCAAAGACAACGCGCCGCCGATGCATAATGTGGCATCGGCGGCGCGGATCGTGTTCAGTCCATGTGCGCGAAGATGCGTTCGAGTGTGGCTGGGATGAGCGCGGCGTTGGCTTCGCGAATTGCGGTGTGTTTTCTCTTCAGACTGACTTGCTGCTGCTTCAGCTGACAGAAGTGCCGCTGTACAACGAGAGACGGGGTAGGGACGTCGATGTTCATCAGCTTCTCGACGCCAAGCGTTCTGTTTCTCCCCGCGCCTCCTGGTGAAGCATCGCGAATTCTGTTGATGCCCTCATCGGTGAGGAAGTAGTACCGAAGAAATTCTGCGAAAGCGAATTCCTCGTTCACCACGCAGGACATGAACCGATGTGAGCCAAACCGGCCTGCATCCTCCTGTTGTGCAACGGCGATGGCTCCTTCCCAAGCAAACACGTTCGAGAACAGAAGATCTCCTGGCTCGATCCGGAATAGGCGCTTCGTTCCAACATCACTCCCGGAGAGCGCTGGCTTGTGAAACGTACCGTTTCCAAACGATCGAATGCCGAGCTCGGGATAACCTCCATCGAGATCGATCATCTGCTCGCGCCGAACGATCGGTGCTATCTCGGCCATCATCCTTGACGGTGCATCGGCAATTGCATCGCGAAAGCACACGATGAGCAACCGCTCCGCGTCGCGCTCGACCGCATCAAGACACTCGGCGACCTGCCGCGTTTTCTCATCGAGCACATCGAGGCGCGCGACGATCGCATCCTGCTCCGCCAGCGAGGGCAACGGGATCAGCACCTCCCGTATGTCGTCGACTCTCATGGACATGTTCGCGGTGCCCTGCATCAAGGGAATTAGCTTCTGCTCCATTGTTGCGCTGAGATAGTAGTACACGAATCGCGCACTTACGGCGGAACTATCCTTGGCGATGCATGCACACAGGATTGAACCAACGGCGAAGTCTCCGCGAATATGATGCAATCGTTTCAAGCTTGCATGACCATGACCCGTGGCGGAGATCAACGGAATGCACACGGCATCGCCCGAAAAATGAGCCTCGATATGTGTTGCGAACGCCTGCGCGGTCGTGACCAGTGGATAGCGACCAGCAGTCGCAGCCTTGATGCCGATCTTACCCTTTTCGATATGAAATACCTCCCCCAACGCCACCTTCGGCCACCGCTTCATTCGCCACGCTCCGCGTCACCACCACGCGCCAGTCGCCGCGCATCGAGTTCGCGCCGCGTCTTCTCGATCTCCTGCACCAGCAGCGCTTCGGTCGGCAGCGCCGTACGGTACTCGGCGGCCACTATGGTATTCGGCAGCCCTTCCAACGCGTAGCGCGCTTCGTCGGCCCCCTTCTCCGCACACAGAATGAGCCCCACCGGCGGGTTTTCGCCGGGTTTCGTCCAGTGCTCGCGCGCGTAGTTGAGATACATGTGCATCTGCCCGGCATCCGCGTGGCTGAATCGCCCCACCTTGAGATCCACCACGAGCAGACAGCGCAGCCGCCGGTGGAAGAAGAGCAGGTCCACGCGGAACCAGCGGTCATCCAGCCGTAGCCGCCGCTGCCGCCCCACGAACGCGAAGTCGTCACCCAGCTCCAGCAGAAAGTCGGCCAGATGCTGCACCAGCGCCGCCTCGAGATCCGACTCGCTGTACCGGTCTTCCATCCCCAGAAACTCCAGCACGAACGGGTCGCGCAGCGCCTCCTGCGGCGAAAGCGTGTCCTCGGGTAACGCGGACAAGCCCTCCCCCATCAGCCCGACCTTGTCACGGGAGAGTGCGGTACGCTCGTAATACTGGCTGTTCACCTGGCGGTCGAGCTGACGCACCGACCACCCGTTGCGCAGCGCTTCCGTTTCGTAGAATGCGCGGGCCTGCGGGTTCTGTACCGACAGCAGTCGCACGTACGCCGACCACGACAGGGGAAAACGCCGCGCCAGAACGGTCAAGTCCGGCAATTCGCCAGCAACCGTCTGGCGAATCGACCCGGCGCCAAATTTCGCAGACGGTGCCTGCGGAATTACCACCGCACTCGATTTCGCAGACACCGTCTGCGGAATTGATCCAGAAGGCCACGCCAGATAGAAACTTCGCATCTGACCGAGATTTCGCGCCGAGTACCCCGTGCCGAACCGTTCCGACAGGTCGGCAGACAGCCGTTCGATGAGCGCCTCGCCATAGGCGGCCCGCTCCTGCCCACCCTGCTGAAATTCCACAATGCGCCGACCGATTTCCCAATACACCGCTGTCAGGAGCGCGTTAACGGCACGCGCCGTGGTACGCCGTGCCGCGTCGAGTAACGCCACGATCTCCGTGTGTACGGCCGAGTAGTCCGCCGCAGTCAGCTCGCTCCCGCTCACGCCTCCACCTCGCCCACCAACGCCTCGATCTCCTCCAGCAGTCGCAGCACTTCGGCCTCGTGGCTGCGCATGTTGGCCACCAGCTCCCGGGGGTCGGCATGCTCAAGCCCCGCCTTCGCTCGGGGATTCTTGCTGTCGAGGTTGTAAATGGGCCAGTACAGCGCGTCACCCTCGGCCTGCGCAGCACGTGCCTGCAGCTCGTGCCCCTGCTGCTCGGCCTTCCGGGCCTTCAGCTGCTCCTGCTTCTCGGCCTTCCGCGCTCCGGACGCTGCCTGCACGGCCTGTTCGAGCTCCCGGATGACCTTTCCCATGGCGGTGGCGGTAGAGCGTTCGGCCTCGGCGCGCTGCCAGTGCGGCGTGGCCTGTGCCACGGCTGCGGCTCGCTTGCCGGCGAAGTCCACCTGCCAAGCCTGCGGTCCTTCTTCACGGGCATTCCACCATGCCAGCGCTGCTGCGAACTCCTCGAACTGCAGCGGTGCCGTCTTGCTGTACTTCTTGCGCCCTTCCGGTAGCGGCAGCTCGTAGTACCAGATGGTGTCGGTGGGGCCACCGCGTTCGAAGAAGAGCAGATTGGCCGGAATGTCGGTGTAAGGGGCAAACACCCCCTGCGGCAGCCGCACGATGGTGTGCAGGCGGAACTCCTTGAGTAGTTCCTCCTTGATCACGGCACAGACGCCCTCACCGAAGAGCGTGCCGTTGGGCACGACCACGGCCGCCCGGCCGCCACGTACGGCGGCCTTGCCACCAGGTACCGGGGCCCCCGCCACCCGCAGCTTGCGCATGATGTACTGCAGGAAGAGCAGCGCCGTTTCCGCTGTTTGCATGTTGGGCGGAAAATTGGCCTTGATACCCACCTCCTCTTCACCGCCGAACGGCGGATTGGTGAGAATCACATCGACACGGTCGGCGTGACCGATCTCGTTTACCCGACGGTCCAGCGTATTCCCGTACGCGACCTGCGGCGCCTCGAGCCCGTGCAGCAGGAGGTTCATCTGCGCCAGCATGTACGGCAGCGGCTTCGCTTCCTGTCCAAAGAGCGTGTCACGCTGTAGCGTGCGCCGGAGTTCGGGGGTGGCCACCTGCGGCACGAGGTGATCGTACGCCTCGACCAGAAACCCGCCGGTACCGCACGCGGGGTCGAGCACTGTTTCACCGAGACGCGGATCGGTTACCTGAACCATGAAGCGCACGACGGGTCGTGGCGTATAGAACTCTCCCGCATCCCCGGCCGCATCACGCATCTCGCGCAGCATGGACTCGTACAGATGCGAAAGCGTGTGGATCTCTTCGCTGGCCGAGAAATGAATGCGGTTGATCTTGTTGATGATATCGCGCAGCAAATAGCCGCTCACCATGCGGTTCTGCACACCCTTGAACACGTTCGCGACCACTTCACGCTGACTGCCCTTCTCACTGCGGCCACCAAGGCTGCGCAGATACGCGAACAGCCCAGGGCCACTGCTGCCGTCGGCGCGCACGGCCACCTCTTGCCCGATGAACGCCAGTAATTCATCGCCCGTGATGCCGTCGTCACGCGCCGCCCAGTCTCGCCAACGATAGGGTGCCTCGATAATGGGCTGGTAGACCGTGCCATCGAGCTCCGATTCCTGCGCGTGCACCGTCTCGAGATCGTCGAGGAACTTGAGGAACATCACCCACGTGAGCAGCGGCAGACGATCCACGTCGCCGTTGAGCCCCTTGTCCTTGCGCAGGATCTTGCGCGCAGTGCCGATGAGTGCGGTGAGGTTCTCCCGCGTAGTCACGACTGCCTTTGGTTTCGATTTCGCCATCGTTCCGGTAGTTACTGCCTGTTACTGATAGAGTGCGGTCTGCAACTGGGAGACGGCGTCCTTGAGCCCCTGAATGCCGCCGAAGTGGCGCGAGGCGATCTCCGACGGCGTACCGTACGTGTCGAAGGGCTTCACCTTCATGAGCTCGGACAGGGCCTGAAACTGCTGGATACCCCGTTCGATATAGCGGTCGAGTAGCAGCGAGAGAATCTCACGCGCCGTATCGCCATACTGGGCAAACAGGTCCTGCGTGTGCCGTCTGGCAGCCTCTGCGCGTTCGCGACGTGTGCGGAGAGGAGCGTTCCAGGCCAAGTGACAGAGCAGGTCGAACGGATCGGCGTCCGGGCGACTGCTGGAGGCGGCCAATTCTTCGAAACTGATGCCACGTTCGTTCAACTCGGATAGTACTTCGGCGCGGGTATCCGGGTGCGCCCATGCCGCCCGTAGTGTCTCGCGCGTAGGATACAACGCCCGCACCGTACGCCCCGAGTAGTCGGTGTAGCGCACCACCTGGAGCTTCTTGCCATCAGTATCGAGCTCGTACACCAGGTGACCGATCACTTCCACATCCCCGCCGTCCACGTAGTACTTCCGCGGTTCAGCGGCGGGCTCGTGCACCATGCCGCTGGCACCGAGAACGGGCTGCGGCACCGACACGTCGACAGCCGAGTCCAGTTCGATATCCGACTCGCTTACAGGCGGTGATGTCACCACGGTAGAGACAACCTCGCCCTGTTCATCGATGGTCACCTCTTCGATGCGCGCGGGCTCACCATCGAAATCGGGATCGGCAAAATGCTGCGTAGCCGTACCGGTGAAGTCGATGATGCTGAAGTACTCTTTCCCGTAATCCACTTTGAGGCGCGTACCACGCCCAATGATCTGCTTGAATTCGGCCCGGGATCCGACCACGCGCGCCAGCACCACGTGTTTCACCATCTCGGCGTCGACGCCGGTGGTCAGTAGCTGCGACGTGGTGAGAATCACCGGCGAGGGCCGGTCCACGTCCTGAAAGTGTCCGAGATGCGTCAGCCCGATCTCCGCTTCATCGCCGGTCACACGGCACACGTAGTCGGGATACTGCGAGACGAGGTCGCTATTGAGATTCACCAGTTCCTGACGCATCTCTGCGGCGTGTTCCTGATCCACGCAGAACACAATCGTCTTGGCAAAGCGGTCCGTGCTCTTGAGAAAATCGGTCAGGTGCCGTGCGATCGCGCGGGTACGCGCCCGCAGCGCCACCACGCGCTCGAAATCCTTCGTCTGATACTCCTCGTCAGGTACTTCGCGCCCGTACCGATCCAGTTCGTCCTTGCTTGGGCGCCACCCGGCCGCATCGACCGTAGTGATCACGCGATGCACCCGATACGGCGCCAGAAAGCCGTCTTCGATTCCTCGGCGCAGACTGTACGTGTACACGGGATTCCCGAAGTACCCGTAGCTATCGCGCGATTCCTCGCGCAACGGAGTAGCGGTCATACCGAACTGCACCGCCGCTTCGAAATAGTCCAGAACGGCGCGCCAGGCGCTTTCGTCCCGGCTGGACCCGCGATGGCACTCATCGATGATGATGAGGTCGAAGAAGTCGGGGCGATACTGCCGAAAAACCTCATTACCGGAAGTCGACAGCGCCTGATAGATGCCGAAGTACATATCGCGGCTCTGAATGGCGTCGTCGCTGCTGATCTTGTGGCGCGCATCGCCGAAGGGCGCGAACATCTTCGCCATCGGATCGTCCACCAGAATATTCCGGTCGGCCAAGAAGAGAATCTTCGGACGACGATGTTCTCCTGTGCGATTCCACCGGCTGTTCCACAACGTCCAGCAGATCTGAAAAGCCACGCAGGTCTTGCCGGTCCCCGTGGCCATGGTCGCGAGCACGCGCCGCTGCCCGCGCAGAATGGCTTCGACCACGCGATGGATGGCAATACGCTGGTAGTATCGTGGCACCTTGTCGGAGGCCAGATTGAACGGCTCCAGCAGGTGATCCGTCTGCTCTGCGGGCAGGCCACTGGCAGACTGCAATCGTGCAAACAGTTCGTTTGGCGTGGCGAAGCGTGGAACTTCGCGTTCGGTGCCGGCGAGAAAGTCGATCTCGATGATGCTGCGACCATTGGTCGCATACGCAAACTTGAGCCCCAGCAAATCAGCATAGTCCCGCGCCTGCTGCACGCCTGTGTGGGCGGGCACACTGGTTTCCTTGGCCTCGACCACTGCGAGCGGGAAGTCGCGCCGATAACACAACAGATAATCCGTGCGCTTCTTCTTGCCCCGGCGAGACTTGCCACCGGCGACAATAATGCGGCCATCGGTGAACGTGCGCTGCTCGGCGATGAGATACGGCTCACTGCCCCAGCCAGCCTCCTTGATGGCCGGCGTGATCAACTCTCGGCACGTATCCGCCTCGTTCAGATGCCGAAAGGGCATTGGTCTCTCACTCACAAACGCACTCCGCTAGCAATGGGCGATTCGGTTGCTACACGCATAAATGCTACGCCACGGACGACAGGAGAGCAATGCACTCGTGACCCGATTCTCCGACGACCAGTTCATCCCAGCGCCGCCGCCAACTCGGGATGCAACCTGGCGTGCTCCGCCACTGGCACGCCGGCCGCAATCGAGTCCCACGCCTGACGTAAACTCATCGCGCCAGCGCGCGGCCCCATGGGGTGCCCAAACACCGCGCGCCCTGGCACAAATCCGAAATCCACAGTCCCTAGCTGGCGGTACACGCCCGTCAGCGTCGCGGCCGAGTCACTGCCGCCAGGCACCGGAAGACTCGGCTTGAGCAGCCCCATGGGCTCGAGGCACGCCTGCACATTCTCGAGCACCTCGTGCGGCGGCGTCATCATGCGATCACCGAAGCCGGGCATGATGATCACGTCGGCACCGGCGAGCCGCTGCAGCCGGGCAATCACGCGCGAATGCACGCCGTGCGCCGGAATGCGACTGAACGCCGCGATGAACGGGAAGTGCGTCACGATGGGCACCCGCGCCACACGGCGCAGCGCACGCACCCCACTCACGCCTACGGGCATGGCATTCACCATGACGAAGTTGGCGCCCGCGTTCACCGCCACGTCGTGCAGCGCGCCCAATCGGTCCACCTCATCCGTGATGTTGGCCAGGTAGCCCTTGGGCACACCGGTCTCCTGCTCGGCGCGCACCCGCAGTGCGCCCAATCGTGTCGCACGTTCGGCCAACGGCGAATACAGCGCATCGGCGAGCATCTCGTCGTCTTTCGCAATGTCGAGCCCACCTAGCCACCCCTCGTAGCCGAGCTGCGCGAACGGCTCCGGCGGCAGGCCGATGTTTGGCTTGATGACACCCAGGAAGATTGGCCGACCGTGCACCTGCAATCGCTCGCGCACGCCAGCCACCCCGAACTGTGGCCCTTCGAAATGGGCGAGATACGCGTCGGGGAAACGGATGTCCTCAAGCCGGACCAGCGGAATACCCGGCGCGAAGTAGACGCCCTCGCCCAACACGGCGGAAATGAGATTCGGTAACCGCGCCCCGAAGTTGCCATGCGGATGCGCGATCACGGCGCGGCAGCGATGCACAGGGCCGGGCGGCGTCACCGCCAGCGGTACGCTGAACGCCGGCAGCGGCGTCGCGTTGAGTTCCAGCACCTTGGCCGCAAACTGTGGCCGGAAGTCTTCGGCGATGCCCACGCGCTGCCACTGCGCCGTGGACTGCTCACTGGCAAGGTGCGCAGCCGCGGCGCGCGGGTCACCGGCGCATTCGAAGGTGAAGGAGAGCTCGAGGTACGCGTTGGTGTCGAGCGACGCACGCGTCGCGAAGAAACCGGCGATATCGTCGTGGTGCATGCGGCTACTCCACCGCCAGCAAATGCAACTTCACCTCACGTTGTGCACGCGGGCCGTCGAGTTCGAGAAAGAACAGCGACTGCCATCCGCCCAACTCAAGCTCGCCGTGGCTGACCGGAATGGTCTCGCTGGCATTGAGGAACAGCCCCAGCAGGTGCGCGTGCGCATTGAGCCGATCATCAACCGGTGCCCGGTTGTGCCCATAGGGCATATCCGCCGGCGCCAGTTGCTCGAGCCAACCACTCATGTCCTGCTGCAGCTCCGCCTCGCGCTCATTGATGGTGATGCGGGCCGTGGTGTGCGGCGACATGACCGTAAGCAGACCGTGCTGCACGCCACAGTCGCGCACCCACGCGCGCACGTCCGTGGTGAGGTCGATGATCTCAATGGGGCGCGTGGTAGCCACCGCCAGCTGGTGCGTAAGGATGCGCATGGACATGCGGCCATCCTCATGCACAGGGCTCGGTGGCGCAAGGGGGAACTGCCGACACGGGTGCGGTCGCCCCCCGCCATGGTTTCCCCGACAGCCGCCGAGCGGTACCGACTGCCATCTTTGCTCATGCCTACAACTACCGATGCCCGTCCGGCGGGGCTCGATGCCTTGCTCGCTCCCCGCTCCATTGCCGTCATTGGTGCCTCCCCTCGTGCCGGGAGCATGGGACATTCGGTGTTCTCCAATCTCATCGAATTCGGCTATACCGGGCGCGCTTACCCGGTGCACCCCACGGCGGCGGCGGTGAAGTCGGTTCGCGCCTACCGCAGCGTGGCGGACATTCCTGAAGCCGTGGATCTCGCCATCGTGGTCATCCCGCGCAATCGGGTGCTCGAGGCCGTCGAGTCGTGTGGAGCCGCCGGTGTACGCGGGCTCATCACCATCACGGCAGGGTTCCGCGAGGTGGGCGGCGATGGCGTACAGCTCGAGCAACAGCTCGTGGAACGGGTGCGGCACTTCGGCATGCGCATGGTTGGCCCCAACTGCATGGGCATCGTGAACGCCAAACCCGCCGTCGCCATGAACGGCACCTTCGCGCCAGTTATGCCGCCCTTGGGCCACGCGGCGTTCGTGTCGCAGTCAGGGGCACTCGGGCTCAGTGTGCTCGACTACGCGCGTGAGTTCGGCATTGGCATTTCGCAGTTCGTGAGCATTGGCAACAGCCCCGATGTTTCCGCCACCGACCTGCTGGAGCATTGGGAACACGACGACAGTGTGCGCGTGGTGCTTATGTACGTGGAGAACTTCGGCGACCCGCGACGGTTCCTGCAGGTAGCATCGCGCATCACCAAGAAGAAGCCGGTTATCGTGGTGAAGTCGGGACGATCGCAGGCCGGTGCGCGCGCCGCGTCATCGCACACGGGCGCGCTGGCCGCGAACGACGCCGCCGTGGACGCCATGCTCACACAAGCCGGTGTGCTGCGTGCGGCGTCCATCGAGGAGCTTTTCGATATGGCCATGGGGTTCGGCGTCGCATCGCGCCCGCGTTCACGACGTACCGCCGTGCTCACCAATGCCGGTGGCCCCGGCATTCTCGCCGCCGATGCACTCGAAACCGAAGGGCTCGATCTGGTGGAGCTGAGCCCCGCCACCGTGGAGGCGCTGCGCCCGCTGTTCCCGGCGGAAGCCTCCATTCGCAATCCGCTCGACATGATCGCCTCGGCCACACCGGCGGGCTACAAGGCTGCGCTGACGGCCTTCCTCGCCGATCCCAATATCGATGCGGTGGTTCCCATCTTCATCCCGCCCTTCGGCGTGCGGGCGGAAGATGTGGCCGAGGCTATCGTGAGCGCGGCCGCCACGTGTCCGGAAAAGCCCATGCTCGCGGTACTGATGGGGCGCGAAGGGTTGCCGCAGGGGCGCACGGAGCTCAATTCGCACGGAATTCCGGCGTACATCTTCCCCGAGAGTGCGGCGCGTGCCCTCAACGTGCTCAATCGACAGCGCGAGTGGGAGCAGCGTTCCGCAGCGCATGCGGCGCCACTTGCGGTAGACCAGACGGCCGCTGAGCACATCGTGTACAACGCGATGTCGAACAGGCGCGAGCAGCTCACCCAGCAGGAGTGCATGGCCCTGCTACGGGCCTACGGAGTGCCCGTGGCCGATGTGCGTCTCGTGGCTCATGCTGACGAGCTGGTTGCGGCCGGAGATGCCGTGGGCTACCCGCTCGTGATGAAGTTGGCGAGCCCCGACATCACGCACAAAACCGACGTGGGCGGCGTGCGCGTGGGCATCGAGTCGGCAGCACAATTGCAGGATGCCTACGCCGACATGATGGCGCGCGTGCGCACCACAGCGCCCGATGCGCGCATCGATGGGGTGGTGTTGCAGCGTATGGTGAGCGGTGGCCGCGAGACCATTGTGGGCGTGTCGCGCGATCCGCGCTTCGGCGCGCTACTCATGTTCGGGCTGGGCGGCGTGTTCGTAGAGGCGCTGCGCGATGTGGTGTTCCGCGTGGCGCCCATCGACGAAGCCCAGGCTCGCGACATGATTCGCGGCATTCGTGGCGCGCGCGTGCTGCGCGGCATGCGCGGGGCTGCGGCGTGCGATGAATCGGCCTTGGCCGACGCGCTGTGTCGCATTGGCCAGCTGGCACACGACTTTCCGAACATTGCCGAACTGGACATCAACCCGCTCTTGGCGCTGAGCACTGGGGTTGTGGCCGTTGACGCGCGTGTTCGTCTCGAACGGCCGAACGCCTGATCGCGTCGGGGGTGCGCCGTCAGCGCCGCTGCAACACCAGCAACGCATTGCCCACAGCACGCTCCCCTGAGGCGTCGGTGGGCATGTTCACCACCCGCCCATCGATCACCAGCGTGGTGCTGCCGCCGCCATCGAAGTTGAGTGCGTCCCACACGCCCAATGTGCGCATGGCATCGCCCAGTTCGACCAGCGTCATGCCCACACTCCGATCGCTGCGACCGTCGACCACCACGAGCCACAGCGTACGTCCGTCGCGGGAAATACCAACAGCACTGCGCGGATGCCGAGCTTCAGCATTGCGGGAAATAGTGCCTTCGCGCTGCGCTGCTTCGTGCGCCACATTCACGCCGTTGGCCACAATGCGTGGCCAGCCGCCGATGAGCTGACGCGGCGGGCGAGCATCGGACAACCCGGGCGAGGTGCCAAACCACGCGCGCACCGTATCGCCCACCTGCCACGCGTGCACCATCGCCGCGCGATCACCACGCGCCGACAACACGGCACCACCCATCGGAATGGGCGTACCATCGCGCGCGGCAGCCGCCGCCTGCACCACATAGAGCAGCGAATCGCCTCGCATGCCTGCCGAACGCAGCGCCACCTCGTTCACTCGACGAGACGGCGCGCCGGGCGCGGCTGGCACGGTATCTCGAGGGGTATAACTGCCGAAACGCGGTGTATACCAGGCCGTACTCTCGTACGTGCCGGCCGGCGCGTGATTGAAACCCAACACAGGAACCACACCACCGCGCCCCCACACACGCGCGTCGAGCACATAGCGACCGATGTCGACGCGGCCGCTCTGCGCCACCGACAGCTGAGTATGCACATTGTCCCACGTATCGAATGGCGAGTCGGTGAGCATCCGCCCTACCCACCACTCACCATCGGATACCTGATTGTTCTCGCTCTGACCGGTGCGCAGATCGAAGAAGTCGGCGTTGATGGCGACACGCGTGTACAGGCCGGCCGCCGCATCGTGCGTGCGCTCCGCCATGGACGAGGTAGTCTCGCGGCCGCGTAGCGAGTCGCGCGCGTGTACCGCACGCAGCTGCAAGTCGTTGCGCGTAAGGTCGACACGCACCACTGTCAGCCGCCACGGCCCCGTCGCGTCGTCGGTGCGCCACCACGACAGCCCCGGCGCCAGTTCGGTACGCGGAAACAACGCGGGCGCTGTTGCCACAGGCGCTCGGCACCCGGCGGTACCAACCAGCAGGAAGGCCGCAGCCAGAAGTGTGCGTGAAGTCATGCGCCGAATATCACCACACTTCGCCGTCGCGCTACTCCTCCCAGCCCTGTCGCGTGGTGAACGACGACACCGAGGCCAAGAGATGCCGAAATGCCCGCAGCAGGCTATCGTGACGGCACGCCATTCCCTACACCCCGGCCCGCACCATGACTGCCTATCCTGACCTCTTCGATGCCGCAGGCGTTGCCGCCGTATGGCAGCGTATTGCGGCGCTCACGCCCGAGTCCCGTCCGTTGTGGGGCAAGATGTCGGTAAGCGAGATGCTCGCCCACGTGAATGTGGCGTACGAAATGGTGTACACCACCAAACACCCGCGGCCCAACCCCATCATGCGCTGGGTGCTCAAGCGCATTGTGAAGCAGAAGGTGGTGGGCCCCGCTCCCTATCCGCACAATACGCCAACGGCGCCGGCGTTCCGCATCAGCGACGCACGGGACTTCGCGGTCGAACGCGACCGATTGCTGGGCTACCTGCAACAGGTGATGAACGAGGGGCGCAACAGCTTCGAAGGACGGGAGTCGCTGTCATTCGGTCCGCTGACGGCGGCCGAGTGGAACGGCCTCTTTTCCAAACACCTCGACCATCACCTGCAGCAGTTCGGCGTGTAGGCGTCAGGCGTAGGCTGCACGATAGTCGCGCGCGTATTCCGCAAAGCGGCGCGGCGCGTGACCGGTGATATCCTGCACCGCCGTGGTCGTGCGTTCGGCATAACCGAGTTTGAAGAAGTTCAGTATGACCAGCAGAAATTGTGCGTAGTCGGGTGGCAGGCCAGCCGCGAGCAGCCCTGCCCGCATCGTATCGGGCGTGACTTCCTCGTAGCGAATGGCGCGTCCGAGTTCAGTAGAAAGCAGCACCGCGACCTGCTCATGATCGAGCGGCTCGTCGCCCGTGAGATCGAAGGCGCGATTGTCGAAGCGATCGCTCGTGAGCAGCACCGAGGCAACCGCGGCAATATCGCGTGCGTCGATGAAGCTGCCCTTGGCGCTCCCAGTGGGCAGCTGAATGGCATTGGCCGTGGTTATGCCGTGCCGCCAGAAGGTGTGAAAGTTCTGCATGAACCAGTTGGGGCGAATCACGTTCCATGTCAGCCCCGACGCTTCCAGCTGCAGCTCCAGCTTGCGCATGGGCGACGTCGCGTCGGCATCGGCGCCCATGGCCGTCATGAGCACAACCTTCGGTACCCCGTGGGCCTTGGCCGCTTCCACCACGGGCCCCAGCAGCGCGTCCTGGTTGGTGTATCCTGGCGGCGACAGCAGAAACGCGCCATCTACGCCCGACAGTGATTCAGCAATGCCTGCACCCGTGGCCACATCGAGGTGCACCTGGCCGGGCCCCGCTGGCCGACTGGTGGCCCGGCGCACGGTGTGCCCGGCGACTTCGAGAAGACGACTCAGTTCGCTGCCAACAGTCCCGGCGGCGCCGATAACGAGAAACGTGGACATACACCCTGCTCCTTGATGATTGATGGTGTGAAACTGGAGCGGAGTATTCACCACTTCGTCAGGACGGGAAATGGCTTAACGTCCTCATAGTTTGTCTTTCCGTCCACTCTATGTCATATTCTGAACATGGATATCCTCAGCGAATTGCTGCGCGAGGCCGGCCTCAGGCGCCGCCTGCTCGACGTGCACGGCGTGCCCGACACGCAGGCGCTACGCTTTCCGTGCGACCGAAGCGTGGGCTTTCACGTGGTCGTCGAGGGCACCCTGTTCATCCACACCGAGGGTGACGCCGCGCCACTGCGCCTCGAGGCCGGCGACGTGGCCGTGATGCAGCGCGGCTGTCATCATGTGCTCACCACCGGCGCGCACGTGGGTGGGCTTCCGATAGTCGAGCTCACCGCCAGGGGTAATGGCATCGGGTCGCTGAAGGCCGCGGGCAGCACACGCGTGGTAAGTGGCGCCTACCAGCTGTGGAACGCACCGTTGCATCCGTTCTTCGCCGAGTGGCCCGCGTGGCACGTGGTGCGCGCGAGCCGCACCGCGACGCTCGCCCCACTCCAGCTGTGCATCTCCATGCTCGCCGCCGAAATGCAGTCGGAGCAGCTCGGCCGAGATACGGTGGTGCATGGTTTGCTCGACGCGCTCTTCACACATCTGCTGCGGGACATAGCCGTGCAGCGCGCCACGCAGGGTGCCGGTTTCAGTCACGCCGTGCGGGATCCGCACATTCGTCGTGCCGTGTCATTCATGCACGAAGACTGCGCACGCGACTGGAGCCTGGAAACGCTGGCGCGGGCGGTGGGCATGTCGCGCAGCGTACTCGCGGAGCGCTTCCGCGAGGCCATGAACGACACGCCGCTCGCCTACTTGCGCACCGTACGTTTGCAGCGGGCCATGCGTTTGCTCGCGGAGAGTACCAGCACCCTCGAACAGATCGCCACCATGGTGGGGTACACCGACGCCTTCGCGTTTTCGAAGGCGTTCAAGCGGTCGGTGGGACAATCACCGGGCGAATATCGTCGCGAACGTGCGGCGGAAGAGCGCGGCGGCCTGCGCTTCCCAGCCGCCGACGCCATCGGGCGCTGAGGCCCTCGGGCTCAGGTCGCGATATACAACGTGTGGTACGGCCCAGAGGTGGCGTGCGCCCGCACCTTCATTGCCTTTACCTGCAAACCGGCGTTCTGCAGTGAGCGTTCGAAGTCGGGGTCGTCGCCCACCGACCAGTAGGCAATGGTGCCGTTCGGGCGCAGGGCCGCCATGGTGTTGGCAATGCCGCGCACCGCGTACAAGCGCGAGTTCTCCTTCATGATCATGCCTTCGGGGCCGTTGTCCGTATCCAGCATGATCGCATGGAAGCCGCCTACGTTCTTGCGCAGCACGTTGCTCACGTCGTCGTGCACAATGCGCACGCGCGGATCGGCCATCGCCTCCGCCGACAGCGCATAATCGGGGTTGGCGTTCCACGCGATGACTTCGGCTACCAGCTCCGCCACCACCACTTCGGCGTCGGGGCCGAGGTGCCGCAGCGCCTCACGCAGCGTGAACCCCAACCCAAGACCACCAATCAGTACTCGCGCCCCACGCGTAGCCTTGAGCGGCGCACACGCCACCTCGGCCAGTTTGTCTTCCGACAGATGCCGGCGCGTGGACATCAGCTCCACGCCATCGGCGCGAATGAGATACGCCCCGTCGTGCCGGTAGAGCTGCAATACGGTGCCGTCTGGTGTCTTGGCTTCGCCGAGTCGTTCGAGGGGTTTCATGCCTGCAAGTTAGTCCCGTCCGTCGTATGCGCAGATATCTTTTCCGCGCGAATGCACAGAAACGCCGGAAAGGCCATGAGCTCCGCGTAGTGCCGCGGGTCTGCTGCACGGAATTCCTCCGTCGGCTTGGGTTCCAGCACCCGCGACAGCGCGAATTTCGCATCGAGAAACGGCTGCAGAGTTTCCGCGAGGGAACGGCGGAAACACGGCACCCGTACCCGACCGCCAAACCCGGTCCATTCGGAGAACACGAGCTCCGTTTCGAAGTACGCCTGCGACTTGAAGTACGTGTAGTCGGTGAACGGATGCTGCAGTGACACCACAAGCGTGCCCCCCGGCACCAGCACCCGGTGGAAATCGCGCAACACCGGTCGCCAGTCCATCACATACTCCAGGACCAGCGGGCAGAGCACGAGATCCACACTGGCATCGGCAACGAAGTCGAGCGGCGCGGTAATGTCGTGTACCCGCAATTCAGCACGACCGCCTGTGCGCTTTCGTGCGTGCGCGATCATGGACGGACTCGCGTCGAATCCCGACACCGTGGCGCCGCGATCGAGCAACCACTCGGCGTACGCGCCCGGACCACAGCCGGCATCGAGCACCCGCTTGCCGGCGACATCAGGCAGCAACGACAGGGTGGCCGGCCGCTCGTAGTACGCATTGTGCGGCTTGGTATCCACCTTGGCCGCGAACCCATCGGCCAGCGCCTCGTACGCGTCGTACGCGATATGACTGGTCATTCGAAACTCCCGCAGGGTGAAACAGCTCGTCGGAGGCGCGGAGCCGCAGAGACGCAGAGGAGGCACCGGTCAAGACTCTGCGCCTCCCACGAGCAGTAACTGCCTTACTCCGAATCGTAGATCTGTACGCGACTCCACAGCGATTTGTTTTCCGCCACGAACGCCTGATGCGTGGGGTGCACCTGATAGGCATCGTGCTCCGCGAGATCGGCGAAGAGCAGCACCAGTGCCCAGGTGTAGCTACGATCGATCACGGGACGATCGGTGGATGAGGGCTTGCCGATGTAGCAGCCTTTCGATGGGATGGTGGCCAGCGTCTGCAGATTCGCGGCAAACTGCGCCTGCTCCTGCTCGGAGAGATCCGGGCGGAGCCAGAAGTACACGGCGTGAACGAGCATGTCGGTGGGTCCGGAGGAGGTGGAGAGCAACCTCGCAAGCTCACCACCGCGCGTGCGGGTCGCAACCGCTCGCAACCAGTCGCAACCGCCTCTCTCGTTCGCGCCTGTTGGCTGTTACCAGCCGCGCACGGTGTCGCGCACCGCGTCCACGAAGGCGCGCGCCTCTGCCGATAGAATGGCACCTCGGCGCCACACCGCCACGATCTCCCGCTGCAGTGTATGCTCGGCCAGCGGCACGTACGCACAGTGCGGCGTGTTGTGCCGAGTCGCCGCCATGGCCGGTACGATACTCACGCCCACGTCGGCCCCCACCAGCTCCAGCACCGTGGCCAGCTGCGCACTGCGGCACACCACCGAGGGGAGGATTTGGCGGCTCGAGCAGAAGCCTGCCACCTGTTCACCCAGGCAATGCGCCGGGTCGAGCGTAACCGCCGGCGAGTTGTGCAACTGCGCCAGCGTAATGCGACCCGCTCGCGCGGCGGGGTGCGACGCCGGCACCGCCACCACGAGCTCGTCGCTCCCCAGCACCTCGGTCTCCAGGTGGTCGAACGCGTACGGCAGCGCCGCAATCACCACGTCGAGTGCGCCGTCCAGCAGCAGGCGGGCCAGTACCGCGCTGTAGTCCTCCCGCAGCTCCACGCGCGTGGTGGCGTATGGCGCGCGAAAGCGACGCAGCGCACCCGGCAGCACGTACGGTGCCACGGTGGGAATGGCCCCCACGTGCAGAACGCCTCCGGCGCCGGTTACCTCGCGCCGCACCGCCTCTTCGGCGGCCCGCAGCTCCTCGAGGATTTGGCGCGCTCGCGGGAGCAGCGCCTGGCCAGCCACAGTAAGCGTGACGCCACGCCCATGCCGCTGAAATAGCGGGACCCCCAACTGCTGCTCCAGGCGTTGGATCTGCATGGACAGCGATGGCTGCGAAAGCCCCAGCTGGCTGGCGGCGCGGCTGAGCGTGCCGGCATCCGCCGTTTCGAGGAAGGCGCGGAGAAGGGTGCTATCCATATGAGTTATAGCTGAAATCTATGGCAACTATAACTCAGGTACCATTGCTGCCTATACCTGAATTTTCTATTCTTCGGCAGCTAGAGCAGTTCGCGATCCGGCGCCATGCGTTGCCGCCGGGTCCATCCCCCCACGACTCGCGATCCCGAGAGAACGATGGAAGGACATTCCGCTGGAACCGGGGGCAAGTGCCCCGTGATGCATGGTGCCGCCGCGGCGCACGCGACCCCCGCTGGCGCGGGCCGCACCAATCGTGACTGGTGGCCGAACGCCCTCAACGTGGGCATCCTCCGCCAGCACTCGTCGCTCTCAAACCCGCTCCCCGGCTACAAGTACAGCGAGGCGCTCAAGCAGCTCGACGTGGACGCGCTCAAGGCCGACCTCGTCGCACTGCAAACCGACAGCAAGGACTGGTGGCCGGCCGACTATGGTCACTACGGCCCGTTCTTCGTGCGCATGGCGTGGCACAGCGCCGGCACCTATCGCACGGCCGACGGCCGCGGTGGTGCGGGCAGCGGCACGCAGCGCTTCGCGCCGCTCAACAGCTGGCCCGACAACGGCAACCTCGACAAGGC